>JAERMT010000041.1_pt1 | contig 72649 bp, 106 predicted proteins | sample 9267081 | NCBI WGS metagenome assembly JAERMT01 (sample SAMN17071939, study PRJNA684904) | human gut metagenome | isolation source: diarrhea sample from child under the age of five | host: Homo sapiens | place: South Africa: Mafikeng, Mafikeng Provincial Hospital | collected 2019-09
TAAACAGAAGTGTTGTCGCAAAAATTTCTTAACAACCGCAATTCTATCGCAAATGTATTGAATAACAGCAAATTACGCAAGGGAAAGCAGAAAGTAGCAGGTCGATATTAGCAATTAAAAACAGCTCTCAAAATGCGTTTTTAGGGGTTTTTGGGTGGTGTTAGGTGGACTTTTTAGTGGACTTTTTAAGCAGAATTAAAACAAAACAAGCGTTATTATGAAGTATTTTATCAGCACTAAGGAGAGCAAGCGGAACGAAAACGGACTCATACCCGTGTCTGTCATTTTCCGCGACAACCGAAAGGAGTTCACCGTGAGCACAGGCATCATGGCGAAGTATCCAGTAAACGGCGTTTCGTTCGCACAGAACGAGCCGAACTCAAAGGCGAAGACAAAACGACTTGTGCGTATCATAGACAGCATCGACAAATTCATCCTTGAACATGAAGACATGGGATACGAGCTCCAAAAGGAGGGACTGCGCGCTATTGTCACGGGCAAGGAGTCGAAATCCAAGCTAACACTGTCCGACTACATCCGCAAATGTGCAGCACAGAAAAAAGAAAGCACAAAAAAAGGATACCTTCAAGCAGCCGCCATAGTTGAGGAATTTGACAACAAGGCTATACTCGCCTCTGTTGATAAGTCATGGCTTGACAAATTGGCGCGTCACATGGACGAACGCGCGGCAAGCGTAAACTACAAGGCTTTAATTCTGTACAGAATACGGAGCGTATTTAATTGGGCACTCGACAACGAACTGACAAACAACTATCCGTTCAGGAGGTACAAAATCAAAACAGAGAAAACGCCTATCAACAATATCAGCGTAGAACAGCTTCGAGCCATACGTGATTATCCGCTCAATAACCGCAGGGCCATGTATCGGGACTTATTCATGCTGACATTCTATCTGTGTGGCATCAACCCTGCCGACCTCCTGACTCTTAAAGACGAGAACTTACAGAACGGGCGTATAAGGTACCGGCGCAGGAAGACGGGTAAGCTCTATAATATACCCGCGCCTCCTGAAGCAATGGAGATTATTCGACGATACAAAGGCAGAAACTGGCTACTCTCACCGCTTGACAAAAATGCTTCATATCTCAGCTATTATCGCAACTGGTATGCAGGGTTGAAAAAGATAGGCACAAGGGAGGTTGTCAAGCGCACACACGGGCCTGGCAGACCTTCAGCTCGATACAAACCCATCGTTGACAACCTTACGGTGTACACCGCACGTTACACGTTCGCCTCAATCGGCGCGGAACTTGAGATACCAAGAGAAACTATCGCCCTTTGCCTTGGGCACTCCTGGGCTGACGTGACAAGCCATTACATCGCCTACAACACAAAACGCATTGATGATGCCGTGCGCAAGATTATCGACTACGTGAACGGCGACAAGGCGTAGACTCTTAACGACCAATTCCAACACCCAATTCCAACCCACAAAAATCGCTCTCTCTTTGGAAGAGAAAAATTATATATTATGTATATAGGATATATGAATACGTTAGTATGAATATATCCTATATACATAATATATAATAGATGCGATTGTATGCGGTCGCATAAAGTTGGCTAAACACATTGATAATCAAGCGTTTACAACGATAAAAATTATATATAAAATACCATGCTTTATGCGACTTATGCGATCGCATAATTTGGCATATTTTCGGTGGTTTTTGGAGCATAAAAAATCCCGCCTGCACATCGCTGTACAAACGGGATTTCATGCTTATTCAGGCAATATAAAATGCGTGTTATGCGACCGCATAAAATGGTATCAGAATACCTTATCCTTATGTTCTTCTCGCAGCCAGTCAAGCAGCTCTCTGATTGCGGTTGCAAGCTCGATTGCGGTCGGCTCGCGCCCGTCTGTGAGGAGCGGCGTGCAGCGCAGTGTTTGTTCAAGTTTGTGGTTCTCGAAACGCAGCACGATGCCGTTCTCCGTGTCGGTGGCTACCCAGCCGTCTTGCATTTCCTTGGACGGCTGGAGTACAAATCTTTCCTTGCTCATTGTGTTATAGCGACCTAACCTTTAAAACGTAAACGAACTTGAATAAACCGTGTGCGTTGAGCTGTATGAGCCTCACATTAACGGCGGTTTCGTCAGAGAGGAAGGCCATCGCCTCGCCTGCGACGCTCTTTTGTATTTCAAGCGTGCCGTCCGGGGTCAAAATCTCCTTCGCTTTCTTTTCCGTGCCGGCGACTATCAAGCCAGTTTCGCCGAGGATAGACTTCTCGACCGCTGTTTTCAGTTCTTCCATGTCGGAGAACTTAAAGTTGTTCTTTGCTACAACTCGATTAAACTTTACGTTTGCTGTGTCCATCATATTGATTGTTTTAAATTTGTGACTAATAATTTTGTTTTTCAGAGTCTACCCAGCCGCCATGTTTGGGCAGGGCATCCATAACAAGACCTTTCAATTCTTTCACGCTGTACTCTTCGCACAGCCAGTCTTCGAGGTCGTCCCAGTGTTGCCAGTCTCTTGTCGCGCCCGTCCGCACATTGCGCAGACGGAGCGTTACAAACAGATAATCGTGTATTACATCTATTATTTCGTACATGATATTCTTAGCTATAATGACGATTCCTTTGACTAATCTTCGAGACCATACCAAGACTTTGGGTCATAGTTGATTTCTGCAAGGCCATTGTCATTGATGATAACCATTTCATTGCCTCCAGCATCAAGACATACACCACGCTCTTCGCCCGTAATGTCCTGCCATCCATTGCTCTCAATAATATCGGTTACATCGTTTGACCATTCGTCGCGCTCATTGATAAATTCTACCAGCTGCGCCAATGTTCTAACTTCTATTTTCTCCATATTAAGTGACTTGCCGTGTTGTCGAGGGCTGAATGATTTTTACAAAACGTATAAGGCTCGGGGGAGACCATTGAAAATGACGGGTGACTCCTTCCAATCTATTGTTACCCAATTATTGTAGTCTGCAATTTCTTCTTCGTTGGTTGGGTAGCTGCCCTGCCAATCATCGAGAAAATAAGCCGTTCCATCTTCTTCGTAACAGACAAAAGATGTCTTGCAGGATTCGGATGATGCAAAGACGAGATAAGCACCGTCCTTACTAAGTGCTTGTATGTCGTCTATATTGTACTCTACTTTTTCTCCAGAGCAATTATATTCTGCTTGCTCTATAAGCTGTTTTGCCAATTCTTTAGTAATCATATTGTTTTTTTGTTATATTCTACGATAGTTGCGGAGGTGTCCGCTTGGTGCTCCGTGCTGGAACTGCGATACCTGCTCGCCACGATATTCTATAGGAGTGTCGAGCGTTATGGTCGTTGCGGTCTTGCCGTCGCAGTCGTACTGATTACAAGTGTAGCCGATAGTCATCGACGGAAGCTGCCATACTCCCCAGTTGATGTCGTTGAGGTAGCATAGAAGTATGCGTATATTCTCCGCTGTCGTCTCAACCGTGCTGTCGTTGAATACAGCCTTGTAGTCCTCTTCGTGACGCTTGCGGTTGGCAAGGGCGAGTTCCTGGGAGCGCAGTTTTGCCTGCTCGTTGCGCATAAGGAGCTGCTTGCGGTCTTCAAGAAACTCCTCGTCGGTGACTTCCTTGCACTTCGAGAGGATGGCTTCGATGCCTCCTTGCGAGACGATGAACGAGCCTGCGTTTTCCAAAGGTTTCATTGTTGAAGTCTTGGTAATGAGTAACGTTCCGTCAGGGTTCTGTTCAACAAGAAAACTCTTCTTGCTCGTAAAATACATTTTTTTCATAATCATTTCGCTTGTCCGTGATGCGATAGGGCTGAGGTTGTGTTAATAGTTTACGATGCTTCGGTCTGCGGTCTCTCGGGTATAACGAGCTGTTCGTCCTCGGGAATATCGAAGTCGTCGAAGTCGTCAAAATCGTTTGTCGGGTTGTTGTAAGCCTCGTTCTCTGCCGCCGCTCTTTCGGAACCAGGAATCGAGAACGCCTGGAACGCTGCGGGCGACAGCTGGAGTCGCGTCACGATGTATCGCTGCGTCATGGAAACATCCGGGGCGTTGCCCGTAAAGTGACCCATCATCAACGCTATCTGCTCCAACGGTACGTTCTTCAACGACAGATTGGTTGCAAACGAGCGTCTACCCGTATGCGTTGACACGAACTTCCACTTCGGGCCTGTCTGTTCGCGACCTGCCTGATATACCTTAACCTGCTGGTCGATACCGCATGATTGGCAGAAGAAACGTATCGCGTCGTTGTAGGAAGGAACTGCAAGTGACTGCGGTTCGATAGGTGAAGACGGAACGAGATACTCCCTTAGCCACGGGTGCACGGGAACCGTCACCTCATGGTTGGTCTTCTTTGATACATAAGTCAGGGTACGACCATCAGAAGAGAGGTTTACGGGCGAGAGGCGCAGACAGTCGGAGAAACGTGCTCCGCAAAGGCATTCAAGCATGAAGATGCGCTTTGCATGTCGTCTGCGTACTGTCTTAGGGCGATACTCGTGTATCTTGCGTATCTCCTCGTCGGTGAGAAACACGGACTGTACCACCACCTTCTTTGCACGCAGCACACGGGCGTAGGACATGGAAGGAATGTCTTTCGACTCTGCGTTCTCACGGATGATTGCGTTAATCTCTGCGCATATTGTACGCACAGAGTTCGGCGCATAGGAAGCGTCCAGTTCTTCCTTCACGTCTCGCAGATTGTCGTCCGTGATGTCCTCCCACAATGGTGCGCGACCGATAACCTGCTTGAATTTATCAATGATCTTCACGCGTCCAGGGTGTTTCCAGATGAAAGCTCCATAGAACTCGTGACGCCAACGATAGCCGTCATAAGTCGCAAAGTAACCTTTTCGGATTGCGCTGGAGTAGGTTTTCTGCTGCTCGGGAGTGAGCAGGTCCATCCAGCGTCTTGTGCTAAGTAGCTGTGTCATAATTCTTGAAATTTAGTGCGCCTGCAACGCAAAGTTAATATTATTTATAATATTACTTCGGTATGGGCGCAGTGGTTTTACAATAATTAATGAATTAAATGGTTAAATTGTGACCTTTTAATGGAGGTCTGTTTTAGGCAAAATAAAGCCTCGAAAGTGAAATAAGAAGTTTATATTTTAGCAAAAAGGCAAAAACAGCCACCCGCCTAAGTGATGGATGGCTGCTGTGTTCTACTAATAGAAAATAGTTGATACTAAATCTTAGACTACTTCTTAGTGAGATTAAAATATCCACCTTTTTCGTTACCCATGCGCATTTTATTTCCGCTTATCTCTATTGTGTAGTAAGATACAGGTTCTTTGACCGTTGGGTCGGTACTGGTTAGTTTCACCGTCTTTCCGTTGTATTCATAGGTAAAATCAAATGTCAGACTAAAGAGTTTAGTCTTATCCGTATAAACCGTTGTGGTATAAGCTTCAACTTTTTCTGTAGCTGTTTTGTTTGCATTAAAAGTCCAAGTTGTAATCACCTTGACAGTAGAGTTCTCTCCTGATTTTACTGTAGTTTCTTCCCAAGAACCTAAGATTTCGGCTGTATTCGCTTTGGATTCATTCTCATCATCGTCACCGCATGAGGACAGGGTAAGGACACACATAGCCATCATAAAGAAGGCTAACATAGAAAATAATTTTTTCATAATTCTGTTTTTTTTGTTTATAATATGGTTTACTTGGTGGCAGGTTCAACCCTGCCGTTTTGATTAATCGTCGGATGTTGGAGGCATGAGCGAACTTGTATCCACTTTGGCGAACTCAATGATATTGTATATGTTCAACCATTGATAGGCGAAGTCCTTGAGGGGTGTGCCCTCCTCTATCGCCATTTTCACCAAATCGAAGTCGTCAGGACACAGGTCTTCGTATATTCCGTATGGGGACAATGCGTCGGAGTAGTCTATTTCAAGCCACTCCAAACGAGTCAGAAACTTGTCGTAGGTATCAATCTTTCCGTTGGCGGCATTGATATAGAGGTCGTAGACCCGCTTTGCAAAGTCCTTGCGGATGCCGTCTATCTGCTCTTGTTCCTTGTTGTTGGGCATTTTGTATCGCTTGACCGTGTTGCGTAGGGCTTGGTTTATGTTTAGACGAGGGTGATGTCATAAGTTGGCACTCCTAAAACTCTGCGTTTTCTTCCAACAATAAACCCTGCCATTTTAAGAAGGGCTACGACATTGGTCAGATACGGCTCGTCCACGATAAAAAACGGGGTACTGAAGCCTGTAGTGGCACTATAACCAAAGCGACAATCCAAATAGTCAGGAAGGTCGTAATAGAAGGTTTTGCTTCCGTCGCTCCATGTTTCGCTGGAGCTGTATTGCGTACAATCTGAAAATCCACATTTGGGCGTGCCTTCATAATCCACGAAACGAACTCCGAATATGGTTAATTTTGCCGACACGTCGTTTTTCTGAAAGAACTCCACGACTGCGTTCTGAAATCCCGCCGTGTCGAACGGTGGCGCTTTGAACCCTTTCTCCTTGAGAATATCCTGCGCTCTTACAAATTTTGTTACTGCCATAATTTATCTATTTTATTGGTTAATAGCGACCTCTACAATACGAGGTCGTTAAGGCAAACATTGCTGATTGGTTTGTGATTGGTTTGCGATTGGTTTATAATGCAAAGGTAGTGATTTTATCGCTATTTCACAAATAAATGCGGCACTTTTTAAAGTAATGACGTGCCTGTAGCCGTGTTGCGTGGCTGTAAGGATTTGATATGTACCGGCTGAGAAATCGGCAGGGAGCCAGGTGTCAACCTGGTGGACGGCGGATGATACGAAGCCGGTATCATTAAAGTCGGCTGCACGGCACGTCATAAGGAACCGCAAAATTCCATTGGTTGTATTGTGGGCACGATTGGAGACGGGTGCATTGCTGTAAGTGTCTGATTTAGCCCAGTAGTTGGGGCTGGGTGTGCCGGTTATTGTAACCGGCATTAACTGCCCTTATGTACTGGGATATAAACGTTGTCTCCCCATCGTGCCCGATTTAGGCTTGCAATAGTTTGTCTTCCACAAGGAGCGTGGCGCATGGCTGTAAGATTTTGGTCGAACTCAAGCAAGCACGCGGCGAGCGAGATGGTGATAACCATCCAAGCGCCGCGTGTAAGCTTGGTGTAGCAAATATACTCCTTCGGGGAAGACGAACGTCTGCGCTGACGTGAGTGGGCTTGAACGATGGCTGTGGCACATGGATGTAAACGAGTGATGTAGGTCAGGTTTCTCGATGACGACGGCTGTTTGTTCGCACAGACGTCGTCATCGTTAGCAACCTGAGCGCTAAACGGATGCCATTCTTCAAGCCGAGGGCGGTGTGCGCCGCCTTGCACAGGCATTACGCCGTGGAACATTTCTGTAAGGTTTTGATTGTACCAGCCTTAGGATACGGGATACACTCTGGATTGTCCAGAGGAAATCCCGTATCTTTGAGGCGGGTATATAAATGTGGCGTCCTGCTCTGCGCAGTTCCGTGTTCTCGGAAATTCATATAGGTTTTGTTGTGGATGCAGCGTTTGGGCTGCATCCGTTTTCATGCGTTTGTCAGAGATTGGCTACAAGCGTGTCGTATGCAGCTCGCGAGGTCAGCAATGCGTTGCGCATGAGACCGAGTGACATGAAGCCGTCAATACGCTCGGGTGTCTTAGTTCTGTTAGTTGTGACATTCTTTCCTCGTCCTCGTGAGATACATCCCACCTTCTGTTCCTTGGCAAAGCCAAGACCTCCGATGCGTCGCTTGCCGGTTGCGGTAGCACGCAGAGCGTCAAGAATGAACGTAGACAGCGTGTCGATGTCCTCCTTTACGTTGATTATCGGGAGAACCTGCGTAGCCCATGAGTGACCGTCATAACCCTTGTAGAGGTATCGGTTAATCATGTTTACCGATGTAGTAAGCGTTGCACCCCGTCTACAGCACGAACGCGACTCTATCTCCTTCTGAAACGTCTTGATGCGTGTAGAGGAAAGCGATATGCTGCTGCCCTTGATTGAATAGCCGAGGAACTTGAACCAATGATTTGCGTCAAGATACTCCACCTTCTTCGGGTTGAGCTTCATCTGCATCTTGCCAAGCTCCTCGGTAAGGATGTGCATCGCCTTAACGTAGTCACTACCGACATAAAGCATATCGTCGGAGTAGCGGGCGTAATAGCCTTCGAGCTGCGATAGTTTCTCGTCGATATGATACAGGATTACGTCTGCGAGCCACGAGGCTACGGAGCAACCCTGCTTCAACGACTGATACTTCTCGTGCAGCTCACCTTCGGGAGTGAAGTACAGGTCGGAGTGGTAGTAGTCGCGAAGAACGTCTATCAGAGCCGAGTGTCCGTACTTTTCCTCCACCTTGTCAAAAGCTGCGTCAACGAACTCCAACGGAACACTGTCAAAATACTTCGACAAATCGGACTTGAAGCCGAGCACATCGGAGGTCTGCAACGCACACATACGGCGTGAAACCTCCTGTACCACCTTACCGCAGCCGATACCTTTCTGATACGAGCGACAGCTCGGATGAACCATCTCGGGCATAAGCTCGAAGAGAAGGTCGTTAGCTATGGAGAGCAACACTCGGTCGGCAGGCTCGTTCACATACACGGTACGGAACTCGCCGTTGTCCTTCGGTATCTGCGCTGTGTGTGGCGGCATAATCTTGTACTTGCCGTCACGGATACGCTGATACATGAGTGCGCGCGCCTCGGGTTTGGTGAGCTTATAGAGCACGCCCTTGGATATGTCCTTGACAACACCTTTGGCGATTGCATACTGCCAGCGTTCGGGGGAGAAAAACATCTCTAAAATCTTATCTTCTTTCATAATTCTATTGTTATTTAATGGTTTGTAAATAAGTCAAGCGGTTACGATGTGTAACCACTTGTGGTTTAGGCTTGTCTGCGGCTCACGGACGGGTGCCTGTCTGTAAGCGTGTGATTTCAAAGCTTTACACTGAAGGTCCCTTGCCAGACCGAAAGGCAGGTAAGGGACCTTCTTCTGCGAAGCTTTCATAAATGATGCCGAGCCACCGCAGACGGAACGGCAATTTCTTCTTGGCTGCGTACTACTTCTTAGATGCAGGCTGTTTCTTCCACTCGGCAATCTTCTTTTCGACAGAGATGCCAGAGTCCTTGATAAGCTGCTTCATTGCACCGAGGAGTTCCCAACCTTCGAGGTTCGAGGCGAGATTTTCCATGCGTGCGAGCGACTGCTTTCCCGTGGTGCAGCCATTGAAGCGTGCGCCGTGGAACAGGATGAGGTTCTTCATCGTGAAGTACGCACCAGAACCCTTGTAGGCATCGGTGAACGCCTTTGACTGCTTGGTCTGCCAACGGAGATTGTGACGGTCACGGTTGAATGCTGCGACAGCCTTGTAGAGCTGATATGCAGACTTGGAGTCGCCGATTGCTCTGATAGCCCATGCAATCGGAGCGAACACCACGTTCTCAATCTCGTCAGAGAACACATTCTTGCCGAAGATGCGCTTGTAGAGGCGACCACGGTATTTGCGTTCCTTGATTTCCCCAACAACCTTGCGGAGGTGGTCGAGGTAGTCCTCTGCCATTTCAGTCACAACGTCCTTGTTGAACCAGCGGTTGCGCTCGTCGAACGATTCCATGTCACCATGCTTGAACATCTTATACTGCGCAAGCAACTCCTGCTCCACCATCTTCCACGAATACTCGTATCCGCGGTTCTGCAAGACCTCCGTGAAGTTGGGAGCATCCCACTTGCCCTCGTTCATCTCTCGGAGCATGTGGAACATCTGTGCCATAACCCAACGGCGATAGAGCTTGCCGTGTGCGATGTAGCGTCCTTCCATGATGCGAGAGAAAACAGGGTCGTCGTCAAGTACCTGTGTCGGAACGCCGTCCTTGACACGGACAATCATCTCTTCGCCCATAGGGAAGTAGTTGGAAACATCCACGCCCGCAGCCTTGAGAGCTTCGATACGTGCCTGTGCCGACTTCTTGCTGGGTTTCGGCTGACTTGCGCCCTTAGCGTTTACTACCTCGTTGATAGTGAACTCACCTGAAATCATTACATTTCTTTTCATAATTCTATAATTTTTAAATTGTTAAAAAAGTTGGTTGAAAAAATGTGAGTGAGATTTACATCCCACTCTGATTTAGGCGGTTTATAGCAAATGCTACCATCTGCGACCAAATGCTACGATTTGCTTGGTTCAACCCATGAACGCAGGATAATCAAGTCCTTGTCGTTGGGAGATTGGTAGAACCAGCTGCCCCACTCCTCGTGCCATTTTAACGCTCCAATCATAATCATTGCAAGTAAGAACGATTCAAGCTCGTAGCGTGCGAACTCGCGCGGCACTCCGTACATCATATCCTCGTCGGATAGCTCGTCCTCTCGTAATGCCTTGAAGTATCTGCGCCGGTGCGATTCTGAACGCTCCGATGGTATCGAGTGCTTATAGTTACGATAGCGGAGTTCAAGAGATTTGAGCATCTTCTCTTCGGGAAAATCCTCTTTGTGCCAACATCCGAGCGGAAGCTCATGCTTGCCGTCCTTTATCAGATACTTGCCGTTTACGGACAGCGAACGCTTTTCGAGATTGACGTAAAACTTCGCTCCGTTATAAACCATTTCCCCTGCATCTTCAATAATTCTATTCATATTTTTCGTGTTTTTTTTTGGTTAATAAATGTGGCGTGCCGAAGACCTCGGCGCATATCTGTACGATGCTGATGTGAAACAGTCGTGAGATCACGAGTTGACTCGCGTCAGTGGGAAGACTCGTGATCATCACTACTGTTGAAATGAATTTGGTCTTCCGGCACGCCTTTTTAGGCTGCGCTGCCGTAGGTTAGCTCATGGAGCAAAAGAAATCGTCAGACGTGAAACACACGCCTCCGTACTCCTCTTCCATCTGCTCGTCAGACACAAGCTCGTCAGCAATGGCAAGCTCTCCGTATGACGGCTCGTAGCCGAGTATGGCTTCGAGCATGGTGGATTTTAACTCTACAAGTTGTTCTCTCGATAGTTCTGATACATACATAATTCTTAAAGTTTTGGTTTGTAGTGCCGTCTTCAGACGGCTTTTAGGCTGTTAACCCAAGATATTCTGATAGGGTATCTATCATTAGCTTGGTTACGCAGTCATCATCTATGTCGCTGACGTATTTGTTTACGTCACATCCATAGAGTTCTTCCCCTTCTTCGACTGCTTCCAATGCCTGTCTTGGAATGTCTCTTATAACGAAATCCAAATCAGCCTTTGTCTCGCAATCGTCAATGATACCATCTGGAATGTTGAGAAGCACGTTGTCTTTCTCATCAACGAGATGCCATTCATATTGTCCTCGAATAAATCTTACGTTGTTCATAATTCTTGTATTTTGGTTAATGTGCGCAGTCGTTAGCTGCGCTTTTTAGGCTAATCCACGTGCTCGTAGATGTGGCGCATAGCATCAATAGTTCGATAGTAGTCCTGCTCGTCATCGACTTCTACCATGCCGTCGATATAATCCTTAGAGGTGAGTGTTATTTCGTCGGCATGATACTTTTCAGTAACTTTATTTTCCGCCTCCTCTACGCTGTTCGCTTCTACGCTCACAATTTTATTGAGCGTTTCTGTAATTGATACATAATACTTCATAATTTCTATAATTTAGTTCGTGGTGAGGGGACAAGCCCCTCGGTTTAGGCTGCGCTATAAATATAGCCCTCGCACTTTGTGCCGTCTTCGTAGTAGTAATCTTCTCGTGCCGACAGCTCTTCTCGTACCGATTCGTCGCTTGCTCGATACTCATACTCCTTGTAAAGAGTATTGAAAAGACTATCATAGCATCTCTCCATGACATCACGGAACGTGAGGCTGCGGTATTCGGGGTGTGCCCAGTTGCGGTAATAGTCAAACAGCGGCTCAAGAACATCGCAGTCGTAGCATACGCCGGTCAACGGACAGCCGTCAAAACTCTCCATCAAAACCTTGCTGCGACGCGACTTGTAAGTGTATTTGCCGTTTTTGTCGTACTTGCCGCAGGTTGAGTAGTACTTTCCACGTATCAGGTACGGCATGATTTCGTTGCTGATGTAACGGAACAACAGTTTTCCGCTTAGGTCTTCAAGGTCGAACCCCTCAAATGCCAGCTTGTCACTGCAAACTCTACCGAAGTTGTAGCCACAATAGCCGACGTCGTAACATGTTACGCGAGAGTCGGTTATACGCTCAAATTCTTTAAGCGTATCATCGAACTCCATTATGCTACATTCCATAGCATTATCCATAACATCCCAGCGTTCACGCTCGATAATCTTGTCTTGTACCTCCTTCGACAATTCGTCAAAGGAGTACACCTTAATCGTTAGCTCTTTCATATTCAATTCTTTTATAGGGTTAATATTGTTCCGTTGTCGGTGTCGCTCCGATTGTGGTTTCTTTCCCCAACGGATAAGCCATGTTACTCTGACTCATTGTAGTAGCAGCGCACTTCGCCCGCCTCCTTTGCGAGGAGAGGGAGTATCTTCAGTGCGTTCTTGTTGCATACGTTCAGCTCGATGCTCACCACCTCGTCGTAGAACATCTTGAACTCGTTCTCTTTAATGATGCCGAGGTGTCTTTCGTCCGTAATGAAATTGTAGAGCTGGTATGAGTCTTTGTCCTCACTGATGAATATCGCAAGAGCGTTGCCGCCGTAGATGCCAATCTCGTACTTTCTCTCGTTCTGAGAGATGATTGCCTTGCCCATCTTGTCAGTCCATTTCCATTGTAATGCCATAATTCTTCTGTTTGTTGGTTAATCGTACCTCCCAAAAGGGAGGCAGTTTAGGCGATAGCCTGTTCTTCTTCGCGCATGTACACAATCTCAGAAAGCCAGTTGCTGAAATTGTACTTGATGTTGTATGTACCGAAGGCATCGAAAAACCAATCTTCAAGATATGCTCTATCCTCTTTAGCTCGCTCGCTGTCTTCTGCGGAATCCAAACGAGCAACCATTTGAGGAAACAGACGGAAGTAATCATCTCCGGCATACTCAGAAGACCAACGTGTACCCGTAATATGAGCGGGATAATCGTCCTCGATGTCTGCGAAATTTCCAGGCATACTATGATTGTTCATGTGAAGATATTTCTTCATGTCTCTATTTGATTCAAGAGCAAAATCCCGCGCAAGAGACTGGATATTCTTGCCGTACAAATCGGCAATGTATTCCTCTATATCCTCTGGATTGTCGCAGTCTTCAAGACACTCACGATAAAGAGCTTCTATCGTTTTAGCGAAACTGAAAACACCGATGTAGTCGGCTACCTTCTCGACAACCTCGCCTTTGTTGTTCATAACAACTTCTACAATATTCTTTTCCATAATTCTTTGTTTTTAGGTTATACTTGCACTCTCCACAAGGGAGAGTCTTTTAGGCTTATCAAAACCACAACGGAATGAACTTCGCAATATTTTTAGCTTTTCTGCGGTCTCTTCTGCGCCTTTCTTCGTAAGCGCTTCCGTTGACGCACTGGTCGGCTGACCGCTGAAACATTGCACCTACAGCCCAATAGGCTGGAGTGTAATCCTGCGGAACTTTATCCAAGTCAATGCAGCCAGAGTCGAGTATTTGGTTGATACACTTGTTAAACTCCTCTACGTTTCTGTAGTTGCGAACAACATGGTTGCACTTTTCGATAAATTCTTCTCTCGTCATAATCATAAAATTTGGTTAATAGAAATCCCCACCCGTGGGAGTGAGGATTGGTTTGGCTACAGCAGCTGGCTTGCTTTTGCTGCATTCTCGCAGTTGGTAGTCGTGGAAACTCCCTTCCACATCGTTCCGAAATGATCTACGCAAAGAATCCACAAGTCGAGCTTGTCTGAGTAAGAGAAGATAAGGTCAGGGAAATTCTTCTGCATCCATTCCTTATCTTCGCCGCTCATGTTAGTGAGAAACCACTGGAATATCTCGATTCCGTCCCTGCCGTCTTCATTGTCATTTGTCCACTCTGGATACTCGATATTCTCAATTACTGATTCGTCATTCTCCACAATATTGTTGCAGAGGATAAACGCATTTCCAAGCCAGTGTACGGCTGTGTAATAATCTGTTATCATAATCATAATATTTAATGGGTTAAACGTCGTTCTGTGCAGATAGGCTGCACAGATTTGTTGAGGCTCAATAACCACGATACAGGATTCTCTTGACAAGCGGATATTCATAACCTCCGTCCTGTCCTACGCAGTAGGTAAAGCTCGGCTTGTTGCCACGCAGCTCAACCCACAGACGGGAAAGTATGCCACAGTTCTCGATTCTGCCGTACTTCATGTTGTGGAATACCTCGTCGTACTTTCTTTTCTGACAGCCCAGTGCTTGACAGAAGCCGTCAGACAGCTCACGCAGAGCGTTGTCGGTAAGCTCGAACGGACGCCATTTATAATGCTTATTATCGTAGATTTGTCCGCCTAAAAAGTCGCTCATTGTAAACTGCTGCTCGCCGTTTGCTCTAAGTAAGCCGGCGAGCGTCTTGTAAGTTCTTTTCTTCATAATCTTATTTTTGTTGGTTTGTAATTGTTCCTGCGTGCAATCGTCACGCAGGATTTTAAGGCATTAGCGACGGAAACGGCTCATATCCACGCCGTAAATCTTTGCAAGGCGCAGAATACCATTGGCGATGCGCTCAAACCATGTACGTACAAACTGCGAGGTTCTTGCGTCTGTTCTGCAATAACCCCACTCCGTGCCAACCTTGGCAATGTCATAGTTCGTAAAGGCTACGTTCACGGTAGAGCAAAGACCACTAATCCAGTATGTCAGTTTCTCCAGAGTAGACATTCTGCGCCTGTCGTTTTTGTAGATTTCATCGTAGAACATATCAAGCGCAAACTCAATGCGCTCCTTGTCAGACATAGACTCTACATCTACATCATCGGAAGAGATGGAGTCAAGGATGTAAGCATACATTTTGCCGTTCACTTTGTAATCTCGTGGGTTCTTTTTCATAATCCTAAAATTTTAAATGGTTGATAAAATGAACCCGTGACAAAACGTAACGGGTTGTTTAGGCTCAATCGTGATAAGCAATGGCTACAATCTCAACAATAGCGTCGTGAAAATCATTCTCAGATTTCGGATCATTGTAGTCGGTCATACGTGCGTTGTGCATCTTGCGAGCAGCAATCTTTGCCTTGTTTATCTGATACATCAACGAACGTTCAAAATTCTTGTCGCAATTTCTGTCTCTTAGCATAATTCAATGATTTAATTGGTTTGTATGTGCCTCCGAGGATGGAGACTTTTTAGGTCGGTTCGTCCGTGCTGTACTTGAAGGTGATATCACTGATACGCGTATCCTCGTAGTAAAAGACGGTGGTGTGTAGCTTTGTGTTAGCATCAAGGGAATTTTCGTTGACACCGGTGCAGACGATTTCAAGCCATTGGATAATCCGTGACTTGATGTCCGAGCTGAGCGGATGGTCGAGAACTTCGAGGCGTACGAAACTTGAGCCGTATCTGTAACTTATCTTGACAACGTGACGATGGATAAATCCTATCAGCACGCCGTGTCCGTCGCAGCAATACGTATTATCGTCGAAAAGATCGTCGAAGAGAACGTCGCTACATAAGTCTTTCTCGTTGATAGGGCAGGGAATTTCTGTTTTCATAATTCTAAAATTTCATTGGTTAATAGTAGCGGAGAAATATCTCCGCTGTTTAGGCTACAATTCATACAGGAAAACATCGTCGCCGTAGGGATTTTTCGCAGTCACGTCAGGCTCCAAGGAAAATCCCTTATCCTCCGCAAATTGCTTTAGCGTATGGTTGATAAAGCATTGCGACAATTTCTTGAATGAAACGAGGTACAATTCCTTTTTCTTGATTTCTCCGCATTGTATCGTAAATACGCTGTCGTTCAAAATTTGCTCTCCTGTATACACCTCGTTGTGCAACATGGCAAGTATGCACATGGTCTTGTTTTTTCTACTCATAATAATTCTGTTTGGTTAATGGCAGGCAGCACATTATCGTACTGCCCGATTTTAGGCTCTACGGCTCGATGCGTGAAAATACAGCGTAGGTATGTCTGCCAGTCTCGCTTTTCTTCATAAGCTCCGCAAACTTCACTGCGTCCTCACGGGTTGCAAACTCTCGCACAACTTTCGGTGTAAAACTCGGGTAAAACTCAAGCACTACAAAATTTTTCTCTGTGTTCATAATTATGTGATTTGGTTGGTTAATAGTTGGCAGCCAAACGGCTGCCAGTTTAGGCTCTGAGTGTGCGGTGTGCGTTCACAAACGCAATGCAGGCGTTGCAGGCATCCTCGTTCTCTTTAGAGGAAAGAAATACAGCCAGAGTAAACGACCCAAGCGCTTTTCCATTGGAATACTCCTCGCTGACGTGAACAAAAACGCTTATGGAATGTAAATAACCGCCAGCACCCAAGCTTACGGACAGGGCAGGGTCGCCAATCGTTGAATACTGCAACTCCTGCAATTTTTTAAACAGCTCTTTTACGTGCTGCAACTCGCTTAATTCTTCTTGCGTCATAATTCTATAATTTTATTTGGTTAATAGTCCGTGCGCATGATTGCGCACAGGGTTTAGACAATGTAAGCCACGGTCAGAAATTTGCCGTCGTAACCAAGGAACTCAACGTGTGTGTAGATTTCCTGCATCTTCGCGAATACGCTCTCCATGAACAGAGAACCCTCGCACTTAATTCTTCGTGTTGCCATAATTCATTTGTTTTTATTAGTTATTTATCGTACTGCCTAATTTGCAGGCAGTTTTTTAGGCTGAATTTTTCCAAGCGCAATTATCGTACTAATCACTCTCCACGTTACAGCCGAGCAGGAATTTTTCCAAGCGCAGCGTACTGCGGTACAGCTCAACGCAGAACCATCGACCATTTTTCGTACTCGTCCAGATGAACGTCACAAGAAGAGCGTAGAAAATTCCAAGCACATTCCCGATTATCGTACCGCTTACAAGCAAAACACACGGGAGCAACTGGATAATTCCAAGCACAATTATCGTACTTGAATAGATAATCTGTCTTTTGTTCATAATCTTATAATTTTATTGGTTGGTATTGTTGGCAGCTCAATGACTGCCATGATTTTGGATGCTCGCTATTATACGATTGAGTAACCAAGACACAAAGCGTAAAATACTACATAGCACATGGTTGAGAAATAAATAAACTCTTTCATAATTCTATTTTTAATTGTTAATAAAATGGTTATTGGTGGCAGCCTGTCGGCTACCTTTTAGGCTAATCGCTCACGTTGAAGAATAACAGCTCCTCGTCCTCGAATATATCAAGGCACAAATCGGGCTTGAGACAACGGAAATAATAGAGCGTATCGCCACGCTTCTTGTACACGCCTATCCAAACGCCTGCGGGCAGCGTGCGGTTTTCGTTCGTTCCGTAAAACTCTCCTGTATTCACAGGTTTGAGGTGCATGTAGATATTCCACTGAGTGTTATCCAATCCCTCACGATTGATTGCGTCGAGTACTTTGAATGTCTTTAATGTCATAATCCTAAATTTAATGGTTATTGTTCCCTACAATCGTAGGGAGATTTTAAGGCGTCAGTCACTCCATCCACGTTCCGCCGTGAAACGTCAGGTTGTGTCCGTTCCACGTTCCGCGCCAGCGTCCGTCTTTCAATTCTGTTACGTCTACTTCTGCGTACCGCGTTGAGCCGTCGCAAAGAATAATCATTTCTTTCTCGTTCATAATTCTAAAATTTGTTGGTTTGTAGTAGAGCAGCCACAAGGACTGCCCTATTTGCCTGAGACGTGCATCTTGGCACCGTGTTTGTCTTTATTGTCCTTACTCACGGCTCACATCTCACGGATTTCACGCATCCGTTACGCCCCGTTTCTTTACAGCTGACGGGGAACTGCATTTCCTTTTGGTATGCCCTTTTGCGTATAGCTCACTGCAACCACCACGTTGCAGACGATTTAGCGAGTAACCAGCTCGCACGCTCGTGACACGTTAGAATATGAATTATGAATTATTAGGTTTGCGTGTCTTAGCATCGTTCTATCTTCACGGGACACCTGTCTTTTGTTGGTTGTAGAGACCACTGACATTCAAGCCAGAAAGCGGGTTTGTCGTGCCGTCTGTCAGGACGGAAAACCGATAACAATCAAATAAATTGTCGTTGACGATTGCTTTGCTAAGTGCAAAACTACAGCCCTTCACCATTGCGGAACTGCAACTGAGATTTTCAACGTGAAAACCAATAAAAACGCTCTCTCACCCGTCACGGAAAAATCCGTGCCCGCTACTTGAGACGTGCGGCGTGTCGGTTTAAGCGTTCCACTGTGGGCGGTGGTGCCTGTCAGCACGTAACCAAAGGGCAATAAAAAACCCCGTAGGCTGTAAGTCTACAGGGTTTTAAAACCTTTGTTCGGCGCTTGTTTACTTTGCAAGTACGGCGAATCTTGCGACCTCCTCCGGAGTGGCTTTGCCGCTCAATAGCTTTGCGCGGAGTGTCTCTACTTCGTTGGTGCGCTCCTCCTCCGCTTTGCGCTCCTTTGCCGCCTGTTCTATCTTTGCCCAATCTAAAGCGGTATTAGAACGTTGCATTGCCATAAATGCGGTGTGCAAGTCGGTAACGGGTTTTTTCTCCAATACCTTTTCGCCGTCCTTTTCAGTCTGTGACGGAACGAAAGAAAAGCCGTTTGTTGCCTGTCTACCTAACCACAGGCGGCGCACTACCTTTGCCGCCTCACGTGCAAGCGGTTTGTCGGCTATCTCCTTATAATAGTAACGTGCGCCAATTTTAACAAGTGGGCGGAACGTTACAACCTCTATAAGTTTGCCGTCAATACGGCAAACATCATTTTCACACACCGACAAGTAACGGCGGCGGAACGTGCGCAACTCTGCAAATGTGTATTTCACCACATAGTCAGCATACACGCCGACCATATCAGCGGCGGCGGCAGCCTCCGCACGTGCAATAAGTTTGCACATCTCGCTGCGGTTGTCGCCGTAGGTTTCGCCCTCCAGTTGCTTAGCGAGTCGCTCCTGTTCTGCTGCGTTAAAACGTGCGGTTTTTTCCTTTGTGTTCTCTTTCTTAGCGTCTATTACGCTATTATTAAAAATTTTGCCCATGATGTAAAATTTTAAAGGGTTGTAAATTTGTGCTCCTATTCTCTTTTCGTGCCGTGGGCGTGGGCGTGGAGCATTTCGCACACGTGGCACAAAGTACCCACCGCCTGTGGGTAACTTGTAAGGCTTGCACCTTTACAGGTGCAAAGATAACGGAAAAAATCGAAAGTTACAACCCCCTATTTTAGGGCAATTTCAACCGCATAACTAACTGAAATACAAGTAGTTAGGTATTTTAACACTTACTAAATAATGTTCTAAAATACCTATATTTGATCTATTTTACGCCAATTTCAGCCGTTTTCATTTGTAATAATTCCAAACGACAAAAAGTGGTTATAAATTGTAAGTAAAACAGGGCTAAAATGTTAATTTGTAATTATTACAGGAAAAAGTGTTAAATTATTAACATTTGTTAGTTGATTTAAATCAAGCTTGTTTTATAACCAACTGATTTTCAGTGCATTATCTCTATTTAAAAAACAGGCAAATATTGTTTGCAAATATTATCATATCTGATTATCAATGAGTTACAGGTTTCAAATCGAAAGCGTTAAATTAACAAAGTTTATACTATTGCCAGTTTTCGGGTTTTTGAATAAATATGCGTTTTAAGAATTAATATACAGGCGTAAACGCTTGATATTTAAGCGGTTACAACTTTTTATAATGTAAAGCAAGGCAAAACAGGAATTTTTATGATTAACACTTATTAACGTTATATTATTGCATATAATATAAAGAAAACAGGGTGCGCCCCCCTGAGAATTGACTATTTGACGGCATAGTCACCTCTTTTAAAAATTTTTTCTTCCGATTTTTGGTTAAGTGTAAACTTATGTTCCTATTTGTTAAAAACTGTAAACTTGTATATTTATGTATATTTGGTTTTATTAACTTCCTGGCGGTCGAAACTGGGAAGTGGAACGTCTCTTTGTCGCCGAATAGCTATGTATATTTATTATACACTCGATGTAGGATAAAAATGCACCAAAAACCTCGTATTTGCGGGAGTTTGTGTATGATTGTAGAACTTATTTTGTACCTTCGTTTCAGAGGCATGTGAGGATAGGGCTTGAGAACCTTATCATACACTACCTACACAAACCCCGTGTTTATCGGGGATTTGGCTGCATTTGGAACCTACATTAATCGTTCATTTTCGGTTAATCGGAATTGACCGTCTCTACGGACTGGTTTTATTAGATGCAAAAGTAGTAAAATTAATTGTAAAAGTATGGGAAACGGAATGGAAAACCTCATGGAAAGACTTGAAAAAGAGTTGGAGGAGGAAAAGATGGAGAGGATTAAGCGTCGCAGATGGCGCAGGCGTTTCATGTTGTTGATGGTATTCGGAGTGATAATGTTTTCTATTTCTGCCGTAACGGCTGCATTCACCAAGTCATTGGTAGCTGGATTTATGGTACTGGGTCTTGTATGTATGCTCTCATATCCGCCTTATCAATTATATAACGAATATGAATTATAAAGTCGGGAATTACAGAGGATAGCATGTTTAGTATGCCGATAAAAGAAGCTATAGGTTATTTTAAAATAGTGGTTTGAATGAAGAAAAAAAATAAAAATAGACGAATACTCTACGGGTATCACAATTTGCGCGAGTTATCGGAAAGAGCTTTGCGAAATCTTGATGGAGCGATGGACAATGCCCATGATGTAGCCGTGATGCGCTATGTCTTGTTGCAGTTCACTAATTGGTTCAAGACTGACTTCAAGAAACTGCCACTATTCGAGAGCGACCCGTTTGTTGACGACTGGTGTAACGGTATGGCGAGGAATATATACCGTTATATGTCAGACATTACAAAGAAGCAAGAAGGTAAAAACAAGAACGAGATATGAAACAGGAGTTATTGGATGATTTGCAGCGTCTGCTGAAATGCCCTATACCAAAGGTGCAGTATGCCGGTGATGGTGCTCTTCACGCATGGTACTGCGAGGCGCAGGAGTTGAAAGAGCGTATAAAATCGGGAGAGCCTATAGACATACAATGGGTGACACGTCCTCTCAATGTGCTTGTGGTATCTGGTGACGGCACGCTGCCTGACGGAGGTCGGTATGGTTGTTGTAATTTTATGCGTCATCCACGTCAATATTACGATGCGGCAATAATCTTTCGTTACTTTGTGTTTGCCATTGTTGTTTATCACAGCAATAACAACCCTACGGAGGGCGATATAGATACCTACGAGCTTGCGCTGCGCGAGATGGAGGAGATATGGGTGCCGTTTAAAGAAAGGAGTAACAATGATTGAGAAAGAAGACATTAAGATAGGATTAGAGTTTGTTCTTCCATTTAGAGAGGATGAGTACGAAGAGGAGGTTAGAAGAGACCTTGATCGTCGAATAAATGGCGAAGACTGTCCTGTATTACCAATGTACAAAACAGATTTAGAGACTCTTGATGAATTTCAAAAAACCATTGTAACCGCCATTCGTCCTATTTTTAAGGTTGCAGGTAGTCCGAGAGAGTATTTTGAGACATCCTCTGAACCTCGTTCTTTGGGAAGCTTCGTAAAAGTAGCTTGTAACAATATTAAAGATAAGGTATTTTACCTTTCAACTAAAGATATTATGGAGCGTGGTGAGACATTGATTAGAAAAAAGGTTGAATCAAAGAAAGGAGTAGTAACAATGATTAACAGAGAGGACATAAAGGAGGGCTTGAAGTTTAGGATGCCCAACGATATAATCAGGAGGAAGTATCAAGTGGCGAGCTTTTGTGTTGCCACGGATATGTGTGAATCCATCCAGTATCTGACAACGCTGAAAACTCCGCACGGAGACAAAAACTATGTAACGCCCAAAGTACCGCTTTTCGAGGTGTGCGGCGGTCCGAAGCTGATAAGCTCCGCTGACAAGAAAGACCCGCATTGCGCATGGGTCGGCGAGTACATCAAGGTGCGCAGCGATGCGCTCGGGAAGAAACCGCTCTACATATCCCTGGGCGACGTGATGCAACACGGAAGACGTGCCATCGACGCTAATCTCTGCCATATTTTCAGTACAGAGAACCCGAAGAACGACTGGGCGTACAACTTTATTTGTGGTGGCAGTCGCAGCGGCGGGAAAAAATACCGTATGGAGCATTACGGATGTTCCCTTGATCCGATTGACGTTCTTTCAAAGCTTTCCGCGTTTACTGAACAGCCAACTGGAGATGCCGATGCGTTCCGCGACATTACCAACGGCATGTACGACACCTTCAAGGCGAAGAACCACGACTACGACAATAGCTTCTCGGAATTGTTTGCGGAGTGCGGTATGACATACGCCTACGGGCACCTGTCCGAGAAGCTAAAGCGCGTGAAGTCACTGATGTCTGACGAGGCGAAGGTGAAGGGCGAGAGTATGAAAGACTCCCTGCTTGACCTTGCGAACTATGCGATACTTACAATTATGGAACTTGATAAAACAAGGAAGTGATATGGCGAAGATTGTTTTAGACCCCGAGGAAAGCGCAATAGAAGCATTTGCCAAACTATTCTTTAGTGCTACAAGAAACATGGGGCTTTCGGACAAAGAGGCGTGTGAAGCACTCAAAAACTCCATTGAGGCAGCAGAAAATGCTCCGGCCGAGGAGAGATACGCCTGGTATGGTTCACCTGAACACGTCAAGCTGCGAGTGGAAGCAGTAGTAAATGACAAAGGTAATTGTAACTTAAAATCTAAAAATAATTATATGGTACGAACGATATACGAACGAAACGAAGACCCGAACCAAAAACTGCATCGTATGGCGCAGTTCTTTGTAGACATTACTGGGGACGAGGAGGCTATAGAGTTTCAGCATCTGACGGAAGTCTACGATATAGGCGTTACACCTCTTGCACTTACAGAGGAACTTAAAAGGAGTGGAGTATTCAATGAGGATGGCTTGCCCGGCCAACGTTTTGTTGATTGCGGATATTTTAGAGTCGTTGAAATGAAGTATGTATCAAGCGATGCAGAAACCAATATCATTTACAAGGTGATTGTATATCCGCTTGGTATCGCATTCATTTCGGGTTTTACAGACGCATTGAAAGACAGAAAAAAGCAGAGCAATGACTAAGGACTGGAGCGGAAACGGCAAGAGCACCTTCATAACAATCGGTGCGAGCAATCACACGGACAAGGAGCGTGAGGAGCACGATTTCTACGCTACGAGCCCTGTTGCGATTGACAGACTTGTCCGCAACTTCGAGCTGCCGAAGAAGATTTGGGAGTGCGCTTGTGGTACTGGATGCTTGTCAGAGCGTCTTATTGAGTTCGGGCACGATGTCGTGAGCACCGACCTTATAGACCGGGGGTACGGCGATGTGCAGGACTTCTTTAAAGCGGATACGATGCCCGACAGCTGCAAGTGCATACTGACCAACCCACCCTACAAGTACGCATCGGAGTTCGTGCTGCACTCGCTTGGCTTGCTTCCTAACGGAGGCTTGTGTGTGATGTTTCTCAAGACAACATTCCTGGAGGGTCAGAAACGCTACGAGAGGCTCTATAAGAACACGCCGCCTAAGTATGTACTGCAATTCTCAAAGAGAGTGCTGTGCGCAAAGAACGGCAAGTTCGCTGCAATGCGAAATGGCGGCGGCAGTGCAGTCAGCTACGCATGGTTTGTATGGGAGAAAGGTTACAACGGAGAAACAACCGTAAAATGGATATGAGCAAAAACAGATACCACAACAAAGCACCCTGCTCCACCCTGCATCCCGACGCAAGACATTGGACTCGCAAGGGGAACTCGTGGAAGCAGAAGGTTGGCTACGATACCGAGGATGAGGCATGGGAGTTTCTTGAGCAGAACCCGAAGCTGAAAACAATGGGAGAACGTCCGTATTTCTGCGAACTGTGCTCTAAGTGGCATATCGGAAGGTTGCACAAATAAATATTGAGGATATGAACGTGAAAAGATGGTTGAATGACTGGAGTGCAGAAATGTGTTTTTTATCACTTTTTGCCTTAGCGGTTTTAATCTTTGGTTTTGTTATTTGGCAAAGTGAAAAATACAAGAACGGCGGATTTGTTAAAGACGATACGGTATGGTATTCTGCAACCATTGTTATCCATTACCCTGACAAAGCGGATAGCATAAACATCCGTACATGCAGGGTTCCGTATGTTCGTGTCGGGAGAGGGTGGAATAGCTTGAACTATACAGATCCGTTAGGGTATCATTATATCAAATCTATTGCGCCAATAGAAATAGTTGACATGGTTAAAATAAAATAGTTGAGATATGAAGAAGTTTTTATTATTTGCATTAGTTGCGGTGGTGTCGCTATTGGCATCGTGTAGCAGGAGTCAGAGATTCCAAGGAGGCAATCGTAAGTTGTACGACACTATTACGGTTTACTCTGTCGATAAAATCGTAGAAACGTCTGGTAACAAAGAGTCGTTTGGTACAGAGACCTATTATCTTGTGGCTACAGATAAGGGAGCGTATCGTATAGATTTGTATGGAGTCTGGGGTAATGCCCAACTCGTTGGAGTTATAAAACAAGGTAGGACATATATCGTTAAAACACAATGGTTTGATGCTCCAATCATTAAGGAATACAAGCGTATAACTAAGCTAATTCGTGAATTATGAAAAATAAAGGATATTACGAATATACACCGCAGATTTACCCAAGGAAACTTTGGGTGATGTACAATACGTCGGAAGAAGAAATAGACAAATGCTTTACCAACATGAAAGGCGAGCCTCTTGTTCACAACGGCGAGCCTATGAGTGAAGGAAACTACGGAGGTATGGTTTATGACGAATGTATGAGTAAGGCAGGGAAATACTTCGGTAATCTCGTCGTCTTTCCAAAGAAGAGCGATATGACTATGAAAAATATCTGCCATGAGGCATATCATGTTCTATCGTCTATCAACGATGCGTGCGATTTGGAAAGGATGTATAACGGCAGAAATGAGCACCAGGCATATCTTATGGGTTGGATATGTAATTGCATCAACAACGCTCGTTTGGGAGCCGGTGATTTTATAGAAATTAAAGACAAGGAGGAATAGCTTATGTTTTTGGGATTTGAAAACTATCGCGACATTGATGTGCTAAAAGGAAAAACACTCGTTAGTGTCGATAGAGGCCTTTATGATTCAAACGATGCTTTGTTTTTCAAAACCGCTGATAGAGAATTTTACATTATGACGCACAATCAAGACTGTTGCGAGAATGTATATATAGATGATATTTGCGGCGATTTCGCTGATTTACTGAATGAGGAAATACTGACAGCGGAAGAGTTAAACAACGACTATCCTGTAGATGAAGAATGTATTGAAGATACTTATACTTGGACATTTTATCATTTAGCAACGTTCCATGGGGATGTCACTATTCGATGGTTTGGAACAAGTAACGGCTATTACTCCGAGAGTGCGGGATTTTACAAAATTAGTGAGGAAGATTATAATGTTCATGTAAATAAGAACAGCTTATGATTAAGAAAGGAGATGAACGCAAGGAGCATTATAAGTGCAAAAACTGCGCGATGTTCGCGGACGAGGATGCAGACAGCGCACCTTATTGCCTCGCCAAAGACCTCTACACGTTCGTGATGGGCGAAGATGAGGCTTGTGAGGAGTTTGTGAAGTGGAACGGTAAGAAATAACAAGTGAAAATAAGATAAAATGGAAAGAGAGAAGATAGTAATAGAACTTTGCGGCGGCAGGATGCCTGAAAAGGCACACGATGCCGACGCGGCGTATGATGTGTTCACCAAGGAAGACGTAAAAGTTCTCGACTGGGATCGCTACGCAATACCGCTCGGCTTCAAAATACAACTGCCCAAACACCTTGCAGCAGTTATACAACCAAGAAGCGGAATGTCTGCAAAAGGTATGCCCTCCCAAAAGATGTGGAATGGCGAAATCATTAAAGAAAAGCGAATTGATGCCGATGTTGAACTTGGCTTGATAGATAGCGGCTATACCGGCGAGGTGAAAGCAATCGTGAAAACCTTGGGTATAGGTGCTTTTATGTCAGGAGACATTTTTATCCCTGCCGGCACAAAGATAGCACAGATGCGCATTGTGGAGATACCGAATACGGAACTTGTGAGCGGTGTCATCAAAATTCAAGAAAATGATGACAAGAAGCGTGGCGACAACGGTTTTAATTCAACAGGAGTAAAATAACATGGCAAGCAAGACATACATCGGCATAGACCCTGGCTCAAAGGGTTTCATAGCAGTAATGCACCCTGACGGCACGCGCGAGTATTGCTCCTTACAGGATTGTGACTATCACGATATTGCGCTGTTTCTGAAAAACATCAAGACGGTGTGCGAGGAAAATTGCGTGTGCTGTATGGAGGAGATACACGCCATCTTCGGTTCGTCGGCAAAGTCCACATTCTCGTTCGGAGAAACGTTCGGAGTACTGCAAGGTCTGTTGATTGCGCTTGAGATACCCTATCATCTTGTACCTCCGAAGACTTGGCAGAAGGAGATTTGGATAAGTCACGATAAGGTTATCAAGAGTTACTGCGGAAAGAAAAGCACGGACAACAAGGCGACATCCATCAACGCCGCAAGACGATTGTTTCCGACCGAAGATTTTAGACGTACAAGCAAGTGCAAGAACGTAGACGATAACAAGTGCGATGCAACGCTGATATGCGAATACGGGCGAAGGAAATGCCTTTAAAGAAGATAAAAACATTGTTTAACTAAATAAGTATAGATATGGATTTTGGAAAGAAGTTATATTGCGGCAATTTTGTGGTTACAAAGAAGTCGCGCAGTCTAAGTAAGCAGGAGTTGAAGGAACTCCGCGACAAGGAAGGTATCCGTGAGGATGTCCGCAAGCATCTGACACGAGGCTCGCTTCCGTACATTTGCGTCGAAACGGTCGGCGGCGGATGGAAGGTGGAGTTTGGCATCGGCACGACGATGTTCGAAGCAATCGACGCGCTCGGCATGGTTCGTGACGAGAAAGGCGATTGGCGCACTCACGGAACGGAAGGCAAGAACGCAGAGGCTATCTTTACCGGCATGTTCGTTGATACTACCGTCGTTGGTGATGCGGAGTATCAGACAGCAAAGATGAAAGCCATGAGCGAGTATATAGAACGAAACACAAAGCATGACAACGAACAGCTATGGGTGGAAAAGTAGAGAAGCTTTCGGCTAAGATGAAGTCGCAGGCAGTCGGCTTGGGTCTGTGCCAGCAATGGACTGACGAATGGGCCGACGGCACGTCGAAAGACGAGCTTGTCGAGAAGTTTGTCAGAGGCATTGACTTCTGCATAGAACACAACTTTCCGTCATGCGAAGTGATACGGAAGGAGTTCGGAGATGTCATTCACGACCACGGCGTGTACGTGGACGAGAACGTGATTGCGGACGACAAGCCGACGGTGATATTAAACGGAGAGTGCGTCGCAGGACTGACCTACTCTGGCAAGAGCTGCGGCGATATATATGTAAGGCATGACTGCGAGGCGACTGTATTTGTAAACGGCCTTGCGAGAGCGTTTATCAACATGTACGACAATGCGGAGGTGGAAGTGTATTGCGAAGAGGGTGCAAAGGCTTTCGTCTATCTGCACGGCGGCAGGGTCAGAAAGACGCGAGGTGATGTCACAATTAGAGAAAAACACAAGGAGAAGGAAGAATGAAAAGAAGTAGTGGTGAGGCGATAGATTCGCTGTACGGGCAGTTGAAGGCGTTGAGTGCAGACGCGAAGTACGGCTTCGGTATGTACAGAACCGACTGGGGCAAGGTGAACAGCGAGAGCTGGAACAGGCTCCTGGTGGGCTTTTGCAAGAGTATCAGGGAACTTGCCAAGGACTGCCCTGTAAAATATTTTGCAGGAGCGTTCTATACGTTCAACGGAAAAATATACGAGGTGGTGGAGCCGATTGTTGTGGAGCAGGCTTACCAGTTGCTTATGGAGGACTTGTTCATAGCACCCGTGCTCGGTCGTTCCACAATCAGAAAGGAGTCGTTCATCGACACAATCAAGAACTACAACGTGCTTGTTCCGCAGTTCGATGTTGTGGCGTTCGCCAACGGTGTCGTTGACTTCGGCCTTGCGCGTGTGGCTCCTACGGCGATGCCGTTCTCTCCGCATTATCATGTGACTTACTATCATCCGTACAACTTCGATCCGAAAGCGAAGTGCAAGAAATGGGAGAGATTTCTGCTTGATGTGCTGCCAGACAAGGACTCGCGTGACATCTTGCAGATGTTCATGGGTCTCGGCTTGGTGCAGCGCGGTGACGCATACAATCCGTATGAAGGTAAAATGTCCGACAAAATAGAGCTGTGCCTTATGCTTATCGGTAGCGGAGCAAACGGAAAGAGTGTGATATTTGAGGTTATGTGCGCCCTGTTCGGCAAAGACCGCATATCAAAAATGGACTATGCGGAACTTACCGCTGACGGTGACGAGGGCATGAGAGGGCGCTACCCTATCCGTAACGCCATCTTCAACTGGTCTTCCGACTCCGACCCGAAGAAGTTCGGACGCAAGAATACTGGTATGTTCAAGAGGCTTGTGAGCGGAGAGCCCGTACCGTACAGAAAGCTGGGCGAGAACGTACTGGAGTCAAAGAGCCTTCCATACCTCATCTTCAATCTCAACGAGCTTCCGTTCCCCGAGGATGTCACGCTCGGCTTTATCAGACGCTTGCAGTATGTCAGCTTCGACGTTACAATCCCCAAGGAGAAGCAGAATCCGCGTCTTGCGGCGGAGATTATCAAGGAGGAGCTTTCAGGTGTGTTCAACTGGGTTCTTAAAGGCGAGCGTATGTTGAGAGAGCGTAAGTTTCAGTTTCCGTCTGCGGAAGGTTCGCGCAAGCAGCTCATTCTTTCATATCTCGGCACACAGCCCGTGCTGGCATGGCTAAAGGCGTATGAGATACGCTGTGACAAGGGAACGAAGGGCGAGATACCTGTTTGGATAAACGCTAAGACGCTGTATGACAGCTTCAGACAGTTCTGTGAGGATAACAATCTTGAGGAAAAGGAGATACCGTCACAGCAGAAGTTTGGCAGAGTGATGTGGAACTCCTGCAAGTTCTACAAGAAGCGCACGCCAAGCGGAGTTATCTACGAGACATACGGCATCACGGAAGCAGACCTTGCGGAGCACTTCCTCATATCCAACATGAAGAGCGCGGAAGAGACGCAGGAATACAGCTTTATCAAGGACGACCTGCCTGCAAAGAAAGAAGAGTAAACAGAGATAGTTATGGAAGAGTGTATCATTAAAATCATCGAAGATAAGTATGCTCTCGAAATGGGCCTGCGTATCATCATGGAGACGGCAGAAAGAAAGGCACTTCCAGAAGAGGTTTTTCTGCCGACCTTCAATGACAGTTTGATTGAAGAAACGTTCATGGCGACGCTTGAAAAGGTTGCCGGCAAGAAGTACAAGTAGAAACAGGAATAGCCTTGCAGTAATCTCTTTGCTGCAAGGCTATTCCTGTATTTATTTATCTTTCTTGTTTTTATAAAGAAGGCAATTTTTGCACGAAGTGGGATAGTTGATTGGTACATAGTAGTGAACCGTATTGTTCTCCACATCTATCTCATCCTGCTTGATTTTGTTATAGTCCGCCTCAAGCGACACAATCTTCAGCCAGTCAGGAGAGCCTTTCTTGGCTTTCTTTTCAGCAGCTACCAGCTTGCGCAGAATGGATTCCTTTGAAGTTTCCTTTGCAAGTTCCTCTGCGGTTATCTCGTCGTTCCTTGGCGAGTTTGTGCCCTGTACATCCGCGATGCGCGCCTGAACTGAGTCGAGTGCTTCGAGCTTCTCAATCTCGCGAAGCAGTTCGGCTTTGGCCCAGTTTAGGCCCTGGCCTTGGAAGGCTACATTCCAAGCGTCGCCTTTACCCCACCCTGCCGCACGCAGGTCGGCATATATAAGATATGAAATATCCGCCATGTTGTACTGCTTTTTCAACTTGTACATATAGGCAGACAATGTGTATTCTGACATAATTACTCCTCCTCTTTTTTGTAAACAAATTTAACATAGCAAACGCACCTGTAGTGCAGTGGCGGGAACGGGTCTCCGAAGTGGTGCAGATACGTTGTCTCATCATCGCAGTGCGCGCACGGATACGAACTTCCTCGAAAGATATAGTAGCCTATCGCCCCATGTTCCTTGCCGTACTGCTGTTCAGCTCTACCCCATGCGACGGCTACCATTTGTCGCGCGTTGCGGACGATGTTCTGATACGCCGAATGAAATACGCCCTTGCCGTATGAAGGCGTGGCGATGTTTATATCCTCCTTTCTTGCCTTCGTGATTACGGACGTGGTGTACGGGTCTTTATATCCAGTACGTATTGCGGACATGAGCTGCGAGTCGGTGTATTTCATCAATACGCCAGCCTTGCACATACGCACCATGTCCTCCGCAAAGTTTTTCAGATAACTGGTGGTTCGCTCCATTGATGTCTTGCCGAACACCTTTGACACAAGAAAGGCTTCCGTGCTCTCCGTGCCGATATTCAATATCGAGCACGCGGTCTTGGCACAGACCGCAATGTCATTTTCTATTCCGTCAGCAACGCCTAACGCAATGCGCTGTGAGGCCGCAATAAACCCATTCTCGTTTGTCAGTGTCGCTCCCCTCCTGTATTTGGAAGCGAGCGACACTATCTCACGGGCAACTTTAAACAGTCGCTTCTGTACGCGCGACTCGCAGGCTATCTGCGCTTTGGTTCTATTAAGTGCGTATTCCTGTGACTCCATGAATTACTTTTTTAGATTCTTATCCCAGTTATTGCGTCCAGGATAATTGCCGTTCTCGTCCCATGCCTTGTCAGACCTCTTCGGTCTGCCTCTTTTGCCGCGACCAGTGTTGATGTCTTCGCCAGGCTGCTGATTGTTAATTTTTGCAAGCGCTTCCTCCTGCTCGATGTTGTTCTCAACCTGTGCCTCCTGGCGTTGGATGTCGATGAGCAAGTCCTGCTGGTCTTCCTCTTTCTGCTCGCGCATGATACGAGTAAACTCGTCGTTCTTCGAGAACTTGGAATTGCGCTCAGAAGCAGTCTGCTTCGAGAGGAATTTGTTCTGAACCGCAGTGGCCAGGTTAGTGATAAGCTCAGTGTCGTTCTGATGGATATAGCTCTCAATCCACGCATTGACCGGCAGTGCAACCATTGAGGCCATACAGTTGTTCTCCGTTCCGATGCCAAACTTAGTTATACGCACCAACTGGTCGAGGAACGGCTGCAATCTCTGTGCGTCATTAATGGCAGCTTCGAGGGCTGGAGAATACAGCAGCTTGATTGCAACGCCCGGCAGGTCTCCCGATTTGAGTTCGGGCGGCTTTACGGTAAACGAAAGCTCGTAAATAAGGTCATAAGACTTGTTGAGCTGTGTAGCGAAGGCGTTTGACGCGTCCGTGCCGTTGAGGAACTCCGCCTTGCCGTTCGTGTCGGTAATCATGATCGTCTTAGCAGCGCCGTTCGTATCGCCCTTTATCTCTATCTCATCGCCCTCGCCGGTAAGCGTAAGTATCGGAAAGGCATACGCCTTGTTGTTCTCGCAGAGATACGAGAACGCCTCCTCATAATCCTCGATGTTGCGCTGTACGGCAGACCAGCAAGGGCCGTCCTCGTTGCGGGCGTATGCTACAGGTATGAACGGGAAGCTGTGTCGTTTCTCTTCGACGCAGGCATATTCGGACGCACCGAAGATAGACGCGACCTTTCTAATGGCATTTCTCGCAGTGCCTCCCGACAGGTCTTTCTTGAAGCGGTAGAACTTTTCCTTGTCCCATGCTTCAACCCACTCGATGCGCTCCTCTCCTTCCTCGTCATAGTCCACATACTTGCGTGCAAACGCAATCAGTTCGCCGGTAAGCGGGTCGTATCTCGGAAACAGCGTGTCGCCACGGTCGAACGAGAGTGTTCTCGTTCCGAATTTGCCGTCGCCGTCGAAATAGCCTACAATGGCACAGTCTGCAACCTTCATGTATGCAGATACCGCCTCGAAGAAGCGTATCTCCATATCGTGCATGAGCCAGCCCTTCTTGTATTTCGTGAGCAGCTCTTGTAGTTTCTCTTCGCTACCTTCTTCGGTTCCCTCCGCAAGCTCGAACTGAATATCGTTGCCAGTCACATGAAGAACGTGCTTGGTGTAAATAACCTGCTGAAAGGCAAACGCAGTGCGCTGAATTTTTTGCACGCACCAAAGTCCCGTTTCCGGGTTCTTCTTCCAGATGTCGGGATATTGCTGTGGGTCGCAAATCCTGTGTCCTGACGGATAGAACTCGCGCAAGAAGTCCTGCTGCGTCTTGATGTTGCGATACAGTACGTCCGCGGGCATACAAGGGTCTTCGTTCTCGGAAAACTCACGGTCGATAATTCCGTGTTTCATATAACCCTTCGGGGTTACTTCATAAAACGGCTTTCGGACGAGCAGTTCCCGCACGTCCTTTACATTGTTCAAAGCATCCATAGTCCTTTTATCTTTTTGTGTTTCTTTTTAGTTAAGCTGAAAATCATTATGTACAGCCATGACTCGAAGAAGTCGGGCGAGTGTCCTACATAGCGTTTAGCCATCTTCTTAGGCAGCAGTTTGAAGCCCCTGTCGTCGCTGTTGTCGTCGCGGCGCAGCATCTTTCTCTCCTTCTGTAAAATCTGACGCAGCGGCACCTTGTCAAATCCGTCTCCCGAATACTTGCGCTCAAGCAGCGAAGACTCTATCGAGATTTGTTTTTCCTTTATCATCTTGTAGAACAGGAAGGCGCATTGTGATTTAAGGTCTTTGTACAGGAACTTGATGCCCTTTTCTTCCTGGTGTGTCATAGCGACAGGTGCTGCCTGGTTGTTGAACGGCACTGCATCGGCAAAGAAGCCTTTGAAATACTGGCCTATACCCTGCAAGTCGTAAGTGAAGTTACATTCTTCCACACCCCATTCATGCAGCTTCGCCTTCACCGCAGATACGAGCGTTTGAGAGTCGAGGCGCATTACTACAAGGTCTTTGCAGTGCCATCCCTCCCACAGCCACATCACAAAGTTGTCGCCGCCGGTGAAGGCAATGTCGGCGGATGCGCGCCGCACCCCATCTCCCACCTGTACGGCATTATCGAATATCTCTTCGAGGTCTGACATCTTTATCATGTCGTCGCCTGCGGACTTCCAGTTCCAGTTGGCTTCGAGGTCGCGCATACGCTGTTCCTCGTCCTGCTGCGCAAGGTTGGCGAGATATGAAACGTCGGTAGAGATGAGCTTGATGTTTTCCGACAAGTCGGCACGGATAAATGTAACAGACTTAATAAACACCTCATACTTTGTGTACCCCAATGGCTCGTAGCTATCCTTAAACTTTTCCCACAGTCTATCAATGATGCCCTTGCATTGCTCATACACTTCTTCGCGTGTGTCTCCCCAGTAGATAGTGTCCGGCGTATCTCCGTCCATGTAGCAATACCGAATAACGCCATCTCGCTCGGGGTCGATGTATCCATCTTCGTCAACCCACCAATCGATGTATTTGCGCACCCATGATTCTGGGTCGGGGTTACATGTTATCCAAAAACGATTACGGATTTGCGCGGCGTTACGATTTACCTTTAGGAGAAGTTTGAATTTTTTATAGGGTATCTGCGTACCCTCGTCAACACATATATACGCATACTGACGGCCACGAAAACGCTCTTCAAAATCTTTTAATGCGCCCTCAAAGTAGGAAAACTTCAACCATCCACCATTGGCAAAGTTCCATGTCATGTCGTTCTGGGACTTGTTGTATGTGCCGAACTGCGAGAAGAGCTTATAGGAATCGGAAATTAGGGACTGAAGGTCGTCTTTCTCCTTTCGTAGTATCGTTGCATGGAACTCAGGGTTCTTGATGTCTTTCAACACCTCCATGAGAGAACTAAAACTCTTACTACCTCCTCGCGAGCCTCCGACTATCTTAATATCAGCATCAATGGCAAGCATACGCTCCTGTCCGCCACGTTGAGCGATAATCTTCAACCTGTCGGGATGCTTCTTGTCTTTATCTCTTAGTGATTGAATGTACTCTTGAGTGTAAATAGGCTCTCCGTTATCCAATTTCAACCCTGAAAAACAACTTTTCTGCATATATATACAAAATATTTATGCAAATATATCGAAAATATTTGGTTAATTGTATATTTATTCATATTTTTGCGAAAGAAAAACGTATATTTATACATTAATGGTAGAAGAACTACCGGAAACCAACACTAAAACTTTTATATATGACAGTAGAAGAACTGCTTTCATTGGTGAACAAGGAGGTTGATACCACCAAGTTCAAAGCACTTAGCCAGAAAACCATTAACGAAGAACTTAATGACGTACTGGATGAATTTGGTGACGACGAGGCTGCGAACGCCAAGACAGTTACCAAGGTGGCAAACCGACTCAAGCGCATGGACGGCAATCTGCACAAGAATGTCTCTGACGAGATTAAGAAAAGCAGAGAGGAAGCCGAACGCAAGAAGAAGGAAGAGGAGGAGCGCAATGGAAAGAAGAGCGAGGAGGACAAGCCCGACGACAAGTACGACAAGCTGCTCGCAAAGCTCGAAGCCCTCGAAAAGGCAAATGAGGAGCGCGACAAGAAGGCATCAAGAGCCGCTACAATCGAAGCGGTCAGAAAGGGCTTGAAGGATAAGTTTGACAAGGCAAAGCTCGAACTTAACGATTTCTTTCTTGACACTGCAATCTCCAAACTTGAAATTCCCGACCATGATGCCGATGTAATCGACCTGGTTTCAAAGGCAGAGGGTATTTACACTACCGACTTCAAGCGTGCTACAGGCAACACTGCTATACCGCACAAGGGCAGCGGCTCTTCTTCTGGCGGCGGCAAGACAATCCGTGACGACGAGTGGGATGACATCATCGAACCGAAAGAAAAGTAAACATTTTAATTTTTAAGGTAAAAAGTTATGGATAACAACAAGGATTACTACGGACAGATGATGGCGCAGGGTGCAGTCAATGCTACTGGCGCTGTAATCTTGCAGTCAGAAATGACTATCGGCGGTCAGCGTCATGTGTTTGTTGACCTGCCTGGCGCCGTTAAGGAAGCGTTCCGTCGCCCTCCGATTGGCGGTGTCCTGAAAAACCCGTTCCCTGGCCCAGCCAAGATTTATGCCGGCGACCTCATCGAGCACAGCCTCGGTTTTGCGGACAACAGCGGCGGCACAATCAAGGTGCTCAAGAGCTATGAGGTGGCTAAGGCTACCACTGCTGCTACGGATACAGCCATCTACATCACACGCGACGGCTATCACCACATTCCGTTTGTGGGTGACAATCTCATGGTTGGCCCGAAGGACTTCAAGACAAAGGGTAAGGGTGTGCTCGTTACTGCGGTTGAAAATGACGTGCAGGACGGCAAGGATGTTTGGAAGGTTACACTCGCAGAAACTCTCGGCTCCCTTACCGTCGGTACGGTTCTCGTGGAGGCGGAAAAGGTAGGCGCAACTGTTTCCGCTATGGTTACTAACCCGAACTGCTTTGCTCCATGCGACGTTGACATGCCGTTCCACGCATTGGCTGGCAGTGACAAGTTCTATGCTCCGCGCTACCTCAACGACTTCTGTCTGCTCGGAACTGACGTGGTTATGTGGAAGTCACGCATGAGCCCAATTCCGCCAGCTGTAGAGGCGATGAACAAGAGCCGCTACGCAGAGTGGTGGTACGCAGAGAACTAATCGGAAAAACATACAACACAAAAACGGAAAGATATGCCAAAGTTTGATTTTAATAATTCCCGAAAGGCGCGTTTCTTCAGCGACCCAGAGAATACAAGATACTTGCAGAAGTTTATCGACAAGAAGGACATCTTCCATGTAAACTACGGCTGGTATCTCACACAGGGTACTATCGCGCCCGACCTCACGCCTACCAACCATAAGGGCGTGGCTACATTCTCAGTGGAGGCATCCGCTTTACACGCTGCAACGCTCGCCAACCTCCGTGCTCCGCTCGCAGGTTCGTTCCAGAAGGACAAGGGCGCATTGGCAGTTTATTCTGCCACTATTCCCGACTTCATTACCGACGGCTTCAAGGAAACCGCAGAGGAGCGCAACTACCGCGAGAAGCAGTTTGAGGAGTTTGGTAACGACAGTGACCTCGTAAAGCAGTGGCGCAATGACACCCAGGAGTTGATGGACTCTCTCGACATGACCATGAACTACATGGTGGCAAAGCTGGCTACAACCGGCGAGCTTGACTATACAGGCATCGCCCGCGGTATTCAGATTCCGCTTCACAAGGTGCCAATTCCAAAGGAGAATTTCAGAAAGTGCGGCAAGCTCGAATGGGCTAACGTTGACTGCAACATCCTCGAACAGATGCGCAAGATTGAGAGCGAGTGGCGCAAGGAGTTCGGTCAGAACCGCCTTGCCCTCGTATGGCAGATGACCTACGACACCTTCTACAACACCTTCCTTGGCAACAAGCAGATTAAGGAGCTGTACATCAACTGGTGCAAGGCCCACTACGTTGCTTATGTTGAGGACTACGGCGTGAACACAGAGATGTTCCTCAAGGCGTTCGCCGACATCCAGGGTATCTCACGCATCGAGATTATTGACGAGGAGGAGCGCAACCTCAAGTTCGACGGCTCGGTTGTCAAGGTTAAGGGCTGGGATGACAACATCGTTGTTCTCCGTCCTGCCGGTAATGCTTTCGAGTACGAGCGCAAGCAGGTTGCTGACAAGCCGATGTTCGAGAAGTACGGAAACAATATCGTTCAGAAGGTGTTCGCGCAGACAAACAAGGGTCTCGGCCTGCTCTGCAACTCTACAATCGCCAACGGCGACTACATGGAGTGGCATACCGACCTCATGTTTGCCGCAGTACCGGCGATGCTCGACTTCCCGTACCGTTGGATTATCGACATCACCAAGAAGGGCGAAGGCGTAGCTGCCTAAACACAAAAGCTATCCGTCCTCCTGTAGCTGCAATCGGCTGCATTTGGACGGATAGCGTAAACAATCTCTGATTTAACTCGAATCGAATTAACGCATGAAGAAAGGCAATAATATATATACATTGGAGGATGCTCTGTTCAGCAAGGTGCGTTTCAATATACCCGACGACACAGTGCATACAATCCTCATTGAAAGGGCGTTGGACGGGAGCATGGCGTATGCTGACGCTAACCGTGATGACGTTCGCCTTGCCTATGCCGATATTCTAAAATGGCTTGTTCTCGGCCCGAGCAAGATGAACAACACTTCCGACTCTGATAACGGATGGAGCCATACGGAAGGTGGTTTTGAAATATCCGAGCGTGACCGTGCGGAACTCAAGGCGGAAGCCAACGCAATCTATGCGGAGCTTGAGCCAAGTTCGATGTTAAAGAAGAAATCGTCGTTTAGAATAACCTCTCATGGCGTGAAACGTGCCGACATTTCGGCGTTCGGATGCCCACTTCCTCACATTATAAAATAAGGATGTATGAGAAAGGCAAATATCAGAAACCCGAGATACCCTCACACGATAAAAATCGTTAGGGTGCTTGTCGGCAAGGCGGACGAAAACGATCCGTTTGCTGATGATGACGCAAAGGTCGGCGATGACACAGAGATTGTTATCTACGAAGGCGAGGGCCGCAGCTATACCGATACGACTACCGAGGGCGGTAAGAATGTCGACGAGAACAAGAGGAAGGTATCAATTCCTGTCAGATATGACGAATGGGATGCCGGTAGATGTCCTCTTGATGGCGACATGATTTACGCAACGGTCGGCAACAACGCCGAGGTCGGAATGGTGAAGGACTGCGAGCCTGATAATAATAGAACTGTTGTTTATTGGGACTTTACAAGGGTTTAGCGTATGGGAAGCTTGGCGGAACAATTTGCCATTAAGGCGAAGAATGTTATAGGAAAGAAAACGACGGAAGCGATACTTGACAAGTTGAACTTGGTCGCCATTGAGATGGTTCAGCGCTATGCTGGCACAAAAAACTACTATGACGTAACTGGTAACTTGTTGAACTCATTCGCTGTAGGCGTATATCATCGTAGTAAACTTGTTAGCATCGCAGACGCAACAAATGTCGGTCTTGAACCGCCAACCCGCAGGTCACTTGCAAAAGGTGAAAAGTACAACTTATCCGCCTACTATACAGGAGAACCTGTAATACACGTTATGCCAGATGGGAAGACGGTATCAAGACCTTTCACTGGTGAATATGGAGGCGGAGGAATGGATGGAATTAGTGTTGCACGGCGAAGTCTTAGAGCAAGAAAGCCAAAAGCTACATATGCGTTGATTGCTGTCGTTGCGATGGAATATGCAAAATATGTCCAGAACAAGCGCAACCACGATGTTCTTACTGGACTAACTGATGAAATACCAGGTATATTTGAAGGAACGATAGTAACGATATGATAAGCATAAAGACACTATACTACGATGTTGGCAATGCCGTAAAAGGCATTTGCGACAAGGTTTATCCAAGAAACCGCCCGAAGTCTGTCGCAGACAGGCCCGACAGCTATATCGTTGTGTCTTTCCCGTCGAGCATCTACAACAATGAGATGAACGACGACGGCAGTTTCAACGACTATACAACTACCGCGCAGATAGAGGTATATGTCCGTGACAAGACATCCGCCAGGAACCCCAATACGTTGAACGTGTCTGCGGTATCCGAGAAGGTCAGTGCGGTAATGACAAAGTTTCCAATTTCAACAGACAACATCATCGTAACCAAGCCGCGTGTCACTCTGCAAACGGACGACGGCGACGGTTTTTCGGTAACGATAATACAGGGTTCGTTAAGAACCAAATAAACGCAAAAATTAAGGTTTAACTAAAAAAGTTTTGAATTATGGCAATGAAGAAAATCGAAGAGTTGAAGGACCTCTTTGTAGGCCCTAAGACACTTTTGTACGCTAAGGCAATCACAGACCTCAGCAAGGCTACTATCGACATTACAGCAGACCTCGAACTGCCTGTTGAGGTTGACTCACTGAAGGCGACAATGGAAGACCCGACCATCAACCACTACAAGGTTATCGGTCTTGCAGGCGACTGGGCGACAACCTCCGAGCTTGGCGACTTCAACGTTGAGTTCGTTGTTCCGTCAAAGGCAAAGGATCTGCTCGCTGCGATGTTTGGCAACGATGCGGTGAGCGAACTTACAAAGGTCACTTTGAAGACCGGCGACACCGAGCTCGACGCGACAACAGGCTTTACCGGCGTTGCTCTTGAGCTTAAGAAGTTCAAAATTCAGGGCACAATCGCAATCGTTGACGATACCAAGACAAACGTCATGGTCATCACCAACATCGCCCTCTACGCTACCTTGCAGTGGGATGAAACAGGCACAAAGCCTGTTGCGTTCAAGTTCTCGGGTTCTATCGAGGGTGCTGGCAAGAAGAGTATCGCTTGGCTTACAAAGGCGGCAGCTGCTTAAAGCAAAAAGCGGCGTAACGCAATCGAATATGAAGCGGAAAGCGGCGGACTTATCAAGGGCCGCGGTTTTCCGCTTTTGTTTTTACAAGACTTAACATCAAGAAAACAGCATGGAAGAAAAGAAGATAGAACAACCCAGCGATGAATTGCAGAAGGCTCTTGACAGCGTATTGGAGGCGGAACCCGAAGCGGTTGTCTTTATGGGCAGGAAGCGCAAAATCGGTTGGCTTAAACGAGGTGCGATAAGAAAGTTTTCGCACGTCACTGCGAATGAGGAAGATGAGTGGAAGCGCGGCGTAAAGTTGTGTGCCATCGTTCTTCTTAATAATTTTTGGAAGCTGCGCTTCTTCTACTGGGCTTACTGGCGTTGGTTGTACTATATCAAGGACTTGGATGCTATCGAGGTCTTGAGAGTTGTTGACGCAGCTAAAAAAAAAGTACCATTGGTAGTGTGCTCGCTGACTACCATATTAGCGACAGGGATGACGGATCTGGCGATGACGATGACGAAGAAAGAAGTGAAAGCTATCCGAGCAGGACAAGCTGGGGGGCAGCATTCTCGTTAGCCGAAAAGTTCCCGTTCCTCTTTGCCACGCGCTACGGCATCAAGGCATACGACTACTGGTGGGGCTACACTTCGGTACAGATAGACCTCATGGTTGCAGACCAGCCCATTATTGTGTACAAGAAAGACAAGAAGCGCAACCCCGACGGTAGTGTCAAGCACACCGCAAAGGAGATGGACGACCTTTGGGATAACTGGGTAAAGAAGAAGGAGAAGGAGGGCAGTCTTGTCGGCAAGAAGATTAGTTTTTCCGATTATTTAAACAACAAAATCTAAACGATAAATATTTCAGGATATGGCAAGCGGAAATTTAGGCGATTTGTGGTTCCAGCTCGGAATAAAGGATAATTCCCACAAGGCTTTGAATAGCATGTTGAAAGACGTTCAGAGACTTGAGGGCATGATTAATTCGTTAAATCTTAGCATTAATAAAGACCAAGACCTAAAGAAGAAGAAGGAAATGAAAGAACAGTTGTCGAACGCCCTCAACTATCTCCATCTTCTTCAGAAGGTCAATATCGAACTCAACAAAATTAGCGACATCAAGAATGTCAATGCCGGCATTAATACTGGTGAACTTGACCGTGCAAAGAAAGTTCTTATGGACTTCCGTAATGAGCTTATAAACTTGCAAACAGGAAAGACGGCGGGCGGCGTTGATAACGCATTTATGTCTGCCTATAACGCAAAGTTCAGAAACCTAATCACTGACGTAAGACAGATAGAAAAGGCTTTTGACAAGGAGAACACGCTGTCTGCATCAAAAAATAACGCCGCAAGACTAAACAGGGAGCTTGAAACGACAAAAAACAAACTTGCCGAAATTCAAAGCCTGCAATCAAGGGGTGTACGCAATGGAATAGACACCACAGCGCTACTCTCTGGCGGAAATACGCTGCGCGGTGTCAAGCGAAGAATGGAAACCATGCTTGCCGATGATAATCTCTTGGCTAACGGCACGAAAGTCAAGTCCCTACTGTCTGATATAGCCTTCGCATACACGAAAGCTACTGGCAAGGTTCAGGAATACAAGAGAACCGCAAGCGAGACAGCTTCCGTTGACTCGGCCTTTAGTAAGCAGAAATTGGCTGTTGAGCAGATAAACACTATTCTCGGCAATATCGACAAACTAAAGGGTAAGAGTCTTGAAATTGGCACGGATACTTCAAAACTTACGGCGGTACGCGGCGAGATAGAACGAATAAAGACTACTATTGAGAGCTTCTCGGGCAAGCAGTTGCTAAACAAAGGATTCGGTGATGCTCTTAACGAGCTTCAACTTTGGAAAGAAAGAGTGAATAGGACTCTGAAAGACCAAAGCGGTGCCAATCAGAGCGCGAAAGCAACCGACCGCAACCTCGAAACAATGGAGGCGAGGTACAGACGCTTGCAGGAGCTTATGAGCGAGGTGAGCAGAAAGATACGCGAACTCAACGACTCTGCCAGACAAGGCATTAAGGTCGGTGCCGACACGTCAAGAGCGGAAATTGCCATTTCGCGACTGACGGAAATGCGCGACAAGTTCAACAATGCCGACATTGGCAGCAAGAACGCGGTGGCGGAACTGGTTTCGGAGTACAAGATACTCAAAAACGAAATCGGCAATGCCAAGTCGGAGCAGGACAAGCTGAACAATGCCATTACGAGAGCTAACAAAAAGCAGGACAGGAAGAACGAAAGACAGGAAGCACGCGACAACAAGCAGAGATTGTCTGAAATAAAGGCAGCGGAGGCTCGTTACGACTCGCTTGGCAATAAGGTGAGATCGCTCAGACGTGAGTTTAGCCGCGGCATATCGTTGGGAGCCGACGTGAGCAAAGCGGAGGCTGAGATACATCGTCTTATCGACATTATGCGCTATCTTAGACAGATGCGCACTTGGCTTGTAGAAGGTCAGAATGTTGTTGGCCGTATAGGAAGTATCGGTACAGGACACGACGCAACGCAGGCAGGGCGAGCACTGCAAGACCAAAGAGCGATTAATGCGGCGCAAGAAAAGACAAACCGCGAGAAAGAAAAGAGTATTGATTTAGAGCGAAAGCACCAGCAGGAGATTGCAAATTCGGCGGCAAAGGTGCGTAGCGACCTTGTTCGCGCTTTTGAGCAGGCGAAAAACTCCGCCGGTGGTCTTAACTCTACAATGCAGGATTTGAAGTCCCTGGTTATGCAGGGAGGACTTGTTTATGGTATGCAGCAGTTTGCCATGAGTGTGATAAAGACTGGTGGCGAGCTTGAAAAGCAACATATCGCATTACAGAGTATCTTGGGTGATGTACAGAACGCCAACACCATGTTCTCACAAGTTAAACAGCTTGCATTACAGTCGCCGTTTACTTTCTCTGAATTAAACCGAGATGTAAAACAGTTGGCGGCTTACGGAGTAGAGTACGACCAGTTGTATGACACCACAAAGCGACTCGCAGATATGGCATCGGGCCTTGGAGTCAGCTTCGAGCGAATAGCTTTGGCGTTCGGACAGGTACGCTCTCGCGGTTGGCTTGATGGCAAGGAGCTACGCCAGATTTCCTACGCAGGTATTCCGTTGTTACAGAAACTTTCCGAATACTATTCAAAGCGTGAAGGCCGCAAGGTGTCTACAAGCGAAGTAAAAACCCGCATATCGGGACGCGGCGTTGATTTCGAGGACGTAAAGAACGTCTTTTGGGAAATGACCGATGCGGGAGGTCAGTTCTACAACATGCAGCTTGTGCTTTCAGAAACGCTTCTTGGTAGATTCAATAAACTCAAAGATGCGTGGGAAATTATGCTTTCAGAGTTTGCAAGCGATAGCAACATCGTTGGAAGCAATCTAAAGCATATACTCGACCTTGTTACAAATCTTGTACAGGCGTTGCACACGATGGCACCTGTTGTTGTCGCGGCATTTAGCGGTTTTGCATTGAAAAGACTGCAAACCTCGCTTGGCGGTGGCATCGGTGCTGCGTTATTGTCTGGCAAAGCAAGTATGGCTTCTGATATCCAAAAGAAGGTGTTACTCGGAGAGGAAACAACAGCACAAGAACTCCGTCTGCTTGCTACAAAGAAGCTTATCACATCAGAGGATATAAAAGCACTTTCTTTAGCGAAAGCGATTAAAAAGGTCGACCTCGAAAGAATGTATATAAATGGGCAGATAAGCAGATCTATATACAAAGACGGCATGACAGATTTTGCGGGTACTGGAACCTTTGGTTCGCGCCGCAAGCTCGTAGAGGCGAGACAGAATGGTGGATGGTGGAATAAAGCGAAAGCGGCTTTTATTGGATTGCAATTAAGAACGAACGCTTACTTTACAAATCTAAAAATACAATTCGCCACTACAGGTGGTTTTTGGAGAACGTTCGCACTTAAAGGAATGTCTGCATTCGCAATACTCACAGCTGGCGCAAGGACTATGGGAGCGACATTACTCGCTGCCGTCGGCGGATTGCCTGGCCTGATTATTACTGGCGTTACGATGGGTATATCTTATATGTACACAAAGAGTGCTGATTTAACGAACAGGATTAATCAAACAGCGAACGAAATTGAAGACCGCATAAAACAGTTAAACGACTTTTTGCGCGAAAATGACACCGCAAAGGTATTAGCCGGAGGGGATATAAAGGAGGTTGATAACCTAATTGACGCATACAAAGAAAAGCTAAAACAACTTGAGCCTTACAATTACAACAATCTTGTAATGAAGGCTGACGAGAAGCAAAGCCATGAGGAGCGTCTGAAATATCTTGATGAGGAATTAAAGAGGTTGCGTGATGCGGAGATGATTGCTAAGTCCAAAATGGGAAATCGCGATAATTATTCGGACTTTAGCGGGGCGATAACACGGTCAAACAGAAACTATGAAAGACTGGAAAAGACAACCGCCCAAAATATGAGTGACAAGGGCATGGACTTTGCATCTGCGAGAAGCGCGGCATGGAAAGGTTTACAGCCTTATCAGAAGGGCGACATGGTAAATCCGATAAAAAAGGTTATACTTAAACAATTCGGAGATATTTCTAAAGACGAAACTATGCGCCTTGCTGCGATGCAAGCCATGAGCAACATTTTTGCTTCCATGGAAATACCAGAGAGTAGAGCCAACATGATAAGAGCATCGGTCTTGCAGGCGTTTGGTATCGGAGATAAAGACTCATGGTTACAGGAAGAGGCTAAAAACAAACTTGGCGATTTATTTGACAGTGTTGCACCGGTTATTGCCACAAAAATACGCTCAGGACAAACTCTCAACGAAGCCGAAAAAGCAAAAGTCAAAGAGTTGATGCAAGATGCAAAAAAAGGAATTACTGGACAATATCCGGAATTTGAAGAGGCTTTACAGGCGTTGCTTGATGCGTCCAACTTCGAGGCTGTTATAAATCTTGTTTTTAAAGATAGTAAGTTTAATGACGTTCAAAATGAACTGCTTAACAATCTTCCAAAGATGCCACTTGGTGTTGGCGACCCAGAAACACAAGCGAAGAAGCAGGAATTTGCGCAATCGTGGGGAAAGGAGGGGTCGTGGACTAAAGCAAGAGAAGCCGCTAACGCTGATGTAGATGCGAAAAAGAAGGAATATGAGGCTGCAAAAAAAGCAAAATCGAAACGGCAGGATGAATTAAAAAAGGAGTGGCAGCTGGCAGAACAGACCGCAAAGGAATTAAATCTGTTCGACGCAAAGAAAGACAAGAACAAAGGCCCGAAGAAAGACTCTGCTCTTGAGTCGCTTCGTCAGCAGTTTGAAGATTTCAAGGCCGCTCGCCAGTGGTATCAGAAATACATTGGCATAGGAAACACGCAGAGTGAGGCTATAGGTAAGGTTAAGAACCTATTCCCCAACCTCGACTGGAAGAAGATAGACCTTTCCAAGTACATGGAGAGTCTTGAGGCAATAATGCCTGGTAGTAGCTTCTGGAATACCACCGACCGCAAGAAGTTCCATACGCAAGTCAACCGCGAGAAAGCAGAGTGGCAGTACTCTGAAATCGACAAGGTAGAATGGGAGCGCGTATCTTCAAACTTCAAGGAAGCGTTGGAGAAAGGCGTGAAGCAGGCGAACTTGCAGAAGGAACTGTACGAGAAGACCGGCAGTCTGGATTTCGCCAAGCTCGCCTTTCAGGACGGCGCGGTGTGGGATAAGCAGACAAGAAAGATGGCGGAGGACTTCAAGAAGAACTTCGGGCACGATGTCAACCTCGGAATGACCGAAGCCGACGCAAAGGTTCTGTATAAGGACACGCCTCTCGCTCTTGAGGCTTGGCAGAAGATAACGACCTTGGTAAAGGACAATTATGTCAAGAGCTTACAGCAGGCTGCGGACATCATCGCACAGACAGCAAGCACGCAGGAGAAGATAGCCGCCATCTACGCCAAGTATGAAACGCCTATTGCACAAGCGGAAGAAGCGGGAAACTATGGTCTTGCTTCTCGTTACACGCGCCAACGGGACAAGGAAGTGAACTCTGCTAAGACGGAAGCCTTCAACAAGAGTAGTGACTATATCACGTTCTTCGGAGCGGTGTCGCAGCTCGGCATGGACAGGGCATCCGAAATTGCTTCGCAGATACGCGAGAACATTAACCAGGCACTTGCTGACGGAACCATTGACGCTCGCGAGTACGGCAAGCAGATACAGCAGCTTGACGAGCAGTTGAACAAACTCTCAAGTGGCAAGAAAAACTTCTTTAATTCTGGTCTTAGTGGTGTCGCCGAACAGAGAGTAAAGAACGCCAACGAGAAAATTACAGCTGGAGCGGCATTGAAGCAGGAGGGCGAGAGAATGCAGCAGGAGGCTAACACGGAGCTAATAGAAGCGTTCTCAAACTTGGATTTTGATGCTGTCGATGAAATCGTTGCTAAAATGCTTGAGGGGAATGAAAAGGAAAAAAAGGGTGACGCGAAACTCAAGCAGGGTCAAAAAGAGGCTAAGGCCGCCAATGAGTTCAAGGAATCTATGGCGAATGTCAGTGCCGCAGCAAGTAAAATCAATGAAAACATCCAAAGCATTGTCGCCACGTTCAATGATATTAAGGACACAGCGAGTGCTCTTGGCGTTGATACAGAAAACGACGGATGGCAAGATGCAACGGCATTCTTTAATTCTCTCGGCGGTGTTTCAAGTTCCATTTCAAATATGGTCACAAGTGCTATGTCTGGCAATGTCGGCGGTGTTCTTCAAGGATTTGTTGGCATCTTCACCTCTCCATTTAAGGCATTTGCTGCGGCGCACGATGCAAAGTTAGAACGCCAAATCAAACTCGCAGAGCGAAATATAACGGAACTTGAGCGCTTGCGCAACGATGTAAAGACGGCGATTGAAAATACCCTTGGCGGTGTCTATTCCTACAAAATGGATGCGGATACACGTAAAAGATTGGGCAACGTTACTAATTCTTACGAAAAAGCAGCAAGAGGAGAGAGTAAAAAGAGCCAATATTCCTCTGATACGTACACTACTGCTAAAAAATCCCTATCCGACCCAGGCAACGCTTACCTCGCTGAGCAGGCTTCCCTCATGGCACAGAAGGATGAAATGCAGAGGCAGTTAAACGCTGAGGAGGGCAAGAAGAAGAAGGACAAGGATAAGATTGCCGACTACAAGCAGCAAATCAAGGAGATGGAAACGACAATTAACAATTTTGCAAAGGACTTTCTCAAGGACATCTATGGCGTAGACATGAAGGCGTGGGCAAGCCAATTAACCGACGCAGTTGTAAGCGCATGGTCAAAAGGTGAGGACGCTATTGATGCCTACAAGAAGAAGGCAAAAGAAATGGTAAAAGACCTTACCAAAAACATCGTCTCTCAGAAGGTAATGGAGGCTGCGCTGCAAGGACCGCTTGACAATCTGACTGAAATAATCAAGAAGAAAGGAAAGCTTGAACCAGAAGATGTCGTTAAGGTTGCGGATGACCTGTATAATGGCACCAACAATGCAGCCGAGAACATCACGGCAATCCTCGAACGCTTGAAGAACATGGGACTCGACTTGTCGGAAAATGGCGATGGAAGTGTGACCAACGGCATCAAGAATATCACTGAGGAAACTGCGGATATTCTCGCAAGTTACGTCAATGCCATCCGTCTTGACGTGAGTGTTAATCGTGCGCAGGTCAAGGACATCGGAGAACTATTGAAGATGCGTCTTCCCGAAATGGGTCAGATACAGAAAGCGCAGCTCGGGCAGCTCACGCAGATTGTCATGCTCGCGGAAGCTCGTAACGAGAAGCTCGATCGGATGATGGATTGGATGAACGCGGTGTCTACAAGTGGCAGAAAAAAGCTCTATATTAGCTGACAAAGTGTATATTTATTGTTAAAATCGCGGATAGTTATATATTAATTTGTATAATTATCCGCTTTTTATTATTTTTGGAGAAAATTATGTATATTTATGCAACACTACAATGTCTTTATACAAAAAGAGCAGACTGGAGCGGTGGTAAAAGAAACCGTAGCTGACTTTGATGTGTGGTGCGCCTCCATACCGTTCGACACTGGCATGGAGGTCAAGGAGCCAGTGGTAAGGGATTGGAAGGATGAAAACGGAGAAGACGCATACCTCGGTGACAGCCTTAAATTCGCAGCATACGACATGACCGTAAAATGGTGCTGCAAGGGTGACAAGTTTTCAGCTAACGCAGTAATAAGAAAATTTCTGAACTACCTCAGCGGACGCGACGGAAGCGGTATGAAGATGAAGATGTACTGCGACTGGACTAAGGTAGGAAGAAGACACATCCGCCTCAAGAAGGTATCCGACGACGCAGACCTGCACCGCGACGACGAGGGAGATGTGGTAACGTTCTCTACAGTGTTGAGAGTTGAAGACCCCGTAACGGAAGTAACATTAATCAAATAGAGATATGGAATGGAAACTTTATCATAAGGACGGCACGCCGCTGCGTGACACCAACGGCAAGGAAATTTCCGTTCATTCGCTGAAATACGACGGCGAGTGGATGGGCGAATGCTCGGTATCTGTATCTATAGAGAATGAGGCTCCAATAGACTTTGAAATTGGTGATTATCTAATATATCGAAATGAACGTTTTGAATTAAACTACGACCCAGGCAAGGCGAAACAAGGCCGTAAAAATGCACTCGGCAATTCGTTCAAGTACCAAGATGTAAAATTCAATTCTTTATCTGACGAACTGGCAAGAGCAGAATTTTTAGATGTAGTCTTAAACGATAACGAGCTACATTATACCGCCCTGCCCGTCTTCCAATTCTACGTGGAGTCGTTGGATGACTTACTCGACCGTTTGCAGGCATGTATGAATGAACAAGTTGGCGAAAACAAATGGCTATTCTACTCGCGCAACTGGAACAGAAGCAATGCGAGAGGATGCAACGCAGCAAGATGGGAGGAGATATATGGAGGTGATACGTCAAATCCCGACAACACGGGAGTCTCTGATACCGAAATAACATCAACATCCATTAGTATCGACAAGCAGACGGTGTGGGAAGGCCTTGCGTTGGTAAACTCCCAGTTCGATGTAAACTTCATAACGCGCAACAGAGAAGTGTTTGTTGGTACGTCAGGACTGCCAACACGTAATGTTTTCAAGTACGGAAAAGGCAACGGCTTGTACGAAGTAAATCAAGATGCAGAGGCAGACCAACAAATAGTTACACGTATGAGAGCATACGGTTCCGACAAAAATATTCCTGACAGATACTATGCAACACTAAATATGGAGGTTTGGTCTAAGCCTTCTCGCGTAATACAAAACGAAGTTTATGGTGAAATTTGCAATATAGAATTTTATATCGACGACATACCCATCGAGCGTGCTTCCGTATATTTTACGTATCGAATTGGCGGTGGCCCAGGATATGATACATACTCTGTGAATATCCATGATGGTGGAATGGTTGTTGAAGCCAAGGTCAATGTTGGCGTAGAGCCTTATTACCATAATCACATTAGTTTACAGATATTAGGCGGAAAAGGATATGATATTACAATAGAAGAAGCTAAAGCGTGCTTTGCTGCGATACAAGAAGCAGGTAGGGTGCATTTCGTCAGCGGTGTCAACAAAGAAGCCTTTCCTTCTAATAGGAGGGATTATGCCGCGGGAGAACATCTGCCAAACAATATGGCGTGCTTTAACCTAATGCTACCTGGTTTTCCTTCTATATCCTTACAAGACTGGTGGAATAACCACCCCGAGAAGCATACCAAACTCAATCCTACAGGTGCTAATCTGCGCTTCTCTACACGTGCAGACAGACCATGGATAGAGTCGCCTGCGGCAGACGTTATCGGTGTGCGTCCCGGTAGCGTGTTTTTTGATACAGAAGATGTAAAGGAAAAGACCGTTGAGATATATCCTACTATCAAGGAAATGGAAGTAGACGGTGTGCGTATTGACGAAATTGCAGTTGGTTCAAACATCGAAGATAATGGTGTATTCAAAGAAGGCGCAACAGTTCCCGGGTTTAAACTCACTCTAAAAAAAGAATTAAACTTTGACATTAACGCTCTGAAACAAAGTGACTTCTCCGTTACTATGGTCGACGGAATGTGTGCAGGACGTAAATTCAAGGTGAGTGGCAGTACAAAAGAAAGCGGGCAGTGGGTTTTGACATTGCAGCGCGTGGAGGATATTGGGCTATACTTTCCGTACAAGGACTTTCAGATTAACGCTGGAGACCATTTTGTATTATCCGGAATAACTCTCCCGACACAATACGTGGATGCTGCATCTGAGAAATTACTGCGCTACGCCATCGCTTGGCTTATAGAAAACGACCACACCAAGCATACCTATGCTCTGAAAATAGACGAAATTTACATGGCCCGCCAACACGACGAGGCCATGGAGGATACTACCGGCACCACAAAGAGTCTACATGATACTATTAAAGAGGGAGATATATTTCAGTTTAGCGACGAGGATTTTGGTATCAGCGCAGACGTTATAATTGATAGTCTCTCCATAACAGAGAAAGAAGGGGCGATACCTACCTATGAAGTATCATTGCGCGATAACAAAGAGGTTAGTACACTACAAAAAATACAAGACAAGATAACGGCCATAAGTAATAGCACAGGAGATTTTACGCCCGCACAAGTTAAGGAATATATCCAAAGCGAAGGTTTGAAGTATTTTCTGTCGAAGGTCAAGACAGATGTAGCAGAAAAACTTATCCGCTTTTGGGAAGGTATCGCATTCGGCGAACAGAGCGACAATAACCCTCTCGGCATCTCCTCTGACGGCATCGCCACCCTCAAAGAGATTGTGTCGGCTGCGTTCCGTTCGGGTGCTCTCGGCTCTGGCTTTAAGCTTGGCGATTATAACGGAGGTGGTGACAGTTACTTGGAGGTAGACCGCCTGCTTGTGCGCAAGGCGGCGGAGTTCGTAAGGCTCGTAATCCGAGAGCTTCAAAGCGTAGGTGGTGAGATTGTTCTGTCGCCTGCTGCTATGAAGATTAGCAATGTGGTCTATTTTGAGAAGTTCACGGTTCTTCCCGAATACGACGGCTCTCCCCTACGTTACGATGTTTACCGCTGTTACTTCTCGCAGAAGAAAGGCGATGAGGAGATAGAAAATCAGTTTGCCGTGGACGACCTTGTGCGCTGCCAGACGTTCAACGTCAAGGAGGGCGTGAGTGAGAACGTGAAGAACAGATACTACTGGCGTAAGGTGTACAAGGTAGGTAAAGATTTCATTGATGTGCTTGCTGATTTCTGCGATACTGGCAGCGATATTCCGCAGGCAGGTGACGAGCTTGTACAGATGGGCAATACGACGGACACAGCTCGCCAGTCGGTCGTTGTTCTGTCGGCATACGGAGCGGATGCGCCGTCGCTCAAGATGTACTACGGCGTAAATAGCTACTCGCTTGACAACAGAGAAGTATTCGTGCTATCGCGTTCCGAGATGTTCGCCATAGCCGACAAGTTTAAGTTCATTACGCGCAATGCTAATGGCGAGATAGAAAGCACGCAGTCGTTTGCGGAGCTTGTGATGTCCGTGGATGGGCTCAGAACAACAGTCACCAACAACAAGATTGACGTTGACAAACAGATAACAACGATTAACTCGCAAATCACACAGACAGCAGGCAAAATCGTTACGCTTACCAACGAGCAGACTGTTATGGGTAATAAAATATCAAAGATTGAGCAGACGACGGACAAAATCTCGCTACAGGTTGAAACGACCACGAATTTGAAGAACTGCATCGTCGGCTCAGCCCTACGTCCATGGGATGACATCGTAAAGATTGCTGCCGGTCTCTCGCAGGCAGTGAATATAATAAACGGTGGCGGTGTTGGCGGCTCAAACTACGCAGTATTCAATGCGCAGGGAGCGACTGCGAACACATGGACTGGTCTATACTTCAAGGATGTGCGTGTGACACCTGGCAAAAAATACATCTTCAGTGTTTGGGTGAGGGTCATAAGGGCAACAGATAGCGGTGCGTATTACACAATCAAACGCTTCGATAATGGTGTCGGAGGTGCAGTTGTTGAATCGAAAAACTATCCCAATATTTTTGGTGACTGGGCACTATACACGTCCCAAATAACAGTGCCCAGTGGTTGCTCAAGGCTACTGATAGAGACAGCTATTCGCAAGAACGGTACTATCAATCTGTGTCGTCTGATGCTCATGGAGGGCACAGAGTATGGTGGCTGGAGCCTTTCGCCTTACGACAAGACAGAGGCAGGCAAGCTGGAGACCGACTTAAAATCTACGGGCATAGACATCGAAAATGGCAAGATAACGGCAACGGCGGATAGGTTCGAGATACGCAACAATAGCGGCGAGACAACCGCGAGCGTGAATAAGGACGGCTTGCTGGAGGTTGGCGCAGGAATATTCTCGGGGCTTATCCGCAAAAAAATAACGGAGATTACCCCTGAAAACCTAAAGGAGTACGTTACAGACGTGCCGGCACTGGCTCTCGGAAATATCCAGATTGACTTCGAGAAGACCGGCTGCTTTGTGAAGTTTACGGGTAACATAAAGGCGATGACTAAGGCTGATGTTGTTATTGTTCCACCTTTCTACATGCCCAACCATACAGACTGGGGCAAACTGAGCACAAAGACGGTTTACGAGGCTATGGCGTATGTCGGACAGACCATTATTGTTGTCAATGATAGTGATACAGAAATGACTACAATCGGATATACGAGTATGATTTTCGACCATGCCAGCAAATATTTTGGCAGAGGGCAAGGCGCGATGATGACCTGCGTTGTCAATAAAGGTCAGAATAGTTGCACTGTGGTATGGAACGGCAGACAGTTACCGTTTAAAAACCCTGCACTTGAAAGCGAGTCCGACCCGACAAGTACTGCTGAAGACCCGACAGCAACAGAAGAAGAACAACCAAAAGATTAAGATATGAAGAAAATAGTTAGAGGCAATGATTTTACGTTGCGCATACCCGTAAAAAAGATAGTCAATGGTGAACAGGTATCGTTCCCGTTGACTGATTGCACCGACATCGCGGTGCACGTCGTTAGCAAGTACAAGCGTACCGCACTCCCCTTTTCTATCGACAAGGAGTCTAATGATGTGCTTTTGGCTGACGTTGACGGCACAACACTGTCGTTAGGCACTTACGCCTTGGAGGTGACGGGCGTATCGGAGGGTGCCAACTGGCGCAGCTATGAGTATGAGCAGTTCGCCATCGTGGACAACAACGCAAGCAGCGATACAGTATTTGAGGACAACACAGGTAACACCAACATCGAGGACGGCAACGGAGATAATGCAAACAAGGGCTGCATGGATGTGAAGATTGAAGGCTTTACCGTCGACACCGCGCTTGTTGTCCTTCCACCTGTATCCGCGCGAGCAACCATCATTGAGCTTATCGCCAACGCCGACGCTGCCATTGCTGCGGTAAGAGAAACGGAAGCAGCCGTCAAGGCAAGCGAGGATATGCGCGTGGAGAGCGAAACGCTCCGCCAAAGCGCAGAAGAGCAGCGTGCGGAGAGTGAAGCCACACGCCAGACAGCGGAGACACAGCGTGCGGAGAGCGAAAACGAACGTGTAGCCAACGAGGAAGCGCGAAAAGTCAATGAGGAAGCACGTGTAGCAGCTGAGGAGCAAAGAGCGGTTACTTTTACGGAGCTTTCAGAGGCTGCAAATGCTGCGGTCGGCAAGGTGGACGAAGCTGTAAAATCTGCCAACGCCGCTATTGACAAGGCAAACGTCGCAGAGGGCGAGCGTGCCGAAGCAGAAAGACAGCGTGCCGGAGCCGAAGCTACACGCAACCGCGAGGAGGGCATCCGTCAGGAGTCGGAAACCGAGCGTGTACGACAGGAAACAGCGAGAGAAGACGCGGAAGCAACTCGCCAGAACGCAGAGGTGGAGCGAGAAAAGGCTGATGCCGAACGAGAGAAACGCGTGTCAGAAGCTATATCCAACACGTCTTCTGCCGCAAAAACCGCCACTGACGCAGCAGCCGTGGCAATGGAGACAGCCAAGCAGGGTATGAATGTGATTACGGAAGCAGAGAGAGTGAACGCCGAGCTAAGGGGCAATGTGCTCGTAGTGACCAACAGAAATGGCGGTGTCAGCGCGCTTGACTTCGAACAATGGGATTTGGAGGAGCGGGTGAACATCACCATGACGACATCCGTTGCAGGGGTGAGCGTGAAAGGTGTATCGGTGAACGTCTTCCTTAATGACTCTTCGGCATTCACGAAGTACACCACGGATGCCGACGGCAAGGTGTCGTTCGCAATTCCGAGAGGAACGATGTACAGAATAGCTTTCCAGGAGTTGAAAGGCTGTGACCCTCTTCCCTCTATTACCTATACCGCCGCACTGAGAGTACGCGACATCAATGTAGAGTACAAGCCGATAAGCGACGAGAAAGCCTCTGTGATAGTAACGATAGACAAAGCAGAGAACGGCAATGTAATCCCATTTGAGGGCGTGGCAGTGACCTGTGTCATTGATAACGGCGACACCATAACAACGGAAACAGACAGCGAAGGAAAGGTGACGTTCCGCGTGCCATACAACAAGAAGTACAAGATTACCGCTGCCCAAGAAGATGGCTATTATGCTTTTCGTGGCGTATATGAGAAGAATAATGTGGCGGATGTGGCAGAACATAATCTTTACTTCCACTACTATCCTACTACGTCAGGCGTGTTCATTCTTGACGCTACAGGCGCACAATATACGGCGGATGAATGGCAGGCGGCTGGTAAGACCGCAGAAGAAGCTGTTCTTATAAAACTCGTGACACAGAACCTCGCTAATGGCAACAACTGCTTCGGTTTCTCGCCCGCAGCCTTGCAAGCTGGCTATCCAAATAAGCAGTGGTGTACACAGAATACGCAGTTTAACAACATTCCATTAAACGGCAACAATGTAAATGATGCACTGTACTACGATGGAGTAAAACAGTCAAAACTTGTGCGCGAAGAAGCGGAAGAGCGTGGATTGTCTATACCTCTATTTACTTACGCCTATGAGCAGACGGTGGATTTGGCGGATGTTCAGTTGCATGGCTTTATTTTGACGATTGGGCAGATGACGGAAGCGAATGTGAACAAAACTCTTGTGGACGAGGTGGTAAAGATGCTGCATGGCAGTAATGCAAAGTTATTCAGTGTGTTATTCACCGAACTCAAATGGACATCAACGCAGAACGATGCCGCGAATGCTTGGAACTTTAGAAACAATCCGTACAAAAACTACAGGTCGAACAGCTACATGGCTCTGCCGGTCTTCGCTTGTTAATCTCTTTATCTTTCCGTTTTCCGCGAGCAGCGGAAAATTAACAATAAACACAAATAAAGAATATGAAGAAAACGATTAGTTTTGTCCGCACGTCTATCCCTGCGGATTTGTTTAAAAAGGAATATGCTTTGGGAGGTTTAACCATCTATCATCTCGACGAGCAGTTGAATGTCGAGATGAACGCATACGAGTGTTGGGAGTGTTCGGTACGGAGTGGCGAATACACGCAAGACGAGGTTATGGCTGCGTTCGAGGAGTTCAAGGCAAAGCTCGCAGCGTCAGAGCTTGCAACTGCGAAGGCGCAGAAGATAGCGGAGATAGACGCTTACGACACGTCAGATGCAGTGAACGGCTTTATCCTTAACGGACAGCGTGTATGGCTGGACTTTGGGCTTCGCGACCGTGTATACCAGGGCAACGAGCGTTTGCAGCGTATCGGTCGCACGGACACTACGCTATGGCTGGGTAAGCAATGCTATAACTTGAGCATTGAGCAAGCGCAGAACATCATAAGCCATATCGAGGCTTACGCTAAAGACTGCTACAACGTGACAGCATCACACAAAAAAGCAGTGAGCGAGTTGACGAACATCGAGGAGGTAGAGAAGTACGACATCACAGCAGGCTATCCTGCACAGTTAAAGATGGAGGTGTAGCAATGACATTAGCTATCATTATACTCATCGCTCTTGCGCTGTATGTTTTCAGCTGCTGCGTGGCAAGACGAGTGCCTACGATGCTCTCGGAGGTGTACTACCTCGTAGATAAAGACTGGTCCTTTCCTGCGCTCATGGTGACGCTCGGAACATCGTTCTTGCCGCTCATGCTTTCAAAGGGCGGCTTGGAGTGCATGGCATTCCTTACCTGCGTGGGCATTATCTTTGTCGGCGCAGCTCCTGCGTACCTCGACGAGAGTCAGCGCACGATACACAAGTGCGGAGCTATCACGTCGGCAATAGCAAGCGTGGCGTGGGCGTGTAGCATCAACGCTCTGCCTACTGTATTGTTCGCCGTACTCGCTGCCGTGCTCTGTATCTGGAAGCGCCGCTACTGGCTGTTCATCGCCGAGTGCTGCGCGATACTCAACATCGTAACAACATTATTCATTTAAATCTACAATCATGGAAATAAAAGTAAGACGAATAGCAAGAAAGGAGGCGTACACAATAGGCAAGATGTACGTCAACGGCGCATACGTATGCGACACACTCGAAGATAAGGACAGAGGACTGACATCTAATATGTCGGTTGCGCAGATATGCGGAGTTAAAATCAAGGGCGAAACCGCCATCCCGACTGGCAGATACCTCGTCGATATGAAGACGGTGTCGCCAAGGTTCGGAGGTCGGGCACAGTATCAGTTCTGCAAAGGCAGACTGCCAAGGTTGTGCAATACGCCCGGCTACCAAGGCGTGCTTATTCACTGCGGTAACACAGCAAAAGACACGGAGGGCTGTATCCTTGTCGGCGAGAATAAGGAGAGGGGCAAGGTGCTCAACTCAACGGCGACGTTCCGTAAGGTGTACGCGAAGCTGAAGGCTGCGGACGAGAGAGGAGAACAGATTTGGATAACTATTGAATAACACAAAAACACAATATAAATAAAAAATGGCAGGAAATATCACTACAAGTACAGGCAAGGCTTTCGTGGTCGGCACCATGAGCACGGAAGCACTTACCGCCCTGTTCGATTTGCGCTGGATGCTCGTTCTTATTGTCGTTCTTATCGTCGCTGATTTTTGGTTCGGTGTGTCGGAGAGTCTAAAAAAGCATGAGCACTTCCGTTTTTCGAGAGCAGGCAGAAGAACGTGCAATAAGGCGGTGGACTACGTTACATATCTCATACTCGGCTCGGTGCTCGGCTTGGCTATCTTCGAACCGCTCGGCTGGGCGAACCACGTAACGACAGCGGCTATCGGTTTGGGCTTCGGGTGCATCTGGGAGATAGACAGCATCGTAGGACACGTATGTGCACTGCACGGCATCAAAAACACGTTCTCTATCAAGCGGTTTATTATTTCGCTTATTAAGAGCAAGAATAAAGACATCGGCGAAGCGGTGGAGGATGCAGTGGATAATAATAAAAATTAACGAATATGGATATAAGAGAAATTCTGATGCTACTGAACTGCATCATCTTGGGAGCGACAACGCTCTTTATTTTCTACAAGGCAGACAAGCTCGATGCGCTCGACGAGGACTGTGACGAGAACGTGCGCAACAGACAGGGCACAATCGGTTGGTTTTTGGCTTCGGTGTTCGTAGGCGTTCTTGCGCTGCCCGTAATGGTGCTGCGTGAGGTGTATCAATGGAAGCGTTATAAGCTACCGAGTATTGAGTGGGACGATATTTGTCGCTACGGCTTTACTATCATTGTCGGCTCTATGCTGCATCTGCTCCTGCTTGTGGTAACGAGTTGCACAACTCCGAAACCTGTTGTGTTGGAGCGAGTGATTAACAAGACGGACACGTTGTATAAGACCAACTACAAAGCCGATACGTTCCGCGTACATGACTCTATATATGTCGAGAGCTATATGATAGGTGATACAATATACAAGACAAAGAATGTGTACAAATGGCGTGACAGAGTGAGCGTTAAGACGGACACGATATACAAGTCTATCTTGCGAGCAGACTCTATTCCAGTGCCGGTGCCAGTTGAGCGTAAGGCTACATGGTGGGAGCGGACGCAGATGTTCGCAGGAAAGATAGCGGTCGGAGCGGTGGTACTATGTTTAATCTCGCTGCTGCTTTGGCTGATACACAGAAGAAGATAATATGTTGATTGGTTAGTTATTAGTTTTTTAGTTTAAGGTAAATTGTTTTTAGGAGCCTTGCCCGTCCGTGATGGATAGGCAAGGAGTTTAAATAAACATAAATAAAGACAACAAAACATACAACTTTGAAAATAAATGACTAACTTGCATCGAATAGAACTAATCAACGTTATGTTAAACTAAATAAAATCAATATGAACGATGATGATAAAAGGATGTTTCTTGCTCTTGTGAAGGGTAAGGACATATCGGAGATTATGTCTTTGCTGGCAGAGTCCGGCAATCAGTATTCACGCAGAATATTGCGGTTTTTCCGCTGGTTCTGCAAGTGGGTTCCAATACTCATAATGACGGCGCACATATACGGCGTGTTTGACTTTAGCCGCAATCCAAAGGAGATGTTTGAGGTACACAAGGCGAACTATGCGTGCTATGCGTTCATCTATATCATGGTCTATATACTGCCAATGGTTATAATTCTTGCGTCACGCTTCTTCTGGCTGTGTTGGAAGTATCGCATACCGTTCTTCTACTTCTTCGGTGTCAACTCCATACATCTTGTATATTGGAACTGGTACACGACCAACGAGATGGTAATGGCACACTTTGCAATCATGGCGTTTACGCTGTTGTTGTATATTTACGGAGCTGTCGACTGGTTTTGCTGTAAATCAAAGCTCGGCAAAAGAATGTTCAGTTAAAACAGGTATGCTATGAGAAAGATTTTCGGCTACAAGATGCTCGGCACGTTGTTGCAATCGCTTGCCAATTCGTGCTTTAAGGCGGACGAGCAGCAGCGCAACGGCGAAAAAGTGACGGCTTGCGGTATGAGTGACGATGACATAGAAACACTCTGCCAGGACATACTTCCGAATATGCTCAACCCGATGATGAGCGCAGAGGAAGTGAAGGACAGACTTTGCGTTAGCGATGCAACACTCAATAGAATGGTAAAGCGTGGCGAGATACCAAACGGTGAGTGCAAGAAGCGCGGACACACACGGTACTGGAAGAAGTGGGACATTCTTCACTTTTTAAAACATAAGAGAGGCAAGTAAAGAGGCTTCTCTTTTTTTGTTTCCATTTCTTTCCAATTCTTCAAACATTGGAAAGAATATTTTACAACGTGATAGTACCGACTATCACCTTATACAACTGATTATCAGCATAATACAAAATCTTTGAGCGTGTTATAACATTATCCGTCGTAACTCGCTAACTTTGCGGTGTAACGTTACAATAGTGTTTAGTCAACTAAGGTAAAATTTTAAAAAAAAGATTGTATTATGTCTGAGTCAAAAACTTATGTATTCGGAGAGAACGGATCGGGCACTGGTGGCGGCGGTCTTAACAGCATCCTCGCCATGCTGCCGGCACTTATGCAAAGACAGGGTATAGACCCGAGCCTGTTTGCCCTTTGCAACGGCAAGAACGGCAATGGTTTTGGCGATAACCTGTTCGCCATTCTGCTGCTTTTTATCATCATGGGTAGAGGCAACTTATTTGGCAACGGTTTTGGTGGCGGTATGATGCCGAACGGACAAGGAGGCGTTGTGCCTATGATTAACAATGACGCAAACACCGCTGTTATCATGCAGGCTGTTCAGCGTAACGGCTATGATGTTCAGAGCTTGGCTACAGCTCTCAACACATCAAGCGATGCTGTAATGGCTGCTATCAATAACTTGGGGCAGCAGGTATGCAACATCGGCGGTCAGATGGGTATGAACACCAACCAAATCATCACGGCTCTCATGCAGGGCAACAACGCTATCGCTACACAGCTGGCGGAGTATTGCTGCAAGACAAACAACGCCATTACCGCAATGGACGGCAATGTGAAGCTGGCGATGTGTCAGCAGACTGGCGCATTAACCAACGCTATCAACAACGTAGCTGTCGGTCAGGAACGAGGCTTCTCAAATGTCGCTTATGAAACACAGAGACAGACCTGCGACTTGCATAACGCCATCAAGGACAGCACGCAGACCATCGTCAACGGTCAGAGACAAGCCGAAATGCGCGAAATGCAGAACAAGATTGACGCTCTGCGCGAGGAGAACTCAACGTTCAAGTCGTCGGCTATGACAAGTCAGATTGTAGGTCAGGCGGTCGCTCCTATCAATGCGGTGTTGGCAGGCTTGCAGCAGGAGGTTGCAGGTATCAAGTGTAAGATGCCCGAGACGGCGACTGTACCTTACCAGCCGTTCGTTGCTGTCCCAAACTGCGTAGCAGCACAATACGGACTTTACGGAGTCAACGGAGCTAACGGCTTTTGGGGCTAACCATCTAACTGGAGGAACGACTATGATTTGGGGTTATCCTTTTTCATGGGTCAACAGAAGAGGGTCGGCAGCTATCGGTTCTACCGGTGTGTCGGTAGGCACAAGCGGTGTGGTATTCTCATTCAGGAACCATGCCTTCTTGAACGCCAATTACAGAGGTACGGTATTCGTAAATCTGCGACAGGCGATACCGACGGGCACAACGACCACGCTGCCGATACTCTTTGAGACCAACGGCGTAACGCAGGCTGTCACCAAGTTTGGAGGTGCGGCTCTTACGGTTGCCGACGTAGCCGGAACTGGCGTATATCAGCTCTGGTTTGAGAGAGATACTAACACCCTTCAGCTAATGACGGGTATTGTTTAACAACTAAATTGCGAATTGTATTATGTTCAGTGGACTAAGAACAAGCAGCATATTCTATGTGCTTGAGAAAGGTGAAGAGCCGACATTGAAAATCGGACAGGTGGTAAGCGTAAGTAATCCTCAGCCGAAGTTCCCTACCTATCAACCAGGGCAGTTTTCAGCGCAGCCTATTGAAACGGTTGTAGATGTGAAAGTAAAGTTGCCCGACGGCGAAGCAGAGTTCAAGCAACTGCCTTCAAACGGACAGATTGCCAACTCGGGCGATGTAGTAGTAAGCGAAAGTCGCGAAGCGATGATTGCCGAAGTGGAAGCGATGTTACGACACTCGCAGGAGGTGCTTGCAAGCAAGGACTATCACGAAAAGGTGGTGTGCAACTGCGAGAAGATAATGTGTGTTCTCAATCCTCAGATTGCCAAAGACAAGGAGCAGGAGCAGAAAATATCTCAGCTCGAAACCAAGGTCTGCGGCATGGAGGGTACTTTGTCAAACATAGAAAGCATGTTGCAAAAGGCACTGAAAAAGTCAAACAGCAATAACTAAAATGCTTGAGCTATGTATATGATTGAAATCACAGAGAACAAGATGGGTGAGCTTGTCGAGAACGTGGAGAAATGCTTGCGCTATGGCGGCAAGGCAATGGCGTGTCTTGACAGCTTGCAGCGTGGCGAAGGTCGATACGGTGAGCGTTCACCTATGCCCGATTATCGCGATGATTGGCGATACGAGAACGAACGCCGTGAGCGCGATATGTACGATGATGACGATGACGGTCGCTACGGAGAACGACGCGGTGGTTATCGAGGTCGCAGACGCTACTAAGTAATTAACCCGACTGGTGGGGAGGTTCGCTTCCCTGCCAGTCCCTTAAAACCTAAATATTATGGGAAGATGTAAGATGCCTTTGGATATGTACGACTTGAAGCCCGAAGGAATGATAGCATATCTAAGATACAACGGCTATCACTTCAACAAGAAGATGTGCGAGTGGGCTGTCAAGCAAATGCGAATGATTAGTCCAACTACGGGCAAGGAAGAACGTTTGGAGATGCTGTCAAAAGAAAAGGTCGAGGAGATGTTGCAAACGAATGGCTTGCAGCTTGAAAACCTCGTCGGCTACGACCATGTATATGTAGCCAATATGTGCAAGGCAGACTTTTGGGGCAAGTCGATAAAGGACGAGCAACAAATGGCGCAGTATGTGAAAGATATGGTTGATGATACAGACCAGAAGGACGGCTTCATCTTCAACCGCTTCTATGCCGACTGCTGCCACAACGGTATGCCTATACCTTGGGAGGACTTGTTATGATTAGGCGTGACATAAGGCTCGACAAGTACGACTGGGATGTGCGTTGCTTCATTGGGTATGACAGCGGCGACGCGGTGCATCTCTGTAACGAGCTTATGACTATTGGGTGTGGCAGCGAAGCGACAAGCAAAGCCTACCGTCACTTCGTAAGCGGTGGCGAAAGCAGAGGACTCACCTACTCCAACGTTAAGGACAAGGTAAGTGTGGTTACTATCGGGCACTCCGAAGAAGAAAGCGAGATGGTGAACACAATCGGTCACGAACTGCTGCACGTTACGGCGCACATCTGTGAGGCGTACGATATTGATATGAGCGGTGAGCAGGCTTGCTATATCATAGGAGAGCTGTGCGAACGGATATTCAAAAAACTAACATAAATTTAGTGGTATGAAAACAATAGAAACAAATACGCTTGCCGAAAAATTGTTTTGGTTTTATAGGATTGGTATTAGGGCAATACCGATTTTTCTTATGGTTTCACACTGGTTCGGCGTGCATTGGTTTCACCATAATGCAGCGTCAATAGGTTTGGTTCTGAACGAGAACGCCGTTTTGGTTGCGTCAGTTTATGCGCTTGCGTATGTTGTGCTGCCTGCCGTTTTACTGCCAGCAAGCTTTCTTTTCAAATTCGGCTGGGTGTGGCGAATACCGTTCCTATATCTTGCAGGAGTTATTCTGATAAGGCTTGGGCACGGCACGCTGTGTATTTCCGAAGCAACAAAGATTGCGGACTACACGCTGATTATTCTTACAATGCTGCTGTATGGTCGGGCATTTACGTTGCAAGACAAATAACAAAAAGCCGCGCACGAACAGCAAGATTTCACTCCTGCCGCCCGTGTGCGGTTAACCTATTCCCCGTAATCCTCTGGTTTATATTCTGGGTTCACCTGCAACGCATACTCTCCTGCGCGGTCGTAGATGTTCTCGTTCGAGATCTTCATTACGATATTCTTTGCTGCCTGAACGCTGTCCGCATCATCGTTGATGTTAATGTCGGGCATTCCTGGTACCGAGTTTATGACGGATTGCATGGCATTGTTCCAATTTTGTTGCAACTCCAGTGCATTACCATCACTGAACATCGGTCGCAAGTCCTTGCCGATTTTCTTTTGGATGTTATCAAACAAGTTCTTAAATAGGTTTACAGCAACATCTATCAGCACCATTGCTGTCTCCATACGGGCGATTATCTTGCTTTTCGGCACCTTATTCTTCAAGAAGTAGTTGTCGATGCAGTAATAGAGTGTTGTGACGAGCGGTTTCAGTTCCGCTTCCGACGCATCGGATAGGTCAAGCCAAAGCTGATAGCGGTCGGCGAGAACAAAGCGCATCTTCGCATCCCATGTGTTGTAAGCAGCAAGAGCCTTGTTGATGCTTTGCTTTGTCTGCTGACGGTATAGCTTTTTGTCCTCTTTAATCGCGTTGTAAGCGTCTATCATCGCTGTTTGGGCAATGTTGTATGCAGAACCCATTGTGATGTAATACAGCGAACAATAGCGGTCAATGCTCTTTAGTATTTCCTCTTTATGCTTTACACTTGGCGCGATAATATACGCCCTTTTGGGGGTTCGGCTTATTAACTGACTTGCACTCATGCTTATATTGCGTTTAGGATTTGCAAATCGTGCGCTTCGCCTATCACGCCTACGACTGGTATTCCGCAAGCGTCCGCCACACGACGTTCCGTTTCGCAGCCTTTCGAGCAACGCCATCGGTTCGGTACAACAATGCCGTCGCAGCCGAGGAGCAGACGTAAGTCCTCTTTCATGTGCTCCGTGTACAGCGCAGAGTCAGACAAAGGTTTGTTCATGGGATTGACTGGCTTGTAGCCGAGAATTGTCAGTTCTTTCTCGATCTGAGCGAAGAACTTGTGTCGCTCGTTGAGATTGTAGCCGGTAATCGGTGATGATATGTATATTTTCTTTTTGCTCATTTTGTTTTGTATTTTTGCATAATGTTTCGTATTTTCATATAATTTTTGCTATTTAGCTGCGCAATTTTTATGCGCACGTATCGAGTTATTAGCTCTCTCGTACGATACCACCCACGCACCTCGTACGTAATAAACACGCCGCACATTTTAGGGTATTGGCGTGGTTCTGTTTCGATTGATGTGCTTACCTTCTTAAACTTCACCTTAGTAGTTTTATGGAACCACACAAGATACTTTAATTTGTAACGCTTCTTTGTTTTTCTAATCTTCATCCGTCACCTCCTTCTTAATTGCTTCGAGCTGTTGTATGATGTTGTCTATCGTCTTGCCGCTGTAATCAACGGCAATTTCTTTCAGCACGGCAATCTGTGCCGTCAGTCAGATATAATCTGCCTGTTTCATTGTTGTATCAGTTTTATATAATAATCCGAACGCTATTAATTCGCTTAAGGCTAATATAACACCATAAGCGGTGTTTAAAAGAATTACTATTATAGTAAGCGCAACCAAAAGTAAAGCTACTACTATCCATTTGTATTTTGGCATATTCCTTTTTGTTTATGTTCCTTGTTCCAGTCGTTCACGAAATCTGCAAGGCTTCTGACGATACCTATGAAGACATTAGAACTTATAGGCTCTGTTCTTGTTGGGGTTGTAATTACGATATGTCTCTCATTATCAGACACCCGAACCCTAAATGTTATCGTTGTTTCCTGCATATTAGCCTCCTTTCTGGTCGTCGTTAATATTGCCGATAATTTCTACATCGCCTTCGTGATCGTTGACAACAGTATCGTGCAACGACAATGTACTTGTGCTTGCTGTGTCGGTGCACACTAAATCAAAACAATAACAGCGCATATCGTTCGCTACATAACCAATATTCTTGCCGTTATGCGCAAGAATATCGTCCTCATAAATTTCCTTGCCGTTCTTATCTTTCAGTCCTGTGTACTGCCCGACCGTATCAGGGTATACCTGCGCAATGTTGCATCCGTTATCGTTGCTTATGTACACGCCGTCTACGAGATGGAGTAAGTCGCCCACCATCCACTCGCCATTGTCGAGACGCTTGCCTTTGAATTTAATCTCTCTCATATCTATTTCTTGTTTATACTGTTTAACCTATCGACTATCCAGTTAGTACCGATTGATGAGATTGCGAGAAATACCCAAAATATCATTTTTGAAAATTCGAATCCTATCAAACGTAGTAATACCACCGTCCATAATGATAAAGTCATGGTTGCGGCGACTTTTCCGAGTTTTTCATACATAGACTGCAATTTCTCCTTTGCTCCGAACGGCGCACCGTCGGCAATTCTAAAGCAATCAAAGAAAGCCTTGTAATTAGAAGAGCCGCCACTGGTGCCTTGTATTCCTTTTGTGTGCATAAATCCAATTTGAGTGCGCACATTTCGTTCTTTTTCTTTCACCCACCCGAACGGCTCGTGTTTTAACATCTCCTGCCAGCACTCATCTGCATCCTTAAACGGGCGGTACTTGGGTTCGGACTTGACGCGGTAATCAAAAGAACTATACGAAAGTCCAGGAATTTCGTATACTTTCTTCCATTCTTCGTCAAACCCTTTACTTCTAAACTCTATCTCCTTACCTTCTGCAAATGCCTGTATTATAGGCAGCAATTCTTTTGCTTCACTACGATTCATTTTATAATGTGTTAATTGGTTTATAACTCCATTTATATCCATAGGCAGTATGCCTATATTTTGTACCTATACAACTATTAGCGTTATGACAACCCACACCACAAAAGCGGTGATTTTCCATTTATATGTTTTCATTTTCGTTTATTTATAAGTGTCATCTACTATAGTATTTTCATGATTTTTAAAATTCTTATAATTAATTTCTTTAACAACCACCTTGTTCACAACCTCTATCCTTTGGAAGATTTCTCAACCACCAATCATCATTACCATTTGAACCTTGATAAGATGCTGCTTCTTTACGAGCATCAATAAACTCTCTTCTTTCAGCTTCTCTAAAACCTGCATATTCGTCTGCCATATTACTGTTGTTTTTTTTTAAATTATTTATCTGTTTTTTATCTTGTTTTCCAACTCTGCTTCAAGCGTCTCTACTCTTTTTTTGTAGTTAAAAGGAGTGCTTCGAGTACGTCCAGGTAGTTGTGCAAGTACGAGCTTTGCAATACGAGCAGCATAGTCAATGAACGACCAATCTCTGCGGCAGCTTTTTCGTAGCCTTCATTCAGATACGCATCCAGTTCCTTTGAACGCGCCCTTAATTCGTCACACTCAATGCGCAAGCGGTCGAGGCGTGTTTCGGACGGCTTGTAAGCCTTCTCGAATACATCTGCCGGACTCCAAGACTGGTAGCCGTCTTCATACTCAACAAGGTATCCAGCCTTGTCTGTTTCACACTCAGAGGGTCTTACGCCGTTCTTCAAGAGCTTGCGCTCGTAGGCTTCACCCATTGTCATAGGCATAGCCTTCACTGTCTTAGTTCCAGTGTACTGTTTCATTTGTTCGTTCATAATTACTTATTCTTCTGCTTCATAAGATTCTCCCTTTCCTGCTGCATCTTTTTCAAGCGAATAGCCAACTTATTGTCGGTGCCATACTGCTTGAAGAGTAGATGCGACTTATACTTCTCTGCACAAACGAAAAGAAGGAGTACGAGAACGTTAAACACTACAATCAAGAGAATGGGCAGCATAACTAACCACCACGACCAACTGATTGCTCCGCAGAGTTTCATTACGATGAAGGCTACCTGAAGCGATGCCATCATAAAATCAAGAATACCAAATTTCATATCTCTTTTATACTTTTAGTTCTGCGTTCAACCCCAGTGCCCAAAGGATATGTTGGAGTTCGTGCACGTACTTGATTTCTCTTAACTTTTTTCCGTCGAGGTAGGCGGCAAACTTATTTTCCTCGACCTCGTACACGATATTAATGCCGAGGTCGTAATGATAGAAGTCGTACCATTCCGAAGTGCCTTCCTTTTGATGCTGCTCCTCCTTAAAGTTGTTCTTTCCGAGGAGTTCGGGCGTGAGAGGGATGCCTTCGATATTACAACCCCAAGCTCCCCAAGGTCCGTCATCGTCATCGTTGATAGCACTTAGACTGACGACTCCTTTTTTATCTTTAAAGAATTTTATGGGATTTATATCAGTAACAACGCACATTGTGCCTTTCGGAAATGCGCAATCGCGGTTTGTTCTTACAAGGTCGCCTATTTTTAGGTCTTCTGGTTTAATCATTTTATTCCAAGTTTATTTTAAAATATTCTTCAAGAAACTTTTTGCAATCTATAGGGTTATTAAATAGTCCTCCGCTGATGCTCCTCATTGCATCTTCGTGTGATTTGAAAAACAAAACATCAACAAATACTTCATATATTGAATTGAATTTTTGACGGGTCTTAATGTTCGGGTGATTGTCCCACCACTTTTGTCCAGCTCGTAACCAGGCTTTTGCCAGATTCGGATACCTTTTAAATTCTTCAAGTCCTCTGTCCTTAGATAAGGGGCAACCCATGCACCCAAGCCTTCTTTTGACATCGACCTTTCCGTCAGTATAATAGAGAGGATGTAGTTTAATGCCACGCTCTGTAATAAACTCAACTACATCATTATCTGTCCAGTCGAGTATCGGCAGAATAACTTCTACATGATTTGCCTTGTTGTTATTGTAAATTCTACACAGGGTTGGCTCTTTGTATAGTTTTGCACGTTTTGAACTCTCGGAGCGTCTTATTCCCTGAATCGCAATATCCATTATCTTGTATTCTTTAAGTATCTGGCAACAAAATCTCGCCCTCCTTGTAGGAAATCCTTTGCGTTCAATTAATTGAAAAAACGTCTCTTTGGGTCTAACAATCTCTACATTATTCTCTCGCACATGTCTAATTGTCCCGGGAGGGTCGATTGTTGTATTTTTATATATAGCCTTATAGTTAATACCAGCCATTTTCGCAAGCTCAAGTATTACGTCAGAATCCTTACCTCCGCTATATGACAACTCAACCTCTTTATCTCTACATGTTGATTTTAGTAACTTTAAAGCTATATCAACTTTTATTCGTAAGCTATCTGTCATTTCTTACCTACTTCCGGCAATATATAATTCTTTGGCATCTTCATATAATTATCCAAACCCAAACCGAATAGCAGATGTTGGAGTTCGTGAATATACCGTATTTTCATGTTAAAAATATCGGTGCGATAGTAGTTGTCCACAGGGTATATCGCTACTCCATGCTTGGAAAATTCTTCGTGTTCGTCACTCCATTTCCACCCGTTGCATGTTAGTACTTCAACAGTTAAAGGGATAGGCTCCACTTCACTGTGGTCTGCAAGGTACCAGTTACATTTGCCGAGATCAATTAAAAGTTTTTCCTCTCTCACTTCTATAATTTGCACGACGCTTGGTGAGGCTACTCCTATATATCTCACCCAATCACCGGCTATATATCTCTGTTCCATATACTTGATATTTATTTGTTAGGCAGCAAGTCCTCTATGTAGCACCATGTGATAGGTGTTACAGCATAACTACAAAAGCATCCCCATTGAAACTCTCTATCAGGATCAACATCATCGTAGTTTATATCTTCTGTAGTATTAACTATGATATAATTTCCTGACCTTGTGCAATTAAACCATCCCTTTACAAGAATTATCCTTCCATCTTCTGGTATTTCATTCTGGCTATGCCAAAGAGCTTTCTTAAACCATTCAACGCCTGCGGCGAAAGCATTTCTTGCGGAGAAGTTTGCAACTGCATCCAATGCAGGATTGTATGTCAACGTTGCTGCCTTTCGTATATCTTTTTCATCTATCATATTATAATTGATTTAATCATTTCCTTTTTAAAGTAAGATAGTTGCTCTATAGTAAGATTATTTACCCACTCTACTGCATATTTTCTATACTTAGGGTGGTTACTTCTGATAAACCTTACCAATAAATATTCATCTATAGTCATATTAATCAGTATTATATTTACTAAATCTTGCAACATAACATTTACTGTCAGGTATATATCCAAAGCGCGTTAATTTATATCCTTCTTTTGACATATTAAGAATATCTTCACACAATTCAGACGCTTGGTACTGTATAGAATATTTAAATAGTATAAATTCATACATATAATCCTCAGCATCTACTATTGGATAGACAGTTATACCAGCAGTATCATCTGCCATCGTTGCTGGAAAATTTATTGTGCCCAAGTTCAGGTCAGATATTTCTTTAGAAAGTTTAAAAAGCTCCTCTTTTGTCATATCTCCTATTTTTAGGTCACAACTACCCCATCTTGATAGTTTTGCAATGACATTATAAGTATGTTTAGACAATCCCTTTGGAACAAAACCATGTCTTGGACTTATATGTGAACTCTGGCATGAATATGAACATGAGAAATCTGGTGTGATTTCTGATTTAGCAGTATCTGGTGATTCGTATTTCATTGTTTATTTTCTTTATATTGTTTCAATTCAATTAACCAATCTCTAAGTTGTAAATGTTCTCTTGCACATTGTGATGTTTCTGCAATAGGAAGAACTTCTTCGCAATGCCTAATTGCTTCTTCAAGAGACATATCCTTTTCAATATAAATATGGCGTTGTCCACGGTTTTTAACAAGCCGATACAACATCCAGGCAGCACCTTTTATAAATGCCCTCTGTTCTTCTTTTGGATATTTTTCTGATTCAGAAATTAATTCATCTGTTAAAATTGATACCCATTCCAACATAGAAGATACTATGTCGTCAATTTGTTTAACTGTTTCCATAATTATATTAACTTTCTTTTTTTTAATCAGCATTAGAAAATGTAGCATAAACATCAGGTTGCAAAATGCGGAAAGTCGCCCCACAAACGTGAGTAATACTTAATTTTATCGCCTACTTTAACATTTGAAAAATCAGCCATTGTAAGTCGTTTTAAAGTTATCATAAATTTCCAAGTCATTCCACCATTCTTCTCTGCCGAGTTCTACGTATTTGTTTTCGGGCATCTTGTGCTTCACAACTGCCTTTATCCACTCGTTGGGAACAAACGCATTGAACGATTGCAAGCCGCTGCTTTTCTTCGTCTTGCCGACTACATTGCCGTCAATGTAGAGGTAAAGCGGATGATATTCGCCTTCAAAGCGGTAGCAGAGAGCTTGGAGCTGCTTGTGCTCTATCTCGTTGTAAAATGTCACCATGTAGCGGTTTCCTCTGTGCAAAGCAGCGAGCGCGTGCATAAAGTCCTCATAACCGACATGCGTGTTCTTCTTGCCGTTCAGCTCGTAGAAGTATTGCTTGAAGATGTCGCGTCGCATATAGAACCAGAAGTAGTCCATATCGTCGTCTGACATCTGCGGAATTGATTTATATACAATCTCCTGCCAGACGTGCTGCCGGAGGTGCGAACCTCTTGCGAAACCCTCAACCGCGAATAGAAAATCGTGTCTATCTAAAGAAAGATTTATCATACTTAGAATTTTTCTCTTATTTTCTGATATTGCTTGGCAAACGTCTTTTCCGTTACCCATGCGCTGTATCGTGTGCGGTAGTAACGCTTAGGCTTGCCTGAAACAAGCCCTATTGCGTCACGAGGAGTATTCACGCTCATGTATATCTTTGGCACGATGTCCGTTGACACATACGATGTGATATACTCATCCGCAAAAGCGATATGTCCTGTCTCGCGGAACTTGACATCTGCAAGCGAGAAGTCCTTTGCCATGTTAGCGTTATTTGGGTGATTTATTCGTGCCTAAAAGGTACTCGTTGCCCTCGTAGGAAACACACTGCTTATAGCCGCACGCGGTGGTAACGTAAGGATACTCACGTTTACTATCATAATGCGAAAAATGAGCAACCCTCCATACACAGTATCCCTCATCTCTCACTAAGACCTTGTCGAACGGCTTGAATGAACACTTAGGTTTAACGACCTTAACAGGCTCTACTTGCAACGTTTCAGGATTGTACTTGCAGCCGTAATGCTTCTCTGCTGCTGCGATGAACAATGTTTTTGTTCATCATTTGCCTTTACAAAACATTCTGTGTCGCACACTTCCTCTTCGCCAAAGGTGTGGTCTTTGTAGTAGTTGATTGTGGTATTAAACTCTGTGTAATCATCGTTTACCCAGCCGTCGAAGATAGCCAGCATTTTGCTGTTGGGGTTGTACACAATATCGCCACGCTTGAAGAACTTGCTCCAACAACGCATCTTTGAAGAAGGAAAGAGGACGCATTCACTACCCTCTATGTTAGAAAAATAACAACCGTCTTTTGTGAAAGTTCGAAGCAACAAATCACTTCCAATACGAACAGAGATTGGATATTCTTTGTCGTTAATAGATTCTTCAAGCTCGCATTTGCCGAACAGCTGCGAATACAGCTTTGTGTCTTTTGGCATATCGCGGAGTATTTCCGCAATGTTAATCTTGTTCTCCATTTTCTTCCTCCGTTTCTTTTGCTGCTTTCATGCAGTCCATTATTTTATACATTCCAAGCAGCCTTTGCTGCTCGATTACGTTTTTTAGCATCTCGCGGTATTCCTTTATTAGTTTTGCATATATCGAACATCTGCCGAGAAAGTATCAGGCACCTCCAGAACAGATGACATTGATAATTGTTAATATTGTGAATAGTTGTTACTATCGGATGAAGACTCATACTACCAAGGCTTGCGTCACTGTTAGTGTCATCCTTGAAGCTGTATGTGATTGTGCCACCGAAGCGCATCATCGTGACCTCAATATCCTTACCTCTGTAACTATAGTTGAGTCTCGTAACGTCTCTTTTAAGACGATCGAGTAACTTTTCTGGAGTAAAATCCTCTCCAAAAACAAGCTCAGCGTTTTTGAAGAACTCCAACCTGTATGCAAGTGCTTTCGTCTTTTTTGTTGTGAACGCTACATCTCGGGCATTCGCAGTAAAATATTTCTTCTGTCATATTATTGTATTATTAGTTTCTTAGTATGTGCGTCTTCACCACCTTGTGGGCAGCTCGTGGCTGCGCCTTGTTAAACTCTTCTACAAACCAACGTTCGTACTCGTCGTGGAAACGTGGTCTGTGCTGTTTCTTGCCTTGGAGAGGATAAATATCTGCGATAAATTTCTCTCCGTTGTCTAATGTCAGTACGGCTTTCATAGCTTACCAGTTATAAATCCAAGCTCCTTCGCTATTGCAAGGAAGTCGGAGAGTTTGTCGGGCGATACATCGGTCTTCTTGCCTCGCGAATAGACAACGCCATCTTCAACTTTGAAGTAGTTATTGCCATCCATGTGGATAAAATAAAGCTCACTTTCCATGTTACTTCACCTCCATATTGATTAAGTCGCCAAAATCTTCTTCCGTCTTGCAATCGTAGCAGTAAGTCAGCCTGCCGTAAGCATCCTTTGTGAGCATCATTATGCTGTTGCCGCTGCTAAGCAAGTCCTGAAGCATATCAATACGAGGATATATACTTACGCTGTTGTTCTTACTAAACCAACGAACGCCCGAAATAAGGCTTATGGTGTAGAGCGCATACCGTTCTCTTGCGCCCTTTTCGTAAGGAACAAAGACGTAATTATCTCCTTTTATGATAGACCACGCATTGCGCAGCCTACCAACAAATGTTTTGATTGTTTTCTTCATATCTGTTGTTACATGTTAAAGTTAATTTCCTCGGCAGGAACCATTTTAAACGACTCGACGTTCTCGAAGCCCATACAATCGCCGTCCGTGGTTGTAATATCAACCATTTTTTTTTCAGCGTATGGATACATCGCCGCAATCACATCTGCTGATACAATGGATGGCATGGGGTCATTCTCCTGGAAAACCAAAAGAAAATAAGGTTTGCTGTTTTCGTTTGCCATCATTCAACCTCCTCAAATTTGCCGTCAATCAATTTGTAATAGGTGTCTGCCTTGATACGGCTTCCATCTACCTGTTCTGTTTTTACGCAAATCGGCTTATATTCGCCATCTGTTTTTCTCCATTCAGCAAGAGTTATCCAACTTCCAACAGCAGCTTTTGCTTTTGAGTTAAAACCTGCGCACATGACGACAGAATTTCGACCACCACTACCTATCTGAGCGCAGTCACCTGACGAACCTATTTTAGCGGCGTGACCTGACGAACCTATTTTAGCGGCGTAGCCTGACGAGCCTATCTGAGCGTAGTGACCTGACGAGCCTATCTGAGCGTAGTCACCTGACGAACCTATTTTAGCGGCGTGACCTGACGAACCTATTTTAGCGGC
>JAERMT010000032.1_pt3 | contig 67172 bp, 54 predicted proteins | sample 9267081 | NCBI WGS metagenome assembly JAERMT01 (sample SAMN17071939, study PRJNA684904) | human gut metagenome | isolation source: diarrhea sample from child under the age of five | host: Homo sapiens | place: South Africa: Mafikeng, Mafikeng Provincial Hospital | collected 2019-09
CACCCCCGTCAAAGCCTTGATCTTTCGTTGCGGGGCACCACGTCCTTTGCACTGGTCGGGCCTTTGACTAGTCAGACGTGGTGCTTCACCCCCACCGAAGCCTTGATTCTTCGCCGCGGAGCACCACGTCGCCGGACGGCGGCCCTTCCCCCGGCCGGAGGGCCCTTCGGCAATGCGGAGCATGCAAAATAAAAAAGAGCGGCCGTCGATTTCTCGAAACGGCCGCTCTCATCTATTCATAATTTCAATACTTCTTCATCTTGTTATACAAACATCGTAACGAATGGAATGGTGAACAGGGACAGCAGGGTGGTCAGTGCGTAGCCCCGGCTGCACAGATCCGCATCCACATCGTAGCTCTCGCAGGCAATGACCGGCATGCTGCCGTTAGGCATTCCGTAGAGGAGGATGAAAATGCCCACCAGGGTGGAATCGAAACCCATGCCGCCGCTGCGGTGCAGCACCAGTGCGGCGGCCGCCGGAATCAGCAGCAACTGAAAGAGGGAGAACACGTACAGACGAACGTCCGTGAAAACCCGTTTGAGATTGATCTGGGCCAATGCGCATCCGGTGATGATCATGGACAGCGGGATACAGGTGTCCGACACGTAGGTAATGCATTTTACCGTGAGTTCCGGGATGTGAATCGGGAACAGCACGAGAATCATTGCCACGAGGACACAGATAATCCCCGGATTAATGAGATCCCTGAAACGGAAAGGGGTGGTATCCCCGGACATTCTCTTGAACACCTGAATGGCATAGGTATAGAAGAGAAGGTTGAAACCCAGCGCATAGAACGTGATGTAGAACGTCTCCTCCGAACCGTACAGGGACTCCACCAGCGGAATGCCCATGAACGCCGTATTGGCAAAAACCAGCATGATGGTCACCAGTTTCCGGTCGTTCCCTTGCACTCGCAGGAGTTTCGCCACCACCGGCCCCAGAAGAATCATCAGTCCGTAGAACAGCGCCATGAGAATCAGGTTCTGCGCCATCAGATTTTGGGGAATGGATCCGGATCCGCTGAGGGCGGTGGAGATCATCAGCAATGGGTTAAAAACATTGACGATGAGGTTCGAGATTTCCGACGTTCCCTGCTTGGTGAGCCATCCCTTGCGGAAGCAGAAAAAGCCCACAAAAATAAAACAAAAGAGAAGCACGAGCTTCTCAAGAATGATTAAGCTGTCACTCATTTTCCAATAAACCTTTCTATTCAATCACCACGAACATATTTTCACGGAAAAGATGCGTCAACCGATTTTTATTTTTCCGCGAAAAACGCATATATTATACCACTTTTTGGTGGCGAATAGAATAGCCTTGCCGGAAAAGTCAGGAGAAAATTAGTTTTTTTTACCAAAATATAAGAGAAGCTTTTTTGCATATTTCGCAAAAAAATGGTATCATGCTGTTGAGGCGTCCCGAGGCGCCGACCGAAAAAGTGAAATTCTAAGGAATCGATGAATCAAGGCGATTCGGAAAGGAATTGAAATGGATTATTTAGAAATTGAAAAAGTCATTGGAAGACAGATTATTGACTCCAGAGGAAATCCGACAGTGGAGGCCGAGGTGCACCTGGTAGACGGAACCGTGGGCAGAGCGGCTTGCCCGAGCGGCGCATCCACCGGTGAGTTCGAGGCACTGGAGCTGAGAGACGGCGATCAGAGCCGGTATGGCGGAAAGGGCGTAACCAAGGCGGTTTCCTACGTGAACAATGAGATTTGCGACCTGCTGGTGGGCATGGATGCTTCCGACACCTATGCCATCGATAAAGCGATGATCGAAGCAGACGGCACGGAAGACAAGTCGAAGTTCGGTGCCAATGCGATTCTGTCCGTATCCCTGGCAGCGGCAAAAGCAGCGGCACAGGCACTGGACACCCCGCTGTACCGTTATCTGGGCGGCGTTAGCGGCAACACCCTGCCGGTTCCGATGATGAATATTTTGAACGGTGGTGCCCACGCAACCAACACCGTAGATACACAGGAATTTATGATTATGCCGGCCGGCGCACCAAGCTTTAGTGAAGGACTGCGCTGGTGCACAGAGGTATATCACAAGCTGGCAAAGCTGCTGAAGGCAGACGGCTTCGCCACCGGAGTAGGCGATGAGGGCGGCTATGCACCGAACCTGTCCAGCGATGAGGAGACCCTGGATTATATTCTGAAGGCCATTAAGGAATGCGGCTACGTGCCGGGTGCGGACTTCGTACTGGCAATCGATGCGGCAGCCAGCGAATGGAAGGGCTCGAAGGCCGGCGAATACGTACAGCCGAAGAGCGGTAAGAAGTTCACTTCCGCTGAGCTGGTAGAGCACTGGAAGTCCCTGGCAGACCAGTATCCGATTATCTCCCTGGAAGACGGTCTGGATGAAGAGGACTGGGACGGCTGGAAGCTGCTGACAGAAACTCTGGGCGACCGGGTTCAGCTGGTGGGCGACGACCTGTTCGTTACCAATACCAAGAGACTGTCCAAGGGCATCGAGCTGGGCAGTGCGAACTCCATCCTGATTAAGCTGAATCAGATCGGTTCCCTGTCCGAGACCATCGACTGCATCCGCATGGCGAAGAAGGCGGGAATGACCGCTGTGGTTTCCCACAGATCCGGCGAGACCGAGGATACTACCATTGCAGACCTGGCAGTGGCACTGAACACCGGACAGATTAAGACCGGTGCGCCGGGAAGATCCGAGCGTGTGGCAAAGTACAACCAGCTTCTCAGAATCGAGGAACAGCTGGGTGATGCAGCATCCTATGCCGGCTTCAACGCATTCAACGTAACCAGAAAATAATTCGCGAGTACAGGTAATCCCTGAAGACATGAAGAAGAGCTATTAGAAGAGCACAATTCTAATAGGCACAAACAAAAGACTTGGTGTAAAGAAACGGAAGGCAAATGGCCGGAACGGTTTCTTGCACCAAGTCTTTTGTTTGTGTTCCCTCGGGGATTGCCTTTTCTTATAAAGGAAAGCATTCTTGTCCGGCCAAATTAGGGTGAAGGCACCACGTCAGCAAAAAAACGGATCGACAAGCATTTGCTTGCCAATCCGGTTTTTTTGGTTCCCAAAAATCTCCGAAGAAAAAGTGAGAAGCACTTTTCTAATTTACACCGCCATCGGGCAGAGCACCAGGTACGCCAGCATGTAGTGGCAAAAGCTTCCCGCCATGACGAAGAGGTGAAACAACTCATGGTTGCCGAAGCCCATATTGTTTGCCGGAATGATTTTCAGCTTGAGGGCGTAGATCACTCCGCCGACGGTGTAAAACAATCCCCCCGCCAGAAGCCAGAGGAATCCGGCGAAAGAAAGGTTGGCGTAAATCGTAGGCAGGACGGAAACGCAGAGCCAGCCCATGCCGATGTACATCACGGAGGAGACCCATTTCGGACAGGTCACCCAGAAGAATTTGAACAGCATTCCCAGAGCGGCCACAATCCATACCGCGATGAGGAGCCGAGTTCCCGCCTTCCCCGGAATCGCAATCAGGCATACCGGCGTGTAGGAGCCGGCGATCAGCACGAAGATGCTCATGTGATCCAGGCATTTCAGCCGATGATTCCGAACTTCATCCAGGTTGAATGCGTGGTAGGAAGCGCTGGCGCCGTACAGCAGAATCATGCTCAGCATGAAAATCCCCATGGAAATCAGTGCACGAAGGGGCGCGCCGGCAAAGGCTCCGTGAATCAGGAGAATCGGGGTGGCGACGATGGCCATCAGACATCCGATAAAATGAGTCAGCGAACTGATGGGATCCTTGGCGCGGAACACCGAGCGGTCTTTCGATGTCTCGGTGCCGCCGGGAACGATATTGGTAGAATAAGATAATTTCTGCATTGGAATACCTCCTGTAAAAAAACGTTCGCAACGGATTCGAGGGTGAGATCAAATCCGTGAACGGCATAATCAACTCTGTGTTATCGGTTATTCAATAACCGATAAACCTATATTAGCGGTTATTCAATAACTTGTCAAGGGATACTGCAAATATTATTGACGGTTATTGGTATTTGCTATACAATAAATACCAGGTATTTGAAACAGGAGAGAACAATGACTCAGAAAGAAACGGCAAAAGATACGGAAAAAAGCAAAAACCTCCAGGCAGAGATTCAGGCGGACATTCAGCACACCCTGGATTCCCTGCATCTTCCGGAATACAAGGAAATCCCGGATGTGGGACTGTACCTGGAGCAGGTGACCCGGTTCATCAACACTGCGCTGGAATCCTTTCCGGATATGAGCGTCACCCCGTCCATGATCAGCAATTACGTGAAGCTGAAAGTGGTGACCCGGCCGGAGAAGAAGACCTATTCCCGAGATCAGATTGTGGCTCTGCTGTTCGTGGCCGTGGCAAAGACCGTTCTGTCCATGGACAACATCCGGAAAGCCTTTGAAATCCGCCGTCAGAACAGCGACGTGGAGACGGGATACGAATACTTCCGGCAGAGTCTGGAACACGCCCTCACCGCTTTCGGAAAGGAGCAGGCTCCGAGAAATCCGGAAGAGATTCCCCGGAATGTCAGCGAGGAAGCGCTGAACGTGGTGGATTACACTGCCTCCGCCATCGCGTATAAGATGTATCTGAATCTGTATTTCGATGCAATTAAGGAACCTGCAGGCCCAAATAGTTAAAAAATAAACGGCAAAAAAGCCCGAAAAGCCCTTTATTAAAGGGTTTCAGCGGTGTATAATAACCGACGGAGTATTTATAGAAAAAACCAATGGTTATTTTGCAGGAGGAGTATTGCAGATGGAAAGCGCAAAGAATGCAGGAATTACATACAAGCAGACACCGGTTGCCAACGGCACCCTGGTAAAGGTGATCAAAGCCGCGATGGCTTCCCACCTGGAGGATGAGAAGGGTTGGAATTATTACGTTTCCAAGTCCAAGGAGGCAATTGCCGAGCTGGCGGAATCCGGTGAGAATGCCGCAGAAGTGAAGGACGCACCGGCCGTAATCGTTCCGGTATACGCACCGGCTAAGGAAACACCGACCGCAGAGGATGTGGAGAGAAGCCGCGCCATCGGCAACATGCTGGTGATTATGGAAGAAATCGGTCTGGCCGGAACCTGGGTGAACGTGATGGGTGACGAGGCGCAGCAGAAGAAAGTGGCAGAAGCCATGAGCATCTCTTCGGAATTCATGCCGATGGGCATTCTCACTCTGGGTTATCCGGAGAAGGATCCGGACGAGGACAAGCCGGGCAAAAAGAAAAAGAAAGCCGACGAACGTTTCCGCAAGAAGATTCACTTTGTGGACACGCTGGGCAGATACTAAAAAACTTCGTGTCGGAAGCGGAAGACTTCCGGCACTTTTTTTACAAAAAAAACCGTGTATGAATTGCAGTACAATCCGTAAAAAGATATAATAGAAAAGATTACGAATCAATACCGTTTTGGTTAATTGGAAAGGACAGAGAAAGATGAAACAGTTGGAAGAGACGAAAAGCAACGGATTGGCATTGATACCGTTCCTGTTGTTCATTGTGATCTATATGGGCGCCGGAATCATCCTGCAGATGCGGGGGGTGGAGATGGCGTTCTATCAGTTCCCGTCGGTGGTGGCCATGTCCATTGCGGTGATCGCCGCATTTGTCATGTTCCGCAAGGCGGGCATTAACGAGAATTTTGCGACCTTCGCCAAAGGCGCTGCCAGCGAAGACGTGGTGACCATGCTGATGATCTACCTGCTGGCCGGCGGATTCTCCGCAGTGGCCGGTGCGATGGGCGGAATCGAATCCACGGTAAACCTGGGGGTGTCGATCATTCCGGCACACCTGCTCACCGCGGGCATCTTCGTGATTTCTGCTTTTATGGCGACGGCGACGGGAACCTCTATGGGAACCGTGGGCGCCATTGTACCGATTGCCGTGGGCGTCGTGGATAAAGCGGGATTGAGCATGCCTTTGGTAATGGCGGCCTGCATGTCCGGAGCGATGTTCGGCGACAACCTGTCCATGATTTCGGACACCACCATCGCCGCAACCCGAACCCAGGGCGTGGAACTGAAGGATAAGTTCCGTACCAACTTCTGGTGCGCCCTCCCGGCGGCCATCATCGCTTTGGTGCTGCTGGTGGCATTCGGCCGTCCGGCGCATGCGGTGGCAATCCATGCCGGAAACTACGAGATGATTAAGGTGGTTCCGTACATGCTGGTACTGGTGCTGGCGCTGCTGGGAATTAACGTGTTCCTGGTGCTGCTCTTCGGTATCGTGTCGGCGGGCATCATCGGCATTGCCTGCGGCGACTTGACCGTGATTACTTTTGCCACCAACGTGTGGGAAGGCTACAAGAGCATGATCGAAGTGTTCCTGCTGTCCATGTTCGGCGGCGGCGTGGCGGAACTGACGGCGAAATACGGCGGGCTTCAGTGGATGATTGAGAAGCTCAGCGGAATTTGCAAAGGAAAGAAATCCGCTCAGGCGGCGCTGTGCGTGCTGGCCGGAGTGACGGATATGGCGACCGCCAACAACACGGTGGCCATCATCGTGGACGGAAATATGGCCAGATCCATCAGCGAGAAGTACAAGATCGATCCGAGAAAAACCGCGTCCATCCTGGATGCCTTCACCTGCATCTTCCAGGGCATGATTCCGTACGGCGCCCAGTTCCTGCTGGTGGCGTCCCTGACCAAGGGACGGGTGAGCCCGCTGGATATCATTCCGCTGCTGTGGTACCTGTTCCTGCTGGGACTTTTTACCGTGCTCTCCTTCCTGATCCCGAGCTACGAGAAGCTGACCCTCTCCGGCGAATGGGATTGGGAGAACCACACCGTCATTCGGTAGCTGCAGAAGGAGATGAGTTTGAATGGAAAATAATCGAAATCAGGTCATCGTGCGGGCCAGCGTGGTGGGCATCATCACCAACCTGCTGCTGGCGGGCTTTAAGGCTTTTGTGGGGATGGTGTCCCATTCCGTGGCCATCACCATGGACGCGCTGAACAACCTGAGCGATGCCATGTCCTCATTGATTACCATCGTGGGCACCCGGCTGGCGTCTAAGCCGGCGGATCGGGAGCATCCGTTGGGCTACGGGCGGGTGGAGTACCTCAGCGCCAGCGTGATCGCCCTGATCATTCTTTACGCGGGCATCACGGCTTTGGTGGAATCCGTGACGAAAATCCTCCATCCCAAGACGCCGAGCTACACCGGTGTCACGCTGCTGATCGTGGCGGTGGCGGTGGTGACCAAGATCGTTCTGGGCCTTTGGGTGAAGAAGCAGGGGGTAAAAGCAAATTCGGAATCCCTTATCAATTCCGGTGCCGACGCTCTCCTGGATGCGGTGATTTCCGTCACCACGCTGGCAGCGGCCGGTCTGTATCTGGGATTCGGTCTGCGGGTGGAAGCCTGGCTTGCGGCCATCATTTCCCTGGTAATCGTCAAAGCGGGAATCGACATGCTGCGGGAAACCATCAGCGATATCCTGGGGGAACGGGTGGAGAAGCCGTTGGCGCGGAAGGTGAAAAGCATCATCTGCACCCATCCAAATGTGACCGGAGCGTACGACTTAATCCTTCACGCCTACGGACCGGATCAGTATCAGGGCTCGGTGCATATCGCCATTCCGGATACCATGACCGCCGTGGAAATCGATCGGCTTCAGCGAGATATTGCCGACGATGTGTATGAGAAGACCGGTGTAATCTTGATGGGAATCGGAATCTATGCCATCAATACCACCGATGCGGATCTGGCGATGGTTCAGAAAAAGGTGACGGACCTGGCCATGAGCGTGGATTACGTGATGCAGCTCCACGGCTTCTTCTTTAATCCGGAGAGCCGGCGCATGAGCTTCGATGTGGTGGTCAGCTTCGATTCACCGGATCGGATAGAGACCATGGAACAGGTTCGCCGAAAGGTTCTCCAAGAGATGCCGGATGTGAAGCTTCGGGTTCGAATGGATGCGGATCTCAGCGATTGATGCGGCATATAGAACTATTAAGATTTTCTTAAGAATTGTTAAGATTGGGCTCCGGATGTTGTACACCGGAGCCCAATTCAGTATAATTAATATCATTAATTTCGACCGATACTGCAATAGCATGGGGAAAGAAAGGATAGAATTATGTCGCATATGATTGAACTTCATGACGTATCGAAGTTCTACAGCAATAAGGACACCGTGAGTACCGGATTTTCCAAGGTGAATCTCAGCCTGGATATGGGGGAATTCGTGGTGATTACCGGAGAGAGCGGCAGCGGCAAATCCACGCTGCTGAACGTGATTTCCGGACTGGACAGCTATGAAGAGGGGGAGCTGTTCATCGCAGGGGAGGATACCAGCGGGTATCGCACGGAGGATTACGAGCGATACCGGAAGAAATACATCGGAAATATTTTCCAGGACTTCAACCTGGTGAACAGCTATACCGTATACCAGAACGTGGAGCTGAGCATGATGCTGTCCGGAATGCCTCGGGCGGTTCAGAAACAGCACATTCCGGAATACATCGACATGGTGGATATGACGGCCTACACGAAGACCAAGGCATCCAAGCTTTCCGGCGGACAGAAGCAGCGGGTGGCCATCGCCCGGGCGCTGGCGAAGAACGCCCCGGTTATCGTGGCGGACGAGCCCACGGGAAACCTGGACAGCGCTTCCGCGGAGAAGGTCATGGAAACCTTGCATCGGATTTCCAAAGACCGCCTGGTGGTCATCGTAACCCACAACTACGAGCAGGCGGCGCCGTACGTTACCCGGAAGATTACCATGCACGATGGACGAATCATCGAGGACAAAAAAATTCAGCCGGCAGCCGGAGATCTTTCTGAAGATGAGATGGAATCCTATCTGCATACCGAGGAAGAACGAACCGAGGAAGAACGAACCGAGACAGAAAGGGCAGAGGCAACGGAACAAGAAGCAGCGAAGCCTCGCAGCGGCGGCAGAGCGGCGCGAAACGAGGAAACGGAAGGCGGAAAGGGCCGAAAGAAGGGCCGCAGCCGCAGAAACATCTTTGCGGAAGCACCGGTATACCGGAAGATGTCGGCCGGATCCCAGCTTCGGCTGGGGGTTCGGAACACCTTCAACCTTCCGGCGAAATTCATTTTGCTTTTAATGGTGTACCTGTTCGTCACGGCGGCGGTGCTGAGTCAGTATGCGTCCACGAAGCAGGCCCTCCACTCCAACGATTTGATGGGGTACAACAACTACTTTACGGACACCTCTCCGGAACGGCTGGTTCTCACCAAGAAAGACGGAACGTCTTTCACCACTTCGGATTACGAGAGCCTTCAGAAGATGGACAACGTGGACTATATCGTCAAAGGGGATGCGGGAATCGATACCGGCATCATGTTTGAGTCCGACGATATCGATATCAGCGGCCCGATGTATCCGGTGAGCAGCCTGAAGGACAAGCCTACCATCGGTCGCCTTCCGAAGAAGGATACGGAAGTGGTGCTGGTGGCGGATCCGGAATGCTATTCCTACGATGCCCTCAAGGAGATGGACAAGAAGATTCTGGGAAAAAAATATTACATCGATGCCCTGAATTCCATGGCGATGCAGGGAGACGACCGGCTGATCAAGGATAAGGTGACCGTGGTCGGCGTGGTTTTTCTGAGCGAGGATGCCGGCCGTTCCAGCAACGGAAACGTCATGATCTACGTAACGGATAACGTGGCAGCCCGGGTGCTGGTAAAGACCGCGGCGGCTTCTTCCAAGGTGACCCTGGATTTCAGCGGCACGAAGAGCGATTACAGCGGTATGCAGGTGGTATATCCATCCAAAAAGGTGCCGAAGGGGGAGGTATACATTTCCGAGGATCAGGCATATCAGTTCTACGAAGAGGGCGCGGCTCGGGGAAAGACCATGGGCCTTCACGTGAAAAATCATTATTTTGAGGAATCTCGGGATTTCCGAATCGGGCAGGTGTTCAAAGCCGATAATATCCGGAGCCTGCTAGGGCTTTCCAAAAACAATTACGACGAATACACCTCCAACGTGTACATCAATCCGTCGGATTACAACAAGATTTTCAATCAGGGAAATTTCCAGAGCAGTTTTTTCATGAAGGACGAGAAGCTGTCCGACTCCACGGTGAAGGCACTGGAAGGTGCCGGATACAAGGTGCTGGTGATTAAGGATACCTTTACGGATGCCACCGGCGGTTTCGCGTTCATCCTGCGGATGTTCAGCATGGTTCGCCTGGCACTGGAATTCGTGGTGCTGTTCTTTATTTCCTACGCGGTAATCCGGCTGATCATGCGGTCTCGGAATTCCTACTACTCCACCCTGCGAATTCTGGGTGCCAGCCGGAAGAATACGGACAACATCCTTCGCATTGAGCTGCTGCTCATGATGGTCCTCTCTTACGGCGGCGTTCTGGTGGGAAGCAATCTGGTACGGCGGGGAATCGTCGCAGTGCCGGCGGTGAATGAACGGTTGGCATTCCTGTCCGCGACGGATTACATCGTCCTGTTTGTGGGACTGCTGCTGATGTCGCTCCTGATTGCGAAGAGATATTCTCACAAGATCTTCAGCAAGAGCGCAATGAAAATATACAGAGAGGAGGCGTAGATATGATAGAACTGCAAAATGTTAACAAGTATTTCAACCGAAAGAAAAACAACGAAATTCACGTCATCAACGACACCTCTCTGAACCTGCCGGAAAGCGGCATCGTGGCGCTGCTGGGCCCTTCCGGCTGCGGTAAAACCACTTTGCTGAATGCCATCGGCGGATTGGACCGAATCAACTCGGGAAAGATCTATGTGGACGGGGAGTGCATTACCCGGAAGAGCTCCAACAAGGTGGACGTTATCCGGAATGCGAAGATTGGATATATTTTCCAGAACTACAACCTGCTGGACAACCGCACCGTCTTTGAAAACGTGGCCATCGCCCTGCGAATGGTAGGCATGAAGGATCGGGAGCAGGTGAAGGAGCGGGTGAACTACTGCCTGGAGGCGGTGGGCATCTACCCGTATCGGAACAAGATGGCGGACGCCCTGTCCGGCGGACAGCGGCAGAGGGTGGCCATCGCCCGGGCCATTGCTAAGAATCCGAAAATCATCATCGCCGATGAACCGACGGGAAACCTGGACAGCCGAAACACCATCGAAATCATGAATATCATCAAGTCGATTTCCAAGGACCGGCTGGTGATTCTGGTGACTCACGAGACGGATATCGCGGAATTCTACGCAGACCGAGTGGTTCGGATTAAGGACGGCCGGGTGGTATCGGACCGGGAGAACGACCCTTCCCGGAAGCTGGACTACCAGCTGGAAAATAAAATCTACCTGAAGGATATGGAGCACGGCTTGCGTTTCCGGCACGACCGATTGACGGTGGACGTGTATCAGGATGAGCTTCGGGAGACGGATATCAAGATCGTCATCCGCGGCGGCAACCTGTACATCAATACCGGTGGGGCGTTCCACGTGGTGGATGAAACCGCCAACATCGAGATGATCGATGCGCACTACAGCGCCATGGATTCCACCATCTACGAGGACGTGCACTTTCGGTACGATGAACACATGCCGAAGGATTTCAAGGCGAAGTACACTTCTGTATATAACATCTGGAATATGCTGGGCAGCGGATTCCGGAATGTGCGGAAATTCAGCCTGCTGAAGAAACTTTTGCTCATCGGATTCGTGTGCGCGGCGGCGTTTACTTTTACCGCGGTGAGCAATATCTTTGGAATTTTCAACGTGCAGGAGAAGGACTTCCTCACCACCAACAGCCATTACATCACCGTGGCCAACCCGAAGCACGATGAGTCGATGCTGAAGAAAATCCGGAAAATGAACGGAGTGTCCTACGTGACGCCGGGAGATACCCGGATTTGCGTGACTCTGCCCATGGATGATTACTACCAGACTGCCCAGGCGTTCGCCAGCCTCACCGGCTCCCTGAGCCATTCGGAGGAGCTGGAGACCAAGGATGTGGTGGCGGGCCGGCTTCCGGAGAAGGGACACGAAATCGTCATCGACCGGATGATTCTGGATAAATTCATCAAGTCGAAAGCGGGCAATATGGTGGGTCTGACCTCCGTAAAGCAGTTCGTGGGACGGCGGATTACGATTCCCCACCTGAAGGATTACGAGATTGTGGGCATCTCCGACACCAAGTCCCCGTCTATTTTTATCCCGGCGAGTCAGACCATCGACGTGCTGTCCAATGCGAAGAAGGGGACCGACGATACGGCTCAGGATTTTGCGGATTACGGCGAGGATGACGAGATGGACATAGAGGCTTCCGGCGAGGAGGACAATTCCATCGTGAATTACGACCTACGCTCTTCGGCTCTTCGGATTAAGAAGGGTTCTGCGCCGAAAAACACCTATGAGGCGGTGGTGAACAATTCCCACAACGGCGAAGACGGGTACACCATCGGCAAGAACCTCAAGCGGAAGGTGAACGGACACGAGCTGAAATTGGTGGGATTCTACACCAGCGATTACCAGAACGATATCGTCTACGTGAGCAAGGATACGGTGCGGCAGAATTACATTGCAAAACAAAAGGTTTGTTCGGTATACACCACCGATACCTACGGCACCCTCACCACGCTGCAGGAAGAGGGGTATTCCGCAAAAATAAATTACGAGCGGGACCGCACCGACTACATGCGGAAGCACCGGGACAACCTGCGCTCTGCGTTGGTGGTGGCGGGCATCGTGCTGCTGATCTCGCTGATTGAAATCTTCCTGATGCTCCGGTCCTCCTTCCTGTCCCGAATCAAGGAAGTGGGCACATTGCGGGCCATCGGGCTGAAAAAACGGGATATTTACCGCATGTTCACCGGAGAGATTCTGGTGATTACCGTGCTGACGGCGGTGCCGGGCATCGGGGCGGCGTACTACCTTCTGTATAACCTGATGCAAGGCATCGATTACATCGCCAACCAGTACGTGGTGAACCCGGGCATTGCGCTCTTGTCCTTCGGTGTTCTGGTTCTGTTCAACCTGCTGGCGGGACTTTTCCCGGTATTCCGAACCCTTCGGAAAACGCCGGCGGCAATCCTGTCGCGGACAGATATATAGGGGAATTTGCATATCCGGGTTTGGCGGTTTGTCGGGCCCGGAATTGCATTAGGCTGATTGTAGAAAATTTCCCATTGTGCTATAATCACAAATAAGTGTATTAATTATTTGGAGGCTGGAATGAGTAACGAAAAAACGAACGAATACAAAGAGATGAGAGGAAATTTTATCCACGACATCATCGACAACGACCTGGAAACCGGAAAGTGGGATCACATCGCCACCCGTTTTCCACCGGAACCAAACGGCTATCTCCACATCGGACATGCCAAATCCCTGTGCCTGAACTTCGGAACTGCGCTGAAGTACGGCGGAACCTGCAACCTTCGTTATGACGACACCAACCCGGTCAAGGAAGATACGGAATACGTGGACGCCATCGAGGAAGATGTGCACTGGCTGGGATTCCAGTGGAACAAGAGACTGTGGGCATCGGATTATTTCGATCAGATGTACGAAGCGGCAGTATCCCTGATTCAGAAGGGAAAGGCTTACGTATGCCACCTGACGGCGGAGCAGATGAGGGAATACCGGGGAACCCTGACGGAGCCGGGAAAGGAAAGCCCTTACCGGAACAGAAGTGTGGAAGAGAACATGGAGCTGTTCCAGCGCATGAAGAACGGGGAGTTCGGTGATGGGGAAGCGGTTCTCCGTGCCAAGATCGACATGGCATCCCCGAACATCAACATGAGAGACCCGATCATCTACCGGGTAGCCCATGTGACCCACCACAATACGGGAGACAAGTGGTGCATCTATCCGATGTACGATTTCGCTCATCCGATTGAAGATGCCATTGAGGGCATCACCCATTCCATCTGCACTCTGGAATTTGAGGACCACCGTCCGCTGTACGACTGGGTGCTGCAGGAAGTGGGACTGTGGCCGAATCCGCCGCGGCAGATTGAGTTCGCTCGTCTGAACATCACCCATACCCTGATGAGCAAGCGGTACCTCAAGAGAATGGTAGACGAAGGTCATGTAGACGGTTGGGACGATCCTCGTATGCCAACCATCGCCGGCATTCGCCGGAGAGGATATACCCCGGAAGCGGTTCGGGCATTCTGCGATGAGATCGGTGTGGCAAAGGCCAACTCCACCGTGGATATCGCACAGCTGGAAGCGGCAGTTCGGGACGATTTGCAGGATAAGGTGCCGGCCGTGCACGTGGTGACCAACCCGATTAAGGTGGTAATCACCAACTATCCGGAAGGGCAGATTGAAATGTGCACCGTCGAAAACAACCGGAAGGTTCCGGAACTGGGCGAGCGAGAGGTTCCGTTCGGTCGGGAACTGTGGATTGACGGAGATGATTTTATGGAAGTACCGGTAAAGAAGTATTTCCGTCTCTTCCCGGGAAATGAAGTCCGCTTCAAGGGTGCATACTACATTACCTGCAATGAAGTGATTAAGAACGAGGACGGATCCATTCGGGAGCTGCACTGCACCTACGATCCGGAAACCCGCGGCGGAGACGCACCGGACGGCCGGAAGGTGAAGGGAACCATCCACTTTGTGGAGGCAAGCACCGCGGTTCGGATTCGGATTCGGGAGTACGATTACATGATGATTGAGGACGAGGAAGGAAATTCCGTATTCAACGAGGATTCCCTCCGCGACACTTGGGGTTATGCAGAGCCGTCCATCAAGGAGGCAAAGCCGGAAGACCGGTTCCAGTTTTTCCGGAAGGGATATTATATCGCAGACAGGAAGCTGACTACCGAGGATGAGAAGGTATTTAACAGCATCGTAGGTCTGAAGAGCTCCTGGAAGAAGTAGTACAGACAGAGGGAGAAAACATTGGATACCATCAATGGCATTGTGAATTCAATATTATCTCTGGCAAGCTCCCATCCCGAAACGGCGAAGTACATCACCACCGGACTCCGGTGGGTGTTCGTACTGCTGGCGGTGTGGATTCTGTTGATGTGCATCATTTCATTGCTGTCCACCAGAGCCACGCCGGAGGTATGGGGGTATCTCCACGTGGAAGGGGGAGAAGGCATTCCCATCACCCATTGGGAAAATATCATCGGCCGATCCTCCTCCGTGGATCTTCGAATTAAGGATAAAACCGTCTCCAAGAGCCAGGCTTTGCTGATCCGACAATCGGATGAAAAGTGGATGATCAAGGACCTGGGGTCTACCAACGGGACGGTGGTGAACGACTGGAAGCTGGTGCCCGGAAGGAGATATATCATCGAGCCTGGGGACAAAATCATCCTGGGCGGGGTGCGTGCTACTCTGGCATCCATCAGCTTGGAGGAAACTCGCAACAACGAAGAGCTCCGGTTGATGGATAAAGAACCCCTGTCGCCGTGGTCGGCGATGCTGGGAATTACGGCATTTCAGATTCTCGCGGTGGTGCAGCTGATTCTGGGGATGGGGACGGAGGTGACGGTGACCGCCCTCCTGTCCATTTTGCTGCTGGGCGCAGTGATGTGGGTGTACATCCTCACCGGAAAGGCGATGGGGCGAAAGGGTTTTGAGATTGAGCTGATTGCCTTCTTCATGTCTACCATCAGCTTGGCGATTACCGCATCCTCGGAGCCGGAGCGGACGTTCACGCAGTTCGTGTCCGTGGTCATCGGCTTGCTGATGTTCTTCGTCATCTGCCTCTTCCTTCGGGATTTGAATCGGACGGAGCGGATTCGTCCCATCATGGCAGTGGCGTCGGTGCTTTTGCTGGCCTTCAACCTGGTGTGCGGACAGATTAAGTACGGTGCCGCCAACTGGGTCTATATCGGAAACTTCGGCTTTCAGCCGTCGGAGCTGGTGAAAATCGTTTTCGTTCTGGTGGGAGCTGCCACCCTGGAAGAACTGTTCCAGAAGAAGAACCTGATGCAGTACGTGCTGTTTTCCTTCTACTGCCTGGGATGCCTGGCGGTGATGGGGGACTTCGGTACGGCGCTGATTTTCTTCGTGACCTTCCTGGTGGTATCCTTCCTGCGAAGCGGCGATCTGTCCCGGCTGATTCTCACCGGCGTCGGTGCCGGAATCATGGGACTGATGATCCTTCGTTTTATGCCATATATCGCCAAGCGGTTCGCCATCTGGGGACATGTGTGGGACGACCCGGCGGACAAGGGGTACCAACAGGTCCGCACCATGTGCTACAGCGCCGGGGGCGGACTCCTGGGTCAGGGCGCCGGAAACGGATACCTGAAAACCGTGGGCGCCTCCAATACGGACCTGGTATTCGGAATGGTGACGGAGGAGTGGGGCTTGATTATCGCCCTGCTGCTGATCGTGTGCATCATTACCCTGTGCCTCTTTGCGGTGAATTCCATCGTGGCCGGACGGTCCACCTTCTATACCATTGGGGCCTGCGGCGCGTCCACGTTCTTCCTGTTCCAGACCATGCTGAACGTGTTCGGCGCAGTGGATTTGTTTCCGCTCACCGGTGTCACCTTCCCGTTCGTGTCGGCGGGAGGTACCAGTATGATGGCCTCGTGGGCCATATTGGCGTTCTTTAAAGCAGCGGATATGCGAAAGGATGCCAGCATCGCCATAAAACGGTCCAAGGTAAAAGTATCTCTGCAGGATTATGCGGAGGAGACCGATGAGGACGCAGAAGAGGTGTAAGGCGGCCGGAGGACCGATAGTAAAGAAGAGGAGCTATCCATGCGTAAAGTAGAAAGACGTGCAACAATATGTCTGCTTCTGGCAGCGGTCCTGTTCCTGGGGACCGCGGTGTTCGTGTGGCGTTTTGTGACTCAGGGGAAGACCTGGGCCAGCTTCTCCGGAAATTTGCAGATTTATGTGGATGGAAATTTGAACCGAGGAACCATCAACGATCGCCACGGGACGCAGCTTCTGAAGTGCGATAAGGACGGCACCCACTATTCCGACGACTCGGAGCTTCGGAAGGCAACCGTGCATGCGGTGGGCGATCCGGCCGGAAATGTGGCCACCGGCGCCATCAACATGTGGAGCGGAGACCTAATCGGATACGATTTGCTGAACGGAACCTACGACACCTCGGCAGAGGGCAAGGAAATCACGCTGACCATCGATGCGGAAGCCAACCGGACGGCCTATGAACGGCTTTCCGGCAAAACCGGAACGGTAGGGGTCTACAACTACAAGACTGGAGAAATTCTGTGCATGGTGAGTACGCCGGCTTTCGATCCGGAGCTGGATCAAAGCGGAAATGACAGCGGAGACTCCATCTATTTCAACAATTTCCTGCAGGGGGCCATGACACCGGGCTCCACCTTTAAGTTGGTGACGGCGGCTTCCGCCTTAGAGTCCGGCGTGGACGTGGATTCCTTCCGATTCACCTGCGACGGAAAGAACCGCTACAATAAAGATGATATCACCTGCACCTCGGCCCACGGCACGGTGAACTTCCGCCAGGCCCTCGCGGTATCCTGCAACGGCGCCTTCGGAAAACTGGCCCGGGAGGTGGGTGCCGCAAACCTTTCCACCACCACTCAGAAAGTGGGACTGACCAAATCCGTGGATGTGGACGGAATCAAGACTCAAGCGGGTTCCTTCACTTTTCCGGAGGACAACGAAGTGAATCTGAGCTGGGCAGGCATCGGACAGTACGACGACCAGGTGAACCCGTGCGCCATGATGGTGTACATGGGCGCCATCGCCAACGGCGGCGAGCCGGTTCAGCCGAAGCTGATGAAATCTTCCAGCTTCCTGTCCGCCGGCAAATCCGGAAAATCCCTGGGTGAATACATCAGTTCCGAAACGGCAGAGACGCTTCGCTCTATGATGAAGAACAACGTAAAAGTAACCTACGGGGAGTCCAACTTCTACGGGCTGGATCTCTATGCCAAGTCCGGTACCGCAGAAACCGGCAGCGGTGAAGACGGCTGGTTCGTGGGCTTCATCGATAATGAGAATTACCCGCTGGCCTTCGTGGTGTGGATCAAAAACGGCGGCACCGGATATGCGTCCGCGGGACCGGTGGCAAAGGACGTGCTGAACCGAATCATCAGTAACAATGACAGTGAATAAAAGAGTTTTCGCTTTTTCCTAGAGGGCTCACAAACAAAAAACCTGCACCGTTTAGCTGATTGCTTTTCGGATGCAGGTTTTTTGGTTCTTAGGCGTAAGCAAATAAGACGATAGCCCGGGAAAGTTCGGACTATGTTGGCGGGAGAAACACAAGAAAGGTGGAGAAGGAAAATGAACATAGGGAAATTCAAAGAAATTATTCGAGAGAGATGCAGAATTGCAGCAGAATGCCGTGATGAATGGTCATTCGAGAATTAGACTTTGCTGATCCAATATAATAAAATGTGCCTAGATTTTTAGGGTGACTTCACGCTATTTTTAAAATTTTTTCGAATCAGCGTGAACGTATTTTTTGTTATACACGGTTTTACCATGCAATTTCCTTGGTGCAAATCATCCTTTTATAAAAGTTCACGCTTTTGGGGAGGGAATCCTTATTTTGGCGTGAATCGACAGTGGGAATCTGTCATTCCCAAATTAGAATCCTGCAAAAGCCGCGAATTACGTTCACGCTGAATCTGCGTTTTCTGTCAAAAAGCGTGAAGTGCCTTCAAATTTCTAGACATATGCGATTGTACACATGGTTTTCAGCTAATATAGTTGGAATCATACTTTTTGACCCAGACTACAATTGAAGCGAACACTGAATGGACTCACATATGAAAAGGCAATCTCCGAGAAAAAATGAAGAACTTTTTCTTTTAGAATAACGTTATAAATTTGTTTAGTATAGTAACAATGACGGCTATATTGAATGATATAGCATGTTTTGCTACAATAAGCGTAGGACTTATATGATTGAATCTAGGAGGTTTTATATGAAGACAGACGTACAGATTGCACAGGAAGCGCAGATGAAACCAATTGTGGAGGTCGCATCTCAGTTGGATATTTCGGATGATGAATTGGAACTGTATGGAAAATATAAGGCGAAAATCAGCCCGGATGTGTTGGAGCGGCTGAAGGACCGTCCCAACGGAAAGCTGGTGCTGGTAACCGCCATCAACCCGACTCCGGCCGGGGAAGGAAAGACCACCACGAACGTGGGACTGTCTATGGCGCTGAACAAGCTGGGAAAGAAGACCATTACCACGCTGAGAGAGCCGTCTCTGGGACCGTGCTTCGGCATTAAGGGCGGCGCTGCCGGCGGAGGATATTCCCAGGTGGTACCGATGGATGATATCAACCTGCATTTTACCGGGGATTTCCATGCCATCACTTCGGCACACAACCTGTTGGCGGCAATGCTGGATAACCACATCCATCAGGGAAATGCGCTGGATATCGTTACGAAGAAAATCGTGTGGAAGCGCGTGATGGATATGAACGACCGTTCCCTGCGCCACATCATCGTTGGCCTGGGCAAGAAGGGCGACGGCGTGATGCGGGAGAGCGGATTCGACATTACCGTGGCTTCCGAGATTATGGCAATCCTGTGCTTGGCAACGGACATCGAGGATTTGAAGGCACGCCTGTCCAGAATGGTGGTTGCGTACAACAGCAAGGGGGAGGCCGTAACCGCCGGCGACCTGCAGGCGACCGGTGCGATGGCACTGCTCTTGAAGGATGCCATTAAGCCAAACCTGGTACAGACGCTGGAAAACACACCGGCTATTATTCACGGCGGACCTTTCGCCAATATCGCTCACGGCTGCAACTCCGTTATGGCAACGCAGACAGCGCTGAAGCTGGGCGATTACGTGGTTACCGAGGCCGGATTCGGTGCGGACCTGGGTGCGGAGAAATTCTTCGATATCAAGTGCCGGTATGCGGGACTGAAGCCGGATGTAGCGGTCATCGTGGCAACGGTTCGTGCACTGAAGATGAACGGCGGCGTGGCAAAGGACAACTTGACAGAGGAAAATCTGGATGCACTGAAAGCCGGATCGGCGAACTTGCTTCGCCACCTGGACAACGTAGCAAAATACGGTGTTCCGGCAGTGGTTGCCATCAACCGGTTCCCAACCGATACGGAAGCGGAGCTGGAATTGCTAAGAGACCTGTGCAAGGAAAAGGGCATCGACGTGGTTCTGTCCGAAGTATTTGCAAAAGGCGGCGAAGGCGGCCTGGAGTTGGCGAAGGAAGTCATCAACATTTGCGAGAACCGGAAATCCGATTTTCATACGCTGTATGATGTGAACGATTCCATCGAAGACAAAATGAACACCATCGCGACTGAAATCTACGGTGCGGATGGCGTGGACTTCACCGCCGATGCTCTGAAGCAGGTTCGGGAGCTGGAGAAGCTGGGCCTGGACCGCCTGCCGATCTGCGTTGCAAAGACACAGTACTCTTTCACCGATGACCCGAAGAAGCTGGGCGCACCGAAGAACTTCCGAATCACCGTTCGGGAAGTAAAGGTATCCGCCGGCGCCGGATTCATCGTGGCGCTCACCGGATCCATCATGACCATGCCGGGTCTACCAAAGGTTCCGGCAGCCAATGGAATGGATATCCTGTCCGACGGCACCATCATCGGATTGTCTTAATAGACAAAGTAGGGTCAGCCTTGTGTGCTCTGAGAATAAGCGTAAGAAAAGACCTGCATCGTCAGCAAAAGCTAGACGATGCAGGTCTTTCATGTTTTAGCTCGGCGGCGGACCCGGGACTTGGTGCAAGAAACCCCGCAAAGCCTTGAAGTACCGTTGTGCTATTCCCGCGTCCGGTCCTCGCAATCCGGTGCGCAGGAATTGATTCTCGGGCATCCGGACATGAAATTGTCCACGTGATTGCAAATCGCTTCAAAAGACTCGTTGCTGATATCGTGCTCAATGTTGCAAGCATCCTCGTCGGCAACCTCCTTGTCCACGCCCAGCATAATCAGAAACTGGGAAAGCATCTTGTGGCGGTCCAGGATTTTATGAGCGATTGCCATTCCGGAATCGGTCAGCGTAATCAGCCCGTCGTTGTTCATTTCAATATAGCCGTTCTCCCGAAGCCGTTTAGTGGCGTAGGAAACGCTCGGCTTTGTCACATTCAGATGTTTTGCAATGTCAATGGAGCGAACATATCCGTTCTGCTCCTTGAGCATCAGCATCGTTTCCAGATAATCTTCGGATGATTTCCGTATTTCCATGGTGGTGAATCCTCCCGTTTTGTCTGCATAATCTCCACTAAGAATACCACAGGTAGAAGTATAAAACAAGGCATCACACAATTTTGTTCAATAACTCTAACTACAGAACATCCCGCCGTAAAAACAAGTTCGAAACGGAATATGAGTATTCCGTGAAGTATTCAAAAGAGGGGTTGACTTAATGACCGGAAACGATTACACTAACTATACAAGAAAAGTAAAGTAAACCTTTCGAATACAGTATAGTTTGAAAAAGGTTCATGAAAGAGAGGTAAGAATTATGAGTAAATGGGTATGTCAGGTATGCGGATACGTTCATGAGGGAGATCAGCCGCCGGAAGAATGTCCGGTATGCCACGCAGGCAGCGATAAGTTCACAAAGCAGGATGACGATATGAGCTGGGCCGCAGAACACGTAGTTGGCGTTGCTCAGGGTGTGAGTGAAGATATCCTGGAAGATTTGAGAGCGAATTTTGCAGGAGAGTGCTCCGAGGTGGGCATGTATCTGGCAATGGCAAGAGTGGCTCACAGAGAAGGGTATCCGGAAGTTGGCATGTACTATGAAAAGGCCGCTTACGAAGAAGCAGAGCACGCAGCAAAGTTTGCAGAACTGCTGGGCGAAGTTGTAACCGACAGCACTAAGAAAAATCTTGAGATGAGAGTAGCTGCAGAGAACGGCGCAACTGCCGGCAAGACCGATCTGGCAAAGAGAGCAAAGGCTGCAAATCTGGATGCAATCCATGATACCGTTCATGAGATGGCTCGCGACGAAGCTCGTCACGGCAAAGCATTCAAGGGCCTGCTGGAGAGATACTTCGGCTAGAACCGGTACCGTTAGACTTGAATATTTGGATGTCTTACTGAGTTTTTTCAGCAAGACATCCTTTTTTTATAGCCGCAGCTATAGTGCGAAAAAATCCAAGAAATTCCTTTATAAAAATAATGAATAACTATAGTTTTTTTCTTGACAATTATCTGTCAGAGGGTATAATCAAGATAAGAGTAGACCGCGGTCTATAACTTAGTCAGAAAGAGAGATAAAGAGATGCACGCGATAACGAATATTCAGAAATTCTCGGTGCATGACGGTGATGGAATTCGGACGACGGTGTTCTTCAAAGGATGTCCTTTGCACTGCGTTTGGTGCCATAATCCGGAAACCCAGAAGTATAATCCACAGATGCAGTTCGATGAAGCAAAGTGCGTTGGCTGCGGATTCTGCGCAAGAGTCTGTCCGAACGACGCCATTAAGATCGAAAACGGCAAGGCGGTTACCAACCCGCTGAAGTGCATGCTTTGCGGCAAGTGCGTGAAAGCCTGTCCGAGCAGCATCCGGGATATCCTGGGACATGAACACGAGATTCGTCCTTTGGTGAAGGAACTTTTGAAAGATCAGATGTTCTACGAAGAATCCGGCGGCGGCGTGACCCTTTCCGGCGGAGAGGTCATGAGCGTGGACCCGGAATACGTCCTGGCACTGGCAAAAGAATTGCATCGCCACGGCGTGGATATTACGGTGGACACCTGCGGTGAGGCGCCTTACGAAAGATTTCAGGCACTGCTTCCGTATGTAAGCACCTTCCTGTACGATGTGAAGTCGATGGATCCGGAAATTCACAAGAAGTACATGGGGGCGGACAACGCTCGGATTCTGGACAACCTGCGCCGGCTGAGCGCAGACGGGGCTCGGATTTACATCCGAATTCCGATGATTAAGGAGGTCAACGCTACCGAGAAGAATATTCGGGCGACCATCGATTTCCTTCATAAAAACAACGTTCACGTAGCTCAGGTCAACCTGCTTCCGTACCATGACACCGGATGCAGCAAGTACCCGAGAATCGGAATGACATATGAAGGTGCGGACCTGCAGGCACCGACCAAAGAAGAGATGCAGGAATTTGCGGAGATGTTCAAAGAAGCAGGATATGCGAATACCAAGATCGGAGGTTAAGAAAATGGCAAAACGCGGTATGAACGAGAGAATCCAGCGCCTGAGAGAGCAGAGTGTAACCACACCGGTTCACATTGACCTGGAGAGAGCAAAGATCGAAACTGATTTTTACAGAGAAAACGACGGAAAGTATTCTGTTCCGGTAATGAGAGCGATGACTCTGAAGGAATATTTTTCCAAGAAGACTCTGTACTTCGGCGATGATGAACTGATTCTGGGTGAGAAAGGTAAGAACCCACAGGCTTCCCCAACATTCCCGGAACTGTGCTGCCACAGCGAAGAGGACATGAAGGTAATGAGCGAAAGAAGTCTGGTTTCCTTCCACACCACCGAAGAAGACCGTAAGCTGCAGGCTGCGGAAATCATCCCGTTCTGGAAGGGCAGAACCATCCGTGAGAAACTGCTGTCCAAGATGACACCGGAATGGCACGCTTGCTACGAAGCCGGCATCTTCACCGAGTTCATGGAACAGCGTGGACCGGGACACACATGTGGCGGCGAGCAGGTATTCACTACCGGTTACATGGATTACAAGGAAAAGATTAAGAAGACGATGGACGCGCTGGATTGGATGAACGATCCGGAAGCTTCCGATAAGATGGAAGAGCTGAAGGCCATGGACATCTGCTGCGATGCAGTAATCACACTGGGTGAAAGATACCACGAGATGGCTGTAGAGAAGGCTGCCGCAGAGACCGATCCAAAGAGAAAGGCAGAGCTGGAGCAGATTGCAAAGAACCTGGAAGTGGTACCGGCTCACAAGCCACAGACTTTCTGGCAGGCAATTCAGCTGTACTGGTTCACACACCTGGCTGTAACCACTGAGCTGAACCCTTGGGACGCATTCAGCCCGGGCAGACTGGACCAGCACCTGAACCCATACTACGAAGCAGACGTAGAGGCAGGAATCCTGGACGACGAGCACGCACTGGAACTCCTGGAGTGCCTGTGGGTGAAGTTCTACAACCAGCCGGCTCCGGTAAAAGTAGGTATCACCCTGAAAGAGAGTGCGACCTATACCGACTTTGCCAACATCAACACCGGTGGTGTAACTCCGGAAGGAAAGAACGGCGTTAACAATGTCAGCTACCTGATTCTGGACTGCATGGACGAGATGAAGTTGGTTCAGCCGAACTCCAACGTAACCATCAGCAAGAAGTCTCCGCAGAAGTTCCTGAAGAGAGCTTGCGAGATTTCCAGAAAGGGATGGGGACAGCCTGCATTCTACAACACCGAAGCGCAGATTACCGAACTGATCAATGCCGGAAAATCTCTGGAAGATGCCAGAAGAGGCGGATCCTCCGGCTGCGTAGAGACCGGTGCATGGGGAAGCGAAGCATATATCCTGACCGGATACATGAACATTCCGAAGATTTTCCAGTTGACCCTGTTCAACGGATTCGATGAATACTCCGGCAAGCAGCTGGGTCTGCAGCTGGGATATGCGAAGGACTTCAAGACCTTCGACGAACTGTGGGATGCATTCAAGAAGCAGCTGAAGCACTTCGTAGACATCAAGATTCGCGGAAACAACGTCATCGAGAGACTGTACGCAGAGGAAATGCCGGCACCGTGCCTGTCCGTTGTAACCAACGACTGCATCTCCAACGCAAAGGACTACAATGCCGGTGGTGCAAGATACAACACCAACTACATTCAGGGTGTTGGAATCGGAACTGTTACCGACTGTGTAGCATCCGTTAAGTACAACGTATACGACGAGAAGAACTTCACCATGGAAGAACTGATCGAAGCAATGGAACACAACTTCGAAGGCTATGATTACATCTACAGCCTGGTTCACGATAAGACTCCGAAGTACGGAAACGATGACGATTATGCCGATGATCTGATGAGAGAAATCTTCGATCTGTATCACGACACCATCGTGGGTCGTCCGAACATGAAGGGCGGAAAGTACGGCATCGATATGCTGCCGACCACTTGCCACGTATACTTCGGTGACGTTATCCTGGCTACCCCGAACGGCAGAAAGGCGCACAAGCCGGTATCCGAGGGTATTTCTCCGGAGAAATCCGCAGATACTAACGGCCCGACCGCTGTAATCAAGTCTTGCGCAAAGATGGATCACCTGGCAACCGCAGGTACCCTGCTGAACCAGAAGTTCACACCGAACGTCGTTGCCGGTGAAGCAGGCCTGAACAACATGGCCAGCCTGGTTCGTTCCTACTTTGCAATGGATGGACACCACATTCAGTTCAACGTAGTAGATCGTCAGACACTGATTGAGGCTCAGAAACATCCGGAAGATCACAAGGATCTGATTGTCCGCGTTGCCGGATACAGTGACTTCTTCCGCAACCTGGACAAGCCGCTGCAGGACGAAATCATCGAACGTACGGAGCAGTCCTTCGAATAATATAATTGTTTTTACCATAGGCGTTCCTCTCGCGGGAGCGCCTGTGGCATAAATAAAAGGTGTTAACCAATTAACTATCTCAAGTGTGAAGAAAAGGAGAATGAAATGAAACTTGGATTTATCGGATGCGGAGTAATGGCCAATGCAATGATGGGCGGCATTATCAAGGCCGGCCTGTACAAGCCGGAGGATATCTGGGGTGCAGATCCTTTCGAAGGAAGCAGACAGAAGACAAAGGAAGTAAACGGCATCAATGTAACCGATAGCAATGTTGAAGTTCTGGAGAACTGCGATACAATTTTCCTGACCATCAAGCCGCAGTACTATGCCGGCGTAATCGAGGGAATCAAGGAGCACGTAACGGACAAGCACCTGTTCATCAGCATCGGTGCCGGCAGAACTCTGGCATACCTGGACGAGCAGTTCGGTAAGCCGGTAAAAACAGTTCGCGTTATGCCGAATACTCCGGCTCAGGTTGGAGAGGGTATGTCCGCTGCTTGCCCGAACGAATATGTAACAGAAGAAGAAGCTCAGCGCGCACTGAACATCCTGAGCGCATTCGGTAAGGCTGAAATCATGCCGGAGAACCTGTTCGACATCGTTACCGGCGTGAGCGGAAGCGGCCCGGCTTACGTATTCATGTTCATCGAAGCAATGGCAGACGCTGCCGTTAACGGTGGAATGCAGAGAAAGCAGGCATACACATTTGCTGCACAGACTGTACTGGGCGCAGCAAAGATGGTTCTGGAGACCGGAAAGCACCCGGGCGAGCTGAAGGACATGGTTTCTTCCCCGGCAGGTACCACAATTGCCGGTGTTAGAGAGCTGGAGCTGGGTGGTCTGAGAACTACCGTTATCGAAGGTGTAACTGCAGCGACCGAGAAGTCCATCGCTATGCAGAGCGCAAAATAAGACACTACTTCCTTAGTGGGTTTTATAATTGCCGGAAGAGCTGTCGCAGGGATGCGGCAGCTCTTCTATCCTGGGGATAATAGAAAGCTTGCAATTAGCATAGCGAATGTGTATAATGTACTAGTGATGCGTTTGATTTGAGAACACGAAAAACACTTTTAAAAAGAATTTAAAAAAAGTATTGACATGAAGCTCGGAATGACGTATACTATAGGAGTCGCAAATAAGGGACGAATTAATCCGAGGTAGCTCAATGGCAGAGCAACCGGCTGTTAACCGGTAGGTTGTGGGTTCGAGCCCCACCCTCGGAGCCATTTATTTTTTACGCCGGAATGGCGGAATTGGCAGACGCCCGGGACTTAAAATCCCGTGAGAAGTGATTCTCGTACCGGTTCGACCCCGGTTTCCGGCACCAATTCTTAATATCGCGGGGTAGAGCAGTTGGTAGCTCGTCGGGCTCATAACCCGGAGGTCGCAGGTTCAAGTCCTGTCCCCGCAACCACACGAATTTGAAATCGAAGCCGTAGGCTTCGATTTTTTTTATGTTCGGAAATCAGGATTGCTTAAAAGAAAGCCGGTATCCTACATGGCAATCGGTGGGTCCGACTGGGGAACGACGGTTCAGAATGACTTCTACACGCAGGCGCTTGTACAGAAATGGAAGGTAATTGATAACGATTGGTTCCCGTGGTCACAGGCAGCATTTGCAAATCCGGAGAAAGTAGAAAGAGCCGAACAGATTGGACGAAATCTGTATAAAGCATGTGAAGTGGGATTTGAAAATGCGGAATGGTAGGGGGAACCTGGTGTATGTCCGCACTGCCACTCTCGAAGCTTCTATATTCATGCAAACAAGGAAGTCGTATGCAGCCAATGCGGTATTCGAGGCGTGTTGAGAGAAGGCGAAAATGACTACACATTCGAATTCCCTGAAAGTGAAATCGAGCTTGCACACGATGAAGATTACAAGTCAAGAGTCAAAGCTCTTGCGGAAGAGTTTCCTGCAATGAAGCCGGATACAAATAACTAGCATTTATGAAATGCTTAAAGAAACTATAGAGCCTGATCTTCAGCATCTGGGAGAAGGAGTACAACATACAGAAATCTATGTCGAGGGCAACGTGTCTACTCCTAAAAATGCTACAAAGTCTGCCAAATCTACGACTGAAAGTATGCCAAACATACGATTGAAAATCCGCCAAATCTACGATTGAAAATCCGCCAAATCTACGAAAAGAGTGGTGTTTTTCGTAGAAGTGTGTATAATAAACATGAGAACCGGTGTGAATGAGGAAATACGTTTGAAAATAAAGAGTAGCGACTAGTAGCTAAGTACAGAATAAGATTAACAGGAAGAAGGAAAGCGCGAAAGTAGCACCGGGACATTTTCATGATTACAATGGTGCCTTTCGCCGGAAAGGCGGATTATAAAAATGAAAGAATATAGAAAAAGAATTGCGGATGATATTTTGGCAAGGAAACTTGAGGGAAAAGGTGCGGTTCTTATAGAAGGGCCTAAGTGGTGCGGAAAGACAACTACAGCAGAGCAAGTTGCTGCCAGCATTCTGTATATGGACGATCCTGAAAAGAAGGAACAGAATATTTCAATGTCTGAACTGAACCCGAAACGTCTTTTAAAAGGGGATACGCCACGGCTTATTGATGAATGGCAGATTGCACCTAAATTATGGGATGCGATACGTTTTGAAGTGGATCACCGCAGAGAGCTGGGGCAGTTCGTTTTAACAGGGTCGGCAGTTCCGGTTGACACTAAGGAAATTACTCATTCCGGTACAGGGCGTTTTACTTGGTTGACTATGAGACCAATGAGCTTATATGAATCCGGAGATTCCACCGGAGATGTCAGTTTGAAAGGGTTGTTTGAAAATAATGCAGTGGACGGGGAAACTGATATGACCATTGATCGGCTGGCTTTCCTTGCATGCCGTGGTGGGTGGCCGCAGGCAATCGATATGCGTGATGACATTGCATTGGACCAAGCAAGAGACTATTATGATGCAGTTGTCCGTTCAGACATCAACAGAGCGGACAATATACAGAAGAATTCAGAAAAGGTTCGCAGACTTATGCGATCGTATGCAAGAAATCAGGGCAGCCAGGTGCCCAATACTGTTCTTGCCCGGGATGTTTCAGCAAACGATGAAGAGTCTATGAGTCATGAAACGGTGGTCTCCTATCTGAATGCATTGCGTAAAATTTTTGTCGTAGAAGACATGCCGGCGTGGAATCCGAATCTGCGATCCAAGACTGCTATCCGTTCATCTGATACACGTTATTATGTAGATCCTTCCATTGCGGCTGCAGCATTGGGAATAGGTCCAAATGATTTGATAAATGACCTGAATACATTCGGTTTTATTTTTGAAACATTATGCATTCGAGATTTGCGTGTATTTGCTGATGCACTGGATGGACAGGTGTATCATTACAGAGATAAAGAGGGGCAGGAATGTGATGCGGTTGTCCATCTGAGAAATGGACAGTATGGGCTCGTTGAGATAAAGCTGGGTGGAGATAAACTCATAGAAGAAGGTGTTCAAAGTTTGAAAAAAATGGAATCAAAAATCGATACCGGTAAAATGAAAGCCCCCTCATTTCTCATGGTGCTTACCGGAGTCGGAGACTATGCATATCGCAGGAAAGACGGAGTATGCGTCGTTCCTATAGGATGTCTTAAGCATTAGAATGTGATTGAATAAAACAGAAATGCAAGCTGCAAAGGAGGTATATTATGGCAATGAAGAGATTACTGATTGAATTTGGACAGGGTGTGGATATGCACGGCGGCGACCAGAACAATGCGGTGCGGAAGGCCACGGAAGATGCCATTCATCACTGCTGCATGGCCGGCATCTCCGAGATTTTTGAAATTACCGACCGCAAGAAGCAGGCATTTATTAAGGCGGACATCTATGCGCCCCATCCGCAAGAAGTGGACCCGAAAGTCGTAACGGATTATCTGCACTGGTGGAATGTGGAGGCAGAGGTGCATCACGGCGGTGCAAACCCGGAGGGGATTGCCTTGAACGGAAAACCGAAAACCGAGATTACAATCGCAATTGTTGCACTTACCGTGTACGTGGATGCATAAAAGAATGACGGAAACTTATGACTTTAACGCAGCGCAAAGATTCTTTGCGCTGTTTTTATGGGCGATGCAAATGTAATTGGATAGACTTTAGGATATAATAAAGGCAGAATCATCTTGCAAATATTTTTCGGGAGAGGGCGTCGGATATGAAACTTGGAAGAAGAATTACGGAGCTGAGAAAAGCAAATAACCTGACCCAGGAGGGGCTGGCGGAGCGGTGCAGTGTCACGCGGCAGACCATTTCCAATTGGGAGAACGGGAAAAGTTATCCGGACCTGGAGATGCTTGTTTTTATCAGCGATTCTTTTGATATTTCCCTGGACGCTCTGGTGAAAGGAGATGGCAAGATGGTGCAGGAGATTACGAAGGAACAGCGCAAGGGGCGTTTTCAGAACTATAAGATGGCGGCGCTCACGGTAGGGCTGCTTCTGCTGGTGGGACTGGGATTGTACGCGCTGGAACATACCTACGTTCGGCTGAGCACCGAGGATTGCGGTGCGGAGGTGGTGGAGGTGAATTCGGTTCACCTCGACGATGTGAAAATCGATCGGGATCGGAAGATGGCTTTTTATAAACTTCCGAACGACAATGCGCGAACCTACTACGGGGTGAACGGGACTAAAGCCCCGGCCAAGGGAATCTACGTGTTCGAGGGGGAAGAGTACAATCAATTGATGAACAACAAAGTGGCCTCCTACATAACGCTGGAGGTGCCGGATCGGGCCGTCGTTTCGGTGGGTTCGCCCAAGGCGGGATCGGATACCGTGGAACTGAGCCTGGAGATGAGCAATTTCGACCGGATTTTCGGAAAGAAGGGCGGAAGCGCCGTTTCGACGGATATGTGGTTCAGTGAAGTGAATCGAATCGTGGATGCGAATGCGGGCAATTCCATTGTGTGGAAGAAAAGTAAATAAATGCAGTAAGAGAATAGGGTGAGAGGGAATCTCCGACGACCGCGGATGAGGCGGCGTCGGGGATTTTTTGTGGGGAGCAGAAGGAAACGGCCTCGCCGTTTCCAACATCTGTGTAAGCGCGGACGGACCCGGCATGCTTCGCCGCTGAAGGCCCATCTAGCTCGGGGGACGTGGTGCCTGCCGACGAAGGAATAAGGGTTAGTGATGAACGAGCCTCCCGGAGGCTCGTTTTTTATACGACATCCGAGGCCACGAAAAAGGGAAGACCCCGAAAAATACCCTTTCGGGTGATGTTCCGGCGGCGAGAACTTGGTAAAATGTTCTCACAAACAAGAAGTACTTCGTATGTTTCACGCAGAACCGTTATCGCACCCGAGGTTCGAAAGAATCATTTCGAGAGAAGGTGAGAGATATGAAAAAGATAGTAATGCTGATGCTTTCGTTGATGCTGATGTTCTCTTTCACGGCATGCGGCGGAGGCGGCGGTGATTCCGAAGGTACGAAGAGTGCGAAATCCGATCCAAACGTGATGCAGATTGGGGATTACAAAGCGGAATTCAAAGGCTATGAGATTGTAAAGGACAGCGATGAAGACGACGCGATTGTGGTGACCTGGGAGTACACCAACAACGCGGAGGAAGCGAAATCCTTTACGTGGGCGTTTGATTACGCACTGACTCAGGACGGGGAAAAGCTGGAGAACAGCACGGTGTTCGTAAAGGATACCTACGATGTCGTAGACGATGCGAAGGGAACCGATGTGGAACCGGGGAAATCCCTGGAGGTGAAGACCACCGGAAAGCTGCGCAATCTCAAGAGTCCGGTAAAAGCAGAATTCGCCAATCTGGCAGGAGACGAAACCGACTCCATGGAAATCGATATCACCAAGTAAGTCCGCAGCCATAGATCGCCGGATGGCGGTTTATGGCTTTTTCTATCCGCATCGTCATCCTAAGCAGAATAAAAAATCACCGGGGACGATGCGGCAGTTCCGTTAAAGCACGAGAGATGACCGAACAGAAAAGAAGGTGGCGACGATGAAAAGGAAGATACTGGCAGCCGCTCTCGTACTTGGAATGTGTTGCACATTTGCAGGATGCGGCGGAGGCGGAAAGGATGACGGAAAGAATTCCGACAAAGAAAAAGCGAAAGAGGTATCCATTATCGGAAGCTGGGAATGCGAGGACATCGAAGTAACCGATAACGGAAAGAAGATGAAGAAGGATTCCGTCAAAACCATTTTCGGGGAAGATTTTTCCAAGGTGCTGAAGTTCAGCGCCTACAGCGACGGGGCGGCGTACCTCACCATGATGGACGATGAGAACGGCGTGACCTGGACGAAAACGAAGGACAAGACTTATAAGCTCTCCTTCTCCGGTGCTCAGGAAAAGGGCGGCGAAAGCATGACCGCGAAGCTGGATGGGGAAAAACTGATCATCCGCTCCGAGGACACCTATCAATCCGACGGCAAGGACATGACCATGGAAATGGAATTCAGCATGAAGTACCTGGGGAAGAAATCCCGAATCATGGACGGTTGGGACGTTACCCTGAGCGACGACGAAGTCTATGCCATGAGTAATTTCGTTTCGGAAGGTCGGTTTGTGGCAACGGACGGCCTGCTGTACGGTGATTACGGCGGCAAGAAATGGGGCAAGGGCGCTTTCACCGTCGGCAAGATCAGCGGCAACAAGGTGGAGAACCAAAAGGTTCTGGCGAAAGAGGCCAAGGCGGGTAGTTTGACCGCATACGACGGAGCCGTTTACGGCATTTTGGATCAGGAGAAGATCATAAAAGTAGAAGTCGGAAAAACCAAGGTGGAAACGCTGTACACCGGGACTTGCGATTATCTGCAGGTGACGAAAGACGGTATTTTTTTTACCGACGAGAAAAACCACTACTGCAGAATCAATTTCGACGGCAAGAACAAGAAAACCATTCTGGAAAAGAAGACCTTCTTCCCGTACCGGGTAAGCCCGAAATTCCTCATCTACCAGGATGATGAAGACGGCGAAACGCTTCACGTGTACGATCTGAAGACGGGAAAGGACAAGAAGATTTCGGATGTGAAATCCTACAATCCAATGCTGTGCGGCGATTTTCTCTACTTCTACACCCCGGGCAGCGGGGAGGATATGAAGTACATCTGCAGAATCGATATGTACTCGGGCCGGCAGGAGAAGGCGGAGAAGGACGCGTTCCTGTATGATTTCTACGTGACCCCGAAGAACTTGGTAGGGGCGCCGGGCGGATTCGTCTTCGCAAAGTTCAGCGAATGGGACAAATTTGCGGAGAAGAACAGCGCCGGTTTTAAATTCTATCCAATGTACAGCGACGGCGAAATTTGGATTACAAAATCCTCCGGGGAGAATTTCATGGGACCGAGACAGTTTGGATCCGATGATGAAAAGAGTATCGGCTATTCCTATGTAAAGAAGAAATGAGAGGTGCGGATATGAAAAAGAAAATAATGACGGTGGTGATGTCTTTGATGATGTGCTTCTCAATGGCCGCTTGCGGGGGTGGAGGAGACAAGGAAAAAGATGATGGCATCGATCCAAACGCAACCGTGACCAAAGAGCAGTACGAAAAGCTGCGAGAGACCAAGTGGTACGAGCTGACGCCGGAGGAAATGGAACAGTTTCTGGGCGTGAAGTATGTGGAGGACGAAGAATCCACCGAAAGCTGGGGAGAAGGATACCTGGTGGTGGACTTCCCGGGCCCGGATGAGAATTCCCGCCTGCACGTGCTGTTCAAGGCCGATGAAAACGGCAAATATACCCCTTCCAGCATGAGCCCGACGGGCAAGCTGATGGGAGATTAAAAGGTGAATAATATAATAATGATGAATAGTGAGGAAAAACTCTCGGTCGGACGACCGGGAGTTTTTCCTTTTGATGCATGTGTTGACGGTTTTATTTCACCTTTACGCTCTTGGTCTTGGACCAGGAAGAATAGTACTTGCTTCCCTTAACGGTCTTGTACGTACGAACACGAACATAGTACTTTTTGCGGGCTTTTAATTTCTTAATCGTCTTGGAAGAGGTCTTGTACGTCTTAACGGTGACGATCTTGGTGGATCTCTTCGAGAACTTCTTGGACTTGCTGTATTTAATCTGATAACCGGATACAGCGGACTTGCTCTGTTTGGTCCAGCTTACGGTCATCTTCTTCTTGCCCTTCTTCAGCTTCTTGATTGCGGAAGACTTCGGATAGATTTTATAAGTTGCCGATACGGTTCCATCGTACTTGTTCTTTCCGATTGCTTTTACCGTATACTTGCCCGGATAAATGCTCTTGGAATAGGAAACGGTGTAGTTGTCGGAAGAGAGAACCTTTCCGTCCTGTCCTTTTACCGTAACTCCCGGGCGAATGGTCTTTCCGGTGTAGGTGTAGGATGCTTTCGCCGGCTTCACGGATGCGATCTTTGTAGCCGGTACTACGGTTGCGGTTCCGGAAAGCTGCGGACCGCCGTCGGATTCGAACTTGGTAGCGTATTCGTATTTGAATGTTCTGCTGTTCTCATCCTTGAAGGTAATGGTCTGTGCGTCCGCATCGTAGGTGTATCCTTCGCCGGCCTTTACAGTAACGTTCGCCGGGTTAGAGAACAGATCCTTTAGGGACACGGTGTTGGATGCAAGTTTACCGGAAGAAACGTAAATTTCCGGTGTCTGCTCGCCGATGTCCAGCGTGTTGTAAGTATCCGGGTTGGAACGGCCTTCCAGGTCCAATTCCTTAATATGGTTTCCGTCCAGCTCCAGACGGCTGAGGCTCGGAGCCTTGTCGAATTTGAGGCTTTCCACGTCGGCATTCTGTGCCTTAACGGAATAGATTTCGGTGTATCCGGTGAGGTCGATATTCTTCATGTTGTCGATATCGGTGTTGGTGATATCCAGTGTCGCCAGCTTCTTGTTCTTGGAAATATCCAGATGCTTGATCTTCGTGTTGGACACGCAGAGGGATCCCAGCTTCGGATTCTTGGAAACGTCCACTTTCGTAATCGGCGTGCTCTGAATCTGCAGGTGGCGCAGGTTCGGCTGGTTGGACACATCGATGGACTTGATCGGGGAACCCTCCAGGAAGATCTCAAAAATGTTGGTTGTGTGGGAGAAGTCCAGTTCTTCAATCGGAGCGGCTTCGTACACTACCGTATCCAGTGTAATCGGGTTCTCGTATTCCTGTCTGCAGTTGTAGAACGCCGCCAGGGAATGGTTCTTGGACAGGTCCAGAGAGTGAATGCCGGTTCCGGACACTCGGAGATGAGTCAGATCCGGGTTCTTTGCAGTGTTCAGCTCTTTAATACCCTTGTCGCCGGTGAGGTATACCTCGTAAAGCTCCGGATTCTTGGTGACATCCAGAGAAGAAACCTCGGTGTATTCCAGATTCAGCGCGAACAGCTTCGGGTTCTTAGTCACGTCGATTTCGCGGATATCGGTGGTGTTGAGGTCCAATCTTCTCAGCTTCGGATTCTGAGTCACATCCACCTCGCTCAGGTTTGTAACGAAGGCGTGAAGCTCTTCCAGATTCGGGTTCTTGGATACATCCAGCTTATCGATTTTGGAATAGGTGATGTCCAGATATTCCAGCTTTGGATTCTTGGTCACGTCGATCGAAGTGAGCAGATAGTCCATGTTGTAGTCTTCATCGGATGTGTAGCACATGGAAGCGTTCAGCTTCTTCAGTTCCGGGTTCTTGGTGACATCGATGCCGGAAATGGCGGTGCCGCTGACATCGATCTCGGTCAGAGCCGGCAGCAGCTCGATGCCCCGGACGCTTTCCACGGAATCGTTGTCTGCCAGATTCACGGTCTTCGCAGCAGCGATTTCCGCTGCGGACAGAAGGTCGTCCTTGTTGGAATCGAATTCCTGTATTACGTAATTCCGGAATGCTTCGTCCGGGAAATTCTGCGCATCAATCTTTACGTCGGTCTGCTCCGGTTCCGCAGCGTGAACATTCACTATGGAACTGCCGGCCATCAATACCGCAAAGATGAACGCGATGGCTGCAAGCCATACTTTGTTGCAAGTTGCCTTATTCATTGTGGCAATACCCCCTTGATAGATTATAATAAAAACATGCATACGTACAATCCATCCGCTTCCGAGGCGGACAAAATCATACCACCCACCCCTCAAATTATTTTGAGGGTATAAATCGAGTCATTATACCATATTCTTCCCAATAGGACCCCTTGCGCATCATTGATATTATTTATACAACTGGTATAATAAATCTTAAAATACAATAAAAAAGGACACTATGAACATGAGTGCAAATCATACCACAAAAAAACCAAATAGAAAAACACCCGGCCCCGGCGAAGACGGCCGGCGTGCCAACCGGAAGCGGCTTCTCACCCTGGCGGTGATTTTAATTGCCGCCGCCGGCATCTTCTTCGCCCATAAGGGAGATGAAATTCAGAACCTCATCCAATCCAAGGGCATTCACGCGGAAGCCGGTGTGGCCAAGGCCGGGTACAAATCCGGCGGCCTGTCTCCCAAGAACTTGTCGGACAAGAGCATCCGGAAAACTGTACCGAATTATTCCGGACAGCCCTACCGGGAGCTGAACGGCGGGAAGCCGGAATTCCGAAAATCGGAGATCTCGAAGAAGGCCTACGAGCGGCTGGGAGATCTGGACCGGCTGGGACGGTGCACCGGCACTTTGGCCTGCCTGGGACAGGAGATCATGCCGAGAGACGGTCAGCAGCGAGGCTCCATCAGCGAGATTCATCCCACGGGATGGCACAGCGTGCAGTACCGAAGCGTCTCCGGCGGAAGCCTGTACAACCGCTGCCACCTGATTGGCTGGCAGCTGACGGGAAACGATGCGGTGGCCCGCAACCTGATTACCGGCACCCGGTACATGAACGTGGAAGGGATGGAGCCTTTCGAATCGAAAGTAGCCGACTACCTTCGGTCCACCGGAAACCATGTGATGTACCGCGTGACACCTGTTTTTAGGGGAGATGAAGCCGTGGCCCGAGGCGTGCACATGGAGGCTTTGTCGGTGGAAGACGGCGGGCGCGGAATTTCTTTTAACGTCTACTGCTACAACGTGCAGCCGAAAATCAAGATTGACTATGCCACCGGGGAGAGTAAGTCCACCATTTCCGGGGATAAGAGCGGGTACAGCACCCGGAAGAACGGCAAGACCTATTCCTCCAAGAAGCTGAAGACGCATGCGGTGAAGAAGGGGCAGGGCACCAAATATATCGTGAACACCAACACGGGAAAATTTCATTACCCATCCTGCTATTCCGTGAAGCAGATGAGCGAGCGGAACACCCTGACCACCAAGGAGTCCCGGAAACAGCTGATTGCAGAGGGGTACAGCCCTTGCGGAAATTGTCATCCGTAGGGAAAATACAACCTTTACTTTTGGCCGGGATGTAGTATAATAACAGTGTCAATTTAAAATCTTCGGGGCGGGGCGCAATTCCCCACCGGCGGTACAGCCCGCGAGCGTTTTCAGGGGAACGGAGTTCCGGAAAACCGCATGATTCGGTGAGATTCCGAAGCCGACAGTATAGTCTGGATGAAAGAAGATGGTCAGAGCATGCGACCCCGGAACGATGGTTCCGGGGTTTATATATTTGACTGATTGGAAGAAGGAAGCCTCGTGTCGATAGGGATGCGGGGCTTTGTATGGTTTTTGAGAAAAGAGGAACGGCTATGGCAGAAGAACAATTCATGAAACGGGCCATTGAACTGGCGAAGCAGGGGGCGGGCTGGACGGCGCCCAACCCGTTGGTAGGCGCAGTGGTGGTGAAGAACGGCCGGGTGATCGGTGAGGGCTATCACCGGAAGTACGGCGAACTTCACGCGGAACGAAACGCGCTGGCGGCCTGCAGCGAAGATCCGGCGGGCGCCACCCTGTACGTGACGCTGGAGCCTTGCTGTCACTACGGAAAGACGCCGCCTTGCACGGAGATTATCATCGAAAAGAAAATCGCCAAGGTGGTCATCGGATCTCGGGATCCGAACCCGAAGGTGGCGGGCAAAGGGGCTCGAATTCTTCGGGAGCACGGAATCGAAGTGGTGGAGGATTACATGCGGGAGGCCTGCGATGCCTTGAATCCGGTGTTTTTCCACTACATCACCACCAAGACGCCGTACGTCGTTCTGAAATTTGCCATGACGCTGGATGGAAAGATTGCCACCCGCACCGGCGCCTCCAAATGGATTACGGGAGAGGCCGCTCGAAATCACGTGCATCAGCTGCGCGGCCGCTATGCGGGAATTCTGGCGGGCATCGGCACGGTGCTGGCGGACGACCCGATGCTGAACTGCCGAATTGACGGAGCCCATCAGCCGCTGCGGATTATTCTGGACAGCCACCTGCGGATTCCGATGGGCAGCCGACTGGTTCGCAGCGCGAAGGAGTATCCGCTGCTGATCGTGTGCAATGAGAGCAACCGAGATCGGGAAGAGGGAGCGAGCCGGATCAGGAAGCTGGAAGAAGCCGGGGCAAAGGTCTGGACCCTTCCGGAGAAGAACGGCCATCCGGATCTGAATGTACTCATGAAGCGGCTGGGGGAAGAGAAGATCGACTCCGTCCTGATTGAAGGGGGAGGTACGGTCAATGAAGCCGCCCTAAAAGCACATATCGTCCATCACGTGTACGCGTACATCGCCCCGAAAATCTTCGGCGGCGAGGATGCCAAGACACCGGTGGAAGGGTCGGGCATCCGCCTTCCTCAGGAATGTGCGAATCTGCGACTGGCCAAGATCACCGTGCTGCTGAACGACATGCTGCTGGAATACGATGTGGAAGGAGAGACGGAATGTTCACCGGAATAATAGAAGAAGTGGGCACCATGCAGGGCGTTCGCATGGGAAGCCAATCCGGAGAGATTCACCTGCAGGCGTCCAAAGTGTTGGAAGGCACGCAGCTGGGCGACAGCATTGCGGTAAACGGCGTGTGCCTGACCGTTACCCGGATGACCGGGGATGGTTTTACCGCGGATGTGATGCCGGAAACCCTGCGGCGCACCAATTTGGGACAGCTGAAGCCGGGGGATCCCGTGGACCTGGAGAGAGCCATGGCGGCGGACGGACGGTTCGGCGGGCACCTGGTATCCGGGCATATCGACGGAACCGGTCGGATTGTGGAACAGCGCAAGGAAGGAAATGCGGTATGGGTTCGAATCGGAACCACGCCGGAAATCCTGCGCCTGATTGTGGAGAAGGGATCCATCACCATCGACGGCATCAGCCTGACGGTGGCCACTCTGGGATCGGACAACTTCCAGGTATCCATCATTCCCCACACCGGAAGCGAAACCATCCTTCTGGGAAAGAAGGCCGGGGATGTGGTGAATCTGGAAAACGATATTATCGGAAAATACGTGCAGCGGTTGCTGACGAACCCGGCGCCGGAGGAAGCACCGGAAAGCAAAGTGACCTGGGAATTCCTGGCGGAAAACGGGTTTTAGAAGAGGGAAAGGCGGGCGAGTCGCCCGTGAAATACAGCAAACAAAAAAACAAGGGAGGACTGTTTCAATGAGTTTCAAATACAACACAGTGGAAGAAGCGCTGGAGGCGCTGAGAGCCGGAAAGCTGATTCTCTGCACCGACGATCCGGATCGGGAGAATGAGGGAGACCTGATCTGTGCGGCGGAACACGCCACCACGGAGAACGTGAACTTCATGGCCACCCATGCCAAGGGACTGATTTGCACGCCGATGTCGGTGGACTTCGCCCATCGGCTGAACCTGCCGCAGATGGTATCGGAAAACACCGACAACCACTGCACTGCTTTTACCGTATCCATCGACCATGTAAATACCACCACCGGAATCTCCGCAGAGGAGAGAGGATATACCTGCCGGATGCTGACGGATCCGGAGACTCAGCCGAACGATCTGAGAAGACCGGGACATGTGTTCCCGCTGGTGGCGCGTCACGGCGGCGTTCTGGTTCGGAACGGACATACCGAGGCGACGGTGGACCTGATGAGACTGGCCGGACTGAAGGAAGTGGGTCTTTGCTGCGAGGTGATGCGAGAAGACGGAACCATGATGCGGGCGCCGGAACTCCAGAAGATGTCGGAAGAATACGATATTTGTTTTATCACCATCAAGGACTTGCAGGACTACATTCGTCGCTACGAGAAGCACATGAACTGCGTGGCAAGCGCCAAGCTGCCGACGGTGTACGGCGAGTTCCGGATTAAGGGATACGTGAACGATATCACCGGCGAGCACCATGTAGCGCTGGTTTGCGGCGACATTCAGGATGGCGAGGACGTGCTGTGCCGCGTGCACTCGGAATGCCTCACCGGCGACGTGTTCGGCTCCGCCCGCTGCGACTGCGGCGATCAGCTGCACACCGCGATGAAAATGGTTCAGGAAGAGGGCCGGGGCGTGATTCTCTACATGCGCCAGGAAGGCCGTGGCATCGGTCTGATTAACAAGCTGAAGGCCTACGAGCTTCAGGAGCACGGCAGAGACACGGTGGAAGCCAACGTGGAGCTGGGTTTTGAGCCGGATCTGCGGGAGTACTGGTCCGGTGCGCAGATGCTGCAGGATCTGGGCGTGAAATCCATCCGCCTCATGACCAACAACCCGAGCAAAATCTACGGCCTGGAGGGCTTCGATTTCCAGATCACCCAGCGTGTGCCGATTGAGATTCAGCCGGGAAAATACGATGAGTTCTATCTCCGCACCAAGCAGGACAAAATGGGCCACGTCTTCGAGCAGATCAAGTTCGATAAGTAATCTGCGGTAAAAACAAATCCGGGCGCCCCACGCGTCCGATGGAAATACAAAAACGAATTGCAAAAGGTGTCCCGGGAGACACGGATATTACAGGAGGAAAAAGAAATGGCAATTAATCTGTTAGAAGGAAAAGTCGTTGCACCGGAAGGAATGAAGGTAGGCATCATCGCCTCCCGTTTCAACAGCTTCATCGTGCAGAAGCTGCTGGACGGCGCAGTGGACGGTCTGGTTCGTCACGGCGTGGAGGAGAGCAACATCGATGCGGCTTGGGTACCGGGCGCATTTGAAGTTCCGCTGATGGCACAGAAGATGGCGGAGTCCGGCAAGTACGATGCGGTAATCTGCGTAGGCGCGGTAATCCGCGGTGCCACTTCCCACTATGAGCTGGTTACCAACGAGTCCGCAAAGGGCATCGCACAGGTGAGCCTGAAGTCCGGTATTCCGGTACTCTTCGGCATCATCACTACCGAGAACATCGAGCAGGCTATCGAGAGAGCCGGTTCCAAGGCCGGAAACAAGGGTTACGACTGCGCCCTTTCCGCAATCGAGATGGTGAACCTGGAACAGGTTATCCGGGGCTAATCCGAAAGCCATGAAAATCCAAACGGTTATTTTCGATTGGGACGGCACCCTGCACGATACGAAGGCGCTGTACGGTGCCGCCCTTCGCCAAACCCTTTCCCGGCTGGAGGAACAGGGGTATTCCGTGCCGGCGGATCGGTCCGACGACCGGCTGGCAAGATATCTGGGGGTGAACGCCCGGGATATGTGGAACGATTTCATGCCGGCACTTCCGGCGGAAGTCAAGGAAGAATGTTCCCGGCGAACCGGCGAACAGATGATTCGAGAAATCCGGGCGGGCCGGGCCCGATTGTATCCCGGCGTGCCGGAAGTTCTGCGGCAGCTGTCGGAGTCCGGATATCATCCGGTAATCCTGTCCAACTGCAAGGTGCCGTACATGGAGGCCCAGCGGGCGCATTTCCGGCTGGACCGCTGGCTGGAAGGTTTTTACTGCAGCGGGGCCTATGGCTTCTGCCCCAAAGAAGAAATCTTCCCGGAAATCCGGAAAAAATTCCCGGAAGGATTCTGCATGGTGGGAGACCGGGCTTCCGACCGACAGGTGTCGTTGACTCACGGAATCCCTTTCGTGGGATGCGAATACGGGTTCGGATCCCGGGCCGAACTGGCGGGAGCGAATGCCCTGCTTTCGGACATTCGGGAACTCCCCGCTGTACTGGCACAGTGGAATCAAGAATAAGAAGCGCTTTACGAATACTTGCGGGATAGTTGTTGGAACTATCCTGCTTTTTTTATTTTTAGACTATCCTTTTTGCATCTCACTCGTTAAACCTTATAGAACCGGTTCGTAAGCAATGTGAAAACAAGGAGGAAGATATGCTTAAGAAAATTATTACGGTGACGATGGTAAGTGGGTTAATGCTGATGGCTTCGGTGGGGGTATTTGCGGATGCACCGACACAGGATGCGTCATCGTCGGATGTGCCGCCACAGGATATGCTGTACGATCCGGAACTCGGGTATGAAGTGGATTTGGACAACCCGGAAAGTGATACATTGGGGTGCAAATATGTAGATGGACTCGGTTACGAGGTGACCATTAACAGCGAAAACGTTGCAAGAGGGGGTTCCTATGACAGCGGATGGAAGGATTTTTATGGCGGAAAGTGGAGACACGGGGTGAACTCGAAACATGTGTGGTCCAAATACAACCACTCTAAATGGTAGCAACACATGAAAAAGATAATACAGACAATGCTGGTGATTCTCCTCGTCACGGTTGCCTTTGGGGTTTCGTATGACCAAGATGATATGTTCTTGAAGACTTTTACGAATGAGTTCGATGCCACAATCAACATCGTTTCATCACCGGCGAGGACGCAAAACAACAGGGCAAAACTGCAGGAACTGGCTCAAAAACATAACATGAGTTTTATTAAGGTTCAGCGTATTCCACGGAATCAACGGAATGAAAGGCAGCAGATTTCGATATTTGTCTATTTAAACGATGCGGCATGGTTTGAAAAGGCATTTCCGAATATTTCGTTTCAAGAAAATATTCACGGGACGAACGAATTCAAGAACGTGAAGGGGGCGACATTCCTCACGTTGAAGGAAGTAAAACTATTGTCGTTTTCGAAAATCAACAGCAACAACTTTAACGGCGATTATTATTTTCACGGAACGAAAGAAGATACGGAAGCGTTCCTGCAAGAACTGTCCGGCGATGAGAACCTGGGCATTCAGGCGACCGTAGATTCTTCGGTTGCTGTAGCCAGCGATACAACTGAAAACCAACTGTTTTTGTATCTAACGATTCTGGCAATTATGGTCGCCGCAATTCTCTTCTGCTATGCGATATACAATGGGCAGCTGACGAAAGAGGTCGCCGTTGCCGGGCTGATCGGCTGGAAGAGCACCCATTTCGCAGCAACCAAAGCCGCAAAATTGGTGCTTCCACCGCTGCTGATTGCGGTTCCGATTATCAGCGGGGCACTGATGTATGTCGCGCAGCCGCAAACGGTACGAGGTTTCCTCGCGGCAACGAAAATCGTATACCTGGCGGTCTGGGAGGCGGCGACATTTTTCTTCGTGCTGGAATTTATAATTATCGTACGGAAGTTCAAACGGCAAAGCATAGCGCCGGCGTTAAAAGGCAAGCGGCCGAATCGAGAGAAAACGTCAACCGGAATGAAGATTGTAATCTGTGCGGGAACCCTGCTGATGGCGGCAATCGCGATTGCCGGGTTTCAGGATTTCAAGGACGTGGAGCGGCATATACCGGAATGGCGCAAGACGGCGAATTACGTCAATATTGCCTGCGGGTGGCCGTGGACGTACGTAGAGGATGACGACAAGTTTAATGACGTTGTTGTCCCAAAATTAAATCGGCTGTGGGACGAACTGGACCGAGAAGGCGCCATTTTGTTTTTCGCACCGAATGCGGAAAAAGAAGGTGTACCGAGAGAATCCTATGCGGCCGAACCCTTTGACGGAAGGTATGCGTACGTCAATAAAAACTATATGGAATTCGCTTCGCCGGTGACACCGGATGATAAGAAGTTAGACATTCCAACCCTTCGCGATAACGAATGGCTGATTCTGTATCCGGAGCACAATAAACCGACAAAAGACGATATCGAGAAGATAAAAGAAACGCAGCGAGATGAATGGAGCAAGAAAAGAGCTCCGGCTGTAAAGCTCATGCCGATAAAAGATGGTCAGAGTTTTATGACCTGTGATTCCTCCATGCGTTTGGAAGAGGCACGGCTTCAAGATTACACGCTCATCCTGGTGGACGGAGGCAGTCTGAAACCGACCGGAAGCATAAAGCTGCCATCCCTGGTAAACGGATACTTCCATCCCCATGTAAAGAATTCCGCCAATGCGTACGGCGAACTGAAACGCACAATTACTCACGCGCAGGCCGATCCATATGTTTTATGGATCAGCAGCGTGTACGATGATGTGATGTTTCAGATTGAAGAAATACGGGCAGAGGCGGCCGTAAACGCAATTGCTTTTATGCTCCTGTTGATGATCATCGCATTTGTCGTAAAAATCGACGTGGAGTCGTATTTGTACCACCACGGGAGACGGCTGGATGTGTCCTATCTGCTGGGATACGGGTTCATGAGCGTTCACAGGAAGAGACTTCTCAAAAGCGGAATTGGATATGGAATCAGTTTGGGGTTGTTCATCGGCATGCTAAAAGCATATCCGAAAATGAACTTTCTAAGCCTGTATACGCCGAGAACGGGCTGGACAATGGAGAAAACCGAAATCGCTGGGATGGCGGGGGTTGCGGTATTAAGCATTTGCTTTATCGGTGAAATCATAAAGCTGGGACGCAGCAAGAATAATATCGGGGAGAGACTGAAGGAGGGTTGCTAAATGCATGAGAATTCAGCGCAAATCATATTAAAGGACGTCGAAAAAGCCTATGGAAGCAGAAGAATTCTCGACGGAATCAGTATGGAAATTTATCCGGGGGATTTTATCTGCATCTACGGAAAAAGCGGTGGCGGAAAATCCACGCTGCTGAACATTATGGGGACGTTGGAAACGTATGACTCCGGCACGCTGCGTTGTTTTTCCGTCGACGACCCGGTGAAGGATCGGAGGGAAAGTGAGAGATTGCGAAGATATAAAATCGCGTATCTGTTTCAGAACTTTGCGTTGGTGGAAAAGATGACCGTGAAGGAAAATCTGCTGTTGGCACTTCGGTATGCTCGCGTAAAGAACAAAACACGTGCAATGGAAGAGGCACTGGCGCAGCTCGGGTTAGCCGACAAAATGAATTCCAAGATATTCGAACTTTCCGGTGGAGAACAGCAGCGGGTTGCGCTGGCACGAAACCTGATAAAACCCTTCGATATCTTGTTGGCGGATGAGCCAACCGGATCGCTGGACCGAGAGAATAAGGAAATCGTAATGAGAAATCTTTTGGAACTGAATCGGAAAGGGAAAACCGTGGTGGTGGTGAGTCATGACGATGATTTTAGAAAAATCGCCAAAAAGAATTACACCATCAAAGACGGACGAATGTATCGGATTTAAAATAGATAATTTTCAATTTATCGGTTGCCGGCTGCATTTGCTATTGTTATTCTATTGGGAGAGAATATCGGAGGAAGCACTTATGAATTCAGATTTTTTTCTGGTTCGACGGGCAAAGAAGGGGGACCCTCAAGCGGTAGATATCCTGGTCCGAAAATATTACGATACGATATTGAATTACTGTATCTATCAGCTAAAGGATCGGCATACGGCGGAAGATTTGGCGCAGGAAACGTTCCTTGCGTTTTTTAAAACACTTCCGAATTACAAGCATGAGGGAAAACTCCTGAATTACCTGTATACTTTGGCCAGAAACAAATGCAACGACGAAAAAAAGCGAAAGCGTAACACGGAGGTTGCGCTGGATGCGGTGATGAATACCGCGGAAGCAGAAACAAACTGCGGTTTGGAAGCAAAAGAAGATGCGAATGCAATAACAGAAGCGGTGGAACGGCTGCCGGAAGAAATAAAAGACGTTATTTTGTTATACTATTTTGAAGAAAAAAAGGTCAAGGAAATCGCGCAGATTTGCGGGATTTCCTTGCCGAATTGCAAGTACCGATTGCGGCGCGGCCGAGAACTGATTCGAGGTTTTTTAGAAGAATCCGGATGGAGGGGGTAAAAATGGGGAATGAAATAGATCGCATGATAAAGAACGCAGCATCGGAATATAAGAAAAATGCGGATAGGGATCAATGCGGCACTGCGGCAATGGAAGAAACCATCCGATTGGCGCAGCACATCGTGGCGAAGCAGCAGGCATCCGAGCGAGTGAACTATTTGGACTTCCTGCTCTTGCAGATGCGACTGATCAAAAAAGAATGGTGGGCACTGCAAGGGGCGGTGCTGTTTCTTGCTTGGACCGCTTTGAACAGTATCGGCACGTCGTGGTATGCCCAGCGGGGTATGAGCATTGTGGGAGCCTTGTTTGTGATACTGGCGATACCGGAATTATGGAAAAACCGGGAGACGAAGTCGATGGAAATTGAAGAAGCCTCCTATTACACGCTGCGGCACGTTTACGGGGCGAAAATTTTGTCCTTCGGTTTCGTGGATATTGTACTGTTATCCCTGTTCGGGGTTGCCGCGATACATGCACAGCAGTACCTGATTACGGATTTCTTAAAACAGCTTATATTCCCGGTCATGATCTCCACAATACTGTGCCTGGGTTCGCTGTCCTTTCATAAAAAAATCAGCGAACTCCTTGCGGCGATGCTATGTCTGGGTGCGAATGCCGGCTGGATGGCGGTGACGATGAACGAAGCCGTGTACAATCGGATTACTCCGGCAATATGGGGAGGAATGTTTGCCCTCGGATTCGCAATCATCCTTCTCCTCAATTTCAGATTGCTGCATGAACGGCGAAGCGGCTGGGAGGTAATATAATGGCTGAACTCATAGTAGATGATGTAGTAAAAGAATATGACGGGGTTGCTGCGGCAGACCACATCTCCCTAAAAATGCAAAAGGGACTGTATGGACTGCTCGGCACGAACGGTGCGGGAAAAACCACCCTTATGAGAATGATTTGCACCGTGACCGCGCCAACGTCCGGGGCAATTTACTTTCAGGGGGAGAATATCCTGGAAATGGGTGCGATGTATCGGGACAAAATCGGCTATCTGCCGCAGGAGTTCGGCTATTATCCGGATTTCAGCGTAAGGAACTACTTGCGGTACATATCCGCATTAAAGGGTCTTCCGAAGCGGGTTTCCGAACAGAAAATTGCGGAACTGCTAAAGTCGGTTGGGCTGACAGAATGCGCTTCAAAAAAAATGAAGAATCTTTCCGGCGGAATGAAACGGCGTGTGGGAATCGCTCAGGCCATGCTTAACGATCCGGAAATCCTGATACTGGACGAACCGACCATTGGTTTGGATCCGATGGAACGGATTCGTTTTCGGAACCTGATTTCCGGTTTGGCAGAGGACAAAATCGTCCTGCTTTCCTCCCATATCGTTTCCGATCTGGAAACGATTGCCAATGAAGTGTTTATAATGAAGGACGGGAAGATTGTGAACCGGGGGACGGTGAACGAAATCTGCCGCCAGATACCGATAAAAGTCTGGATGTGCAGAGCAGAGAATTCGGATGCGGAACGGATGATTGCCGTGCAAGGTGGATGTGTCGTAAACGTTCGCAAAGAAGGCAATGTATCGGAAATCCGAGTGATATCGGAGAACAAGCCCCATGAAAGCGCCGTTTTGACAGACGTGTCATTGGAAGATGCGTTTTTTTATCAGTTTGGCATGCAGGAGGATCGGCGGTGCTGGGATACGAATTAAAAAAAGTGATATTTAAGCCCTTGCATATCAAAATGATCGTCGGCGCACTGATTGCGGGAATTCTTCTTTCCGGTCTCGCCCTTTGGAGCGTCTATTACGTGGACCAAAGGGGGACGAGCCATCGGGGTCTTTCGGCGCCCGGAGCGCTTGTGAAAGATAAAAGCCGCTGGAACGGAACACTGACGGATTCTGTACTGCTTGAAATCGTAAAAAAGCAGCAAAGTATAGATATCAATGATAAAAACAACGGCCCCAATCCGGTATACGGAAAAACCATTCAGTCTTATCGGGACATCGAGGAGTTTATCAACCAAACGCTGTGTTACGGAAACGACTATAATCCGGATGCGATTAATCAGGTTTCTCTCGAAACCGCCGAAAGGCTGAACGAACTGCGAAAAGAGAACATCGATTCTTTGATTAATGAATACGGAACTACCGCAGCCAAAAAAGAATATTTGAAGAGACAGTTTGCGAAGGTGCGGACGCCGTTGGAGTATGAACCCTCCGATGCCTTCCGAATAACGGGACCGTTTGCGGCCGCATATGGCTTGCTGCTGGTTTTGGTGATATCGTTTTTAACGGTGGGCGTTTTTTCGGACGAGATGAACAGCGAGTCCCGCTTCGTCTACTACTCCACGAAGTACGGACCGACAAGGGGTGCCGCCGCAAAGATTCTTGCGGTATTTATCATTGCAACGATGCTCTACTGGAGCGGCATGCTGTTGATGTCCCTGATATCCTTTGGCGGAATGGGCACCGGCGGCGCCTTTGCGCCCATTCAGACGGAATCCCCTTACAGCATGTATGGGATAAATTTTATGGAACGGTATCTGTTGGTTCTGCTTTCGGGTTATGTAGCCTGCTTGTTTTCGGCGGAAATTGCCATGCTCCTCTTTGTGAGAACAAAATCCGCAATTTTGGCGGTAAGCATTTCGTTCCTCTTGTTTACGGGTTTTCCGCTGTTGGCCGGAAATGAAGCGTTCGAGAGTTTTCGAATGCTGACGCCGGATCGGTTGTTTCATGTTCAGAATAATATGAACATTCCGTGCGTATATCAGTTCGGAACGATCGTGTGCAGCCGGGTGACGCTGCTCATAGTGCTTTACAGCTTATTGCTGATTCCGACTGTTGTCCTTTCATATCGAAGCTTTGCAAGGGACCGGCGTGAATAGAATAAAAAAATAAAAGGACCTGCAGCATATCCCGTTGCTGCAGGTCCTTTCGGTAATGTCATGTGCCGTTACTTTTATCTAAGATCGAAACAGGAAACAGGTAAGGTAAAGGAGAAGAAAAAGAACCTGTCTCAATCGAAAAGCACGAGTAATTTGGTGAATTACAATTAGTATTATGGAGCATTCCATTGGATAAGTCAACAAAAAATCCTAAATACACCCATTAGAAATTTTAAATAATTGTGTTTAACAACTAAAAAATATAATACGGGCGGGAATAAACTGTGTAAACCCAATTATTTAAAGGTGTTCCAGTCGGCGGCAGATTACCGCCGCACCCAGACCGATGACGATGCCCGCAATCATTCCGGAGAACAGAAGCACCGGAAAGTACAGGAAGATTTGACTGTCCTGAAGCAGAAGAGCGGCCACCAGAAGCTGCCCCATGTTGTGCAGCACGCCTCCGGCCATGCTGACTCCGGCGATGCTGAATTGGCCGGTCTTCTTCAGGGCAACCATTCCAAGAAGGCTAATGGCTGCACCGCCCAGAGAATAAAGGGCGCCGAAGACACCGTTGAAAAGAAGACCGGCGATGAGAATTCGAATGACGTTTACCGCTGCGGCATGTTTCGCGGAAAGTTGATACAGCGCTACCAGTGCGACGATGTTGGCAATTCCAAGTTTAATGCCCGGGACACCCGGATTATATGGTATAATAGCTTCCACGTAGGAAAATATCAGTGCCAGTGCGGCCAGCAGAGCGATGGTGGCTACATTGCCGGTTCGGGAATCGGCGGTGCGGCGAGACGTTGTTCCTTTTGATCTAGCTGGAAATGGCATCGTATTCATCGCCTCCTTTTCCCTGAATCTGAACCACCATTTTGTTCGGCAGGCAGATGATGCTCTCCCCGGTGGTGTGAATGGATTTGTGCTTAACGCATACCTGGTTGTGACAGCTTGCGTGGGTAACGGAAACCTCCCCGTCGCGAATTCGAACCGTGTTGGTTTTCTTCCCCTGCTTCACCGTAACGGTGCGGTCCTCGGAAATGGAATAGCTGCCGTATACCTTGCCGTCTGTTTTTATGATGACTCGGCTTCCGGACGTATCGAATTGCGAAATCCAGAGAGACGCCGCCACCCCAATCAGGATGAGCACCCCGGCCAGAAGAATGTCCGCTTTGCGTATGATTCCTTTGAACATAGAACTCCTTCGTAATTATTATTTATATAAAGTCAACAGAAAGGACAACCCGTGACCCATTATATCGTTAAAAAAATGAAAGGCGTGGCACTTCTGGCCACACTTCTGATTATTATAACACAGACCGGCTGCAATAGTAACTCGGATATTGAACCGGTCACCCAGGACAACTATTTCCTGGACACCACTTGCAGCGTTTCAATCTATCAGATTGACGGCGGCCTGGACGAGGACAAGGCCAATGCGGCCATCACGAAGGCCTATGACCGTTGCCGGGAGCTGGACAAGCTGCTGAGCAACAAGACCGACTCCGGCGACGTGACCAAGGTGAACCGTTCCGGCGGCGCCTGGGTGACGGTGGGAAAAGATGCGGCGACTGTCATAAAAGAAGGTCTCCGTTACGGCAAGCTGTCCGGCGGTGCTTTCGACATCACCATCGGACGGGTGACGGACCTCTGGGATTTCCACGCGGACAAGCCGAAGCTGCCGGATGAAGCCAAGCTGCAGGAGGCGCTCCGCCACGTGGACTACCGGAACGTGGAGGTGGACGGAAACCGAATTCGCCTGCTGGACCCGGAAGCCAAAATCGACCTGGGCGGTATTGCCAAGGGGTACGTGGGAGATGAGATGCGTAAAGTGCTGAAGAAAGAGGGCGTGACCTCCGCGGTCATCAATCTGGGCGGCAACATCGTCACCATCGGCACGAAACCGGACGGCTCGGAGTACACCATCGGCATCGAGAAGCCGTTCTCCGACCGCCAGGAAATCATCGGCCGCACCCACATCGGCGAAGGAACGGTGGTTACCTCCGGCATTTACGAGCGCCAGTTTGAATACAAGGGAAAGCGCTATCACCACATTCTCAGTCCGAAGACCGGCTACCCGGTGGATACGGACCTGGAGGCGGTGAGCCTGGTCACCACCAAGAATTCCTCCATGGATACCGACGCTATGAGCACCATCTGCCTCATGAAGGGCACCAAAGCGGCCAAGAAATTCATCGACAGCCAGAAGGGCATCGAAGCCGCATTCTACGGAAAAGACGACAAAACATCCACCACCGAGGGGATGGATTTCGAAGCAGAATAACCCACAAAAAAAGCGGGATAGTTTCTAGGAACTACCCCGCTTTTATTTGTGAAGAACCAACTATTTTCTGTGATAGCTGAAGGTTGCGGCGAATCCGGTGCGTCCCAGCATCTGAGAAATCAGAACGGCCAGAACGGCACCCACTGCAACCTGAAGTGCGTTGAACGGAACGCCCAGCATCGGAGCGGTCCAGTTTCCGTAGATGATGCCCTCGGCGATGTAGTATCCGGCAACGGTCCACACGGCAGCAACGACAAATCCAATCATTTCCGAAACCGGAACACCCAGGATGTGACGGTTATTCTCGCCTTTTTCCATAGCGGTGGCCAGCGCCTTCTGCATAATCAGTACCATGCCCAGCTTGATGAAGAAAGACCATGGGGCCCATACCGCATAACCGCTGAGGAGGTCGGCCAGACCCAGACCTACGGAACCGGCAAAGATGGCATGCTTTCTCGGAAGAAGCATGGCAGCCAGCAGAACCATGGTGTCACCCAGATGGATGTAACCGGTGCCCACCGGAACCTTGAAGAACATGGTAGCGATGGTGCCCATGGCGGTGATAAGCGCCGTCAGCACCAGTAAGGATGTGGAATTCATTCGTTCATTTGTATTCATAAGTAATCCCCCTTGTGATATTTTATTGATTTACTAAAATAATAGATATATAATAACACTGTTGTGTAATTTGAAAAACATGCAATTTAGCATTTTTTAATATGAACAGATAGGAGATAAGAGGGGAAATGAAGGATATTGTACTGAACTTAGATGACAGTTTGGAGACCAATCTATACGTACAGATTTATAATCAGTTTAAAGAACGGATTCTTTCCGGGGAGATTTCACCGGGCACCAAGATTCCGTCGTTGCGTCGTTTTGCCAAGGACAACGCCATCAGCGTGACCACGGTGGAGACCGCCTACAACCAGCTTCTGGTGGAAGGCTATATCGAGAGCCGTCCGAAGTCCGGCTATTACGTGAGCGATCATATCGCCGAGGTGGTGAGTGACTTGAAAACGGAGTTCAAAGAGGAGTCTCTGGAAAGCATCCTTCCCATGGACGATTCCAAGAACGTGCGGGACAAATCCCTGATCTACGATGAGGAGAGCTTCGAATTCTCCAAGTGGAAAAAGTGCATGAACAAGGTGTTCAACGAGCATTCCAACATGCTCCAGACCCAAGGCGACGTGCAGGGAGAACAGGCCCTTCGGTACGAAATTGCCAAATATCTGTACGCGCGCCGAGGCGTGAAGTGCAGTTCCAACCAGATTGTCATCGGCGCCGGTTCCCAGCAGCTGGCGGTCCAGCTGATTCGAATTCTTCGGGAATTGAACGTGGCCCATGCCGCTACGGAGATGCCGGGATACGGTCCCATTCGGGAAATTTTCCAAGATGAGGGACTGAACGTTTCCCGGATTCCCATCGATGAAGAGGGAATCATGGTGGAGAAGCTGCCGACCAATATGAAGAGCTTGGTATACGTGAATCCGTCCAACCAGTTCCCGACGGGCGTGGTAATGCCGGTTGCCCGCCGCTATGAACTGATCAAGTGGGCGGTGGACAACGACAGCTACATTCTGGAGGACGACTACGACAGCGAACTCCGTTATTTCGGTAAGCCGGTTCCGGCCCTGAAAGGCTTGGACCAGAGCGGAAGGGTCATCTATCTGGGCTCCTTCTCTTCCACTCTTTTTGCGGCGATTAAAATCAGCTACATGGTGCTGCCGAAGGAATTGGCGGAGATCTTCGAAAAGATTAAAGATCGGTACAGCCAGACCTGCTCCAAAGCGGAACAGCTGTGCCTGGCCATCTACATGGAGGAGGGATACTATTCCCGAAACATCAAACGGTGCCGCCGCATGAATGCGGGCAAGCTGGAAACCACCATGAAGATGTTCGCCCAAGCCAAGGCGGATTTCATCGAACCCATCGATTCCAAATCCGGCCTGGCCATCATGCTTCGGATTCACGCGGACATCCCTGTGGAAGAAGTGTGCCAGACGGGCCACAAGCTGGGTCTCACCATGCGGCCGGTTCAGGATCTGTGCACAGAAAAAGAGCAGGTGGTGGTCTTCTACTTCTACCGCGTATCCGACGCCCTGCTCCGTCTTCTGATTAAAATGTTCGTAAATAATATGAGCAAAGTCCTGGCGGTATACGAGCGCCGGAAATTGCAAGGATAATTGAAGAGGCAGTCCCTATAATTTCAGGGAAACTTCCCCGCCGGAAAGGAGACGGTGCTCCTCCGGAGTCTTCACCTGCAGGCGGAACTCCGGGTCCACTCCCTCCACGTAGGCGGTATACGGCTCCTTTCCGGTTTCGGAAACCGTGACATTGCGCCCGATGATAAAACAATTCTTCCGATACTCCTCCAGATACCGAGACGTATCCAGCTGGGACTGCTCGTTCAGTGCTCGGTGGAGTTCGGCGATCAGTTCGGCGGCGATTTGGTTTCGGGTAAAAGAAGGATGATCGGAATCCGTGAGGGATCCGGCTTTCCCCGCCAGTTCTGCCGGGAAGCTGCCCTTCAGGCAGTTGATGCCGATGCCCACGATCACCCGTTCGAAGTTGCCGCTTTCCAAGCTGCCCAGCCCTTCCGTGAGGATGCCGCAGATTTTCAGATTTCCTTTATAGATATCGTTGACCCATTTGATGCCCAGCGTTTCCCCGCTGATTTTTTCCAACACCCGGTGGGTGAGCACCGCCGCGATGGAGGTGACATGGGTGACCTGGGAAAGAGGAAAATACGGCCGGAAGGAATAGGTGAGGTAGATGCCGGTGCCCTTTGGGGATTCAAAAGTCCGGCCGTAGCGCCCTCGGCCGCCGGTCTGCCGGTCCGCCAGGATGGCGGTGGCGGGGTCTCCGTAATCCAGGGTGCGGCAGTAGTTGTTGGTGGAATCCACGGAGTCCAGCACCTGCAAGAGAAGCTCGTTCTCCGGAATTCCGGAGGCGGAAAGGTCTCCTCGAATGAGCTCTTCGGAGAGGATATCGGTGGATGAGGACAGAAGATAGCCCTTGCTCTGAATGCTCTGAATATCGTAGCCTTCCTCCTGCAGGGAGTGAATGACCTTCCATACGGCATTTCTGGAAATTCCCAGAGCGGAAGCCAATGCGGCACCGGAAACCGGTACCCCCTGGGTCCGGGCGTCTGCGAGATATGCGAGAATTTTTTTACGGGTTGATATTGACGAATTCATGGTTGATTCCTCCTTGATGTGTTCTTATTATACCCACCGGAGGGGGGCATGGCAAACGGCGGAATGAAATTGCGAATTGCAGATTTTTTATAGCGTGGTATCGGAGAAAACTCCGTGTTAGAATAATAGATATAGATGGAGGATAAAGTATGTATAACGTTCTGGTGACAAATGATGACGGAATCGATGCGGCGGGAATTCGGCAGCTGATTTTCACCCTGTCCCTGACGACGCAGGTGTACGTGTTTGCGCCGAAGGAGCAGCAGAGTGCAAAGAGCCAGGCCATGTCCGCGCAGGGGCAGCTGAGTGTGGAACCGCGCACGATTCGCGGGGCGGAAGAGGCGTACGCGGTGGGCGGAACGCCGGTGGACTGCGTGAAGTTCGGATTGCAGACGATGGCGGAGAAAGGCGTCTCCATCGATTATGTGATCAGCGGAATCAATATGGGACTGAACCTGGGGGCGGATATCCATTATTCCGGCACCGTGGGGGCGGCGATGGAAGGCGCGATTTCCGGCGTCCGGGGCATCGCCCTGTCGGTGGAACACTATCAGCCGGATCACTATGAGTACATCTGCGGAATGATTCCGGAACTGCTGCAGATGTCCAAGGAGCTGGATTCTTCCACGGTGTTAAACGTAAATGCGCCGGACCTTCCGGCGTGGAAGATAAAAGGAACGAAAATCGTGAAGTGCGGACCGAAGCGGTTCAAGGATTCCCTGATTCCGGTGGAGGAAGAGGAGTCGCTGTACCGGTACGCCGGCGGTCATTACGAGCTGCCGGAAGAGGCGCCGGAGGACGAGGATGTGGCAGTCTGCGCCGACGGCTACACCACCATCACGCCGATTCGGATGGATTACACCGACGGTGCGGCCCTTCGCAGGATGCAGCGAATGACCAACGACAACGCCCTGTGCCTGTTCATCGATTTCCAGGAGCGGCTGGTTCCGGCCGTGCGAAAGCCGAAGGATCTGATGAAAAATGTCACAAAATGGGCGAGATGCGCCGAGGCCTTGAGACTTCCGGTGCTGCTGTCGCAGCAATATACCCGGGGCCTTGGGGCGACGGTTCCGGAGCTTCGGGAAGCCCTGCACGAATACAGTAAGCTGGAGAAACTGAGCTTCAGCTGTTTTGACGCACCGGGTTTTGAGGAAGAGATGGAAGGCATGACGGCAAAACACGTGATCATTGCCGGCATCGAAGCCCACATCTGCGTCCTCCAGACGGCGATGGATTTTCTGGAAAGGGGATTCCGGGTGACCATCCTCAAGGACTGCTGCGGTGCGCGGAAGAAAGGAGATTTCGACACGGCCATTCGGGAGTTGGAGAAGGCGGGATGCCGCATCACCACGTATGAAACGCTGGTATACCAGATGATGCGGTCGTCCAGACATACGGCCTTCCGCCGGATTTCCGAAATCGTGAAGGAATAGAAAAAGGGTACGTTAAAGGGGTTTACAAGAAGGGAGAGAGAGATGAAATTCTATGTAACCAAAGATGTTTTTGAGAAAATCCCCGATGGGAAATTCGGACTGGTAAGCGTGACCGGGGCGGACAACACGGGAAGCAATCCGGAAATAGAAGCGTTTCTTCAGGAAAACGTGGAGAAGTGCACGGAGTTCTACTCCGGAAAGAAAGTAAAAAACGAACCGGAGCTGCAGCCGTACCGGGAGGCCTTCCGGAATATGGGAATCAATCCCAACCGATACATGTGCGCCATCGAGGCGCTGATGACTCGGATTGCCAAGGGGCAGGGAATGCCGGCCATCAATACCATCGTGGATCTGGGAAACGGGGTTTCCCTGAAGCATCACCTTCCCATCGGCGCCCATGACCTGGACACCATGATGGACGGAGCCTTCGGCGTTCGGGTATCGGAGGCGGGGGACACCTTCCTGCCATTCGGCGCCGAGGAGCGGGAGCCGGTGGACGCCGGAGAGGTGGTCTACGCCACCGGCAGTCACGTGCGAACCCGGCGATGGACCTGGAGACAGGGGAATGAGGGAATGATTACCGAATCCACATCCCATATGCTGTACATCATCGACGGTTTCGAGTGCAACCTGGAGGAGGTTCTGGCCGCTCGGGAAGAGCTGGCGGATCTGGCGGAAAAATATCTGGGCGGCACGGTGAAAATCGGAATGATTGACAAAGAAAACATGGAATTTGAGACGGAACTGTGATATAATACATCGTCATGTGCGTGAAAACGGCTGGCCGATTGGGCAGCCGTTTTCATGTTGAAAGATTCTATCTATTTTTATTAAACACTATTTTGAAACATTAAAGGAGAAAGAAATGAACAACAACAAGAGATGGTTGTATCTGGCTGTGGCAACAGTAATCCTGCTGTTCCAGGGCCTGATCTACGCATGGTCGCTGTTCAGAACACCGTTTAGTGAAATCTACACGGACTGGACAGTGGCTCAGTTATCCATGACCTTCACGATTTCCATCAGCTGTTTCTGCCTGGGCGGATTCGTCGGCGGACAGCTCAGCAAGAAGCTGGGTGTGAAGGTGAGATTCCTCATCACCGCAGTATGCCTCTTCATCGGATTCTTCGGTGTATCCATGCTGAATCCGGCAGATTCCGCCGGCAGTTTGACGAAGCTGTACATCTTCTACGGTGTATTCGGCGGCGGCGGCGTAGGAATCGGCTACAATGCGGTTATTTCCACCATTACGAAATGGTTCCCGGACAAGGTGGGTCTGGCATCCGGAATCATGCTCATGGGCTTCGGCCTGGGCAGCTTGCTGCTGGGTTCCGTTGTAACCGGCATGGTTGCGGCACAGGGCCTGTTCCCAACCTTTAAGATTCTGGCCATTGCCATCACCGTGGTAATGGTAGTCGGCGCCATCATCATCAAGGCACCGGAAGCACCGGCGGCTCCGGCAGAAGCAAAGACGGAAGAGAAAGAAGAAAAGTCCACCGCTGTCAGCTTCAGTGCCGGCGAGATGCTGAAGACCTCCAGATTCTGGATCTTCTTCCTGTGGGCGATTGCCCTCAACTCCGCCGGTCTGATGGTAATCAACAGTGCGGCGAACATTTCCCTGGCATTCGGCGGTTCCGCAATTCTGGGCATGGTAGTATCCCTGTTCAACGGTGCGGGCCGAATCATTGCCGGAAACAACTTCGACCGCTTCGGCAGAAAGAAGTCCACACTGATCAATCTCTGCTTCATGCTGATTGCAGGAATCCTTCTGGTACTGGCCGGAAAGACCGATTCCCTGCTGCTGATTACGGTAGGTCTGGTATTCGTCGGAATGGCGTACGGCGGTACGCCGACCATCACCTCCGCATACACCAACCTGTCCTTCGGACCGAAGAACTTCACGGCAAACTTCAGTATTGCCAACTTCTCCCTGCTCCCGGCAGCGATTGTGGGACCGATGATCTCTGCAAAACTCCTGGAAGCGGCAGGCGGAAAATACGACACATGCTTCATCGCAATCATCGTATTCACCCTGATTTCTCTGGTACTGTGGGTACTGCTCAACGGCGCCAGCAAGAAGAGCGTGAACGAAGACTACAAATAGAGCATTCCCGGAAACTGATGCCCCTCGCGGGTGTCAGTTTTTTTATTTTCAAATACCCGAAAATCCTATATAATAGTACATATTCTTTTACGGTGAAAGGGGAATTCTATGACGCTGAATCAATTGCATTACGTTATTACGGTGGCGGAGGCCGGTTCCATGAATCGGGCGGCGGAGCGCCTGTACATCACTCAGCCGTCTCTCACCAGTGCCATCAAGGAGCTGGAGCGGGAACTGGGGATTACCGTGTTCCATCGGAACGGCCGGGGCGTGACGCTGACCAACGACGGGGCGGAGTTTCTTTTGTACGCTCGGGAGATTTACAGCCAGTACGAGGCGGTGATGCAGAAGTACAGCGACGACGAGGGGCTGAAGCAGAAATTCGGAATTTCCATGCAGCACTATTCCTTCGCGGTAAAAGCATTTGTGAATCTGGTGAACAAGTACGACCTGGCGGAGTACGATTTCGCCATTCGGGAGACGAAGACGAAGGAGGTCATCAGCGATGTGGCTTCCCTGAAGAGTGAAATCGGCATTATCTACCAGAGCGATTTCAATCGAAACGCCATCACCAAGATTCTGCGGCAGAACAGCCTGCAGTTTCACGAGTTGGTGGACTGCGACGCCTTTGTGTATCTGTGGAGCGGACACCCGCTGGCGGATCGGGACAGCGTGAATTTTCAGGATCTGTCGGACTATCCGAATCTGACCTTCGAGCAGGGAGATGATTCCACCTTGTATTATGCGGAGGAAATTTTCTCGGAGAATAACTATTCCCGGTGCATCCGGGTGAACGACCGGGCCACCATGCTGAACCTTATGAAGGGGGTGCACGGATATACCCTTTGCTCCGGCATCATCTGCGAGGATTTCAACGGCGGGGACTACGTGGCGGTGCCTTTCAACGATCCGATTATCGGCGGGGACAAGGCCATGAAAATCGGCTACATTCAGAAGAAAAACAGCATTTTGAGCAAGACCGCCAAGCTTTACATCCGGGAGCTTCGGGATTATCTGGGAATTCCGGCCCCGGAATCGGAAAAGAAATAAAAGAAATGCCAGAGGAAGTGGTTTTCAAAGGGGTTTAGCAGTTGACATTGAAAACGGATACGGTAAAATAATATATTAGAAGATTATTTCTTACAGGAGGCGAAACGTGAAAAAAGTTGGGGTTATTATGGGGAGCGACAGCGACCTGCCAGTAGTAGAGAAATGTATTAATGAGCTGAAGAAGTATGAGATTCCGACGGAGGTGCATGTGTATTCCGCACATCGGACACCGGTGGAAGCCATTGAATTTGCACAGAATGCGGAGAAGAACGGATTCGGCGTGCTGATTTCCGCAGCGGGAAAAGCAGCGCATCTGGGCGGTGTGATTGCGGCCAATACGGTTCTTCCGGTAATCGGAATTCCGATTAAGGCGTCCGCTTTGGAAGGTGTGGATGCACTGCTGTCTACCGTACAGATGCCGCCGGGGATTCCGGTTGCGTCCGTTGCCATTGACGGTGCGAAGAATGCAGCCATTCTGGCTGTAGAGATGCTGGCCATCGGAGATCCGGAACTGAACCGGAAGCTCTGGGACGAGCGGAAGAAAGCCCACGATGCCGTGGTGGAGAAAGATGCAAAGGTCAGTGCGCAGTTTAACTGATTGATGTTATAAGAAGTCATTAGAAGGTAAGATATCGAAGTATAATTTTTAGGAGGAAAAATGAAAAGCCAGAGCGAAAGCTACAAAGAAGCAGGTGTGGATATTACCAGCGGATACAGAGCGGTAGAGCTGATGAAGGAACATGTGTCGAAGACCATGGTATTCGGAAATACATCCCCGGTAGGAGGATTCGGAGGCCTGCTTCAGCCGGATCTGACCGGAATGGAGGAGCCGATTCTCGTAAGTGGAACAGACGGCGTGGGAACCAAGCTGAAGCTGGCGTTCCTCCAGGATAAGCACGATACGGTGGGCTTGGACTGCGTGGCAATGTGCGTGAACGACATCATCTGCGTTGGTGCGAAGCCGCTGTTTTTCCTGGACTACATCGCAGTAGGCAAGAACGTTCCGGAGAAGGTGGCATCCATCGTAAAGGGTGTGGCTGACGGCTGCATTCAGTCGGAATGCTGCCTGATTGGCGGTGAGACGGCAGAGATGCCGGGCTTCTATCCGGAAGACGAATATGATCTGGCCGGATTTGCCGTTGGTATCGTGGACAAGAAGAAGGTCATCGATATCGAGAAGGTGAGCGAGGGTGATGCCATCATCGGAATCGCATCCTCCGGAATCCACTCCAACGGATACTCCCTGGTTCGGAAGGTATTCGACGTGGAGAACACCGACCTGAACAAGACTTATGAGGAACTGGACGGAAAGACGCTGGGCGAGGTACTGCTCACACCGACCAAGATCTACGTGAAGCCGATGCTGGCGCTGTTCAAGGAAATGACACCGCATGCGGTAATGCACATCACCGGCGGCGGATTCTATGAGAACATTCCGAGAGCACTGCCGGAAGGCATGTCCGCAAAGATTTACAAGGACGAGCTGGAAATTCCGGGAATCTTCAAGCTGCTGATGAAGGAAGGAAATATTCCCGAAAGAGATATGTTCAACACCTACAACATGGGTACCGGTATGACCGTTGTGGTTCCGAAGGAAGATGCGGCCCGGGCGGTGGAAATCATCGAAGCGGCCGGAGAGCATGCAAAGGTTATCGGTGAGATCGTAAAGAGTAGCGAAGGAGTTATCATTGAATAAGCAGAAGGCAAGAATTGCTGTACTGGTTTCCGGTGGGGGAACCAACCTGCAGGCCATCATCAATCGGTGGCAGGCAGGCGATCTCCCCCACGGGGATTTGGCCCTGGTGGTATCTAACCGCAGCAAAGCCGGTGGACTGCAGCGGGCGGAGAAGGCCGGAATTCGAAACGTGTTCCTGCCAAAGGAAGACTTCGAAGCCCGCTTGATTCAGTTGCTGGAAGAAGAGCGAATTGACATTATCGTGCTGGCCGGCTTCCTGAAAATCCTCAGCCGGGATTTCGTGCGGAGATATCCGGACCGGATTCTCAACGTGCATCCGTCCCTGATTCCATCCTTTTGCGGAGATGGCTTCTACGGTCTGAAGGTGCATGAAGCGGCACTGGAATACGGAGTCAAGGTTTCCGGTGCAACGGTTCACTTCGTCAACGAGGTGACCGACGGTGGTCGGATTATTGCGCAGAAAGCGGTGGAAGTGAAACCGGATGATACGCCGGAGACGCTGCAGCGCCGGATTATGGAGCAAGCCGAATGGATTCTTTTACCGGAAGCCGTGGAAACCGTGGCCCGGGAAATAGTGGAACATGAATCAGAAGGAGAATAGGATGAGAGTTGCGGTTATCGGTGGTGGCGGAAGAGAGCATGCCATCATCAAATCATTAAAGAAGAGCCCGAAGGTTTCGGAAATCTACGCGCTGCCGGGAAACGGCGGAATTGCGGAGGATGCGGAATGCGTGGCAATCGGCGCCAAGGACCTGGACAAGATTACGGAATGGTGCGTGAAGGAACACATGGACTATGTGGTGGTGGCACCAGACGATCCGCTGGTTCTGGGATTAGTGGACATGCTGAATGAGAAGGGCATTCCTTGCTTCGGACCGACGAAGGCAGCTGCAATTATCGAGGGCAGTAAGGCGTTCTCCAAGGACCTGATGAAAAAATACGGAATTCCGACGGCGGAATACGAGACGTTCGACGATATGGATAAGGCGCTGGAATACGTTCAGAATTGCCGGATTCCGGTGGTAATTAAGGCGGACGGCCTGGCGCTTGGCAAGGGCGTTATCATTGCGGAAACCCGTGAGGATGCCGTGGAAGGAATCCATACGATTATGGAAGAACGGAAATTCGGTGCCAGCGGAGATACGGTGGTCATCGAAGAATTTTTGGAAGGACCGGAAGTGAGCGTACTTTCTTTTACCGATGGAAAGACGGTGCGGCCGATGGTATCCTCCATGGATCACAAGAGAGCGCTGGACGGCGATAAGGGCCTGAACACCGGCGGAATGGGAACCATTGCACCGAACCCGTACTACACCGACGACGTGGCGGCGGAATGCATGGAGAAGATTTTCCTGCCGACTGTTCGCGCCATGGAAAAAGAAGGACGTACATTCAAGGGCTGCCTCTATTTCGGACTGATGATTACCAAGGACGGTCCGAAAGTCATCGAATACAATTCGCGGTTCGGCGATCCGGAGACACAGGTGGTGCTTCCGCTGCTGGAGGGAGACCTGTTTGAAATCATGCAGGCTACCACAGATGGGACGCTGGATCGGGTGGACTTCTCCTTTGCGGATAAGTGCGCATGCTGCCTGGTTGCGGCATCGGAAGGATATCCGGTGTCCTACGAGAAGGGGTTTGAAATCACCCTGCCGGAAAAACACGATCGTATTTTCATTGCCGGAAGCCGTATGGAGGATGGAGTGCAGCGCACCAGCGGCGGCCGAGTGCTGGGAGTGACCGAAGTGGCGGATACTCTGCAGGAGGCAGTGGATAAGGCATATGCCACAATGAAGACCGTTCATTTTGATAATATGTACTACAGAAAAGATATTGGTGCGAAAGCATTGGAAGTGAAATAGGAGGAATAATGGTTAAGGTTTTATATGTTGAGAAACGGGAAGCTTTTGCCGGAAAGGGAAGAGAACTTCTTCACGAATTCAGAGATGTGCTGATGATTCCAAATGTGGAAAGCGTTCGGGTAATCAACCGGTATCTGGTAGAGGACCTGTCCGACGATGCTTTTGCAACCGCAAAGGAATGCATTTTCTCGGAGCCGCCGACGGATGACGTATACGAGGAAATGGATCTGGACGGAAAGCTGGTTATCGCGGTGGAATACCTGCCGGGACAGTTCGATCAGAGAGCCAACTCGGCGGAGGAGTGCCTGCGCTTCATTGCCCACGATGAGGCTCCGACGGTTCGCTCCGCAATGCTGTACATTCTGGAGGGCGACCTGACCGGTGAGGATCTGGCGAAGATTAAGGATTTCCTGATTAACCCGGTAGAATCCAGAGAAGCGGCACTGGAAATTCCGGAAACGCTGAAGGCCGTATATCCGGAACCACAGCCGGTAGCAACTCTGGACGGCTTCATCGAGAAGAACGACAGTGAACTGGAAGACTTCCTGAAATCCTACGGCCTGGCCATGGATCTGGAAGATCTGAAGATGGTACGGGATTACTTCAAGGGAGAGGACAGAAATCCAACCGTAGCGGAGATTCGCGTCATCGATACCTATTGGTCGGATCACTGCAGACATACCACATTCAATACCACCCTTCACAACGTGCAGTTCAAGGACCCGACGGTGAGCGAGACCTTCGAGGAATACATGAACACACGGGAGAATCTGAATGTCACGAAGCCGGTAACCCTGATGAACGTGGCAACCATCGCCGTGAAAGCCCTGAAGAAGGACGGACGGCTGACCAACGTGGTAGAGTCGGAAGAAATCAATGCCTGCACCGTGGATTTCAAAGCGGAAATCGACGGAGAGGAACAGGATTGGGTACTGCTCTTTAAGAACGAGACCCACAACCACCCAACCGAAATCGAGCCGTTCGGCGGCGCAGCAACCTGCATCGGCGGTGCCATCCGTGACCCGCTGTCCGGCCGAAGCTATGTATATGCGGCAATGCGTGTGACCGGTGCGGGAGATCCGCTGACACCGGCGGCAGAAACCGTAAAGGGCAAGCTGCCGCAGCGTAAGATCGTGACCACTGCCGCCAACGGATACAGTTCCTACGGCAACCAGATCGGTCTGACCACCGGACTGGTGGATGAGATCTATCATCCGGGTTATGTGGCAAAGAGAATGGAAGTCGGCGCAGTCGTTGGTGCGGCACCGGCGGAGAATATTCGAAGAGAGCGTCCGGCTGCGGGAGATCAGATTATCCTGCTGGGCGGACGGACCGGAAGAGACGGAATCGGCGGAGCCACCGGATCTTCCAAATCCCACAGCGAAGAATCTCTGGAAAGCTGCGGCGCAGAGGTTCAGAAGGGTAACGCACCGGAGGAACGGAAGATTCAGAGACTGTTCCGCAACCCGGCGGCAACCACGCTGATTAAGCGCTGCAACGACTTCGGTGCCGGCGGTGTATCCGTTGCCATCGGAGAGCTGGCAGACGGACTTCGCGTGACGCTGGACAACGTACCGAAGAAGTACGACGGTCTGGACGGAACCGAACTGGCCATCAGCGAATCCCAGGAGAGAATGGCGGTCGTTGTTGCGGAAGAGGATGTGGAAACATTCAAAGAGCTGGCAACTTCCGAGAACCTGGAAGCCACCGTTGTGGCAGAGGTAACGGAAGAGCCGTCCCTGGTGATGAACTTCAAGGGTCAGGAAATCGTAAACATTTCCAGAGCATTCCTGGATACCAACGGTGCGGAGAAGAAGGCCGATGCGGTTATCGAACACGCGCAGAAGTTTGAGAAGAAGATTCCGGCAAAATTCTACGAAGGAATGAAGGAACTGGCGGCCGACCTGAACGTATGCTCCAAGAGAGGTTTGGCGGAGCGTTTTGACTCCACCATCGGCAGAGGTTCGGTGCTGATGCCTTACGGCGGACGTTACCAGAAGACCCCGATTCAGGCAATGGTTCACAAGATTCCGGTCATCCACAGAGATCAGGATGTGAAGACGGTGTCCATGATGGCATACGGATTCAACCCATATATTTCCGAGAAGAGCCCGTATCACGGCGCATATCTCTCCATCGTGGAGAGCATCTGCAAGCTGATCGCAACCGGTGCCAAGTTCGAACACGTGTACCTCAGCCTTCAGGAATACTTTGAGAAGCTGGGCAGCAACGATGTGGCTTGGGGAACCGCGCTTTCGGCGGTACTGGGTGCATTCCGCGCTCAGATGGAACTGGGTGTCGGCGCCATCGGCGGTAAGGACTCCATGAGCGGAACCTTTGAAGACATTCACGTACCTCCGACGCTGATTTCCTTCGCGGTAACCACCGAGAAATTGGATCGCGTGGTATCCCCGGAATTCAAGGGCAGAGGACACAACGTTATTTTACTGGAGCCGGAAATCGGACCGGATGGTCTGCCAACCGCAGAATCCATCCTGGAGAACTTCAATGAGCTGAATCAGCTGGTGGAGCAGGGTGCAGTTGCGGCTTGCTACACACCGGGATACGGCGGTCTGGCGGAAGCGGTATACAAGATGTGCATCGGAAACGAAATCGGTTTCGAATTCGACCGGAAGTACGGAATGAAAGATATTTTCGGATACAAGTACGGCGCATTTGTGGTTGAATTGAACAGCGGTGTGGACGTGACCGATGACATGGAGGTTCTGGGCAAGACCCTGAACAGAGAGTCCATCGTCTGCGGCGAAGGCCATATCCGTCTGGTGGAGATGAATCGGGAATACGAGTCGAAGCTGGAATCCATTTACACCTTCCACAGCGACAACGAGAAGGACATTCCGTCTGAGGTATCCTATCGCTCCAGAGACAACAGCGAGCCGAGAGTGGCCGTTGCAAAACCACATTTCCTGATTCCGGTATTCCCGGGCACGAACTGTGAGTACGATTCGGCGAAGGCGGTAGAAAATGCCGGCGGCGAAGCGGAAATTTTTGTAATCAACAACCTGACCGCAGATACATTGAAGAAGTCCGTGGAGGATTTCCGGACGGCAATCGGAAGATCCCAGGCGATTTTCATCCCGGGTGGTTTTTCCGGCGCCGATGAACCGGATGGTTCCGGAAAGTTCATCACCTCTTTCTTCCGAAATGAAGGCGTGAAGGAAGAAGTGATGAAGATGCTGAATGACAGAGACGGTCTGATGATCGGAATCTGCAACGGCTTCCAGGCCCTGATTAAGCTGGGACTGCTGCCGTACGGACAGATTTCCATGCAGACGCCGGACAGCCCGACCCTGACATTTAACGATATCGGTCGTCACCAGTCCAAGCTGGTGCGCACCAAAGTATGCTCCACGAAGTCTCCGTGGATGAGAAAAGCAGCGGTCGGTGATATCGTGACCGTTCCGATTTCTCACGGCGAAGGTAAGTTCGTGGCAAACGAGGATGACCTGGATGTGCTCATCAGCAACGGTCAGATCCTCACACAGTATGTGGACCTTGACGGTAATCCAAGCATGGATATTCAGTACAATCCAAACGGATCCGTTATGGCAATTGAAGGACTCCTGTCTCCGGACGGTAGAATTCTGGGAAAGATGGGACACTCGGAAAGAATCGGAAAGGGCCTGTACCGCAACGTACCGGGCGAGTTCGATTTGAAGCTGTTCGAATCCGCAGTGGAGTACTTCAAGAAATAAATTTTTACAAAATCCGGGTAGAGGTAATGTCTGAATTCCCGGGGAAAAGAGAAAAGGAGATTTATACCAATGGCTAGCGAAGCAAAAAAAGAACGTATTCTTGTTCTGAACCTCGGTTCCACATCCAGCAAAATCGCTGTGTATGATGATACCGAAGAAGTATTTAAGGAAACCATTCGCCACACACAGGAAGAAATGGCACAGTTCAGCGATATTCTGGACCAGTTCTCCTTCCGTAACGAAAAGGTAAGAAATGCGCTGGAAAGCAACGGCATCGGCGTGGACACACTGACGGCAGTATGTTCCAGAGGCGGAAACATCATCGCATGCCCGCACGGTGCCATCGGCATCGACCAGGAGATGATCGACTACCTGACCAGACCGGAAGATACCGCAAAGCACGCATCCCTGCTGGGAAGCATGATTGCATTTGACCTGCACAAGGAATTCGGCATTCCGGCATGCATCTACGATGCCATCGGAACCGATGAGATGCAGCCAATCGCAAGAGTAACCGGACTTCCGGAAATTCCGCGGTTCACCGTAGGACACACCCTGAACACCCGTGCAATGGCTATCAAGTGTGCAGAAGAAGTGCTGAAAAAGCCGTTTGATGAGTGCACATTCATCGTGGCTCACCTGGGCGGCGGAAGTTCCATTCGTCTGTACCACAAGGGCGTGAACATCGACTGCGTCAACGACGACGAAGGCAACTTCTCTCCGGAAAGAGGCGGCGGCTGCAGCGGCAAGGAGCTGGTAAAGCTGTGCTTCAAGGAATTCGGTGAAGGTGCCGGCGAGAAGACCGTAATGAAGAAGATTCACGGAAACGGCGGCCTGAAGGCACACCTGGGCACAACCGATGCCATTGAGGTAGAGAAGAGAATCGAGTCCGGCGACAAGTATGCAAAGGTTGTATATGATGCAATGGCATACAGAGTGGCAAAGGATATCGGTACACTGGCTGTTCCGGTTGCCGGAAAGGTTGATCGCATCATCCTCACCGGCGGTATCGCATACTCCAAGTACCTCACCGCTCAGATTGCGGAGAAGGTAGACTGGATTGCTCCGGTTGAAATGATGCCGGGCGAATACGAGATGGAGGCCCTTGCCGGCGGTGCGCTGAGAGTACTCCGCGGCGAGGAAGAGCTGCAGGACTTCGGTAAAATCAAGGCATCTGCAGTAGACAGAATCCGTATCTGCGAAGGCGTAGAACCGTACACCGTACCGGAAAATTAATTCCAAAACGAATTGGGGAAGGGGGCCGAATGGCGAATTCGGCCCCGGCTCCTTGATTTTCAAGGAGCTGACGGGTGCGTTAAAAGAATAAAAACGATTGGAAAAAAATAGGGGATTGTGCTTGACAGCGAACACTTTTTATTATACAATTCTAATTGTTGATGTGCTGTTGTAGCTCAGTTGGTAGAGCACTTCCTTGGTAAGGAAGAGGTTCGGCAGTTCGAGTCTGCTCAACAGCTCCAATTTTTTTAAAACAAAAATAAAAAACAATCTAGGAGGGAGATAATGGCTAAACAGAAGTACGAAAGAACCAAACCGCATATTAATATCGGTACAATTGGTCACGTTGACCACGGTAAGACTACTCTGACTGCAGCAATCACAAAGACACTGCATGCAAGATACGGTCTGGGTGCAGACGTAGCATTTGATGAAATCGACAAGGCACCGGAAGAAAAGGCAAGAGGAATCACGATTTCTTCCGCACACGTAGAGTACGAGA
>JAERMT010000066.1_pt1 | contig 66780 bp, 55 predicted proteins | sample 9267081 | NCBI WGS metagenome assembly JAERMT01 (sample SAMN17071939, study PRJNA684904) | human gut metagenome | isolation source: diarrhea sample from child under the age of five | host: Homo sapiens | place: South Africa: Mafikeng, Mafikeng Provincial Hospital | collected 2019-09
GAATGTTAAACTAACATAACCAATGAAGGGACTTTTTCAGTGCCCTCCCAGGGCATCGCCCTGGGTAATTACGGATGCAAATCTGTCGCCCTGTAAGGGCAAAAGCTTTAAAACTCCAGACAAAACATAAAGCTTTTGCCCTTACAGGGCGTCTTGCTGATTGACATCATACCCAGGGTGATGCCCTGGGCTAGGAGCTTTTGGGCCTTCAGCCCGTTCTTGAACCACATGCGAAAGTTCAGTACCATAATTATAATGTATTCCAGAACACAACCTTGAAGATGGTGCCTGTTTCTACCTGCGACATAACGGAAATGCGGGCACCCAGGCGTTCGAGGATGCTCTTGGCGAGGGCGAGTCCGATGCCCTTGCCCGATGCAGAACCCACATTCGTGGCACGATAGAAAGGCTGGAAGATGTGGCTCAATTCTGATTCAGGAATGCCGATTCCCTCGTCCCTGATGATGAGACAAGGGTGCTGGATGATGACCGAAACGGGATTGCCACCCGAATATTTCACGGCATTACTGATGAGATTGTGGATGGCGATGCGAAGCAGTTCGGCATCGGCAGAAATCTCAAAATCATGAACCACCTCCAGTTTCACATGGCTCCCGCATTCCGGCTCCACCACCCGGGAAAGGCGCAACGGCTGCATCTTCGACGCATCGAGCCTTCCGCCCTTGGCATGAGAAAACAGCAACAGTTCGCGCATGATGGTGATGATGCGCTGGGTTTCGCTGGAGATTCGCTCCAGAATGTCGCGATACTCGGCTGGCTTGTGCTCCATCATCAGCGCCACCTCGCACTCGCCCTGGATGGCGGTGAGCGGATTGTTGATTTCGTGGGAGGCATTATTCACAAACATCTTCTCTGCCTGATAATCCATGTCGATGCGGTTGAACACGCGCCAGGCATAGAGGCGGCTGATGAGATAAAGCACGCCCGAAGAGAGCAGCACTAGCGCCACCAGCCCCACGAGCAGCATGCGGTTAATATCGTCGATAAACGGATTGCGGCTCAACACCACCACGGCAAAGGTTCCCGTGTTGTCATAATAAACGAAGGCGATTCCCACCTCCTGGTGCTCCTCAAATCGGATGGTCTGGTTGGCAAAGAGCCGCTCTATCTCATCCTTGTCGAGGTACTCCTGAAGCTGCTTCCGGGCAGCCTCCCGATGAGCCAGGTTGATGAACATTTCCTTGGAGGTAGGGATGGAATTCTGCCGGCGGATAACCACATTCCGGTATTTCACGGGGTCGAGTTCATCCTCCGAAAACTTTTCCTCAGCCAGGGCGTGCGCCTTCTCCTCCAGGTATTTGAAATAAATGTTCTGGGTAAGGTTCGATGCCACGAAAAAGAAAATGAGGGCTGTGATAACAACCAGCCCGATTGTTATCATCGAATAAATCAGCGATATTTTGTTTCCTATCTTCATTTTTTTTCTAAAACAAAAGCTTTAGCTTCTAAATAAATGATTATTTTTTCAGGCAATATCCCGTTCCCACCACGGTTTGAATCATCTTGTGCTCAAAACCCTCATCAATCTTCTGGCGGAGATAACGCACGTAAACATCCACGATGTTGGTATTGGTATCGAAATCCTTGTCCCACACATCTTTTAACAACTGCCTGCGGGAGAGGATTTCGCCCTCGTGCTCCACCAGATATTGCAGCAGGCGGAACTCCTTTACGCTCAAATCCCATTCGCGGTTGCCCCGGAATGCCTTGTGGGCAGAGGCATCCAGGCGCAATTCGCCGCAAGTAAGCCCCGTGCTCTCCCTGCCATACTCTGCCCTGCGGAGTAAAGCCTGGATGCGGGCTAGCAACTCCATAAACTTGAAGGGTTTGGCAATGTATTCGTCCGCCCCCGTCTGCAGGCCCATCACCACATCATCGGTGGTATCGAGTGCCGTGAGCATCAGCACGGGAATCTGATAGCCGAAACTATCACGAATCCTGCGGCACACTTCCAGTCCCGACATTCCCGGCATGCGGATGTCGAGCATCACGAGGTTGAAGCCATTGCCTTCCTGCAGTAATCGCCACGCATCAAGTCCGTTGTCAACCACCGTTACATCGTAGTTGAAATTCCTAAGTCCCCGGCTCACGAAATCGGAGATATTCTCCTCGTCTTCCGCCATCAGTATTTTCTTCATATTGTGTATCAATTTTAATAAAACCAAAACGCCTTTATCTTGCAAACCCCTAAAAAGTCTTTATCTTGTAAAACTCTAAAAGGCAGGGGCAAATATACGAATAATATTTGAGACCCCTGCCATTTTACATAATTATTAAGAGATTCCTTTAGATTTTCTCCAGAGATTCCTTTAGATTTTCCGGATATTCACCCTTTTATACACCAGTTCCACGATGAGCGGGAAGATGAAGAGCGTGAAGGCGGTGGCGCCTATCAATCCGCCGATGATCACGATGGCAAGCGGACGCTGACTCTCGGAACCGATGCCGTGGCTGAGCGCAGCCGGCAGCAAGCCCAGGGTGGCCATCATCGCCGTCATCAGCACCGAGCGGATGCGGGAATGAACGCCCATCTCTACTGCCTCTGCCAGCGGATGGCGATGGCGGATGAAATGCTTGATGTCCATAATCATAATGACGCCATTCTGAATACAGATGCCAAAAAGGCAGATGAAGCCGATGCCCGCCGAAATGGAAAAATTGAAACCCGTGAACAGCAGAATCAGAATACCGCCCACCGCCGCAAAAGGCACGTTGCCCAGCACGAGTGCCGCATCGCGCGCATTGCCGAAGAGCACGTAGAGAATGCCGAAGATGAGCAGAATGCTGATAGGAACCACCTGCGCCAAACGATGGGTGGCCCGCTTCTGGTTCTCGAAATCGCCACTCCATTCTATCTTGTAACCCGCAGGCAACCGGATGGCCTTCGCCACCTTCGCCCTACTCTCATCCACCGCACTTCCCATGTCTCTATCGCGCACGGAGAACTTCACCGCACAATAGCGCACATGATTCTCACGGTAAACAATCAGCGGACCCGTAATGGTCTTGATGGTGGCCAACTCGCTGATAGGAATCATCTGTCCATCCTCTGCCGGAATCTTGATTTTTCCTATCGTCTCGGCATGATCGCGGAACGGCTTGTCGTAACGCACCACGAGATTGAACTTCCTCTCATCCTCATAAACCTGCGAAGCCGCCTTTCCGCCTATCGCCATCTCGATGATACTCTGCACGTTGTCCTTGCTCACGCCATAACGGGCGAGCCGGTCTTCATCAATGTCAATCTGCAGTTCGGGCTGTCCGATGTTCCTGATCACACCCAGGTCGGCGATGCCACGTATCGGCTTCATCGTCTTGTAAATCTGGTCGGCTATGCGTTCGGTCTCCCTCAAGTCCTTGCCATAGACCTTGGCCACGATGGCTCCCTTCACACCCGAAACCGCCTCTTCCACATTATCGGAAATAGGCTGCGAGAAGTTGAAGTCGATGCCCGGATAAACGCTCAGTCGCCTGTTCATATCATCCACCAGCTGCTCCTTGGTGCGCCCCGTTTTCCATTCGCTTTCGGGATGCATCTTTACGAAAAGCTCGATGTTGTAGAAGCCCGTGGCATCGGTTCCGTCGTTAGGACGACCGGTCTGCGTCATCACCTGACTCACCTCGGGATAGGAGCGCAACACGGTTCTGAACCTATTGGCCAGCTTCACGCTTTCTTCCAGCGAAACGCTCTGCGGCAGGGTGGCACGTGCATAGATGCTGCCCTCGTTCATCTGCGGAAGGAACTCGGAACCGAGCAGCACGAAGGAGGAAATACCTGCCACCATGCCTACCAGGGCTATGGTGATGGCCTTCTTGCTATGGCGATGACAGAGGCGGAAGAAGCCGTCGAAATAGCGGTAAACCCACTCCAGAAAACGGTTTTTCTTTTCAGAAATGTTCTTTCTGAGCATCATCGACGAGAGCACGGGCACCAGCGTGAGGGTGAAAATCAAGGCTCCCAGCAGGGCGAATCCCAGGGTGTAAGCCAGGGGCGAGAACATCTTTCCCTCTACCTTCTCGAAGGAGAAAATAGGCAGCAGGGCTGTGATGATGATGAGCTTTGAGAAGAAAACCGACTTTGCCTTGCCGCGGGCAGTGGTGCGGATCATGCCCAGCTTGCTGCGCCTGTTGAACGCCTCCATGCCGATGGTACGGGCTTGCGTGGAGAGGGCTACGAAGAGCGCCTCTACCATTACCACGGCTCCATCGATGATGATGCCAAAGTCGATGGCGCCCATGGAAAGCAGGTTGGCACTCATGCCGTTGAGACGCAGGCAGATGAAGGCGAAGAGCAGGGCGAGCGGAATAACCGTGGCCACGATGATGGTGCTTCGCCAGTTGCGCATGAAGAGGAACACCACCAGGGTGACCAGCAGAATGCCTTCAAGCACATTATGGAACACGGTGTTGATGCTCAGGTTCACCAGATCCTCACGGTCGTAGAAAGCGTTGATTTTCACATCTTTCGGCAAATCCTCGTTCTGTATTTCCTCTATCTTGCTCTTCAGGGCAGCAATCACCTTTTCGGGATTCTCGCCCTTTCGCATCACCACGATTCCTTCTACCACATCGCTCTCGTCATCACGTCCCACCTGTCCCAGTCGGGGCTGGCACGATTCGTGTACCTTTGCTAGGTTTCTAACCAAGATAGGGGTTCCGTTTACGTTTTTCACCACAATGTCGCCTATTTCCTGGATGTTGTTGATGAGTCCGATGCCTCTCACCACGTAAGCCTGCGAATTCCGCTCGATAACGTCACCGCCCACATTCACGTTGGAGTTGGCGATGGCCTGGTAGAGTTCCAGGCTGCTGATGCCGTAGGTGGCAAGCTGGTTGGGATTCACGCTCACCTCGAAGGTTATCACCTCGCCTCCGAAGCTCACGATGTCGGCAACGCCCGGCACGCTTCTCAGCTTGCGTTCTATCACCCAATCCTGCAGGGTTTTGAGTTCCCTCACGTTGTGCTGGGAACCGGAGAGGGTGTAGCGGAAGATTTCGCCCGTAGGTCCGCTCAGGGGTTGCACCTCGGGTTCGGCGCCTTCGGGCAGGTCGGCATCATTAATCATGTTGTACACCTGCTGGCGGGCGAACTCATCATCCACGTGGTCATCGAAAACCACGGTCACCACCGAGAGACCGAAGAGTGTGGTGCTTCTCACATCCGTCTTCTTCTGCACGGAGTTCATCGCAATTTCGATAGGGATGGTGACGAACTTTTCTATCTCCTCCGCCGAACGTCCCTGCCACTGGGTGATGATGGTAACCTTGGTGTTGGTTACGTCGGGGAAGGCGTCCACCGGCGTTTCCCTGAAGCTCATCACGCCCAGCACGACGGTAAGAATGGTGAGACAGATGATGAGGTATTTGCGCTTGAGCGAAAAAGAAATGATAAAATCTATAAACTTATTCATTACCAGAAGCATTAAAATACAACAAAGCGTTTTTGGTGATTACCTTTTCGCCTGTAGCGACGCCCGAGGCGATGAAGCTGAACCCGGCAGAAGCATGGGCGATTCTCACCTCCCGGTGCTCAATCTTAGACTTGGAAGCCACCATCACGTAATCTTTTCCATCCTCGAAGATGACGGCAGACGACGGAACGGCTGGCAGACGCTGGCCATTGGCCGAAAGGCTCACCCGCACGCTGGCAAACATTCCGGGACGCAACTTTTCTTCGGTGTTTTCCAGATTCACGCGCACCTTCATCGTCTTGCTTTCGCTATCGAGCACGCTGTAAATCTTATCTATCTTCCCATGGAAGATAATGTCGGGGAAGGCCATCGTGGTAACCGCCACCTCTGCGCCCTGTCGGATTTTGGCAATGTCGCTTTCGTAAACATCGGCTATCACCCACACCCTGTGCAGATCGGCAATCTCGATGGCAGCCTCGTTGTTAGTTTCCTCGCTAACATAGGAATCGTTGTAGATTCGCTTGTTGATGACGTAGCCGGAAATGGGTGCCACGAGTGCGGCATTGGAACTCGTATAGCCGTTGATGTTCGCCACATCGCGGAGACGCTGCAGCTCAGCCTTAGCCATGAGCAGATGCTCACGTGCTTCCTCCACATCCTTATCCGAAGCCATCCCCGACTGGTGCAAATCCTTCTGCATCCGGTATTGGCGTTGAGCCATGCGGATTTCAGCTTCCGCATCATTCAGCTGCTTGCGGTAATCGGCTGCGCCCTCGCTGTGAACCATCGCCAATCGCTGGCCACGGGCTACATGGTCGCCAATCTCTATGTTCAGTCCCGAGATTCTACCCGTGCATGGCACGAAGACTTTGCGAAGCAAGGCCTCATCGCACATCACGTCGCCATTCAAAACCAGTTCATCGTCGATGCTTTTCAACTTCACTTCTTCCGTGGCCATCACTTTTCCTTTCTCAATGGCAGTAAGCTGCTTTTCGGCATCCGCCTGCGAATCTTTTCTGTTGCAGGATGCCAAGACCAGCAATCCCGCCAAAATCATGATATTTGTTTTCATCTTGTTTATTTTCTCTATTTTACAAAACCAGCATATTTCTTCAATTCCTCGCAGCTCTTCAGCAGTTGCGCCTTGGCATCTTGCAGCATAAACTGGGTGTCGCGATAACTGCTGTAGAGATCTACGAATTCTATCACGGAGATGTTTCGCTTCAGGAATTGCTCTTCGGCGGCAGAGAGAAGCTGCCCGATGTCGGCAGAGAGCTGCTTCTTCTGCTCCTCCACCAGATTCAGATTCTGCAAAGTAGCCTGATAGTGGAGGCGGAAAGATGCCTGCAATTCGTTTTCCCGCTGCTGGCGTTCGATGGCAGCCTGGGCATACTGCGCCTTTGCCGAACGGATATTTCCCTGATTCCGGTTCCAGAGCGGCAGGGAGACGGTGGCACCCACGGCAAAGAAATTATGCCCGATGCTTCCGTTCTTATCCCATTCGCCGTTTAGGGATATGCGAGGCAAAGCCTCCGATTTCTCTACCCTGATGGCATGCTGCGCACTCTCTTCCAGGTATTTCGCCTGAATCATTTCGGGATGATTCTGCAAAAGCGAAGATAATTCCGAAGATTGGGCAGGAAACTTTTTCGCCTGCATTTTTGCCAGCAGTTCCGCCTGCATTTTTGCCAGCAGTTCTGCAACCCCGCAAATGGCAGCATTCTCATCCATTTCTGCTTCTATTCCTGCTTCTATTCCTGCTTTCATTCCTGCTTTCATTCCTGCTTTCATTTCTGCTTTCATTCCTGCTTCCATCCCTGCTTCCATTCCAGTCTCATCCTTAAGATTCAGCAATAATCTTAAATCCTTCTGAATATTATTCTCCTGCATCATCAGCTCCATCTTTTCCCCACGAAGCTGGTTCAGCATCGCTGCAATACGAAACGTTTCCATCTTCGAAACATTTCCCTTTGCCGCCTGTTCATCGAAAGCCTTGTGAATTTTCTCTACGGATGCTATCTCCTTGTCATAAACCTTCAGTTTCTGCTGGGCATTGTATAAATCGATGAACGCTGTGCGGGCTTCCCGTCTCACGTTCATCTTTTCTGCCTGATAGCCAGCCCTGGTGGCATTCAGCGAAGCCCTCGCCTGCTTCACCTTATTCTTATATTGTCCGCCAATGGCGATGGGTTGCGAAATCTGAATATCCGTCTGTCCATCATACCCCACATCAAACCACCGCCGGTTGAGTGGGTTCTGGATGTTGTGCATCAGTTGCACTTCGGGGTTTTCATACTTCCTTGCCTGCGCAAGCTGTCCTTCTGCAGCATCCACTTCCAGCTGCAGGGTTTTGAGTTGCAGATTGTGCAGAGCCGCCAAACTGTCAACTTCGTCTATGGTCATTTTCCTGCCCTGAGCCTGAACGCCCAGGATCATGAAATTGACGAGAACCAACAAAATAAAATACCTATTCTTTTTCATGCCTGCAAAATTACGAATTATCGCGCAGGCGATGAAAAAAAGCCCATTAGAAGCCTTTCATGTGATATTAGAATTTTCTAATTAAGAAAAAGGAAACAAATATCAGAAACGCCTATTTTATAAGCAGTTTGATAGATTTGAGTTTTTTAAGAGAAATAAATCGGGAAAAATGCCATTGTTTCACTAAAACTTTGTATCTTTGCAAAGAATAAGTTTAAACAATAAAGAAAACATTAGATTATGCCTAAAGTACTTCTTTATATAACAGCCAAAATAATATGGAACTTTCTGTTTTACAATACAGACTTCCATGAAAACAGAGCTCATGTTCATGTAGGTAAACGAGGAACAGAAGAACTTTGTAAAATTTGGCTAGAGCCAAATGTTGAATTGGCAAAACAAGGTGACTTAACAGACAAACAAGTCAAAGAAGTGATTGAGATAGTAAAAAAATACCAAGCGAAATTACTCCATCAATGGAAGCAATTCAAGGAAGGTAAAACAATAAGAATAATAAAAATTAAAAAGTAAGAATATGTATCAGAAAGAAGGTTATTGGGATGTGAAGCCAAAGATAAAGGCTTTATCTTTTCCCAAAAGAGGTAAGTTTGAAGTTACCCTGCAAGATGGCCGTTCCATAACGATGCCTATCTCTGCTTTCCCAAGCATGAAAAAAGTGCCTGTAAAAGAAAGAAACAATTGGTATCTCATGGGGGGTGGCTTTACTTGGGACTCTTGTCCTGAAGTAATCCACATTGAACAGATTTTGGGTAACTACGCCAATTACGCCCACGAGCAAGATGCCTAAAATAAAATTTAGGGAGTACCCAGCAAATTCAAAATTGCTGCTGATACTCCCTTTTTCTTCTTTATACAGTAATCTCATTTAACTACCGTAATCTCACCTTATATTACACCGTAATCTCGCCCGAACCATAGCAGCGATGATGGTTCTCATCATACACTACGCAAAACTGACCGGGAGCCACGCCGTGAATCGCCTCCTCTGAATGAATCATCCATCTGCCATCTTCGAGCTTTTCGATAGTAGCAGGATGATACTCCGGCGTATGGCGAATCTTGAACGTTACTTTCTGCATCGCCACCTCGCGGGTGAGGAAATGGAAATCCTGCAATGGGAAATCCTGCTTGTACGCCGACTGAGGGTCGTAACCATGACTCACATACAGAATGTTATTCTCCACATCCTTCTTAATCACGAACCAAGGACCGCCGCCGAAGCCCAGACCCTTGCGCTGGCCGATGGTGTGGAACCATAAACCCTTGTGGCCGCCGATGCGCTTGCCCGTCTCCATCTCAATCACATCGCCCGGGTTCTCGCCCAGGTATCGGCGGATGTAATCGTTATAGTTAATCTGCCCCAGGAAGCAAATTCCTTGACTATCCTTGCGCTTGGCATTAATCAAATGCTCCTCTTCGGCTATCTCACGAATTTCATTTTTGATGTGATGACCGATAGGGAAAATCGCTTTTCGTAATTGCCAACTTTCTATCTGAGCCAGAAAATCGGTCTGGTCCTTCACGGGATCAGGACTCGTTACGAGCCATTTATCACCGTTCTCATCCGTCTCGGTCTGCGCATAATGACCTGTGGCGATGAGGTCGTAGTTGTGCCCCATCTTCTCATCGAAGGCACCAAACTTGATGAGCCTGTTGCACATCACATCGGGGTTCGGGGTGAATCCCGCCTTCACCTTATCCATGGTATAGCGAGTCACCTCGTTCCAGTATTCCTGGTGACAGTCAACTACTTGCAGCTTGCAGCCATACTTGCGTGCCACGGCTGTAGCCATCTCCAGGTCTTCCTCAGAAGAACAGTCCCATTCCTCCTTCTCTTCCGGTCCAATCTTGATGTAGAAACAGTCAGGATGCAAGCCCAGACGGGCAAATTCCCACACCACCACCGAACTATCTACGCCGCCCGAAAGCAGCACGGCAATCCTCTTGTCCTTCACCTCGGCAAGAAACTGCTCGTCTCTGGTCTCCAATTCCTTTTCTCTTGGAGTATCTGTTATCATCTTATCCATTTATTATTCGATATTTACTATTCTATTTTCAATTCAATTTTCCAATAACTAAATCTGAAGGCAAAGTTACAATAAATTCCGCAAAATAGTGCCTACTTTCTCATAAAAATCTATTATTTGCCCGAAAACTTTTCCTTTCCCCAGCAAATCCCCCATCCATCCGCTTTATTTTCTATCGAAAATGCTTATAGCAGAAATCGGCTTATTCCAACACCAATCCTTTTTTGCTTTCGATTTTATCCATACCTTTGCAATCGAAAATCAGAGATATGCAAGTATAGTAAAATACTACAACAAGCATAGAAGATGGCGAAAGTAGTTATGACAGAAATCAATAACATATAAAAGAAGAAATAAAAATAAGAAATCAATAACATATAATATAAGAATATGGATATCTTAAAAAATCTGTTTTATGGCTTCCCTGACCTATGGGGAGGCGGAGTAGCCCACTCCGTGCTGATCTTGGCGTTGGTCATCACCCTGGGCTTGAGTTTAGGAAAGTTGAGAGTGAAGGGTGTTTCCCTGGGATTGGCTTGGATTCTCTTCATCGGCCTCATCTTCGGTCACTTCTCTCTCAATCTCGATGAGCATCTTCTCCACTTCCTCAAGGAGTTCGGATTGATTCTCTTCGTCTATTCCATCGGTCTGGAAGTAGGACCAGGTTTCTTCGCTTCGTTCAAGAACGGCGGCAAGAGTCTCAACCTGCTCAGCATCATCGTGGTAGCGTTGAGTATCGTTACCACCCTCGCCATCTTCTCGTTCTCGGGAACATCCATCACTTCTATGGCTGGTATTCTCTCGGGTGCCGTTACCAACACCCCAGGACTCGGTGCTGCCCAGCAGGCATTCAGCGACCTGCGCCACATCGATGCCCCTTCTATCGCAGCCGGCTACGCCATCGCCTACCCTATGGGTGTGCTCGGCGTTATCCTCTCCTTTATTATATTAAGGTATGCGTTACGTATTAATAAGAGCGAGGAGGAAGCTGCTGCCAAGCGCGGCATGGGACACCTGGAGGCGATGACCCTGAACACCTTCTCCGTGCAGGTGACCAACCAGATGGTATTCGGCGACACCATCAAGCAGATGAGAGAAATCTTGAAGCGCGACTTCATGGTTTCCAAGATTATCCGCAAAGATAGCGATAGGCACGATGAGGTGGTGAACGGTCAGACTCGGATTAACGAGGGCGATATTCTGCAGATTGTTGCCAACCCTACCGTAGTGGAGCCTGTCATTGCCCTGCTCGGCAAGAAGGTACAGGTGAGCGAGGAGAAGTTTGGCGAGGATTTGATTACCCGCCGCATCCGCATCACCAAGCCAGGCATCAACGGCAAGAGCATCAGCCAGTTGCAGATTCGTTCAAACCTCGGCGCCAACATCACCCGTGTTAACCGTAACGGTGTGGATCTGATTGCCACTCCACAGCTGAAGCTGCAGCTGGGCGACCGTGTCACCGTGGTGGGTACCGAGCTTGCCATCGCCCATACCGAGAAGGTTTTGGGTAACCAGATGAAGCGCCTCAACTACCCTAACCTGATTCCTATCTTCCTGGGCATCATGCTGGGTTGCATCGTGGCAAACATTCCATTCTTCATCCCAGGCATCAACGAGAACCTGCGTCTCGGTTTGACCGGCGGTCCTCTGGTAGTTGCTATCCTGATAGGTTACTTCGGTCCGAAGTACAACCTCGTGACCTACAACACCATCTCGGCCAACCTGATGCTCCGCGAAATAGGCATCTGCATCTTCCTGGCTTGCGTGGGACTGGGCACCGGCGAACAGTTTATCCAGACCGTGGCTTCAGAAAGCGGAATGACCTGGATTCTCTACGGCGTTGCCATCACCATGATTCCAATCATCATAGGCGGCATCATCGGAAGATACGTGTTCCACATCAACTATTACACATTGCTCGGAGTATTGGCAGGCGCCAACACCAACCCATCTGCCCTGGCTTACGTGCGTGAGCAGACTTCGGCAGATGCACCATCTGTGGGCTATGCGAATGTTTATCCATTTGCCATGTTCCTCAGAATCGTAACTATTCAGATTATCATTTTCGTATTCGGATAAATAAAATATATGGAAGAAAAAAACATGAAGACCTGCGACTGCGCAGAAAAAGGTATTGACAACTGCAACTGCAAGGAAATAGCAGAAACAGAACTGAGAAGAAAACTCGACTTGTTGTTACGCACCGGCAGCATCCTTATGGAGAGTGCTGCCGACACATCGCGCATCATGCGAACGATGAAGCGTGCAGCAGCTTTCCTCGGACTCGACGAACGCTACATGCACCTCTACATCAACTGGAATGTGCTGATGGTGAACTATAGCGACGAGGAACATTCCTTCTCCAAATTCCAGCGCTGCGAGAAGCACGGCATCAACCTTACCTCCATTTCAATGGTAAGTAAGCTCACCTGGACAGCCATCAAGGAAAACTATTCGCTCGAACAGTATGAGCAGGCCCTGAACGACATCAAGGCCACTCCACGCAGCTTCACCCCATGGCAGGTGGCAATAGGCGGCGGATTTGCCTGCGGCGGATTCTGCATCCAGTTTGGTTGCGACTGGCCAGCGTTCTTCTTCTGCTCCCTGGCAGCCATCCTGGGCTTCCGCCTGAGAATGTTCCTGCCTACCAAGGGCTGCAACAACTATGTGGCCATCGGAATTTCGGCATTCGTGGCAACGCTGATTGCGTGGCTCACCTCGTTCCTGTCGCTCGACCCATCCATCGCAGCCGCCCTTCCGGGCTTCATGCATTCAGACACCCCTTGGCACCCGTTGATGGCGTGCGCCCTCTTCATCGTGCCGGGAGTTCCGCTGATCAACTTCGTGAGCGACATGCTCGACGGCTACATCGAGGTGGGAATGGTTCGTGCCCTGAACACCCTGCTGATGCTCTTTGCCATGGCATTCGGCATTGCCTTTGCCATCCAGGTTTGCCACATCGACAACTTCGTGACGGATCTCACCATGACTCCTCACCACGAATACTGGGAGTTCGCCATTGCGGCAGCCGTATCGGCAATGGGCTTCTCTACCATCTTCAGCATTCCTAGACGCCTGTTGCCAGTTGTGGCTGTGGGCGGTATCATCGCTGTTTGCTTCCGCAACTTCGTGAACCTGGGTCCATCCAATGGCAACATCGGTCTCGACATGGGCTTGAGCATCGGTTCCCTTGCCGGTTCTGCGCTCATCAGCGTCATCGTCATCAAGGCACGCCACTGGTTCCACACCCCTCACCAGTGCATCACCATTCCTAGCGTCATCCCAATGGTACCTGGAGTTTTGATGTATCGTGCCCTGTTTGCCTTCATCGACATGCACGGCGTGGTAGGCGAGGTAACCGTAGGAATGAACAACCTGATCAAGGCTTCGCTCGCCATCATCTGCATCGCCCTGGGTGTTGCCATTCCTAATGTATTCTTCCGCCGCTTCATCGCCGACAACCGCAAGCGCAAGCTGCTCAACATGCTGGTGGAGAGAAAGAAGAAGAATGGCGAATTCGTGGATCTGCACGAAGTGGAAATCAAGTAAGATAGTTTTTCATCTTCCACATCGAAACATACAGATTACAAGATTTATCTGATTATTTTGCCCGAAAGCAGGGCTAATTAAAATAAAAGTTTTATCTTTGCACGCGTAATTATAAGACTAGTGAAAAAAGGAAAATGGAAATACGACAACTCAAATATTTTCTGAAGGTGGCCGAGACGCTCAATTTCTCGGAAGCATCGCGCAAGCTCTACATCACGCAGAGCACCCTCTCGCAGCAGATTTCGCATCTGGAACAGGAAATAGGCTTGCCGCTCTTCGAACGTAACTCGCACGAGGTTTATCTCACCGAGGCAGGAAAGGAGCTTCTTCCCTATGCCCAGAATGCCGTAAACTGCACCATGGCTTGCGTTGACCACATGAACGACCTGAAGGAGATGCTCACCGGCGAGCTGAACATCGGCGTCACCTACTCCTTCAGCAACATCATGGCAGAAACGCTCATCGCCTTCCTTCATGCTTATCCTCACGTGAAGCTGAACATCCAGTACCGTTCGATGCAGGAACTGATGGATGGCCTGAAAAAGCGTGAACTCGACCTTGTGCTTGCCTTCAAGCCAATCAAGACCGACAAGGCGATAGACAGTAGAGCCATCTTCAGCAACCGCCTGGCGGCGATTGTGAACGAGAATCATCCCCTAGCCCGCCTCTCATCGGTGAAGCTCTCTGAGCTGGAGCGCTACGACCTCATCCTTCCATGCAAGGGTCTGCAGGCCCGCAACGCCTTCGACTATCTGATAGACGGCAAGGACCTCGACTTCAAGATTATGGTAGAGGTGAACAATGTGAACATCATCTTCGACCTCTTGCATCGCAGCAACCTGGTAACGGTGCTTTCAGAATCCACCACCATCCTGGAAAAAGGCATGAGAGCGATTCCGATTGATGCGGCAGACAACGAGATGGATGGCTGCATCCACATCCTGAAGGATGCGTACATGAAGAACTCGGCGCAGGAGTTCATCCGCATGCTGAGCCAGAGCACCAGCATCCTAGCCAACTTTGCGCTGAAGGATATTCTGAGATAATTGAAGTTTCGCAAGTTTGCTCCACACGCCCTGAAAGGGCAGAAGCACCTAGTCCAGGGCATCGCCCTGGGTAAACAAGGAATCAGCAATGCGCCCTGTAAGGGCAAAAGCATCATTCATTGTCTGAATCCTTAACCAAATAAAGAAGAATAAAGGGTAAGATTATAATTCAATCTTGCAAGGCTGTCTCCGATTTCATTGCGGAGGCAGCCTTGATTCGTTTTATTGTCAACCACTGGAAACATCCCCGTTAATTGTCAATAATAACGCTCTGGTTTAAACGTTTTTTGTAACAAGAAAGTTAGACTGCATCTTCATCATGATTAAAGTTCTCATAGAACTTCATTCGCTTTTCTTCTAATTCCGCAATTTTTTGATACATGAACTTACATGTAAAATCATAAATCGGCATTGCAGCACTATGTTCATCTGCTTTCTTAAATTTCAACTTTTGGCTATAATAGTTTACAAGATGCTCATCAGGGTCACAATCAGCAGCAAATAAGAAAAGATATTCACAACCAACAATCTTTCTCAACTCAAAAATCAGAGGAACAATAAAATGCCAAAAGACGATTGCTCCCAGACTTTGGTCAAGATTATATTTATCCCAAACTTCACGACAATCATCATTGGCACAGAAATGCACAATCTCCACACCAGCAAAAGTTTTGCCCACATTCTTAATGTTTTTATCAAAAATAGAATTGATTTCTTGGGAATCCGTTGTAGTATGAAGGATACGTGCCACTTCATCTTTCTTCAATCCCTTTTTTGCCCTAACAGATTCCAATATGGCTTTCAAACCATCCATATCTTCTTCTGGCACGTTTCCCCTATTCAGTTTTTCAGACAAAGCAGAGCATAATTCCTTGAGCCTTGTCAATTTTTCACCTTCTATGAATTCATCAAACAACAATCCACACTTCAATGAAAAGAAGAACAACACATTGTCATCATTATCTTTCACCACATAATAGGCAACAACACCAGACTCATCTTCTTGATAAGCCTCATTCAGCAAAGCCTCCGCAACATTGTTGTTGCGAGTGCTATAGAAAGAATCTATCAATCGCAAATTCTCTTCATTAGAAGCCAGTCGTTCACAACGAAGAGAACGTATCAAAGCCATTTGTTCCTCTGTTATTCTCATGGTTTATGCAGTATAAAGATTTAATTGGCGCAAAACTGCTCGTCTTTCACGAACCCTGTTGGCGTCAACCATAATGTCTTCTGTTTTCATTTCTATCTCACATGAATCCTGTTCATCATAGCCTTCTCTTGCGTGTTTCCAAGAATACTCTCCATGCGTCAAAGTACTCAAACTCCAAGACTTCTGTGGAGCATAAGTTTTAAAAACCATATCAAACACTGGCTCATATTGTACAACCTGCTCTTTATCCATCAATTCAGGGAAAGAATCATTTTTATAATGCTGGCGAATCTGAACCATGACAGGACCATATTTCCAAGCCTCAAATTGTGCTTCAAACATAGGTTCACCCTTTTGAATCAAACACTCACGCTGCGTGAAATAAAGTAGCTTATGCAACTTCATTTCATCAATACGAGCGCCAAAATCATCCATATAACGCTTGTATATATAAGAGGCAACTTGCAATATTCCCATCATAACTCTATATTTTTTTATAGTTTCTGCTGCAAAGTTACGTTTTTTTCTTGAAACCGCCAAGGAAAAGAGAGGAATTATTTCAGTCTAAACAATACTTTCGTCATAAACTCAGAAGTTAACCATACAGTTGCATAACAATTAGTACAAGAAATTAGGAAGTATGGCAAAGAAAAGACACAGAGAACTACGCTCAACACATCTTCAGGAAATGTATGAGTGATGTGAAGAAATGGAAAGATTATAATTCAATCTTGCAAGGCTGTCTCCGATTTCATTGCGGAGGCAGCCTTGATTCGTTTATAGCAGATAAACAGGTCAACAACCTGTTACCCCCATGCTTTCTAACACAAACCATCATGGGAACCAGCCTAATTACTTACCCGCTTGAATTCTGTAATACTGTAATTGTTCGTCCGGATTAAAATCGGAAGGTACAAAGACTACATTCTTGGCACCATTCTGCAACTGCTGCAACTTAGCTGTGCCACTATCCGTGAAGAAATCACCAAAAACCTCAAAGGTAACCTTTCCGTGCTCAAACGATGCAGTAGCCGATAATGTTTCTGGATTGTATGACCATGAGATACTCTTACCATATTGTTCTACTATCTTGCAATATGGGTCTTCTACACGCAAGACAACATTTCCAAATTTCACAGGAAAAACGTAAGACCCCACCTCTATACATTTAATCTTTCCATCAGGACTTCCGATGGCAGTAAACATAGTAGCTCCAGTGCTGCTATCAAAAGCATAATATTTATCACCATCTGGTGCCTGCATGTCATAACAATTGTTGTAAACATCCTGCAAAGACTTAGGGAGCGTGTTTAAATCAGCACCAAGTTGCACAGGTCCAATACCAGTAATTGTAAAAGAAGGTCTATAATCCAAAATCTGATTATCATCAAGAATTAATACCTTGTCTATGCTATCCAACTCCAAACAAAAATTCATCATCATTTTGTATTTATCCTCGGAATTACAGGCTTTCAGCATCCCCTCCATATCGAGCATAACGTGGTCCATCATAATTGTCATTTCATACGAGCCAGGCGTTTGCTGCTCTTTCAAGCTTCCATGACTTATCGCTTTTCCCTGTTTATCGACCACTGCATAATGCAAGATATTTTGTGGCAACTTTTTCACTTCCTCCGGATTTGCTTCAAATACAAATGCAATATCATGCGACTGAAGATAGGAATATTTTTTTACTCCAAGCTGAATCTTTGCCAGCTTCACGTTACTAGATGTCTTATTCTCCCAGGCTACGTCCTTCATAGACAGAAGCCTAGCAGAATCTGCAGCCAGATCTTCCAGCAAATCATCTGTACAATGCTGGTATCTCTCTTCCATCTTCGTTATTAAGTTGTGAATCTTTTCTATATCTTCCTTGGTCATCTTTCCCGACAACTGAGTATTGTCATTCTGGATATCTACACAAATATCTCTAGCCGTAGCCAATCTCACAGCTTGTCCCATAGGAATTTTTCCCAGGATTCCATCACAAGAAAAGTCGTAACCATCCAATACGGCACTTCCACTACTACCACACGATGCCAATAGAATCACCATGACTCCAAGGCACAAATTAAAAAGAATCTTTTTCATTGTCTAATGTTTAGTTTAAGCTATTATTTAAGAATTTTCTGCAGGCAGGAACCATTCCTGCCAATATCAATACGAGCCAACTTACTCATTCCACATAAATCTAGTTTTCTTCATAATTTTCTTTGTTTGGTTATTACTAAAGATAAAAATACATTTTCATATAAAACCATAAATCCATCTGCTGCATTTTTTCCAGGAAATGCAACAAATGGATTATAAGTGTTGGGTTATTATTTTGTGATAGAAATATCGTAGAAACGGGCTTTTGTATCTGCCCATGGATAGGTGTTACGTGCAGTTGAAACATAGCCACTCAGAGCTGAGGCATTTTCACGTACGCCAAAAACCTTAACAACGAAGGTCTTGGTTTCACCAGCTTTCAAGGTTACTTCCTGGCTTACACGGAACTCTCCACCCTCAATAGCAATATCTGCATTATACTCCTCATTTGTATTATCCTTTACCTGATCATGGCCACCAAAATTCTGCAAGAAATCAGAAATATCCTTTGAAGAAGTGTTCTTTACCTGATAAGTAAGATAAACTCTATTTACCATACCATCCAAGCCGCCATCTTCCTGCACCATCTTGCAGCTAACAACCTTATACTCAAGAATCTGATCATTGGTATCAAATCCATTCTTCAAGATTCTGTTATCAACAACCTTGATATTGTTCACCTCAGCACGACCATCAAAGCTAACAGTCTGGCAACGGCCATTGAATATAAGATTGAATTTCTTGGAAGAGTTGGTAAGGTCATAGTTTTGCAACCAGAAAGTACATATAAAAAGTGTTTGAGAGAAGAATGAGGAAAGTTTACTGGTTATCAGTTACTTTCCTCATTTTGGTTAAAAGTAGCGAGGACAAACGAAGACGGGAATACGACAAGATGAGACAGAGGAACGTTACCTATCCGTAACCTATACCCCCAATGGGGAATGTTGAGGTTCGGAAGAATAAAGAAGGTTACGAATTGAATTTGAATGCTCTGATTTATAGTGAGTTACTAATGAGCAACGTAAGATTTTTGGTTACGAACCAAATTTGCCGTGTTCTGCCGTGAAATGCGTAGCAAGAAAAGACTCTTCATGTATTAATTTTGAACGCAAAAAAGAATGACGTTATGAAGAGTACATTTTCAATTATCTTCTACCTCAAAAGACAGGTAGTAAAGAAAGATGGTACAGTTCCAGTTATGGGACGTATCACAGTGGACGGAACACAGGCGCAGTTCAGTTGCAAGACAACTGCCAATCCAGATTTGTGGGACACCAAGGGCGGACGCATGATAGGTAAGAGTATGCAGGCCTTGGAAGTGAACCGCAAATTGGACAAGATGCGTGTGAGTATCAGTAAGCATTATCAGGAGATTATGGACAGGGACAACTTCGTCACTGCCGACAAGGTGAAGAACGCCTTTCTTGGTTTGGAGTATCGTTGCCATACACTGATGAAAGTCTATTCTCAAAGCCGTGATGAAATGGAAAAGCAATATAAGTCTGGCATGAAATCTTTGAGTACATACACGAAGTATAGAATCGGGTGTGCCTATGTGGGCGAGTTCTTGCAGACGCATTACCATGTGAAGGATATTGCTCTGAAAGAGTTATCGCTGCCTTTTATCACGGACTACGAGACTTTTCTCAGAACCGACAAGCACTTGAAGATAAACTCTGCGATGGTGTTTGTCCGCAATCTCCGTGCAATGGTATTCCGTGCCATAGATAATGAATGGCTCGTAAAAGACCCATTCAGACGATATGAGTACAAGGAAGAAGAGACCACAAGAGAATTTCTGAGCAAAGAAGAGATTCATCTGTTGATGGAGACACCTATCACAAGAAAGAAGATGAGTATGGTGCGTGACTTGTTCCTGTTCTGTTGTTTTACAGGTCTCGCTTTCATTGATCTGTACAACTTGAAGGAAGAGAACATCAAGGAATTTTTCGATGAAGGTGAATGGATTGTTATCCATCGACAGAAGACAGGAACGGAAGCCAACATCAAGTTGCTTGATTATCCCAAGCAAATTATGGAAAAATACCGTGGATTGTGTGAAGACGGCAGGGTGTTTCCTGTACCCAACTACCAAAGTTGTATGGATTCGCTCAAAAGACTGGGCAAAAGATGTGGTATCACCAAGCCGCTGTCCTGGCACATGAGCCGTCATTCGTTCGCAACTTCGGTTTGCCTCTCCAACGGAGTTCCAATAGAAACCGTGAGTTCAATGCTTGGTCACAAGGACATAAAGACAACCCAGGTGTATGCCAAAATTACCAAGGAGAAATTGAGCAAAGACGTGGAAAAGTTGTCTCAGCAAATTAATAATATTGAGGAATTCACGTTTGGAAATGTTTGCAACGATAATACTAACACTATAAATGGCAGAGTATGAAACGACAAGTGATAACAATACAAGAAGATATGGTCATCTACGCCCCACATCATGGTGAGGTGTGGATGACAGTTTGGGAGATTGCCGAACTGCTGAATGTAACGGGGACAGCAGTGAAGAATACCATCAAGCGCATTTGGAAACAAAGTGTGCTGAAAGACTTCCAGCATTCGCAATACGTCAAACTTGAAAATGGATATTCTGCGCATGTCTATGATATGGAAGTGATTATCGCCATAGCACTTCAAATGGATACATACCAAGCCTTGTTGTTCAGACAATGGTTTATCAGTAAGGTTGTGAACCGCAAGGATTGCCAAGCAGAGCAAGTAAAACACGAGTATCCGATGATTATTGTGATGAACGGAACGATGCCAAGAGGTACAAGTTAGAATCTCTCATCTTATAATAAGATTCCTACACCTTTATAATATAATAGCGTACAGAGGAAACGATTTTTGTCGTTGTACCCTGTACGCTATTTTTGTTTCGCTATTATGAAGCAGTACCCTCCCCTTGTGAAACAGTGCCGTCGATTATCGGCTTGCGGTAATTACCAGTGAGAAGTGCTTGTATCTCAGATTCCGGATAGAGGGTTTTGCCACATAATATAATGTAGGGCAAGATGCCTTGCCTGCGATATTCCTGCAAGGTACGGCGACTAAGCTTCAGGAACTCGGAGAGTTCCTTGTCGGTGAGGTATCGCTCCCCGTCCAAAGGTGGGCTGTAGGACTCGATGAATGAGGATAGCCAGTTGTTGGCTTTCTTCAAGGATTGCATGGCGGTGTCTATCGACTTGCTCTCATGCGTAAGAAGTTGGTTCATGTTCATTGTTTACAATTTGGATTAAGTGGTGAATATAAAATGTGTTGGCTCGCCCAGGGTAAAGTTTTCGGCTTTGCCTTGGGCGAGTTTGGTTTTATGCTATACCGATTTGATTCTGGCGATAAGCGGAACGATGGCTTTGACCTCTTCGGGGCAGTAATAGAATTGGCGACCTATCTGGGTATGACCCAAGAAACGGCGGTCACGAAGTTTTTGTAAGGTGCGCTGGCTGATGCGAAGTTGCTGGCAGACCTCGTGACCTGTAAGCCATTTGTTCAGACGCTTGCCGTTAGCCTTATGCTTCAGCAACTCCACTTTCTTTACCAAGGCATCGTATCTTGCCATCATCAAGTCGAATGCCTTCTTTTCCATTGTTACTACTTCCATATTCTCTGTTTTATTGGTTCAACAAATTCGGGTGCAAAGTTAATGTGTGTATGTTGAAAAACAATGAAAATGAATAACTGTGGCAGTGCTTTTCTGGGGTTTGCCGACCGCTTGGCAAGAAAAATCAAGAAAATTATACGTGGGTCATTAATGAGTTGTTAAACGGGTATTTCGCAAATGATTAATTTTGCCACCGAGAAATCAAAACAGCAAAGTTTGTAACATTTAAAACGGAATCAAAATGGAAGTAATAACAATGGAAAGTTCAGCCTTTAAGATGCTGACAGAACAGATTGCCGACGTGGCAAAGTTGGTAGCTCTCATATATTCCAATGCGAGAGAAAATACCAAAAGAAGAAGTATGGAACTTGTGCTGACAAGCAGTGATGCAGCAAGAATACTTGGGATAAGCAAGCGAACCCTGCAGCGCTTGCGCTCTACCAACAGCATCGAGTACTTCATGGTGCGCGGACAATGCAGATACAGCATCAACGCTGTACAGAAATTGATTGAGGAACGAACCATTGCCAAGGAGACATGAGTATGGAAGATGGAACATTGAGACGATTGGAATTATATCTGCATGATCTGCACAAGAAAATTGACGGCATCTATGACATGCTGATGTTGAGACACGAACGAGAGACGGAGCAAAAAGAAAGTTCTGCCATCAATGAAAAATTGCTTGACAACCAAGATCTCTGCCTCTTATTTCAAATCTCCCCTCGTTCCCTTCAACGCTATCGCAGTCTGGGAGTGCTTCCCTACAAACGTTTGGGGCAGAAAACATACTACACGGAAGAGGATGTGATGCAGTTTGTAGAGAATAATGTCAAAGAATTCAAGAAAGAGAATGTGGAGCATTACCTGACTCGCATTCATCAGAAATTCAAATAACAACAGTATTCACCATTAAAAATTTACAATTATGGTACAAAAGAAAAAGAGTGATGAACAGGACGTGCTGGTAGTCCGTGACGAAAAGACGGGCGAGATCAGCGTCGTCGCCGGGCTCGGCAGAGACGGCACCCCGAAGCGAGCGCCCGCCAAGGCGGAGAACACGTCCGACTTCCTGCGTTTTGACCGCAACAGTGACTTGATGGACAGTTTCTTTAGAAACTTCTTCCGCCAGTGCAAGGAGCCAAGCCGATTCGGATTCTACCGCATAGCGGCAGACCAGGTGGAAAACCTGCTTGGCGTGATGAAGGAGTTACTGAAAGATCCGGAGGCTAACAAGGAGATTCTTTCCGCCCACAAGGTTGACACCTCCAATTATGAGAAAGAGGCAAAGCAATCGGAAGGTCAGGCGAAAGAAACCGCATCATCGGACGATGCGTCCAAGACGCAAGCTAACACAGAAAAAGAGAATGTATCATCAGAACAAACCAACGAAAAAAAGAACGACATGGAACAGAAACCAGAACAGACCTCAACCGAACAGCAGGCACAGACCGCTCCGGGTGTAAAGCAGAATCTCATCAGTGGTAACGATGTGAACCTGCAGGAACTTGGTGCCAAATATGGCATAGACTTCAACAGTATGAATGAGAAGGATATGAAAGCCCTGCTCAACTACGGCAAGACGGGGCTTGTGATTGTGAAGCCGACCTTCGGTGGTGAACAGATAGAGATACAGGCCCGTCTGTCATTCCGCAAGGACGATAACGACCAGTTGCAACTCGTGCCGCATTTCGTGCGCAACGAGCCTAAACTCGATGTCGCTTACAAAGGCTATACCTTCACTCCAGAGGACAAGAAGAACCTGTTGCAGAACGGTAACCTCGGAAAGGTTGTGGATTTCCCCGACAAGAATACAGGTGAGCTGCGTCCTCATTTCATCAGTATCGACCGTCTCACCAATGAGATTGTTGACATCCCGACCAACAAGGTGCGCATACCCGATACCATCGGCAAGACACCTATTACCAAGGACGACAAGAGAGTGCTCTACTCAGGTATTCCGCTTCGCAAGGAGATTGAGCTTGCCAACGGGCGCAAGTTTACACCGCTGCTGCAGGTGAATGTGGAACAGCGTGGCGTGGAGTTCGTGCCTGGCAGCACAAGACAGGCGCAAGGTCAGAAACAGAATGGAGACAAGAAGCAAACCGCTGACAAGCAGGAGCATAAGGCAGAAGGTGATGCGGGCGGCCAGAAGAAGCAGCAAGATCCCAACCACTGGCTCAATGAGGACGGGACCATCCGCCGACTCAACACCTATTTCAAGAAGGAACTGACCGAGCAGCAGAAGGACGACTATGTGGCAGGCAAGACCATCGAGATCAAGGAAGTGCCGAACAAGAACGGCAGCGGTACCTATACCGCCTATGTGAAGTTCGACTTCGACAAGATGCAGCCACGTTCCTACCGCAACAATCCAGACCTCAAACAGGCAAAGGAACAGATTCCGACCAATGAGAACAAGGTACAAGTCGCCGTCAACGAGCAGGGCAAGACCCATGAGGCGACCAAGCACACCAAGGAGCCGCTGAGTCCGGGACAGTCTGCGCCAAAGAACGAAAAGCAGCAGAAGGAACAGAACGCTGAGGAACAGAAGCCAAAGAGAAAGGCAAGAAGCGTGAAGATGTAGTTGCCGCCACTTGATCCACAGAGTTAATCATCCATCATAACAACCGACATCTGCGACCGTCTATCCCACGGTTGCGGATGTCACAAAAACAACAGACAATGAAGACAATCATCGCAGAGAAACCAAGCGTAGCCAAGGAAATCGCCCACATTGTGGGAGCTGACAAGCGTGAGGAAGGCTATATGCAGGGCAATGGCTATTATGTGACATGGGCATTCGGACATTTAGTGCAGCCTGCCATGCCGGAAACCTACGGCATGAAGGGATTCCATGCAGAGAATCTGCCTGTGATTCCCGACCCGTTCGTTCTTGTTCCCCGACAAGTCAAGACAGAGAACGGCTACAAACCAGATGCAGGTGTGCTTGCCCAGATTAAAATTATCGGCAAGCTGTTTGACAGCAGTGAGCGCATTATCGTAGCAACCGATGCCGGACGTGAGGGAGAGTTGATTTTCCGATACCTCTATGCGTATCTCGGTTGCAGGAAACCTTTCGACCGTCTCTGGATCAGTTCGCTTACAGATACCGCCATCCGTGAGGGACTCCAGAACCTCACGGACGGCAAGGAGTATGACAATCTCTATCATGCAGCCAAGGCAAGAAGCGAAGCAGACTGGCTCGTCGGCATCAACGGCACGCAGGCCCTGACGATAGCCGCAGGACGTGGCACCTATTCCGTAGGTCGTGTGCAGACTCCGACCCTTGGCATGGTGTGCGAACGCTATTGGAAACACAAGCGTTTCGAGTCGAAACCGTTCTGGCAGGTACACTTCGGTGTGGTTGATGCAGACAGTGGCAATATACTGAAGTTCACATCTGCCAACCGATGGACAGACAAAGCCATCGCAACCGACATATATAATAAGGTGAAAGAAACAGGTTCTGCCATCATCACAAAGGTCGCAACCAAGCGAAAGGTGGAGAAGGCACCGCTCCTTTACGACCTCACCACCTTGCAGAAAGAAGCCAATTCCCAGTATGGCTTCACGGCAGAGCATACACTCTCCATCGCCCAGAAACTCTACGAGGCAAAGTTCATCACCTATCCAAGAACATCAAGCCGCTATATCTCGGATGATGTATTTGCCACCCTTCCCAAACTCTTCAAGAATCTGGAGAATCATTCGGAATATGGAGAGAAAGTGAAACTCTTGCCTGGCAGTGAGGACTACAGCAAGAACAGCGTGAATGCAGCCAAAGTGACCGACCACCATGCCCTGCTCATCACAGAAAATGCAGCCATTGGTCTTTTCAAGGACGAGCAGATCGTTTATGACATGATATTGTGCCGGATGATTGAAGCGTTCTCGGCAGACTGCATCAAGGACATCACATCAGTATCGGCGCAAGTGGATCATGAAGTTGAGTTTGGCATCAGTGGCTCCATCATCCGACAGACTGGCTGGCGAGCGTTGTCGCTCAAGGAAAAGAACAACAGGCAGGACAAGGATGCAGACGCAACAGACAATGAGGTCAAGGATCAAGTCATTCCCAACTGGCAAGAAGGACAGCATGTCACTCTTTCTGGCTGCACCATCACGGAGGGCAAGACCAAACCGAAGCCTTTGCATACGGAATCCACATTGCTTGCAGCAATGGAGACCGCAGGCAAAGAGATAGAAGATGATACGATGCGCCAGGCAATGAAGGACAGCGGTATTGGCACACCTGCCACACGTGCCGCCATCATCGAAACCCTGCTCAAACGAGAGTATATGGTGCGCCAGCAGAAGAAACTTGTGCCGACGGAAAAAGGACTCGCCCTGCATTCCGTGGTGAAGAACATGGCGATTGCCAATGTGGAGATGACGGGCAAATGGGAGGCGGAACTTGCCAAAATTGAACGAGGTGAAGCAAGTGCAGACGGGTTCACCCATAGTATCGAAGGTTATACCCGTGAAATCACTGCGGAATTGTTAGGTTGTGACAGACTTTTCAGCCACAAGGATTCCGGCTGCCAGTGTCCTAAATGCAAGCAAGGTACCATGCAGTTCTTCGGAAAGGTAGTAAGATGCAGCAACAAGGAGTGCGGTATGCCAGTGTTCAAGCAGGTAGCAGGAAAGTTGCTCACTGATGCCGACATCACCGACTTGCTTACCAAGGGCAAGACCAGAACGCTCAATGGTTTCACCAGCAAGCAAGGCAAATCATTCTCCGCAGCCATTGCCTTTGACGAGAATTTCAACACGAAATTCGTCTTTGCAGAGCACAAGACAGCAGAAAAGCGAGGAAATGTGAAGAGATACAAGAAATAGTTTGTACCTTTGCCACCGAAACATGGTTCATAAATGGTGTCTTTATTCAGGATGCTTTTATTTACTGTGGATTAAGTGGCGGCACTCGGAGGGATACCGAGTGCCTTTTTCTTGCTTTCAACAAACATCAACCGCCATCCACGGTTTATTATTCACCACTTAATCCATTCAACAGACAGATGAACAGAAAGAAACAGGCACAGACAGAGCTGTCCTATTACGGACTGTACCTCTTGCACCACCTCAGAGAGAACCGTTTTCCACAAGCCAGCGATGCGGACTTTATCCGCGAACGTGCAGACCATGCCGCAGAAGTATATGAGCAGGCACGGCGTGATGCCCTCTTTGCCGATGCGGCACAAGAACTTGCCATGTCAGCATTGCTGAAAGGTCTCCGCTTTTCCAAGTACAGCATCCTGTACGATGTTGTTGACCGTGAGTTTCCCCTGGAGGTAGCAGTAGAAGACCAGGAAGCGTTTGTCAAGCACCTCCTGCCTTTGGTTGACAACGTGTATTCCATTTACGACCTCACCGATGACGATTTTGCCCAGTCACCGGACTACGACCAGCTCTACACAGAGCTGACGGGAGCCGTAGCCCTTTTCATAGAGTCAAATGGCGTACAATAGAAAACAACGGCTGAACGACAACATCAAGGCGATAGAGACGGCATTCATCCTTGACAGGGAACAGCGCACGCCGACCGCCCGTGAGCGTCTCCTTCTGGAGCGTTATTGCGGATTCGGTGGATTGAAGTGCATCCTGAACCCTGCCAGGGAACTGGCGGATGCCGTCCATTGGGCAAAGTCAGACCTTGAATTGTTTGCTCCAACAGTGGAGCTGCATAGACTTATCCGTGAAAACAGCAAGAATGAAAGCGAGTACAAACAGTTGATGGACAGTCTGAAACAGTCCGTCCTCACGGCATTCTACACGCCGTCAGCCATTACAGAGGCTTTGGCGGATGTGTTGAAAGAGCATCAGATCATCCCCGAAAAGGTGCTTGAACCCTCGGCAGGCATCGGTGCCTTTGTCGATTCCGTCTTGGATAACAATCCCAAGGCAGACATTATGGCATTTGAAAAAGACCTGCTTACGGGAAAGATACTCCGCCATCTGTACCCGGAGCAGAAAGTGCGCATAGAGGGATTCGAGAAGATAGAAAAGCCTTTCAATGACTACTTCGACCTCGCCATCTCAAATATTCCCTTTGGCGATGTTGCCGTATTTGATCCGTCTTATACAGCCATGAAAGGCATGAGGGCACTTGTCACCAGACGCATACACAACTACTTCTTTGTCAAGGCTCTTGATACGGTAAGGGATGGTGGGTTGGTTGCCTTCATCACCTCACAAGGCGTATTGAATGCCAAAAACAACAGTGCCGCGCGTTTTATGATGCTCTATCATGCTGATCTCGTGTCAGCGATTCGTCTTCCCAACAACCTGTTCACGGAAAATGCCAATACGGAAGTGGGCAGTGACCTCATCATCCTCCAGAAAAACAGCCAAAAGGAGTCGCTGCGAGGAGACGACAACCTGCTTGACACTGTCTATAATGACGAGAACCGCATTCCGACAAACAACTACTTTCTGGAGCATCCGGAACGCATTATCCATACAACAGCAAAGTTGGATACTGACCCGTTCGGCAAACCTGCAATGATATACACGCATGAGGATGGTGTGGAAGGCATTGCAGAGGATTTGCGAAAGATGCTCCATGAAGACTTTAAGAGGAACCTCAATTTGAACCGATACTTGGGGATAGAGGAAACAAAGGCTGAGGAAGTTAAGGAGGTTGAAGAAACAGAAAAGATAGAAAAAACAGAGAAGATGAAGCCTTCCATTGAGGTAAAGCAGAACGATACGGTAGTATCCTTGCAAAAGCAGGAAAAGCCTACTGATGATGCTGAGCTATCCCAAAAGTCCAATCATCAGCAGCCGCCAGTCCAAATGACTCTGTTTGACCTTTGGGGAATGGAAGAAGAAAACCGTCAAGCTGTACATTCAACGAAGAAGAAAGCAGAGGTAACAGTGGGTGCTGCCGCCAAGAAAGTGTCAAGGAAGAAAGCAAGTCCGTTGGTAAAAAGCGTCAATCCGACTTTTGAAGTTGTGACGAAGCCTGTGGAAAAAGAAGAAAAGCCTTCGTTGACAGATGCAAAAGAGCAGGAAACAGCACAGGAGACAAAACCAATCCTGCCTGGTGATGAGCCATACGCAAGCATCTCTTGGGAAGAGAATCCGCCAATCAACGGCTTTTACGAGATGATGATGACCATGGCTCCCGAAGACAGGGTGATGCTGCGCCAAAAGGCGGAACTGCACCGTCAGGAACAGCTCAAGGCTTTGGGCGTTGAAGATACGCTTGATCCGAAGTTCAAGCCGCCGATGGAACCGATAGAAGTTCTCAAAGCTCAAATCGGGCATGGACAGTCAAAAGGGAATGAGCCAAAAGAAGATTCCAAGACTCAGAGCACATTGAAAGAAACAAATCATGAGCGGGAACAACAAAAAGAGCAAGAAAGAAAGCGGGAAGAGCTGGCAAAGAAGAAAGAGGATGCTATGAAGCCCCGTCCATTTGATGAGAAACTGGAAAGTTTTCATCGTGAGGGTTCTATGGTGCTCGACTCTGCCGGAAACATCGGTGTATTGAAAGACCTTACCAAGTATGGTGCTACCTTCATGCCGTTGGATCTGAATATGGAGCAGAAAGAAAAGGCAGTCTTGTATATCGCCCTCCGTGATGCCTATCAGAAACTTTACACCTATGAAGCGGAAGAACAGACGGAAAACAAGCAGATGCGTGAGAGCCTGAATGTCTATTATGATGCTTTCTTCATCCGCTTCGGCAACCTCAATGCCAAGCAGAACGTGAAGTTCATCCTTATGGATGCCTCAGGGCGCGACATGCTGTCGTTGGAACGGGTGGAAAACGGACAGTTCACAAAGTCAGACATCTTCGACCACCCGGTCTCTTTTTCGCTTGACGAGGTCAGTCATGTCGATTCTCCAGAGGAAGCGCTCACCGCCTCGCTCAACAAGTTCGGCCGTATCGACTTGCCGTATATGACAGAATTATCGGATATGCCGGAACTGGAACTGACGGAAGCGCTTAAAGGGCGCATCTATTACAATCCACTCATAGACGGCTACGAGATAGCCGACCGCTTCATTGCTGGCAATGTCATAGAGAAAGCGGAGCGTATAGAAGAATGGCTGAAGGAAAATCCCGACCATGCAATCGTGAGGGAGTCGTTGGAAGCTTTGAAGGCAAGCATTCCCGAACCGATAGCCTTTGAGGACCTGGACTTCAACTTCGGTGAACGTTGGATACCTACAGGTGTGTATTCCGCTTACATGAGCCACCTCTTCAATACACAGGTCAGCATCGTCTATTCCGACAGCATGGACGAATATTCGGCAAAATGCAGTATGAAGACCATGACCATCACGGATGAGTATATGGTGAAGGGATATTACCGCCACTATGACGGCATGAGTCTTCTGAAACATGCCCTGCACAACACCTGTCCAGACATGATGAAGAGCATCGGTGAGGATGAACACGGCAACGACATCAAGGTGCGTGACAGCGAGGGCATACAGCTTGCCAATGCCAAGATTGACGAAATCCGCAACGGGTTCACTGAATGGCTGGAAGAGCAGTCTGACTCCTTTAAGGAACGCTTGACCACGATGTACAACCGGAAGTTCAACTGCTTCGTACGTCCGAAGTATGACGGTTCTCACCAGACCTTCCCCGGCTTGGACTTGAAAGCCCTTGGCGGAAAGTATGGTGTCAAGAGTGTGTACCCAAGTCAGAAGGACTGTGTATGGATGCTTTTGCAGAACGGCGGCGGGATATGTGACCACGAGGTCCTGCGCCCATAAGGGCATACTGTAAATGTAGGTTTGGCAACCTACCCAGCAAGGGTTTTCTACGCTGGTCATCAGCCAACTTATCCACTTAGCTGAAAAGCGGTGGGGAGTGTAGCATGTTGGAAACGGCATAAGTCGGCTAACTATCATGCCGCTACTGAATGTCAAGATGAAACGATGAATACGAGGATGAAGACTATACTGTTTGAACGACAGTCCAAGACGTTAGTTGGTAAACACAGACCTAAGATAGTTATAAAGGTCTGTCTGCAATACTTCCACTTTCCGACTTCGAGTGCGAGAGCAGAAAACCGATTGCAGGTCAGCCGCAATAAGCGGAAAAGGACGAAAATCGCATCCGACAATTCATCAAGCCAATAGTTACAGTATTGCTTAAATGGGGATTACCTAAACCGAAGTGCCAACAAATGGCTATAGGAAGTGGGTTCTTTGAAAATTCGGCAAGGTAACAGAGTCTCCGTAGTAGTCCGAGCAAGGGAAAGCCTTGTACATGGCGAAGGGAGACAGTGTGTTATTTTTAATATGTTAAATGAATGATGTGTGAGACATTATGAGAAATTCAGAAAATGTATTAAACAGTCTGGCTGGGCATAGCCAAGACCTAAGCTACAAGTTTGAAAGACTTTACAGACTGTTGTTCAATGAGAATCTGTTTGCAGAAGCCTATCAACGGTTGTCCCGAAATCCAGGCAACTGCACAAAAGGAACTGACGGACAGACAATAGACGGAACAAGCATAAAGCGCATCCGTGACCTCATAGAACAACTAAAGGATGAAAGCTATCGTCCTTGTCCTGCAAGAAGAATATACATACCCAAAAAGAATGGAAAACTTCGTCCGTTGGGTATCCCTTCTTTCAAGGACAAGCTCGTTCAAGAAGTAGTAAGAATGATACTCGAAGCAATTTACGAGGGACACTTTGAGGATTGCTCGCATGGTTTTAGACCACACAGAGGGTGTCATACTGCTATGGCTTCCTTGCAAAAGGGAGGTTCGGGAACAAGATGGTTCATAGAGGGTGACATCAAGGGATTCTTTGACAACATCAACCATGATGTTCTCATAAGCATTCTTGGTGAACGCATCCACGATGAGAGGTTTTTGCGACTGATACGAAAATTCTTGAAAGCGGGTTACTTGGAACAGTGGGAATACAAAAACTCCTATATCGGCACTCCACAAGGCGGTATCATCAGTCCTATCTTGGCGAATGTCTATTTGGACAAGCTCGACAAATTCATGTTGAGATATATCGAGACATTTAACAAGGGTAAAGCACGTCAACGCAACCCTGAATACAAGAGGGTTGCCAATCGTAAAGACAAACGAGTAAAGAAACTGAAGAATGAACAGGACGAGCAGAAGAAAGGTGTTTTACGTTCAGAGATAGCATCCCTGCATCGTGAAATGCAACGACTTCCTGCAACTCTTGACATGGATGAAAACTTCAAGAGGATGAAATACGTACGGTATGCAGACGATTTTCTGATTTGTGTTATTGGAAGCAAAGCTGACTGCCAAAATGCAAAAGAAGATATTAAAAACTTCTTGCAGGAACAGCTGAAACTTCAACTTTCAGACGAGAAGACACTTATCACAAATGCTCATGATACAGCAAAATTTCTTGGATTTGAAGTCACTGTCCGCAGTACAAACAAAACGAAAAAGGATTACAGAGGGATTCCGATTCGCTCCCTTGACCATAAGGTCGTCTTATTGTTGCCATTTGAGGCAATGAGAAAGAAACTGCTGGACTACGATGCCATGCGCATTGTAATCAAAGATGGCAAGGAAGTATGGGAGTCAACTTCTCGTCCCTATCTTCGTAGTAATGACGACCTTGAAATTCTGAACCGTTACAATTCAGAAATCAGAGGTATCTACAACTACTATTGTATTGCTAACAATGTCAACATTCTCAACAGTTTCTATGGAATCATGAAAGAGAGTATGTACAAGACATTCTCGTCAAAGTACGAATCTACCGTAAGAAAGATTGTCAACAAGTATTGTAAGGACAAGATTTTCACGGTAAGATACCAAAACAAAAAAGGTGAATGGTTGGAACGTACCTTATATCATGGTGGATTTAGGTTGAACAAGGAAGCGCGCATTGACAATGCACACATTATGCCCAATTACTATGGAATGGAGAGTACAAGCCTTATGGCTCGCTTGAAAGCCCATAAATGTGAATATTGTGGAGCTGAGGACAATCTGAAAATGATACACGTCCGCAAGCTCAAAGATTTGAAAGGCAAAGAAGCATGGGAGAAACTCATGATTGCCCGACAAAGAAAAACAATCGCAGTTTGCGAGAAATGTTATAACAAAATTCATGGAAATAAATAGACTGACAATAACCACGGAGAGCCGTATACTTGGAGACGAGTACGTACGGTTCGGCGGCGAGTACATTGAAACCTGCTTCCATAAAGGGAAGAAAGGCGCATTGTGCTTAGCCATTGGCACTGGAAAAACCCTTATCATGTGCATGGCTGCGCATGAGATGAAACGCCTCGGTATGGCTCACAAGTCGATGATTATCGGGCTGAAAGCCAATGTCGCGGAGATAGCTGCCACCTATCAGACAGCTTATCCACATGCGAGGATACTCTATGCCTCGGAGAAGGATTTTTCCACCAAGAACCGTGTCAGTTTCTTCAACAACATCAAGAACAACGACTATGACTGTGTAATCATGTCGCATGACCAGTTCGGGAAGATACCGCAATCGTCAGAACTCCAACGGCAGATATTGCAGGCTGAGCTTGATACCGTGGAGGAAAACTTGGAGGTGATACGCACGCAGGGCAAAGACGTGTCGAGGGGAATGCTCAAAGGCTTGGAAAAGCGAAAGCAGAACTTGGAGGCGAAGTTGCAGAAGATAGCCTACAGCATCGAGCAGCGCACCGATGATGTGGTGGATTTCCGCATGATGGGCATCGACCACTTGTTTGTGGACGAGAGCCACCAGTTCAAGAACCTCATGTTCAACACCCGTCACGACCGTGTGGCAGGACTCGGCAACAGCGAGGGGAGCCAGAAGGCACTCAATATGCTCTTTGCCATCCGAACCATACAGGAGCGGACAGGCAGAGACTTGGGAGCGACATTCCTGTCGGGAACAACAATCAGCAACTCACTGACTGAGTTGTATCTGCTTTTCAAGTACCTGCGCCCCAAGGAACTGGAGCGTCAGGACATCCGCTGTTTCGATGCGTGGGCTGCCATCTTCGCCAAGAAGACTACCGACTTCGAGTTTAACGTCACCAACAACATCGTACAGAAGGAGCGTTTCCGATACTTCATCAAGGTACCGGAGCTTGCTGCCTTCTACAACGAGATAACCGACTATCGCACGGCGGAGGCGGTTGGTGTGGACAGACCACAGAAGAACGAGATCCTTCATAATATACCGCCGACACCCGAGCAGGAGGACTTCATCCAAAAACTGATGGAGTTTGCCAAGACAGGTGATGCCACCATCCTCGGAAGACCGCCTCTGTCGGAAACGGAAGAGAAGGCAAAGATGCTCATTGCCACGGACTATGCCCGAAAGATGGCTCTCGACATGCGCATGATAGACCCGACTTGTGAGGACCATCCCGACAATAAGGCAAGCCATTGCGCCAAGATGATAGCGGACTATTACAAACGCTATGACAATCACAAGGGCACGCAGTTCGTATTCTCAGATCTTGGCACATACAGACCTGGGGAATTCAACGTGTATTCTGAAATCAAGCGTAAGCTGATAGAGGATTACGGCATACCGTCGTCTGAAATTCGCTTCATTCAGGAATGCAAGAACGAGAGGGCAAGAAAGGCGGTGATAGCAGCAATGAACGAGGGTTCGGTACGAGTGTTGTTCGGCTCCACATCCATGTTGGGTACAGGTGTAAACGCACAAAAACGGTGTGTGGCTATCCATCATTTGGATACACCGTGGCGACCATCCGACTTGGCACAGCGTGACGGTCGAGGGGTGCGTGCCGGCAACGAGATAGCCAAGCTGTATGCCGACAACAAGGTGGATGTCATCATCTATGCGGTGGAAAAGTCGCTTGATTCGTACAAGTTCAATCTGCTGCACTGCAAGCAAACGTTCATCTCACAGTTAAAAAGCGGAGCCTTGGGAGCGAGAACCATTGACGAGGGAGCGATGGACGAGAAATCGGGCATGAATTTTTCAGAGTATATGGCTATTCTCTCCGGAAATACCGACTTGCTTGACAAGGCGAAGCTGGAGAAGAAGGTTGCTTCTCTGGAGGGTGAGCGCAAATCGTTTAACAAGGGTAAGCGTGACTCTGAAACAAAATTGCAGTCAAAGACGGCAGAGCTGGGCAACAACAAAGCCTCTCTCAAGGGAATGACCGAGGACTACGGCAAGTTTATGGGCAAAGCCAGGAAAGACAAGGACGGCAACATCCTCAACCTCATCACTCTTGATGGTGTGGAGTCCACGAACTTAGAGGTTATAGGAAAGCATCTGCAAATGTTGGCAGAGAAAGAGACAACTGGCGGACAATACAAGCGGATTGGAGAAATCTACGGATTCCCTGTCAAGATTGTCAGCGAGACAAGTTTCGAGAAAAATAGTGCAAGCCGAGCGCAATCAAGCTCACTTGAAATTGCCGAGGCGCAGCCTATTTTATGTAATGGTCTTCCATTTGTTGACAACCGCTTTTTTGTCGAGGGCAATTACAAGTACCAGTACAACTACGGTCACATCGCCAAGTCGGACCCGATAGCAGCGGCAAACAACTTTCTGAATGCCTTACAGAAGATACCAAGCTACATTGAGCAGTATGATTCAAGATGCAAGGCTTTGGAAAAGGAAATACCGCAACTGGAAGAGATAGCTGGCAAGACTTGGAAGAAAGAGGAAGAACTGAAAGGTCTTAAAGCGGAACTGGCGGCATTGGATAGGAAAATACAGCTTGAACTTGCACCGCCGACCGAGAAAGAATGCAAAGAAGAGGAAAAGAATACGGACAATGTAGAGGTTGTTGCTAATGCTGATATTCGCAATAAACATCAGCATTTTTCAAAGGTGAAAATCTGAAATTAGAAAATAGCGGCAATTAGCAATAGATAGCTTTATGTCGCTATTTTATTTATTTTATCAAGAACAAAAAGGAAGTGTTGATTACAATCAATAGCCATTTTGGGGCTTGGTGGAGGTATTGATTAGAAAATATTTCTGCTTTCGATGTTCGTTGGAGGTGTAGATTGTAATCAACAGGCACTTTTAGGTTCGTTAAAGCCATTGATTGCAGTCAAGACCTATTTTTATGTGTCATTGGGGCTGCTGATTGCAATCAATGGTTACTTTTAAGAGCCGTTGGTAGTTTTGATTCAAGTTTCTTCTGTCCACAAAATGTGAAAACATCTGTTGATTGCTGTTTCTTTCAACTTTTTGTGTTAAGAATTACAAGAAATCAGAATCAAAAGCTATTTTTACGGGCAAAAACCATCTTTTTATCATCCTGCTGTCATTTTTTCGCAATAAGGTTGCCGTTTTCTCGTTTATTTTTATATCTTAGCAATCGCAACTGGAGAAATCCAACGATGCACAAAACGATTTGTCAAATTTAAATCCTTAACATCATGAAAGAGATTTACGACATCAACATTCAGCGCATGAATAACGGTGCGCATTTCACGTTTGTAAGTAACATTCTTGCACGTGCAGAAGCCGATACAGCCGTCAAGGGTAAAGCTTCAGAACTCGTCAGTAATTTCAAGGTTGCCGTTGCAGCAGAGGACGAAGCCTTGAAAATTTCACAGAAAAGTCTCTTGACTGATGATATTGCCAAGGCTGACATCGACCGTGACGCTCTCTATGCTGGCTACAAGAAAGCCGTTGAAGCATTCCTTGCTATGCCTATCGCTGACATGGCACAGGCAGCAAAGGTTCTCGCACAGCACATCAAGGACTACAAGATTAACACCGCTGGCCAACTCGATAAGGAGACTGGTCTTTTGGTTAATTTCATTACAGACCTTGAAGACAAGTATTCCGCACAAGTTGCAAAGTTAGGCTTGACAGCATTTGTTACAAATCTGAAAGAAGCTAACGAACGAGTAAGAATGCTTACCTTGCAGCGTACCAATGAGAAAATGGGTGTGACAGTTGGAGCTTTGAAAGCAGCTCGCACTTCAAGTGATGATGCTTACCGTGCTTTGGTAAAGATGGTAAACGCCCTTGCACTCGTCTTTGGTGAAAAGGATTATACGGCTTTCATTGACTATGTGAATACAGAAGTTACCCACTACAAGCGTGAGGTGCTTAACCAAAAGGCTTCCGCTCCTTCTACTTCGGGTAGCTCGGCTGTAGATTCGGGGAGTAGCAGCACACCAAGCGGTGGCGGTTCTTCATCTGGAACAGGCTCTTCTTCAAGTGGTGGCTCTACGTCTGGCGGAAGCTCATCTTCCGACGGAGATGGAGGAGTTATTGAATTGTAGTAAAGACGAAGTAAAAATTCCATGCCACTCTCTTCATTTTCAGAGTGGCATGGAATTTACATAAATGAAATAGATATGGAAAAAGAGGATATTATAAAAAATCTAATAGATTAACAGATGATTGAAGATATGTTCTTTTGCGTTATTTCAATTGTAGTGGGAGGCTATTTAGTGTCTCAAAAATTAAGAGCTATTTATAATAGACTCCCCCTTTCTCTAAAAGATAAGATTTCTTTTGGGGAAGGACTCATCCTAATTATATCTGGGTTCATTGCATTATATGTGAAATCGGCTATACCAATTAATGCTTTGCTTTTTGGGTGTTTCCTACTTCCGAAAATGTATCAACAAGAAAAGTATTGGAATGCTCGTCGTTTTACAACCGCATACATAATGCATTGTAGCGGTTGGATTTTAAGTATAGGGCTTATTATCTATGGTATTCTCCAATTATTTCAGCCTATATAAATTGTAAGAACATAGATTACATTAACCAAAAACTTGCCAATGCCATAAATAACATTGGCAAGTTTCTAAAATTTCAAATAATGGATAAAACAGAAACGATAGTACAATTAAAAAAATTGCTTGCAAGTAAAAAAGCGGCAGATTTGTTAAAGGCTTTAAAAAAACTTCAACGCAATTATTTCCCTGAATTTGGGAATACAGTAGTTGATATTTTCGAAGAAAGATATAAAAGAAATATATCATGGGAAGTACAAGTTGAGGCAATTAAAATTATAGGTAAACAGCATTTGGTTAAAGCCTTACCTTTGTTAGAACAAATAGTAAAAAAAAATATGGAGCATGATATGGTAACGATGGAAGCTGCTGCTGCATATTTCAGAATTGTTAGATTGAATATGAGAGATGTATCTCCTATCATAAAATCTTTTGGAAACATCGGCTTTAACTTCGTTGAAGTACAATAGTTCCATGGGGAAAAAGGCTCATTATATTAAAACAAAATGAGAATCATTATGAGAATATTCTTTTTGATGTGCATTTTGGGGGCTTCTTTGACGATAGCAGCTCAGAATATCATTTATGGTAATAAAAATGAGCAGAGAGCTATAAATATGGCATTTGATATTCTGCAAGTTTATTACCATTCAAAAGAACTGTGTGTTTCAGATTCGATTTATGATCTTGATTGGGATATTTTTTCAGATATGGTTGATACTCAGACCAAACAAATTCTCTGGTCTTATCGAATAGAGAAAAAATTTATTTGGAACGCTCCAACATATTCTGAAGCTTTATTATCTATATTCGGTCCTGAAACTTGTGATTCTTGTATGTATATAGCAAATTTTTCGGAGCCATATAAAGGAATGATAAGATGCGACATCCTACCAAAAGATAAAATGGTTGGCATTTATGGATCGCCTGTTATTTCGGCTTTTCTATTTAAATACAATAATAGAGGAGAAATTTATCAGAGCTATAAAGCTGAAGTCAATATAGACTAATTAAAATTCTTTCAAAAAGGGATTGTGTGAAATGGCACAGTCCCTTTTTATAAGATATTATACAAAGGTCTTTGTATGCCCAATTGTATGATTGCAACCCTCTCCATCTTCATCGCATTCCCATAAAGGTCTTTATTCCATAAAAGTTGTTATAAATGCTGCGAAAATTCTTGATTGTGACATTCCAACCGTAACTTTGCCAGTTCAAACAAATTAAATCATATCAAAATGTAGTAGAATCATAAAAATCAGCAACAAAATGGAACGCAAGAAACAGACCGGGCATATCTGCCGATGGATGGCTTTTGGCATAACGATTGTCACCATCGTCGTAGGATGTACCAGTGTAATCGGTCTATTTGAATGGCGCGACAGAAGCAGGATGGAGAGCAGGATTGCAGAGACGTACCTTTGGCGGAAAAGCATATATGATTTGAATATGCGTGTCGCCCAATAGTCCCTGCTTGGTGAGACAATGGAAAACATTGACAGACATATTATTGTGCGTTTTTTGATTAATACTACAATTCAATGCAATAAATTCAATATCCAGTCGTTCTTTAGTTATAACATAAAAGCAAAACAATATGAAAGTATCAACAAAACAAGGCTATAAACCGCCTTAAACTTCAATCGGGAATATCAGAGGATATGATCCTTTTTGCTTCTTTGAAATTTTTTCCATGTCCAGGCTACCCATACCAATGGCAGTGGCAAGACGGTGAAGACCATCCAGAAGAGCGGTCCTGACGGCGAGATTACCACCTCGTTTGAGTATGACGGCATACAGCGCCTTGTTCGTGTCACAGACACGGAGGGCAATGTAACGACCTCTACTTACGACATGGGTGACCGCCGTACAGAGGTGAACCATCCTGCAAGCGGCATCACCAGTTTCACTTACGATGCACTCGGCAATGTGCTGACCAAGCAGACTGCCAACCTTGCGAAGGAAGGCAAGTTCATCACCTACGATTACGACTATCTGCGTCTGACAGGTATCAACTACCCAGACCACCCGGAGAACAACGTGAAGTATTACTATGGTGGTCGCAACGCCTCTCAGAACCGTATCGGTAGATTTATGCTCCGCGAGGACGGAACAGGTGCCATTGAATACTTCTATGGCAAGATGGGCGAAGTCCCCAAGACCCGCCGCACGCTGATTGTGCCTAACCAGGCGATTGCAACTTATGTGACGCAATGGACTTACGACAGCCACAACCGTCTGTTGGAGATGATTTATCCAGACGAGGAGAAAATCACCTACTCTTACAACCTCGGAGGTCAGCTTGAAAAGGTTCATGGCTACAAGTCATACGGCTACGATTATGTAAGCAAGATTGGCTATGACAAGTTCGAGCAGCGCACATACTTGAAGTATTGCAATGGTGCAGAGACGTTCTACACCTACGATCCACAGCGTCGTAGATTGCAGAACCTTACGGTGAACAGTGGTGATAACACCATCATGGATAATGCCTACACTTACGATGCGGTGAGCAATGTGCTCAGCGTGGTAAACGGTGCGTCAGTTCCACAGAGTGGCAAGGCTGGCGGACAGATGGCGCATACCTATACATACGATGCCCTCTACCGTCTTGTAAGCGCAACAGGTACATATACAGGTGCAGACAACAAGACCGCAAGCTATACTCTTGCGATGGGTTACGACAATATGCACCGTATCACTTCGAAGCGTCAGATCCTTACGCAGAACAATGTGCAGTTTAACGGTACATTGAATGCGGGCTATGATTTGTCATACACCTATGGTACAGATGCAGGCAAGAAATTCCAACTCGCCAATGTAAAGGATGTTAACTACCGCACGGAGGAGACACCTTCCGAAAGCGAGAATGTGAACAATAACCATGCCTACGAGTATGATGCAAACGGAAACCTCGTTTATGTCAATACAAGCCGTACAAAGAAGGATGGCGTGGCTGATGAGAAGACCGCAGAACGAAAGCTCAAATGGGATGAGGAGAACCGTCTCCTTGCTTCTGATGACAACGGTTTCGTGACTAACTATTGGTACGATGCTGATGGTGAGCGCACAGTGAAGACATCGGGCGAGAGTGACCAGGTTTATGTGAACTCCGAGTTTGCTGGAGGTCGCACGAACACAGCCAAGTTCTCATTGTATGTAAGTCCATACCTTGTTGCCAACCAAGGCGGACGTTACACAAAGCACATCTATATCGGTAGTCAGCGTGTCGTTTCCAAGATTGGAGACTTTGACTCTTATGGTTCTGACCCACGCCGCATTCAGTATGCAGGTAGCGAGACCGATGGACTTTCTGTTGACTATAAGCAAAAATATGTCCAGCAGTTGCAGGTTATCAAGGATAATTATGCAACCTTTGCAGTGCCGTACAATGGCGAGGACAACAACGACTATGTCGATGGCAAAGGCTTCTGCTGCAATGACGGCAGCTTGGAGGCTGCGCAGGCACGAGCTTTAGCGAGAGCTGCAAAGAATAACTTCCAAGAAGGCGACGCATACGAGAAGATGCAGTTCTACTACCACCCAGACCATTTGGGTAGCAGTAGTTACATCACCAACCTTGATGGCGAGGTGGTGCAGCATATCGAGTATGTACCTTTCGGTGAAGTGTTCATTGAGGAGCGCAACAATATCTGGAATACACCTTACCTTTTCAATGCGAAGGAATTCGATGAGGAGACGGGACTGTATTACTATGGGGCAAGGTACTATGAGCCAAGGGTGAGTGTATGGATGTCAACGGATTCTGAGGAATTAAAATTTCCAAACATTGGTACATACACCTACGCTGCAAATAACCCTATTAAATTTATAGATGCTGATGGAAAATCTGCTCGTGTAACAAAAAATACTGCAGACAAGACAGTAACCATTACAGCCCATTTTGTATTCTTTGGTGAAGCATCATCAAGCCTACTTGCATCACAGATGGCTCAAGATATACAAAACAAATGGAACGAACCACATGCAAAGGTTGTAATTGATGGGACTCAATATAGCGTAAAATTTGTTATTACTGGAGAACATAGAGATAAGGGATTTGGATTAAGTTTGGAAAAAGCCTTTAATACAGACCCTACAAATAATTATGTAGAAGTAAGAAACACTGTTGATGACGGTCCTATAAAAGGAGTTTCATACATGACAAGGGGAGGCAACGAAGGCGTATTTCTTAAGTCTAATGTAGAAAAAGTAGGCAGTTCAACAGAAGCACATGAATTTGGACACAGCTTGGGACTTTGGCCTGGAACAAAAAAAGGTCATCCGGAGGGAAATCTTCTTGGAAAAGGACAGCCAGGAATAATGTATCCAAGAGGTACTATTGTTGATCCTCAATACAGATACAATCCTAAAGCAGGCTACAATCAAAGTGGAGGAACTTTGAATCCGGAAAAGCGTAAGGTTCTACAGAGTGATATTGATATGCTTCATTTAGACAACTTGTATTATGACAATAATGGAAATTCGCAACTTGGAAAAAGCACCAGTGCCTTTTGGGAATAAAATTCACATTATATTGATTTTTCTCATTCAACTGATTCTGTCATGTAATCCACAGAAAACAAGCGATGGGATATTATCAAAAGAAATGTTATATGGAGAGTGGACATTGGTAGATGGAGAACATCAGGTAAATTATCCAGACATTGAATTTTTCGCTGATAGTAGTGCTATACTCTATTCGCAGGCGGATACCATATACAGATTTACATTTTTCATAAGAAATGATTCTTTACATCTTACTGATATTTATGGTAAGAAGTATGTGAGTAGAATTAGAAAATTAAGTTGCACTACAGTTATCTTTGATGGCATTGCAGATGTCAAAAAGAAGCAAACATATGAGAAACAATAATGTCGGAATTTTCTAATGAGAGATTGGAAATTCATCATTAATTGTTTTTATATATAACCTCAATTAAAATCCGTGGATTATTTAATTTGTAATCCACGGATTTTTTATACTTTCTTTTTCAATACATATAATTTTACGTTCTTAGCGCTTGGCTCATTCCCAAACGAGTCAATCAGAACAATGCTGCTGTCATTTTTCACCTTATAAAATATGTTGTCACCACTTGATGGATGTTCAAGCATCAGAATACTACCGTCAATTACTTTGAAGATGCCATTCAATACTTCACAACTATCCGATTCGTTTAGATATTTCTTCTTCAAACTATAGGTGCCATCCGCATTTAATGTGAGTGTTGTTTCAACATTAGGTGGCAACACGCCGCAATATGTTCCTGCAATGGAATCCAAGTCAATAACGTTTTCTAAGATTGCCGTATATTCTTCGACTTTTTCTTCATAACCATCATAAAAGAAAAAGTGTCCGCAATGTCAAGCGAGTGGCATCACGGACACGACATGAATAGTTGAGAGTTAATGAAAAGTTAATATGCTGCTACATTACTGATGAATGGAACGCCTCTTGCATCATCGAACACGATACGGAGACCGTTCGTCTTTACTTTATCGAAGCGAAGGATGCGCTTGTACCCGTTGGTCGTTGTCTATTATTTCTGATTAATTTTCTTTTTAATTTCATTCGCCTCTTTAAATAGGCTATTAGCAATGCTATCTTTAATTGCTGCCATCTGTATCATTTCGATATGGTAGCGAATTGAGTCCTCGTAAGTATTTACATGAGCTCTAACATTCTCTATAACTTCTTTATTAGGGCATACAGAGAAGTTCTTTTCGATGTATCGAGCATTGCGAATGCTACTGACATCTAACGACCCGAACATTCGCTACATCGAAAAACATTTCAATGTCCAACGAGACGAAGACATAATTGATAAATTAAGAATCCAAGTTGATGTGTATGAAGATTCCGTCTATCACTACCACAAAATGATTGAGATTGCATTCTATAAAGATAGTGTAGCAAGACAACTTATTAAAGAATCAAATAGAATAAAGATGCAGGTAAACCGTAAAAAAAAGTAAGTGAAAATGCTGTTTTAGCGTTATTATGCAAAGTATAACCACGTACAACATAGTTTAATGTAGTTTAAATATTCTCTGAAAATTACTTTGTTTCAAAAAATCTTCATACCTTTGCACTCGGAATACAAAATGAGGCAAATAATTGCAGTTTGCTTTCGTTTTGGTGCAATTGTTCCAATAACCTTTGCGCAAGGTTGATACAGCCCCGTCTGGGTAAAAAGGCGTATACTTTCCAAGAAACGTTAGATTCCAAGATTTAAAACATTAGTAGATTTTTTAAAGAAAGGAAACAGACAATGGAAAAGAAACTTAGTTTTAATGAGGTTCTTCCTATGGAGGAACTTGCTCCTGTTGAATTGGATGCTATTGTTGGTGGTAATGCCATCAAAATAGTTGGTACCTACGGTCATCACTGTAGCTGTGGAGACACAACTAAAACAACCCAAACCTCCGATTCTACATCTGTGAAGAAACCATAAGTAGTCTTTTTTGACGGTGGAGAGTGGATTGCTGTTATCAACAATCCACTCTTTATGTTAGAACATATTCCGTAATCTAGAAAATGGGAAATAATATGATTAATTTTGACGATATACACTTTATAGAGAATGGGGATGTCTCCTTGCTGTTGCATGTTCCCTCGTTTACACTTGTTAGCTTAAGTAGCGATACAGCAAATATACTTAAGTCGTTGAAAGAAGGTGCTTCAATAAGCGATGTTGCCCAAAACAGCTCTATTTCCCTCGATGAAATAAAGAACTGTTTACTGAAATTAGAGGATATGTTTAAAAAGAATTTGCCTCCTTTGACACCTAATCCAACAACGGATGTCGCAGATAGAATTACATTACATATTTCAAATGATTGTAATCTCAGATGCAAATATTGCTATGCAAGTGGAGGCAACTACAAGATGAAACGCTCATTAATGACTACGGATACCGCAAAGCAATTTTATGATTTTTGCATACATCATTTCTCTCATATTGAAAAAATTGTCTTTTTTGGTGGCGAACCATGCCTAAATTTAAATGTCATGGAATACGTTTGCTCTCTTTTTAATAGCTACAAGTTTGATGACAAACTAAAGGATATGCCTAAGTTTGCCATCATAACCAATGGTACCATACTAAATGAGCGACTGTTGAAAATTATTAGAACATATATATCTTATATTACCGTTAGCATTGATGGTAATAAGGAATTTAATGATTATAATCGCTTGGATAAAGCAGGTAATGGTTCGTTTGACAGAATAGCAAAGTTTATAGACACCGTTAAACAAATTGATAACGTTACGATTCAATATGAGTCCACTTTTACGAAATATCACATAAGAAAAGGAATTTCTAGAGATGAAATAGCTTCATATATGTCAAAACGATTTGGAATCAGAGGCTTTGTCGTTGACGAAATGAATGTAAAAGAGCATAAAGATGCCTATTCTATAAATAATTTAGAAAATCTTCCGGAAAGTTTTACAAGTATTCTATGGGCAATATCGTTCAAAAAGCCGCTTGTATCTTGCCAAATGTCTAGCAAGCAATTTGCTGTATCAACATTGGGGGAGATTTTTCCATGCCATATGGATGTAGGAAAAGAATGCTTAAATTTAGGTAATATTGGAGGAAAGAACATATTTAATTCTTGTACTATCCAAAAATCATTTCCTTTGTTCGATTTGTTAGCCAACAAAAGAGGATTGTGTCCAAATTGTTGGGCTCACAATTTATGTGAGGGTTGTCCTAGGGAACTTTTTTATGATGAAAAGAACAAATGCTACCAGACAACTCCTAATGAGGATAAATGTAAATCACAAAGAGAACATATCGAGAAGATTCTTTTGAGCATATCTCATTTAAGGCAGGATAAAAACAAATGGTACGATTATGTACAAGGTATAAATAAGATGCGTAGTGAAAAGATTTGTTAGTATAAATGCTTGCCCACATTTACGAAAACGTATGTTTGATTAAAAAGTAGTCTTATGAGAAAGTTTATCATGACAACAGCCGTGTGTTTCTGGGCAATGTCCCAGATGATGGCACAGAACATTTCGGGAAAGATTGTAGATGCCAAGGGCGAGCCTTTAGCATTTGCAAATGTAGTGCTCCTATACCGTCAAGATTCTGTATTCGTCAAGGGGACTGTGAGTGGAGAAGATGGGCGTTTTACCATCGACTCTCCTTGCAATGGCGGAATCATCAAGGTAACTTCCGTAGGATATAAGACAATCTTCAAGGACTGCAAAGGTGAGAATGTGGGAGTTATTAAGATGGAAGAAGATAGTAAGATGCTCGGTGAAGTAGTGATAAAATCATCTTTGCCAAAGACCATTTTGAAGAATGGAGGAATGACAACAATAGTTGTTGGTTCTGTCCTTGAAAAGGCAGGAACAATAGAGCATCTGCTCGACCGCATACCTAACGTATCTGCACAGAATGGCAACATCAAGGTGTTTGGACGTGGCGAGCCTATCATATATATCAACGGACGGCAGATGAGAGACAGAAGCGAACTCGACCGTTTGAGTTCGGACAACATCAAGTCGGTAGAGGTAATATCCAACCCTGGTGCTCGTTATGCTGCAAGCACTAAGGCTGTTATACGTATCACCACAAAGAAGATACAGGGCGATGGATTCGGATTTGATGCTACAACAGAAGGATCGTACGACGAGAAAAAGAACATTGGAGGATATGGTAGGCTGAATATGTATTACCGTAAGAACGGATTGGAGCTTGGCGCCTATGCCTATGGCTCAAAACAATCGTCGCCAGACGAAAAGGACTTGCAGCAAATGACCTATCTCGATAAGACATTGAACCAACAGGACAGAACACGTTGGAAGAACAAAACCGAGACTTTTAGTTCTCGCTTGAATACCAGTTATCAGTTTGACGATAACAATTCGTTGGGAGCAAGCATTAGTTTCTTGCGCAATCCTAAACTGCAAACAGACGGAAAGACGGAAGGCTCTGTGCTGAGAGATGAAGTATTGACGGAGACCACCACTTATATCAGATCGGAGTTTGGGCAGAATAGCAACTGGTCAAGTAATGTTTATTATGTAGGTAAAGTTGGTAAATTGGGTATTGACTTCAATACCGACTGGTTTTGGTCTAAAGGAAATAATAAAAACAATATAGATGAGCATTATCAGGAGGTAAACTCGGAAATACAAAACCAACTTGTAAACAGTACCACTTCAAAGTACAACCGATTGATTGCTTCCAAAATGGTGCTCTCTTATCCGCTTTTTGGTGGTGATTTGTCGGTAGGAGGCGAGTATTCGTTCACAAACCGCAATACCAACTACGCCATAATCCCGAACACTCTTGCCGACAATGTAATAGACCGCATAAAGGAAGGCATGGCTTCTGCGTTCGTAACCTATAATCGCGACTTCGGCAAGCTAAACATGGAAGCGGGTTTGAGATACGAGAATGTGGACTTCAAATATTATGACAATGGTAAGTATATGGCGGAGCAAAGCAAGACTTATGGCGAGTGGTTTCCGTCTCTCAGCCTTTCGATGCCAATCGGCAATGTACAGATGCAGCTGAGCTATGCAGCCGACATCAACCGACCTAACTACTGGGTATTAAGAAGCGGCGTGCAGTATAGCAATCACTATACATACGAGACCGGTAACCCGTTTCTTGTCTCAGAGATTTCAAGAAATACAAGTTACGACCTTGCCTACAAATGGCTTACGTTCAACCTGACTTATGAACATGTATCCGATCCTATTTATCAGACGGTGGAGATGTATAAGGACAATACCACCATCGGATTGATGAAAATGATAAACGGCAAATCGTACAATAATGTGACTTCTACGCTCAACCTGCAGCCCACTTTCGGCATCTGGCATCCTATGTTGTCAGCAATGGTCGAGAAGCAATGGTTCGAGTTGGAGACAAGAGACGGACGCTATCTGAACAAGCCGGTGGCGATGTTCCGATTCAACAACACCTTTGATACGAAATGGGCGATGTTCTCCGTTATGATGACTTACATCACAAAGGGATACGAGGAAAACCATTACATCTACAAGCCGATGTTCAACACCGACCTGTCTATATACAAGGGCTTTCTGAAGGACTGCCTGACTTTCCAGCTTTATATCAACGACGTGTTTGGTACGAACGACAGTCACATCATAGGTAAATACGGCAAACTGAAGGAAACCATCTTCGATGAGTTCTCAACAAGTAAAATCTCATTGACAGTCCGCTATAAGTTCAATGTTACTCGAAGCAAGTATAAGGGTACAGGAGCAGGTCAAAGCCAGAAGGATAGAATGTAATTCTACGATGTTCTTAAAATGAGAAAAATAACAATTATACATCAACATGACTCCATGCAATGCGGAATAGCCTGCTTGCAAATGGTATGTAAATATTTCGGCAGAGAATACACATTGGATTCTCTGTCGAAACTTTGTTTTGCTACTGCGGAAGGAGTCTCTCTGTTAGGTATCAATGAGGCAGCAAACACACTTGGCTTGCATACTACATGCGCTAGAGCTACAACTATGGTGCTAGGTGAAGTCCCTTTGCCTTGTATCCTTCATTGGAACCAAAATCACTTTGTTGTCTTGTATAAAGTCAAGAAAGGAAAGAACTTCTATGTAGCAGACCCAGGGAAGGGATTGGTTGTTTATACGTTAGAGGAGTTCAAACAGCATTGGATAAGCACGAACTCCAATGGTGAAGACAAGGGCATTGCTATGTTCTTGGAAACCACTCCTGCGTTCTTTACTTATAAGATGCAAGGTGAAGAGAACATCAAAGAGAAGCGGTCTTTCCGCTTTCTCTTTGGGTATGTAAAGAAATACCGTAAGTACTTCGGACAAATCATCTTGGGCTTGATAGTCGGGAGCCTCTTGCAGCTTGTCCTGCCGTTCCTCACTCAGTCCATCGTGGATGTCGGCATCAAGAATCAAGATATTGGCTTTGTTTGGCTTATTCTGTTGGGACAGTTGATGCTTACAATCAGCAGAACGGCAATAGACTTTATCCGCAGATGGTTGTTGCTTCACATTTCCTTACGTATCAACATATCATTGGTAAGTGACTTCTTCATCAAGCTATTGAAACTGCCTATGTCTTTCTTTGATACGAAACTCATGGGCGACTTGATGCAGAGAATGAACGACCATAGCCGTGTGAACAACTTCCTTACTCAGCAGACGCTCAACATCGCTTTTGCCATGCTTACTTTCGTGGTATTTTCGGTGGTGCTGTTTTTCTATAACAAATTGGTGTTTGTCATTTTCTTGTTGGGAAGCATTCTCTATGGTGTATGGATGACCTTATTCTTGAAGCGAAGAAAGGTACTTGATTACGAACTGTTTGAGCAGCAAGCTATCAACAACAACAAAACTTACGAGTTTATCACCTCCATGCAGGAAATCAAGTTGCAGGATTGTGAACAGCGCAGAAGATGGGAATGGGAAGATACGCAAGCAGACCTGTTCGGTGTGCAGATGAAGTCGCTCAAACTCCAACAGACACAGGAGGCAGGAAGTATCTTTATCAACGAGGTGAAGAACATCATCATCACGGTAGTGGCTGCAACCGCCGTGATACATGGTCAAATGACACTTGGTATGATGCTTGCCGTGCAATACATCATCGGACAGCTCAACTCACCTGTGGAGCAACTGATGAACTTCTTCTATTCTCTGCAAGATGTGAAGATTAGCTTGGAGCGAATCAACGAGATTCACCAGATGGATGATGAGAATGGAAAGGAAGGCTTGCTAACTTCCATCGAGGACAAGAGTGAGGGCATTGACATCAAGAACATCATGTTCAAGTACGATCCACATGCTTTGCGCAAAACCATAGACGATGTGAGCATTCACATTCCGCAAGGTAAGGTAACAGCCATCGTTGGCGCATCTGGCAGTGGAAAGACCACCCTCATCCGCTTGATACTTGGTTATTATCCTGTCTTGGAGGGAAAAATAAACATTGGAAATACTGACATCAACAAACTCGACAAAAAGTGGTGGCGCAGACAATGTGGTGTTGTCATGCAGGATGGTGTTATCTTCTCGGAGAGTATCGCAAGAAATATTGCTGTTGATGATGGCGATATAGACAAGGAAAGGTTGTTGAAAGCTGCCGAGATAGCTTGCATCAAGGATTACGTGATGGCTTTGCCTCTGAAGTTCAACACCAAGATTGGGCGTGATGGCGTGGGACTGAGCCAGGGACAGAAACAACGCATCTTGATAGCGAGGGCGGTGTATAAGAATCCCGACTACATCTTCCTTGACGAGGCAACCAACTCGCTCGATGCTAACAACGAGAGAAGTATAGTGGAGAACTTGGACAAATTCTATAAAGGGAAAACTGTGGTGATTGTTGCGCATCGCTTAAGCACAGTGAAGAATGCCGACCAAATCGTGGTCATCGACCATGGCAAAGTGGTTGAGGAAGGTAACCATGAGTCTTTGACCGCCAAGCGAGGGGCATACTATAACCTTGTGAAGAATCAGTTGGAATTGGGAAACTAAAATGCTTTTGATATGGAACAGAAAGAAAGAGAATCAGGAAATATCGAGTTGAGAAGCGAGAAGGTGAGGAACGTAATAGGTAAAGTTCCTCCTCGCCTCGTCAGCTTGGGGACAGTTATCATTACGATTATAGTCCTCGCCCTCGCAGTTGCATTTTACAAGATACCTTATCCTATATCCATAGAGGCTAATGGTGAGGTTCTCAATCAAAGAACAGTGCAAGTGTTTGTACCATATAAGTATTTGCATCTTTTCGATGAGCCAAGGACAGCTCATGTTTCTTTCGAGGGCAACGACAATGTATCTTATAACTGCAACATCATAAGCCATAATGCCAAACTCATACATAGGGAAGATGGCAACTATTTTATGGCTACAGCCACTGTGAGCACACAGGGACAAAATACCCCAATATTGCAACAGTACATGAAAGCCGATGTCAGAATCATCGTCAGTAATAAAACGTTATGGCAACAGGTATTCGGATAAACTATATCCGAATACCTGTTATTTGTTTTTGGATGCATATTGTGTTGGTAAGCATCAGATTTTATGCAAAAGTACAAAAGTGTGCAGAATATGTCTTTTCAGAATATTCGTCGCTTGATAAACTCTATAATAAAACAATATTGCCAATTTTAAACGGAGAGGTTTCTCTACCTGATGTTGGATATACTAAGGCAACGAACTATGATGATGAGGGTAATTTAACAGGTGAAACGGCAGAAGCAGAACCATAACCTTATCAAAAGACTGCAAATTGCAAAAAATATGAAGCAGAACTTGGTTGGTATGGATTGATGTCACCAAGTGGAAAAATCATTACTCCTCCAAGATATTGCGATATTACAGCCATTGGCTACGACTTGTATTTATGTAAAACTGATGATATTAGAGGTGAAGTTCTGAATGGTAAAGGTGTAAGAGTTAGGTAAACGACTCTCTCATTTACTCATTGATAAAGCTGACAACGCAAAAGACTTTTCAATAAGATTCAAAAGTATGGTAGGATTGAAACTCTTGCCATCCTTTTTCGATCAAGTCTCACAATCTACACTTTGTCAGCTTTTAACTTTCTTACCAATGGTTATTATTCAATAACGGCTCTTTTCCTAACGATATGCTGTTTTTACCAAGAATTTACATAAAAGTTGTTATAATATATATAAATATTCGTCTTTGATACTTCCTGCCATTATCTTTGCCGATTAAAATGTTAGTGCAAAGCAATAATGAAGTAATAGAAACGTAAAAAGTAAACAACATGGAACGCAAAGAACAGACCGGGCATATCTGTAGATGGATGGCTTTAGGCATCATGACTGCCATCGTCATCGTAGGATGTACCATTGTAATCGGCCTATTTGAATGGCGCGACAGAAGCAGGATGGAGAGCAGGATTGCAGAGACGTACCTTGGGCGGAAAAGCATATTTTACTTGAACATGGGTGACCGCCGTACAGAGGTGAACCATCCTGCAAGCGGCATTACAAGTTTCACTTATGATGCGCTCGGCAATGTGCTTACAAAGCAGACAGCCAACCTTGCCAAGGAAGGTAAGTTCATCTACTATGATTACGACTATCAGCGCCTGACGGGTATCAACTACCCAAATCATCTGGAGAATAACGTGAAGTATTACTATGGTGGTCGCAACGCCTCTCAGAACCGTATCGGTAGATAGATGCTCCGTGAGGACGGAACAGGTGCCATTGAATACTTCTATGGCAAGATGGGCGAGGTAACGAAGACCCGCCGCACGATGATTGTGCCTAACCAGGCGATAGCAACCTATGTGACGCAATGGACTTACAACAGCCACAACCGTCTGTTGGAGATGATTTATCCTGATGAGGAGAAAATCACCTACTCCTACAATCTCGGAGGTCAGCTTGAAAGGTTCATGGCTACGAGTCATAACAAAATCTTTTATTAATTGAATATCAGCGGATTAAGTACTTTTAAAAGTGTAACTACTAACGATTTAGAAATGAGCTATATTCTTTTTCTTTCACAACTTTGCAATATACAAAGAACGCTTTGATTACAAGTGCAGAGATAAATTGAAATTTTGAAATACAATTATTTTTGCTCATTTTTTCACTTTCTTTAATGGATTCCCTTGGCAAGCCCTTTGGCACTTTACCTACTTCAAGGTATTGCAAATATACACCGATTTTCGTACCTTTGCAGCCGATTTTGAATATTCAAACCAAGATGAGGCTACGATATGCTTATGTGTCTGTGCTTTTGCTCATGTCCTTCTCAACAATAGCAAATGTATGGGCATCGTCTTCCCTTTCTCCTGACGGAAGGGCTTTCTCTTATGCTGTGTCGAGTGATACAGTAAGGGAGAGTCGTGCCTTGTCAGAGGGCGATGGCGACTCTGTGGAAACGCAAAAAGAAGATTCCATCTTTAAGACGCTCAACCTCGGCGAAGTGGTGGTTACTGCTGCCATGAAGGAGGTGGAGATGAAGGGCGATACCACGGTTATCAATGCCAATGCTTTCCAGACTCCCGAAGGAGCATACCTCGAAGAACTCTTGAAGCGAGTGCCTGGATTGGAATACGAAAAGCAGAACAAGACGATAACATATAATGGTCTTCCCATCCACGAAATCAATGTCAATGGCGAGAGTTTCTTTGGCGGCAACAGCACCCTCGCCCTCGAAAACCTGCCAGCCAAGTTGGTGAGCAAAATCAAGGTGTATGACAAGCGGAGCGAACTGGAGAAAATCACCAAGGTGCGCAAGGGCGGCGAAAACTATGTGCTCGACTTGCAGACCAAGCGAGAGTTCAACGGCACGCTGATTACTTCGGCTGGCATAGGCAGGGGCAACAACGAAAAGAAGGAAGCCGAGTTAATATCCAACCTCTTCCGCCAGACTGGCGATAACATCTCCGTGATAGCACGAAGTGGCAACAAGAACATGACCTCCCGCTATCCCGACAACCGACAGGACAACGTGGCGATGAACTTTGCCAAGAAGTTCTCCAAGCGATTCACCCTCTATGGCAACATGATGTACAACCATTATGCCAGTGGCAACGAGAGCACCCTATATAGCGAGCAATATCTCACCACAGGCAACCGTTACCAGAACTCGGCATCCACCAGCACCAATCGCAACACGATGGGCAATGGTTCGTTGGGCATGAGGTGGAGCTTGGATGACAAGACCTATTTTAATATAGGTGGAAACTTCAGCAAGTCGAAGAGCGACAACACCAGCGACAGCCAGCAATCCACCTCTTCAGAAGGCGATGAGCGTATCAACAGCATCACGAGAAACTCGGATTCGAAGAGCGACAGCCATTCGTTCTCCGTCAATGCCGACATCACCCGAGTGTTCAACGACAAGGGTACGAGCATCAGCCTCACGGGTAGTTACTCCGACAGCAAGAGTACCAACGAGTCACATTCCCTTTCCGAGACCACTTACTATCAGTTGGAGAGCAGTCTGGGTGGCGATTCCGTGCTTTATCGCAACCAATACCAGCACTCCCCCTCCACCAATCGTGCCTATTCCGTAGGCATCAACTTAACGCAACCCTTGGCTGAGAACTTGCGCCTGCAACTCGGTTATCGCTATGCTGCCACACGACAGATGAGCGACCGAAGTACTTACGAGAGCGAGGTGTATATGGATAGCCTAAGCAACCACACTCTGAGCAAGACCATTACCCAAGACCTCAGCCTCTACCTCAATTATGATGGCAAGCAATGGGAGGCAAATGCAGGAGTGTTGATGCAGCCCGAGCGCAGGAGTCTTGACCAAAAGACCGGCTTGCTCCACGCCGACACGGTAAGGACGAGTGTGAACTGGAACCCACAGTTGAATGTGTCATGGCATCGGGGCAAGACTCGCTTCGAGCTGAATTATGACGGTAGTAGCCGACAGCCCGACCTCGGTAGCTTGATGTCGCTCACCGATAATAGCGACCCGCTGCACATCACCCATGGCAATCCTTCGCTCAAAGCATCCTATAATCAGAATTTCCGATTGACAGGTAGGAACACGCGCCTCGGGCTTTCGGGCGATGTTAATTTCAGCAACACCTATAACAGTCAGACGCAAGCCGTCTTTTACAACCTTGCCACTGGTGGCACGGAGACTTATCCTGTGAATGTGAATGGCAACTGGAATATGCGTGCCAGTCTTCGTTATCAGAAGCGATGGAAGAAACGGTTCAATCTCTCCGCTCGCACAGGTGCCAACTTTAGCCAAAGTGTAGCCTTGGTGAACGAGGGGAAGAGCGAGGAGCCAGACCGCAGCGTCACCCACAATACGTCGTATAATGCCAACCTTCGCTTGGGTTATCAGCCGAAATGGGGAGGCTTCGACTTGCAGGGCGATTGGCGTTATCGCCATGCCACCAACCAACTCCGGGGTACATCCAACTATACCCGAAGCTATAACTTTTCGCTGAATACTTACGCAGAACTTCCTCTTGGCTTCCTGGTCAAGAGCGATGCTGCATACTCTTTCCGTAACGGCACCAACATCAAAAAAGGCGAAGACGACCAAGTGGTTTGGAACTTGGAGGCATCTTGGCGATTCCTCAAAAAGAAGCAAGCCGAGCTTTCGCTCTATTGGTCAGATATTCTCAGCGACAAGAAAAACTATTATCGCAATGTAACGGCGACAGGATTGACGGAAAGCCGTACCTCACAAATTGGCAGCTACTTCATCATCAGTTTTAGGTATCGGCTGAATAAGCAACTGTGAAAAACATATTGAAAATCTTAGATATGTTATGATTTCTCAACAAGACAGATGAGAAACCCTATAAATCATAATAAATTAGTATTGCACATTATTTAATAAATATGTACCTTTGCAGCCACAAATTAAAGGTAATATTTTGATTAATTATAAACATTTAAAAGAATAATAAAACAATGAAAATTTTAAAGAATTTTATCGGTCTCGCTGCAATAGCTCTCTGCCTCGGCTTCGCTTCTTGCAGCAGCGATGATGATGCGCCTTCTTATAGTGAGGTGGCAGTTAACAATTCTCAGCTCAAAACCCTTCTCGAAAGCAAAGGATATACATTCGACGAGAACGGCAAGTTGCTCCTTGACGACAAAGCAAACAGCACCACATCTCTCGACCTTTCAGGCACAAAGGTTGATACCGCTGCCTTGAAGGAACTTTCTGTTTTTCCTAATTTGAAAGAGTTGAACCTTAGCAGCAATGGCTATGGTCCAGTTTTCCATATCGCTTCACTTCCTTCACAGATTACAGGTCTTGACTTGCAAGGCAATGACATCTATGACTTCGACGGCTTGGTAACAGCCAAGGTTGAGAATGATGAGGTGAAAGCTACTATCCTTCATGAGTTTACAAAACTTTATCTCCCTGCTTCCTGCAAGTATAATGTAGAGGACTTGATGCCTTTCTATACAGAGAATGAGGCAGAGAATAAGACTGTTGACATGCAAATGGTTAATGATAAGGGTTCTTTGGAGAAGTATAATACTTTGAGAGAGATTCCAGATACTTACTTTGCAGCTTATTTGAAGATGAACTTTAGTTCGGTTTTCACTTCTGACGGAAAGTTGGACATCAGCAAACCTCTCGGTCTTGAAGACAGAGGACGCAATATTTTCTTGCAGTATGACACACAATATGCAGATATTGAAAAAATTGCTTCTATCGAAGGAATAGAATATTTTGTGAACAATCCTTTTTATGAGTCTTTTTATGTGTACATTGATGTTCAGGCAAGTACAGAAGAAACTAAGCAATTTGAATGTCACAGATTATCTCCAAGACAAAATGTCAAAGGCTTGGTCGTAAAAAAGACAAATTTTATTGGAGGACTAGATTTGAGCGACGCAACTGCTCTTTCTTCTTTAGGAATCAGTAACAATCCGTCTGTAACATCTTTGGATTTGACAAATACGGCTTTTCTTAATCAGGAAATAAAGGATTTTGATGCAACCATGTCAAACTTGTTAGATTGCAGAGATTGTAAGAATCTTGAGGAAATAAAAATCAACCTCAATAATAAAAAGGTTACATCTCAAATTATTTTGGCAAACTTGCCTAAATTAAAGGCTATTAATTTACAAAGTATTGAAGCAATAGGCGATTTGGCTCTTTGTCAATTACCAAACTGTGAAATTATTTATCCAATTAATTTGATTGCATATTATCGTAGTTCTAACAACAAGTTGTACGATTTTGAATCCAATCCACGCAGAAAGGTTTATTTCACTGTGTCACAAGATGTTTTAGACAAAGAAAGTACAAAGAACTTTGTCCAGACCTACTCTGCTCACTTGCAGAATGACAATAGTACATATTCAGAATATAATCCAGTAAACTGGAATTAATTTTAATAACAATTTGATTTTTTATTTATTATGTTTAAAAAAACACTTTTAATGGCGATTGCCTTCATCAGCATGATGGTTTTCGCAAGTACTGCATCAGCTCAGACAACTATCTATGGTTGCTTGGACAAAGTTTACATAAACAAGGACAAGAATCCTGTACATCAGAATGATGTTTCTCCTGCTCTTAACACAACCTTGACTCCTAATGGTGATGGTTCATACAAGTTGGAGTTGTCAGAGTTCAAAGTTGGCAAAATGCCTGCAAAGTTGAAGGTTGTTGCTAACAAAGTTGTTCTTGATGGTTCTACAGTTAACGAGTGTGACAATGCTATTATTTTGAGCTTTGGTGCAGGCTTGAAGTTTGACGCAACTATTGAGGGGTCTTATGATGCCTCTACAGGGAAGTTGGAATACACTGTAAAAAGTGTAGATGCGTCCTTCCTCGGTGTGGACTTCGATACTGAGGTTCATTTCACAACAGAATGTACAATAAAATAAATTAACTTAGGTCTTTCCCTTAAAATATAAGGGAAGACCTTTGTTTGTTACATGATGAAAGCAAACTTCAAGAAAAACATCGCCTTCCTATCTTTGCTTTTTTTCGCTGTTTTTGCATTTTGTTCTTGTTCTTCTGATGAAGAAATCACTAACTCTGATGCAAATTCTGAACTTGTGAAAGAGGCAACAAACTATCTCAATGGCGAGATTGTACTTAGTACAAATGCAACGATGAATGGAGTGAACAAAACCCTTTTACCAGAGGGATGTCCTACAAAGTTTAAGTTTGAGTGGAGTAAGACTGACGCACAAACTTTCACCATTTCTTTGCTTGACTTCACGGTCGGAAACATGGGAATGATTATCAATTTTAAGTGTGATGTCAAGACCATGGTTCTCAACTCTTGGGAGCAGAAAGAATATACAGGTGATGGTTGGATAAAGTTTAAGGGTGAAGATGGCTCTGTATGGGGTACAGATACAGATGGCTCTGCATCAAGTGCAAAAGGCAGTAGCGTGCAAGGCTATTACAATGCCAAAACACACGAAATTCAGTTCATCGTAAACTATAACATGATGAATGTACGTTCAGAATGTTTCTTGCAAACAATAGACAAGAATCGCATCAACAATTATGCAGCTGAATTTGAACAGTACGAAAAAGACTTGGCTGCGTATAAAAAGGAGCACGGAATCAAATAAGAGACTGTAGCTTATATATAAAAGGAAAGAGGGATATGCCCAGACATGTCTCTCTTTCTTTTTGCAAGTAAAAATGAAGGGAAGAGAAACAAGCCATAGCGAGGCTGAAATCGTGTAAGAAATTGGAAAAAATAGAATAGCAATATAAATGAAGACAATTAGAAATGTAATGCTCATCGGCTTACTGCTGATACTCGCACTCCCTGTCGCTGCACAGCGAAAGGTGAAGTTCGGTATCTTCGACAAAGCCACTGAGCAGCCAATCATCGGCGCAGTCATCACCTACGCCGACAACGAGAAATTGAAGTCGCCACAGCGTGTTGTTACCAACATGGATGGTGAGGCTACCATCTCGGTGCCTCAGAGTGACAAGTGTTATTACCAGGTGGTATCCGTGGGTTACAACCCGCTGAAGGGAACCATCGGAAGCGACAGCTCCCTCAAACTCTTCATGACAGAAGACGTGATGAAGGTGAACGAGGTGGTGGTTACAGGTTCCCGCACCGCCCGACCAATCAAGCTCTCGCCAGTGAGCACGCAGGTGATCGGCGGTAAGGAACTGGTAGATGCAGGCTATGCCGACCTGACCAAGGCTCTGCAACAGGAGACACCGGGTATGAACATCCAGAAGGTGGGTTTCGGCAACGAAATCTCCATGCAGGGCTTGGATGCCCGCCACGTGCTCTTCCTGCAGGATGGTGAGCGATTGACGGGCGACATGGCAGGCAACCTCGACTATGAGCGTTTCAACCTGCATGCCATCGACCGCATCGAAATCGTGAAGGGTGCCAGCAGTACCCTCTATGGAAGCCGTGCATCGGGTGCCGTCATCAACCTTATCACCAAGAAAACCACCAAGCCTATCGATATTCAGGCTGGTGTACGCTGGGGACAGATGAACGAAACCAACTACAAGAATCCATCCCAAAAGGATTTCCTGTATATGTTTGAGAAGAATGCCGACCGCCCGAACCTGCAGAGCTGGGTGTCGGCAGGATTCAATGCAGGCAAGGTAACTTCGCAGACGGATGTGTGGTATTCTTCAAGCGATGCCTTCTACATGTACCAGGCGGAGAACGACAAGAAGGTCTATACCCAAGAGGCGAACCCTTGGCTCGACCACGACGTGACCATTACCAGCGTGGCTTCCCGTCCGCCAATGAGCATCGAGGGTACAGAGCATATCTCGGTATCGCAGAAGGTATTCTACGACCCTTTCAAGAATCTGGAGATTCTTGCCTACGGTAGTGCGTTCTATATGAACACCTACGACCTCATTCAGGACATGACCTTCAGCCAGGCGCGTGACTGGACGGCTGGAACCAAGATTAAGTACTCCTTCAAGGATTGGTTCAAGATTACCGCCTCCCTTCATGGCGACTTCTACGACCGCTTCAAGCGCCACGAGCGCATCGACGAGCGTACCAAAGTGTATAAGAGCCGTATCTTCCAGCCTCGCCTCTCCATCACCTCGCAGAAGTTCGAGGGCCACGACCTCATCCTCGGTATCGAGCACCTGAGCGATGACCTGACGAGCGACCGATTCAACGGCGATGCCTCCCACATCATGCGCACCCGTTCGCTGAAGGAAACGGAGGCTTTCCTGCAGGACGAGTGGACGATGAACGACCACTGGATGGTTTCGGCAGGTGTGAGAACCAACTTCAGCCGTGCCTTCGGACTGATGGCGATGCCTAAGATTGCCTTCAAGTGGAGTCCGTCGGATCACTGGGCATGGAGAGCCAACTATTCGATGGGCTATCGTTCGCCAAGCATCAAGGAGCTGTTCTTCAACTGGGACCACCTCGGCATGTTCATGATTAAGGGTAACGAGGACCTGAAGCCTGAGAAGAACAACTACGTGAGTCTGGGCACAGAGTACTCGAATGATAACTTCTTCATCTCGGGCAATGTGTATGGCAACTTCTTCCGCAAGAAGATAGAGGGCGTATGGCGCATCTACGACATGCAGTATAACTTTGAATATACCAACCTCGCCAAGCAGAATCTCATCGGACTGGAGACCATCATGCGCTGGCACTTCCTCAACCACTTCACGATGAATGCCACCTACAGCTACGTGAACGTGAGCAAGACGGATGGCGTACAGGTGAACACCACTTCGCCTCATGCTGCTACGGCGAGCCTCGACTATAAGTACAACAAGAAGAACTACCGACTGGGCGCCACCTTCTCGGCAAGCTACATGGGTGAGAAGAAGTTTGATGTGCAGGACCGACTCTCTGTAAACGGTGAGAGCCACGATGCCTACTTCCGCTGCCAGTTGCCACAGTATGTATTGTGCAACCTGTCGGTGATTCAGACCTTCTATAATAAGGTAAAGGTGACGGTGGGTGTGGATAACATCTTTAATTACGTGCCAAAGACCTTAGGTTCGGGCATCACCATGTTTAACGTGCCAGCCACGGCAGGAGCCAAGGCGCATGTGCAGGTGGAAGTGTTGGTAGATGAATTGGTAAAAGCATTTAGAAAGAAGAAATGATGAAGAAAGCATTACTATATATAATAGGTATGGCAGCCGCAATGACGAGCTGCGTGTCTTATGAGGCTGAGGACTTTACGGGCCACACCCTTCCCCGAAAGACAGGATATAGCACTGGCGTGACAAACGACTGGCTCTATTTTGACCTGAAGACGGGACATCGCTATAATGTGCTGAATCCTAACCAGAGTGTCATAGCCTTTATTGATGGCAAGCCAATAGAGGAGTATTTCCATTATAAAGGTACAGCTAAACTCGTAAAGTATTGGAGCGAGGGCGTACAGAAGAACATCTTCGAGGATGCAGAGCGTGATGAGAACGGCGATACCATCTTCGCCAAGAATCAATCTACAGGCAAGTTAACCTATAAGACGGTGAAGAGACAAGCCAACAGCATCTTAGTGATGGAGAACAAGGAGGATGACCCCAACACGATGGCTTATCCTGCTACGGAGTGGGACCTCGCCTTCAATGGCTATCAGCTCCGCACCAACAGCGGAACGAGCGGACCAGGCAAGGGCGGTGCTGCCGACCTGGGCTATGGCGAATATGACAAGTGGACGAGCAAGGCGCAGGTGGATGCTTATCTGGCAGAACACAACATGACTTTCGCCGTGGATGATTCGGCAAGTGTCTATGTCACCATGTCGCAGAACGACTGGAACAAGTATTGCATCGCCAACAAACTGGATATGAACGAGAACCCTTGGTTCGACCCGAACAACGGACCTGCCAAGCAGTTGGTAAGCGGCAATCCGGTGCTCGAAAAGGCAATGAGTTTCTCTGGTCCACCTCCAGTATATACTCCTTCTTTCCATACCTACGTAATCCGTTCATGGGATGGTGAAAGATATTACAAGCTCCAGATTATCTCCTGGTATGATGCCAATGTGCAGATAGGTGATGAAGGAGGAAGAATCAGTTATTACTTAGATGAATTAAAGTAAATATTAAACATTATGAAACAATTGAATTGGTGGAAATCCATCGCTTCGTTCCTCGTGGTACTCTTTACCATGCCGTTGGGACATGCGCTGATGATGATAATGGATAAGACGATGACTCCTGAAGCTGTGCATTACTCAGCCTTCTTCATGGGGTTGGCAGGTCTTATCATGGTAGTAATCGGTGTCTTCGTAAAGGGAGACACCAAACAGACTCTTTGGGGACTTTTCGGAGGACTGCTTTTCTGGACCGGTTGGATAGAATTCCTGTTCCAGTACTATGCTACCCGCTGGGGTACACAGCCGGAGATGGAGAATGGCGAAGTTGTGACTCGCCCTGAATACCTCATCCTCCCTGCCACCTTCGGCATGTGGATGATGATAATGGTGCTCTACATCTTCTCAACCAAAAACGGATGTAACTTCATCAACTGGTGGCAGCGTGTTCTTTTCCGTTCACGCAAGAACGAGATTGCCGCCCGTCCGATGACACATCATACAAGTATCGTTACTTTCATGGAACTGAACATGATTCTCTGGACCAGCTATCTCCTGTTGATGTTCTGCTACGACAAGAACTTCCTCGGCGACCATCATCCTGTAACTTCGGTTGTTGCCGTAGCTTGTCTGATAGGTAGTTTCTTCATCTTCCGAAAGCAGTTGCGTTTGAGCACATGGGGAGCAAACATCCGTATGGCTATCGCAACGGTTGTCGTGTTCTGGGTTCCAGTGGAAGTGCTCGGTCGTTTGGACTTTTTCAAGGAGATTTGGATTGAGCCGGAGAAGTATACTACCCAGATGATTTGCATCCTCGTGGCATTCGTGGCATTGCTCGTCTATATCATGTTTGCAGCTCACAAGAAGAAAAGCCATGAGTAACAAGAAACTATATTGGTGGAAATCCATCGTGTCGATGGGCGTGATATTGGGAAGCATGCCCATGGTTCACTTGGTGGCACGAGTATTGAAGGACAACTACGACGGCACGCAACTGTTGGGTGCTGGCATGGCTGTGGGATTCGTGGGCTTGGTGATGGTGGTGGTCGGTGTTTTCGTCAAGGGACAGACTCGCCAAACCTTGCTCGGACTTATCGGTGGCATGTTCTACTGGACGGGTTGGGTGGATTTCCTCTTCATGTATTATGCCCATCGTTGGGGCACACATGCTGAGATTGACCCCACAACGGGAGAGGTGTTGAGCCGACCTGAATATCTTCTGCTCCCTGCCACCTTTGGCTTGTGGGCAATGGTGATGTTGCTCTACATCTTCTGTTCCCGAAATGCCTGCAACTTCCTAAACTGGTGGCAGACGCTCTTCTTGGGGAAGAACAAGCGACTCATCGCCGCTCGCCCGATGACACGCCACACCAGCATTGTTACCTTCATGGAAATCAACACAATGCTCTGGACTTGCTATCTCCTGCTGATGAACCTCTACGATCCTCAATTGTTTGGTCGTGAGAGTCCAGTCACCTTCGGTGTAGCCTTCGGTGCCTTGCTTTCCGCCCCATACGTATTTCGCAAGCAACTCCACTTGCCATCGTGGGGAGCAAACATCAGAATGGGTACGGCAACGGTCATCGTGTTCTGGATAGCGGTAGAGGCATTTAATCGCACGGGTATCATCGGGAAGCTCATTGCACATCCGAGCGAATATCCTTGGCATTGGGTGGTAATGGTGATAGAACTTTGTTTCTTGGCAGGAAAGATTGTCAAGGATGCAAGGGCGAAGAAAGAAAAGAAATAAGATAGATAATCAGATAAGGAAATCAATGAAGAAAGGAACTTGGAGAAAACAACATAAATGGCTTGGTATCGGCTTGAGCTTCTTCATGCTGATGTTCTGCGTGTCAGGCATCCTGCTCAATCATCGTTCACTCATCAAGGATGTGAACGTGAGCAGGAAGTACCTGCCAAGTCGTTATGAGTTTCAGAAATGGAATGGCGGTTTGCTACGAGGCACGCTTGACATTGGCAAGGATTTAATGGTAGATTCCATGAGGAATGTGGATTCTTGTCGCCAACTGTTGCTTTATGGCAATGGTGGCATCTGGCTCACCGACTCCAAGGCTTCCTATTTCAAGGATTTCAATGAGGGCTTGCCCGAAGGTGCCGACTATAGGCAAATCAAAAATGTCATAAGGCTTGATAATGGAAGGATATTTGCTGTCTCACCTTTCGGGCTTTATCGCTATGGAGTGCATAACAAATGGCATGAGGTGAATATGTCACTGGAGGATGAGGAGAAATTTACGGACATCGCTTCGCATGGCGACACCCTTGTAGTGCTCAGTCGTTCCTTTGTCTATACCTCGCTTCCTCCTTATAAGACTTTTAAGCGCATTCAACTTCATGCGCCAAAGGATTATGACGGCAAAGTAACTGCCTTTCGTACCGTTTGGCTACTCCATAGTGGAGAACTTTTCGGAATAACAGGAAAGATTGTGGTTGATGCCATAGCCATTATTCTTGTGGTTCTCTGTATTACGGGTATCGTCTTTTGGCTGAGACCGAAGCGAAAGGCATTACTGCAAACCTCGCTTCATCTGCATGACAGAATCGGGCGATATACTATCATACTTGCGCTCTTGATTGCACTGACGGGTTGGTGTCTCCGCCCTCCTGTGATGATAGCATTAGTGTTAAGCAAGATTCCGTCTATCCCAGGCACAACACTCAGAAGCAAGAATCCTTGGAACGACAAGCTCCGCATAATTCGTTATGATGAGAGCTGCCATGATTGGCTGTTATCCTCATCGGAAGGATTCTATTCATTGAACATCAAAAATGCTACAGTGAAAGTTATTACTTCTGTTCCACCTGTCAGCGTGATGGGATTGAATGTATTACAGAAAGATGCAAATGGTAGATGGCTTTGCGGTTCATTTAGCGGCTTGTTTGTTTGGGACAGACGACAAGGAACTGCTACCGATTACTTTACGAACAAACCTGCACCGAATGAAGCAGGAGCACCATTCGGAAAGAAAGCAGTCGCAGGTATGAGCCAAGACTTTTCCACCCCTGTCGTAGCGGAATATTACGAGGGAACAAACTTTGCCCCTCAACCTTCGAGCATGAACCAACTTCCGATGTCGCTTTGGAATGTGGCATTAGAGGTGCATAGTGGCAGAATTTTCATTGGAACGATAGCCACATACATATTCATCTTTGTTATGGGCATTCTTGCGTTTTGGTGCTTGTGGTCGGGCTATAAAATTAGGTTAAAAAAGAAATAACATTGCACAAAATCCAATTCTCATTAAATGCGAAAACAAACTGATGGTGGCGAGGTAACGAAACAAAATTCTTGATTGTGTTTCGTTAACTTTTTTTCTGAATATAAATTTAGAAAAAGAGACTCTTCCTTCTTGTTGAAGACAAAAGGTGGTAAGCAATTTATTGAGATGGATTACTGGATTGACGAAGCAACATCATCTCTCCTCCAAGATATTGCGATATTACAGCCATTGGCTACGACTTGTATTTATGTAAAACTGATGATATTAGAGGTGAAGTTCTGAATGGTAAAGGTGTAAGAGTTAGGTAAACGACTCTCTCATTTACTCATTGATAAAGCTGACAACGCAAAAGACTTTTCAATAAGATTCAAAAGTATGGTAGGATTGAAACTCTTGCCATCCTTTTTCGATCAAGTCTCACAATCTACACTTTGTCAGCTTTTAACTTTCTTACCAATGGTTATTATTCAATAACGGCTCTTTTCCTAACGATATGCTGTTTTTACCAAGAATTTACATAAAAGTTGTTATAATATATATAAATATTCGTCTTTGATACTTCCTGCCATTATCTTTGCCGATTAAAATGTTAGTGCAAAGCAATAATGAAGTAATAGAAACGTAAAAAGTAAACAACATGGAACGCAAAGAACAGACCGGGCATATCTGTAGATGGATGGCTTTAGGCATCATGACTGCCATCGTCATCGTAGGATGTACCATTGTAATCGGCCTATTTGAATGGCGCGACAGAAAGGAGATTGAGTGTAGAAATGCAGAACTGCATCAGTGGCGAAAGAATGTGCATGACTTAAACTTGCACATAACGGAATTGTCACTGCTTGGTGAAATGGTTGCGGATTGGGACTCAACAGATGTAAATGAGTATCATTCGCTTCGATTGGAAGTGGACAGTATGCTTGAAGGCATCGCAGGTATCTGTCCGAAAGAAGATTCTGATACGATCTGCCGTCTTCTTGCAGAAAAGGAACAGCTCCTTCTGGATATAAAGGATGCCATGCAGGATCTGAATGCCACTCAAGAAAAGCTGACCGCAGAAGTTCCAAGAATTGTAGAGCAGAATAAAACTGAAAGCAAAAGACTTTCAGCTATGCCACAGCAGGCAAAGCCAAAGAAGCGCGGTTTCTTCAGCAGATTGTTCGGCAAGAAAGAAAATGCAGTAACAACAGGCAACCGTTTAACCCAAACTGAAAAGATGCTCACCAACCTAAACCAAACGGTTGTTGCTAAACATCACCAGCAAAGCCATAAGGTAGTGGAGATATTGGATAGTCTTGGAAACAGAAATGAAGGTATCAATAAGCAGTTGCAAAGAGTAATCAGCATAGCTGATGAAAATGTGGATAAAGGCATCAAAGTTCGTGAGCGACAAATCGCAGACTTGGAAGGCAATTATACCTATTATTATATAGGGATGATAGGATTGTTGATATTGGTATTTTTCGTATTATTCCTATTGGTGTGGCGATTCGCATTCAAGACACGTAAGAGCAAGGAAGAAACAAGAAAGGTGATGCTGACAGTAACGCATGAGATGCGCAGTCCTTTGTCTGCCATCAAGGATTATGCTCGCAAGATTAGCGGACTTGATGATGCTATGGATGAAAGCAAACGATATGCCGACTTGATTGTTGACACATCGAAAGGCTTGACTTCTATGATTGACAGTTTCCTGGTTTACTCCAAATTAGCGAATGGAAAGGCGACCGTCAAGGAACGCCCTTTTCGTATGATAGACATTGCCGAGCAATTAAAGATGGAGTATGAACCCTTTGCAGCGAAGAAGCAACTGGAATTGAGCGTCAGCAATAAGGCTGATGGTGTTGTCAATGGAGATAAGGAAAAGGTGCTTACAATAGGACGCAATCTACTTTCCAATGCCATCAAATATACGGGAAAGGGTGAGATAGTATTGTCCACAACCTATAAAGATGGTGTGTTCATGCTAAAGGTTAAGGATACGGGAACAGGATTGGATGACAAGCAACAAAAACAAATCTTCAAGGAATTTGCAAGATTGGGAAATGCGGTCACCCAACCGGGATTTGGCTTGGGACTTTCCATTGTCAAGAACCTCGTTTCACTGATGAAAGGAAAAATCGATGTGTCCAGTCACCAAGGGCTTGGAAGTATCTTTACCATTAGTCTTCCTATGGCTGCAGCCGAAAAGCAGAATGTGGAACCAATCCAGTATAGAACGAAACGACAAGATTCGTTTACTGTCATTGCCATTGATGATAGCCATGTGCAACTGAGTACCATCCGTGAGGCGTTTGCATCGAACGGCATCGTATGTGACACTTGTAATAATGCCACGGATTTATTGGATATGATGCGCAAAAAATCTTATGATCTGCTGATAACGGATTTGAAGATGGCTGAAGTGAATGGTATCGAGATTCTGGAAATGATGCGTATGGTGAACGTGCGTAACTCCAAGACCATTCCTGTTGTCGTTATGACAGCAGCACCAAATGTGAGTGAGCAAGAACTGCTTGACGCAGGATTTGTCGCTTGTCTGTTCAAGCCGATGTCTGACAAGGATTTGATAAACACTGCAAGAAAGTGTGTGAATGGCAAGATAGCAGAAAAACAAATAGACTTTTCTATGTTGCTGACCTACGGCAATGAAAAAGAGACTTTGGAGAATTTCGTAAAGGAAATGACTGACACATTGGGCAGTATCCGTAATGCAGCCAAAGAGGAGAACCGCAAGAAAATGTCCGATGCCATTCACCACGCAAGAAGCTCGTGGATGATGGTACAATCTGACGAGTCTTTGAACCATCTCTTTGACCTGATTGAAGATTCTACATCATCAGATGACGTTATCAACCAAGCGGTTGAGGATGTTTTCGCACATGGTGAGGCAATCATCAAAGCCGCACAAAAGAAAATTGAGGAGGTAACAGCATGAAGAAAGTAA
>JAERMT010000068.1_pt1 | contig 66549 bp, 52 predicted proteins | sample 9267081 | NCBI WGS metagenome assembly JAERMT01 (sample SAMN17071939, study PRJNA684904) | human gut metagenome | isolation source: diarrhea sample from child under the age of five | host: Homo sapiens | place: South Africa: Mafikeng, Mafikeng Provincial Hospital | collected 2019-09
AAAGAATATGAAGATCCCTTTAGGGATGGCAAGTAGTACAAATACCCTTTAAAGGACGGTGACGAGTCAAAGGCCGAGCTTGAACAGAGTGAAAGCCAGCACCTTTAGACGCTGGCCGGTAACCCTTGGACTTAAAGACTACCTATGAAGTTGTTGTACACTTCAATGAAAATGCGACTGAAACAATGCAAGATAGTAAAAAACATACTTACATATTATATAGGAGCTATAAAATAGGGATATTGATTTGGCAATGAGATCATTATCAGTATTAAACTAAAAATAATGTACAAAATAGCTTGCGAATGATATAATTAAAATATAAAAGATATTGATGGTTTTTTTTGTATTGTGGTTAGAAAAACTTATGCAGTTAGAAGGAAAGGAGAATTAAAGATGATTACAAAGAGCTTCGAAAGAAAATTAGAAAAACTTGGTGCATTTGAAATTAGTTTTGATATGTTGAAATTATCAGAAAAGAATGAGAAACATTTGAAATTTTTAAATGCAGGAAGAGGAAATCCTAATTGGATTAATACCTTGGGAAGATTAGCTTTTGCAAGACTGATGGAATTTGGCGTGTCAGAATGCAAAAGAACTCTAGATAAAGGAGATTTAGCTGGATATGTTGACTCCAATGGAATTGAGGAGAGGTACAATGCTTTTTTAAATCGTGACGATGAGGTGGATGTATTTATTAAAAAGATCGTGGAGTATAGCGTAGACCATCTAGATTTAGATAAGAAAAGCCTTATTTTGGAGCTTACAAATGGCATTATAGGAAATAATTATCCGGTTCCTAGCCGTTGTTTGGAGAATACGGAGCACATCATCAATGCATTTCTTCAAAGCATTCTATATGGGAAGGCTAATTTAAGAAAAAATACTAAGGTATTTCCAGTAGAAGGCGGTACGGCTGCAATTGTTTATATATTTGATTCCTTAAAGCATAATGGACTACTTAATGATGGAGATCGCATTGCAATCAACACACCGGTCTTTACTCCTTATATTCAGATTCCGAGACTATCAAATTTTGATTTAGCAGAGGTCTATCTTCAAGCTAGGGAAGAAAATCAGTGGCATATTCCAGATTCTGAATTTGAAAAGCTTTTGGACCCTTCTGTCAAGGCATTTTTCTTAGTGAATCCATCAAATCCGGGTTCTCGTAGTCTTACAGATGAGACTTTGGAACAGTTAAGAAAGGTAGTTGTAAAGCGTCCGGATCTTATTATTATAACAGATGATGTATACGGTACTTTTGTAAATGGCTTCCGTACTGTTTATTCCGTTTGCCCAAGAAACACTATTTTGGTTTATTCGTATTCAAAGCTTTATGGTGTTACAGGATGGAGACTCGGAGTTATAGCAATTAATGAAGATAATGTTTTTGATGAACTGATTAAGAAGCTTCCTGAGAAGAAGAAAAAAGAACTAGAAAGCGATTATTCTATCGTTACATTTAATCCTTCGGAAATGGGCTTTGTTGAAAGGATATGTGCAGACAGCAGATCTATTGGATTGTATCATACAAGCGGGCTATCTACACCACAGCAGATTATGATGGTTCTTTTCTCTATGACCCATTTGGTTCTTGAAAATGAAAAGGATCAATACATTGAAGCTTGTAAAGAAATTACAGCGATTCGTTACCACAATTTAATGTCTACATTAGGCTTACCTGAGGATAACAGTGATTCCAATGCTAAATATTATACACTGATTGACATATATCAACTTGCAGAGACAAATTATGATAAGAACTTCGCAACATGGCTTAGAAATGAATTTGAGGAAATAGATTTTCTTTTACATCTAGCAAAGGAAGATGGTGTTGTGTTGATGGAAGGAGTTGGTTTTGGAGCAACTCCTGGTACAGTTAGAATTTCAGAAGCAAACCTAGAGGACAATGATTATAAGGAAATAGCAAACCGTATTATATCACTTTTGAAAGAATATTACGAAAAGTACACAAAAGAGAAATAAAAGCTATAGTATGGAGGAATTTAAAATGAATATAGGTTTAATATCACATGAAGTGTTGGAAACAGCACAACGTATTACGGTAACAGGCTTCTCTGATATAGCCCATTATTTGATTGCTAATCCGGTCATTTCTATCTTTATATGTCTTGCACTTGGATATTTTATTGGAAAGGTAAAGATAAAATCCTTTACGGTAGGTGCCACTGTAGGAACTTTGTTGGTAGGACTTCTCATTTCCCTAATATTGAAGGGGGCAGGAACTTACGAAATTGACGGAACGGTGAAGACAATCTTTTTCTCACTGTTTATTTTTACTATCGGATATGAGGTTGGACCTTCATTCTTCGCAAGTTTAAAAAGATCTGGCCTTAAAATTATTGTCCTATCCATATTCTTCGCCGTGGTAGCTTTTGCAGTTTCGATTGTTTTGTTTAAGACTTTTGATATTGGAGCTGGAGAAGCTGGCGGAATTTTGGCAGGTAGTCTTACACAGTCAGCAATCTTAGGAACAGCGGATTCTACTATGAAGGGTATGCTTTCAGGAACAGAACTAAAAACGGCTGAAAGTCAAATGGCAGTTGCTTATGCACTTACCTATGTTTTTGGAACGATTGGGGTAGTTGTGTTTTTGAGAAATGGTGCATCGAAGTTGATTGGTGCAAATTTGACAGATACAGTTAAGAAGAAAATTGACCAAACAAATTTCCATGAGTCTTCTTCGGAAAACACTGTGGTTGGAAATATTAAAGCACGTGCATTTTGCTTAGAAAAAGGTGCAGAACTTATTGGCAAAACAATCGGTTCCATTGAAGAACAGTACGATGATTCTCTTACAATAATTCAGATTCTTCGAGATGGTAAACAGGTGAATCCTGCACCGGATGTGCAGCTTCTTGAGAAGGATACAGTTATGATTATAGGACTTCTTGATGCAGTATTAAATTTTGAAGCTTCTGGCATGGAGGAAACTAATGATTCAGAAGCTCTTAGGCTAGATGTTGTAAAGCAAGAAATAGTTTTAACTAACAATTTCTCTCTAGATGTTATAAAGAATCTTTCAGAAAATGGAATCGTCATTTCAGAAAGGATGAGAGATAACGATATTCTCCCTGAAGAGGAGGAGTTAAAGGCTCTTGATCACTTGACGTTGGTGGGATCAAAAGCTGCTATTTCTAAGGCTGTAAAGAAACTTGGGTATGTGAAGGATACAGGAACTGAGACAGATATATCTTTTATCAGCATCGGGCTTGTAGTTGGTTTATTAATAGGTGCAATCAGCTTCGTTGTATCCAAAATTCCGATTACACTTGGATCTGGTGGAGGAGCTTTAATTGGAGGACTTCTGTTCGGATATTATCAAGATAGACATTCTAACTATGGACTGATGCCGAAAGCAACCCGATGGTTTTGTAAGAGTGTTGGATTAAATCTCTTTATAGCCATTGTGGGACTTACTTCTGGAGCTTCCTTCATATCTGCATTGCAATCTATGGGCTTAAAGGTACTATTAATTGGTATTTTGGTAACCATTTTGCCTCATATTGCTTCCGTTTACTTTGGAAGATTTGTGTTAAAGTTGGATGCTGTAGATATCATTGGTGCTCTATGTGGTGCTGGAACGTGTACAGCAGCACTTAACGGAGTTGTGGAGGAATGTGATTCAAGTATTTTTGCTATAGCATATACACCAGGATATGCAATGGGAAATATTTTACTTACAGTCTTAGGTCCTCTTGTAGTAGCAATATGCATACATTAGTTATTTGAGTAGATAAGATAGATAGATTCATACATTTATTTTAATGAAAAGTGTAAAGTAAAAATACTTTACACTTTTTTCTTAAAATACTTGACTTTTTATAAACCTTGGTTTATCATATTACTTATGTAAAGTGTAAGACCTTTACAGATAGGAGGCAGTATGGATATTCAAAAGATGGTAGAAATCGAAATACTGTATAGTCAATATGGTCCCTTGTTGACAGACAAGCAAAGGGATATCTTGTCTATGTACTATGAAGAGGACTACTCACTAGGAGAGATCAGTAATATACTAGGGACATCCAGGCAGTCCATATTTGATTCCTTGAAGAGGTCGGAGAAGTCTCTAAGAGACTATGAGGCCAAGCTAGGTATGGTAAAAAAGTTCAAGAATATAGATGAAGAGATTAACAAGCTAGCTGATAAGGTAGAAAACTTAGGCAAGAAAAGTGGTAACCTTGAGGAATCAAGTCAGCTTATAGAATTAATTGACAAGATTAGGGAGTTGATATAATGATATTTGAAGGATTATCAGATAAACTTCAAAACGCATTTGGAAAACTTAGGTCTAAGGGAAAACTGACTGAGGCTGACGTTAAGACAGCCATGAGAGAAGTTAAGATGGCCCTTTTGGAGGCAGATGTTAACTTCAAGGTTGTAAAGGACTTTGTGAAGGTTGTACAAGAGCGTTGTGTAGGCGAAGAGGTATTGAAGAGCTTGACACCAGGTCAGATGGTGGTAAAGATTGTAAATGAAGAACTTACAGCCCTTATGGGGGATGTACAGAGCAAGCTTACATATTCATCACAGCCACCAACTGTTATAATGATGGTTGGTCTACAGGGTGCAGGTAAGACTACAACTTCTGGTAAGCTGGGTGGTTACCTGAAAAAGGATGGTAAGTCACCACTACTAGTTGCCTGTGACGTTTACAGGCCGGCAGCCATTAAGCAGTTGCAGGTTGTAGGTGAGAAGCTAGACCTACCAGTATTTGCCATGGGAGACCAGGTTTCACCGGTGGAGATATCCAAGAAGGCTCTTGAGCATGCTAAAAGCCACTCAAATGATGTGGTTATTATAGATACAGCAGGTAGACTACATGTAGATGAAGTCTTGATGCAGGAATTAAAGGATATAAAGACTCAGGTAAACCCTCAGGAAATACTCTTGGTTGTTGACTCTATGACGGGTCAGGATGCCGTAAATGTTTCTGAGAGCTTCAATGAAATACTTGGTATTGACGGGGTAGTTTTAACTAAGCTAGACGGTGATACCAGGGGTGGTGCGGCTTTATCAATAAGGGCTGTAACACAAAAGCCTATCAAGTTTATTGGTATGGGAGAAAAGCTTGATAACTTGGAACCTTTCTATCCAGATAGGATGGCCTCTAGAATACTTGGTATGGGAGACGTACTAAGTTTGATAGAAAAGGCTGAATCAGCCCTTGATATGGAAAAGGCCAAGGAGTTAGGTCAGAAGTTAAAGAAAAATGAAATGGACTTTGAAGACTTCTTGATGCAGCTAGAACAGGTTCAAAACCTGGGCCCACTAGACAAGCTTTTAGAATTGGTGCCTGGTATGGGCAACATAAAGGGTCAGATAGGTGACCTGGACAGCAAGGGCAAGGAAATAAATAGGACTAAGGCTATTATCCAGTCTATGACCCTGGAGGAGAGAAGGAATCCACAGATACTGAATGCTTCTAGGAAAAAGAGAATAGCAAGGGGGAGTGGTACTAGTGTCCAGGATGTAAATAGACTGATTAAGCAGTTTAATGAAATGAAAAAAATGATGAAGATGTTCCAGTCAAGTGGAATGATGGGCAAGATGAAGAAGGGTGGTTTCCCTGGTATGCCTAAGTTACCTTTTTAGGTCAGCAGATTCATTGTTTGAAAATAAATTATATTAATATTAAATTTTTGGAGGTATTTTGAAATGGCAGTTAAGATAAGATTAAGAAGAATGGGTACTCATAAGAAACCTTTTTACAGAGTAATAGTAGCAGATGCTAGATCGCCGAGAAACGGTAGATTTATTGAAGAAATAGGATACTATAACCCATTAACAGAACCTAAGCAGGTTAAGATTGACGAAGAAAAGGCAATCAAGTGGTTGGTAACAGGTGCACAGCCTACTGAAGTTGTTAAGAAGTTATTCGTATCAAACGGAATAATTGAAAAGTTTGAAGCAGCTAAAGAATCTAAGTAAATTTTGGTGGAGACGAGAATATGAAACAACTAGTAGAAGGAATAGCAAGAGCTCTTGTTGACAATCCTGACAAAGTGCTAGTCGAAGAAATTGTGGACGGCAAGGAAGTCCTACTTAAATTGACGGTTGATGACTCAGATATGGGTAAGGTAATCGGCAAGAAGGGTAGAATTGCTAAATCAATAAGAACTGTATTAAAATCAGTGTCCAACAAGAAGAAAGTAAATGTAACATTAGAAATAGTAGAGGATTAGGCTTGCCTAATCCTTTTTTGCTAAAAAACAAATTTTATTAGCGACTTAGCGACTAGGCTTATTCAAACAAGAAAGCCTTAATAATAATGCTAGGAGGTAATTAAGTGACTGATAAACTGGAATATTTTAAGCTAGGTAAGATAGTAACTACCAGGGGCTTAAAAGGAGAAATTAAAATATACCCCCATACAGACAAGATAGATAGGTTTAAGGACCTGGAATACTTTTTTATAGGTAATGATAGGGAAAAAAAGTACCTTGTAGAAAGAGCTGTAACTGCATCCAACAATTCTATAGTTGTTAAGTTGAAAGGTTATGACACTATTGAATCAGTTCAGTCCCTGATTGGCAAGTTTATATTTGTTGATAGGGAGATGTCATATCAATTGGACGAGGATGAATTTTTTATAGCGGATATGATAGGTATGGATGTAGAGACTATCGAGGGTCAAAAAATTGGAAAATTAGTCGATGTTCTGCAGTATGCAGCAAATGACGTATATGTAGTTAAGGGAGAGGATTCAAAGGAATACCTTATTCCTGCAACATACGAAATTGTGCCGGATATTGACACAGAAAACAGGTTGATGAAGATCAAGCCTATACCGGGACTACTGGACTAATTAGGATACATGTGATGACACTTTTTCCTGATATATTTGCTGCATATATAGGAGAAAGCATGATAAAAAAAGCAATAGACAATGGAATTTTAGAAGTTTATTTATATAATATCCGGGATTTTTCAGAAAACAAGCATAGGAAGGTCGATGACTATCCATTTGGTGGTGGGGCAGGTATGGTGATGACACCCCAGCCCATTATTTCAACGTATGAGCATATAATCAAGACTCATAATATTGATAAGCCAAGGGTTATATACCTATCGCCCAAGGGTAGGATATTTAACCAGGAGATGGCCAAGGACTTTTCACACTCTGAGGACTGTATCCTTCTGTGTGGCCACTATGAGGGCATAGACCAGAGGGTTATAGATATGATTGTTACCGAGGAAATATCTATCGGTGACTATGTACTTACAGGGGGAGAGCTCCCCGCCCTGACCATGATTGATGCCATATCTAGGTTGATACCAGGTGTTTTAAACAGGAATGAGAGCTTTGAAGATGAAAGCTTAGAGAATAATCTACTTGAGTATCCCCAGTATACTAGGCCCAGGGACTTTAGGGGGGTGGAGGTACCACCTGTCTTAGTGTCAGGCAATCATGGTAACATAGACAAGTGGAGACTTGAAGAGTCTAAGAAGATAACGAAGGATAGGAGGCCAGATTTATGGGACAAGTACCAGGCCTCTCACAGGGAAGATAATAAAAAAAAGAGACGAACTCGAAAGGCGGATTAATATGGAAAATAGAAAAAAAGTTAAGGCGATAGGTATAGAGACCTTTGTCTTTCTAACGATATTTATTGGAGGATTTTCTTGGTTAGGTAGTGTGATGGGTGTAGGACCAATGTTTAAGACAATGATGGCTACAGCCCATGACCTCCTGCTAAATACAGTATTTTTAATAATGGCGATGGCAGTTCTAGCGGGTGCTATCAGTAGTTTACTATCAGAATTTGGGGCTATAGCCTTGATCAACAAGATATTTGCACCTTTGATGAAGCCAATTTGGGGCCTACCAGGAGCAAGTATAACTGGTGTTGTTGCTACATACCTATCTGATAACCCAGCAATTATACCATTCGCTAAGGATAAGACATTTACACAGTATTTCAAGAAATACCAGGTACCAGCCCTTTGTAATATAGGTACAGCCTTTGGTATGGGACTGATTGTTACTACTTTCATGATAGCCCAGGGTAAGGAATATATAGCACCAGCCCTAATAGGTAATGTTGGAGCTATAATAGGTTCTATTATAAGTGTTAGACTAATGTTAAGACAGACTAAAAAGTACTATGGTGCCCAGGCCATGGAGCCATATGATGAAAGTCTAAGTGGGGCTGACATGGATAGTCAGGCAGAGTTTAGGCTAGTAAGAGAAGGTAACCTATTCCAGAGAGTGCTAGACTCATTACTAGAGGGTGGTAAGAACGGTGTTGAAATGGGTGTAGCTATTATACCAGGTGTTTTAATCGTTTGTACCCTAGTTATGATGCTAACTTTTGGACCAGGAGAAAAGGGATATACAGGCGCTGCCTATGAGGGTGTAAAGTTGCTTCCATATATAGGACAGAAGATAAGCTTTATACTTGAACCACTATTTGGATTCAAGTCACCAGAGGATATAGCCTTCCCAATAACAGCCCTAGGAGCAGTTGGAGCGGCTATCTCACTAGTACCAGAGTTTATTAAAAACGGGGCAATAGCTCCAAATGATATAGCTGTATTTACAGCAATGGGTATGTGCTGGTCAGGCTACTTGAGTACTCATATAGGTATGATGGATGCTCTAAAGTCAAGAGACCTAGCAGGCAAGGCAATTCTTGCCCATACAGTAGGAGGCTTATGCGCAGGTATATTTGCCCATATAATATTTATGTTAATAGTTCACTAAAAGATGATTTATTAAAACTTAATTAGACATAAGAAAAAGGCTATGCTGAAAATCTAAGATTTGGAGCATAGCCTTTGTTTTATCATTTGGCTTTTAATGAGCCATTTTTAGTTTTCCTGGTGAATCCTACTTAACAAGGGCCTTGTGGAATTTCTTTTTACCCTTCTTAATGATTACACCTTTCTTAAGGTCATCTAGGCTGATTGCTAGGTTAAGGTCTTCAACCTTCTTGTCTGCTATAGTCAGACCGCCCTGCTGAACCAGTCTTCTAACTTCACTCCTAGATGGCACTAGGTCACATTCCAACATAAGGTCAGTGACATTTATTGCACCGTCTGTAAGTTTAGCCGGGTCAATTTCAGTAGTTGGCATATTAGAATCATCTGCACCGCCAGCAAATAGGGCCTTAGATGCTTCCTGAGCCTTCTTAGCATCTTCTTCAGAGTGGACAAGTCTAGTCATTTCATAAGCAAGTAGTTCCTTTGCTTCGTTTAACTTGGCACCTTCCCAGGCTTCCATAGGCTTGATTTCTTCAAGTGTTAGGAAGGTTAGCTTTTTGATGAAGTTGATAACGTCAGCATCATCTACATTTCTCCAGTACTGGTAGAAGTCAAATGGAGAAGTCTTGTTAGGGTCAAGCCATACAGCTCCACCAGCAGTTTTACCCATCTTTGTTCCGTCAGCCTTAGTCAATAGAGGTATTGTCATGGCATGGGCATCCTCACCTAATTTTCTACGGATTAATTCAGTACCACCAAGTAGGTTAGACCACTGGTCGTTACCACCTAGCTGGATATTACATCCGTACTCTTTGTATAGGTGGTAGAAGTCATATGACTGCATTACCATGTAGTTGAACTCAAGGAATGATAGGCCCTTTTCCATCCTGTTCTTGTAGCATTCAGCCCTTAACATATTGTTTACAGAAAAATGTGGACCAACTTCCCTCAACATATCTATGTAGTTTAGTTTAAGTAGCCAATCTGCGTTGTTGACCATTATAGCCTTGTCATCGCTGAAGTCAATAAACTTAGACATCTGAACCTTAAAACAGTCACAATTGTGCTGGATAGTTTCTGGTGTCATCATAGTACGCATATCAGTACGGCCTGATGGATCACCTATGTAACCAGTACCACCACCAACTAGGACTACTGGTTTGTTGCCAGCCAACTGTAGCCTTCTCATCATAGATAAGGCCATGAAATGACCAACGTGTAGTGAATCTGCTGTAGGGTCAAATCCTAGGTAGAATACTGCCTTACCAGTATTTACTAGATTTCTTATTTCTTCTTCGTTAGTTATTTGGGCTATTAAGCCACGTGCTTGTAGTTCTTCAAAAACTCCCATTAGTACACCTCTTTCTAAAAATATATTATTCCTAAACTAAATAAGTATATAATTTTGTAATAAGTCCACATATATTATACACTATATAAATACAAATTTAAAGTGGGGCAAATTATAAAAGGCTTCCTACACCTATGTAAGAAGCCTTAATTATCAGTTTATATTAGGGCTCCTTTACTATCATCGGAAATAGAGCCACTAGAATTTGCTATGTGACCCTTTAAATCTTATAATAATAAACGTAACCAAAAATTGCTATATTTAACTTGCTTGTCGAATTGTCTATACTGTTTCTTTTCATTTTGGTTACCTCCCTTAAAATTTTATTAGTAATTGTAACACTTATTACTGGTATTTGTCAATACAATTCCTAATATTTACAACATTTACATATGTATTGAAAGAGTGGACTTTAATGAAAAGCAAAGATTTATATATAAGTTTGTGATATATACAAGATTATTGAAAAAAATATAATAAAAAACCATTTAAAGTATTGACAATACTAATATCTAAGGGTATAATATAATGGTTATTGAGTACGGGCGTACCTCTTTTACAAAGGTCAAGTATTTATGTACGTCTATGATATTAGGAGGAAGAAATGAACGAATTAATTAAGGCTATAGAAGCCGCACAGGTAAAATCAGATGTTCCTAATTTTGGACCAGGGGACACAGTAAGAGTACACGTTAAAATCGTCGAAGGTAAGAGAGAAAGAATCCAGGTATTCGAAGGTCTTGTTATCAAGAGACAGGGCGGAGGAATCAGAGAAACTTTCACTGTTAGAAAGATATCTTTCGGTGTAGGCGTAGAAAGAACATTCCCAGTTCATTCACCAAAGATTGAAAAGATTGAAGTTACAAGATTTGGTAAGGTTAGAAGAGCTAAGATCAACTATATCAGAGGTAGAGTTGGTAAGGCTGCTAAGATCAAAGAAGCTAGAGGCAAAAGAAAATAATCTAGCATATACAATTATGTATATTAGTAAATTAGGGTGTCTCAGGATGCCCTTTTTTAGTGTAAAAGAGCCTTGAGGCAAGGGCCTTTGGGATTGATATATATGAGGGCTTTATTATAGCCCTGCTGTGACAGTCCAGTCGCAGGAAGGAGGAAGCATGAGTTACAATGATGAATACTTGAGGGATGACAACCTGAATATAAACTGGTATCCGGGTCATATGAAAAAGACCAGGGAGCTGGTACAGAATAATTTAAAGCTGGTAGATGTGGTGATAGAGCTTTTAGATGCAAGGATACCACTTAGCAGTAAGAACCCTGACATAGATAGGCTGTTGGGTGATAAGCCTAGGATAGTCCTTTTAAATAAGGCAGACATGTGTGAGAAGCCTGCTATAGATGCCTGGGTGGCCTACTTTGCCAAGGAGGGTGTAAAGGCAATACCTATTAACGCCATGACGGGTACAGGTGTTAACAAGGTAATATCTGAGTGTAAGGCAGTTACCAGGTCTATGATGGAAGGTTTGGCTGAGAAGGGCAGGAGAGAGAGGGCTATCAGGATTATGATAGTTGGTGTACCCAATGTGGGCAAGTCTTCCCTAATCAACAAGCTATCTGGTAGAAGGTCAACTCAGACTGGTGATAGGCCAGGTGTTACCAAGGGTAAGCAGTGGGTCAAGATCAGGGGTGACATGGAGCTTTTAGATACCCCGGGTATACTTTGGCCAAAGTTTGAAGACCAGGAAGTTGCCTTAAATCTTGCCTTTACAAGGGCTATAAAGGATGAAATTCTAGATGTTGAAACACTTGGTTTGAGGTTGATTGAAAGGCTTATGGAAATAGCCCCAGACCTTTTGATGGAGAGATATAAGCTAGAATCTATTGGTCCACAGGGGATTGATACAATGGAATCCATAGGCAGGAAGAGGGGATTTATACTAGGAAATAGGGAACTTGACTATACCAGGATAGCAACTACAGTCCTGAATGAGTTTAGGGAAGGTAAGATAGGTAAGATAGTACTTGAAATGCCTTCAATCTAATTTGATTGATTTTCTCGGTGCTTGACTTAAAAATAAATAAAAAATATAATTACTATAGGAAACTTATTATAGATAATCCACCGATAGAAAAGTTATCGAATGGGAGGAGTTTAGATGAATAAATTAGTAAATAAGGCCTCAAATTGGTTGGAAATAAATTTGGATAATTTGGAATACAACTTTAAGGGGATAAAGAATAAGATACCTAAAGGCACAAAGATGTGCATGGTCATAAAGTCAAATGCCTATGGTCATGGAGCGGTTCAAATAGCAAGGTTCTATGAAGAATTAGGGGCTGACTTTTTTGCTGTAGCCAGGTTAAATGAAGCCATGGAGTTAAGGGATCATGGAATTACCACACCTATTTTAAACCTTGGTTATACCAATCCATTGACTATAGAAGATTCTATTAGAAACAATGTATCTATGACTGTATTTGACCTTGAATTGGCTCAAGAGATTGATAAGGTGGCCAGGGAAATAGGAATTAAGGCCAAGATACACTTAAAATTAGATACTGGTATGTCTAGGCTAGGCTACGTAGTCCTTGATGACAAGTTAGATGAGATTGCAGATGAGATAAAGCAGATAAGCCAGTTTGAGGGCATAATATTAGAGGGTATGTATACCCACTTTGCAACAGCTGATGCTAGAAATAAGGAATTTGAAAATCTACAGACACATAGGTTTTCCGAAATGGTTGACAAGGTCAAAGCCATGGGTGTGAATATTGAATATATCCACTGTTCTAACAGTGCAGAAATCTTGGACTGTGACGAAAAGTATGATATGGTTAGGCCAGGTATAATCCAGTATGGTATATACCCCTCAAATGAGGTGAGCTATTCTATAGACATCAAGCCAGTCATGACTTTTAAGGCCAAGGTATCAAATGTCAAGGTATTGGATGCAGGTACATCTATCAGCTATGGAAGAATTTATTTTACAACTGTAAGGGAAAAGATTATAAGCATTGCAGCTGGTTATGCAGATGGTTTTTTAAGGGGGAGGAGAAATCCCTACGTATATATAAATGGGGTAAAGTGCTCTATAGTTGGTAGGATATGTATGGACCAGTGCATGGTTAGGGTACCAATGGATATGGATGTAAAGGTCAATGATGATGTAGTTATCTTTGGTGATGACCTGGTTTCTGTTGATGATGTTGCCAGGGGATGTGATACCATAGCCCATGAGGTCATGTGTATGATGAGCAGGCGTGTACCTAGGGTTTACTATAGGCATGGAGAAATAGTATCTATAGTTGACTACTTATGAAGATAAGTAATGGGTCGTCAATATATATGTCGTTGACTGAAATAAGGAGCTTTGTATGTTAAAAGATTTAGACCTGAGTGAAATTAGTAAATTAAAAACAAAGGAAATAAAGGACCTGGCAGAGAGTCTTCCTCAGGAGGAATACTCGGACTTTATAGAGATTTTTTCTGCTGATGAGAGAAAGTCAGTCCAGTCTATATGTGAAAAACTGAAAAAGGCCCTGACCAGAAAGCAGGCAGAGGAAGAAAGGCTAGACCTCCTAAACTACTACGAAAACGAGTGCTATAAAAATGGAGCAGTCTTTGTAGCCGGCCTTGACGAAGTTGGAAGGGGTCCCTTGGCAGGACCGGTAGTGGCAGCAGTAGTTGTCTTAAAACCAAATGCCAGGATAGAGGGCATAAACGACTCCAAAAAGTTGTCAGAGGAAAAGAGAGAGACCTTATACGATATTATAATTAATGAGGCTATAGACTATGGCATAGGTATGGCAGATAACTTTGAGATAGATGAACACAATATCTTAAATGCTACCTATATAGCCATGAGGAGGGCCTTAGAAAAACTAGAAGTTGAAGTGGATTGTCTCCTTAATGATGCAGTAAGGATACCTGGGGTCGATATTCCCCAGATGCCTATTATAAAGGGGGATGCCAAGTCTATATCCATAGCAGCGGCCAGTATAGTAGCCAAGGTTACCAGGGATAGGATGATGGTTGATTATGACAAGGAATATCCAGGTTATGGATTTGCTTCAAATAAGGGCTATGGTACCAGGGACCACTACCAAGGCCTAGAAAAATTTGGTAGGACCAAGATACATAGGAATAGCTTTTTAAAGAATCTTTAAGGGTTAATTTTTATGTGTATTAATATGGAGGTATGGATATGGAATACAAGGAAATGCTGGATAAGGCAAGAGAAAAGTATAATGGATCATGCAAGGTCTGTAGGGTCTGTGATGGTGTGGCCTGTCGTGGCCAGGTTCCAGGTATGGGTGGTAAGGGCACAGGTAAGGCCTTTATAGAAAATGTTGAAGCCCTAGACAGGATTAAACTTAATATGAGAGTTATCCATAAGGTGGTTGAGCCAGATATGACAATAGACCTATTTGGCAAGGAGCTAGACCTACCAGTGATGGCAGCTCCAATAACTGGTACAATCCTTAATATGGGTGGCCTAGTTACAGAAAAGGAATATATTGAGCCTGTAGTTGAAGGCTGTAAAAATATGGGTACCTATGCGATGGTAGGAGATACAGCAGTACCACAAATACTTTTAGACAACCTAGAGGTTATGGAAAAGTATGATGGGGCTGGTATTGTATTTATCAAGCCATGGGAAAATGGAAATATAATAGAAAAAATCAAAAAGGCAGAAAAGGCTGGGGCAATAGCAGTTGGTGTTGACCTGGATGCATGTGGTCTAGTTACACTTAAGCTACATGGTACACCTGTCTATGCTAAGAATACAGAAGAAATAAGAGAGCTTGTTGATTCAACAAACCTACCTTTTATATTAAAGGGAATAATGACTCCAGACGAGGCCCTGATGGCAGTAGAGGCTGGTGTTTATGGTATAGTTGTTTCTAACCATGGTGGAAGGGTCCAGGATTATACTCCGGGAACTGCAGATGTATTACCTGAAATAGCCAAAGCAGTAAATGGCAGGGTTAAGGTATTTGTTGATGGTGGTATCAGGACTGGTGTCGATGTCCTAAAGATGTTGGCCCTGGGTGCTGATGCCTGTCTAATAGGTAGACCATTTATAACAGCTTCCTTTGGTGGTCAGACTCAAGGTGTTGAAATGTATATTTCAAGACTAAAGGCAGATCTAGAGGCAGCTATGGTATTAACGGGTTGCCAGGACCTTGCTTCTATAGATGATAGGATAATATATAAGTAAGAATATAGCAATAAGGATATTAATAAGAATATATTAATAAGTATAATATAGACTGGTAGTTGACCAAAAACCACCAGTCTTTTTTTTGCATAAAATAAGGCTGACAAAGGGTTAATGTATGATTTATATAAGGGGCATAGGTAGATAAAAGTAGATAACAATATATAACAATATATAACAGGTTGAGATCAGTTTAATTGTAATGATAAATTTGGTCTTTATTTATTTTCAAAATAGTACATAAGACTATAGGTCTAATTAGGCTTATGGAGGTTTTATGAATAATTACGAGATTGGAATGATAGGAGAAGAAGCAGTAGCCCTTTATCTTGAAAGGATAGGCTGTAGGATAGTGGATAGAAACTATAGGACCAGGAGGGGAGAACTGGACATAATATTTGTAGAAAAGGAAATATTGGTGTTTGGAGAGGTAAAAACCAGGAATAGTACCTACTTTGGCAACCCAGCCCAGGCAGTAGATTCAAAGAAGATGGCCAGGATTATTTGTCTTGCCAAAAATTATCTTTCTGCAAAAGACTTATTTGACTACTCGGTCAGGTTCGATGTATTTGAAGTATATTTCAAAGAAAAAAAGATAAAGCATATAAGGAATGCATATACTATAGGAGGTAATATATGATTAACAAGATCAAGTCAGGTATGGTCATGGGGGTAGACGGTCTAATAGTTGACATAGAAGTAGATATATCCAAGGGGATGCCCTACTTTAGTGTGGTTGGCCTAGCAGGCACAGAGGTTAAGGAGTCAAAGGAGAGGGTTAGGTCGGCAATTATAAATAGCGGTTATGACTTCCCCCTAAATAGGCTGGTCATAAACCTGTCACCAGCAGATGTCAAAAAGGATGGGTCTTACCTAGACCTTGGTATATGTGTAGGTATATTGAGGACTAAGGTTAAAAAATCAGATGACTACCTGGCTGAGTCTGGCTTTTTAGGTGAATTGTCCTTAGATGGCAAGATCAAAAACATGAGGGGGATCCTGTCTATAGTAATCAGGATGAAGAAAGAAGGGATTAAGAGGGTCTTTATACCCATAAGCAATTACCCTGAGTGCAGGGAGATAGAGGGTATGGAAGTTATAGGTCTAGACAGCGTTAAAGAGTGTATAAAAATCCTTAATATGGCACCTGATCAAATGGAATCCTATCTGGCTAGTAAGTACATTAACCTGTATGGAGATAAAAACAAAGAACATAATAAGGAAGATAATGAAGAAGATAAAAATGAAGATAAAGAAACTGAAATGCCTGTAGGCAAACCTGGAATTATGGAGGATGACTTTTATAACATAAGGGGAAATATAATAGCAAAGAGGGCTGCCATGATAGCAGTTGCAGGTGGCCACAATATGCTTATGATAGGACCTCCAGGTACCGGTAAAACAATGATAGCAAGGTCCATCAAGACCATATTGCCCAGACCCAGTACCCAGGAAGAACTGGAAATTACCCAAATATACAGTGCGGCAGGACTCCTAAAAGAGGGTGAGGGGATAAAAAAAGTTAGACCCTTTAGGCAACCCCACCATACTGCTACCAAGATATCCATTATAGGTGGTGGTGCCAAGGCCAGCATGGGGGAGATTACCCTTGCCCATAGGGGGGTCTTATTTTTGGACGAAGTAGCTGAGTTTTCCAAGCAAATACTAGAAGCCCTAAGGCAGCCAATTGAAGATTCTATGGTAAATATTTCAAGAATCAACCACAGTGTGACCTATCCAGCTGCCTTTCAATTGATAGTATCCATGAACCCATGTCCATGTGGCTACTACAAGAGTCATAAGGAGTGCACGTGTAGACAGTACGAAATAGACAAGTACTTAAGCAAGATATCCGGACCTATACTTGATAGGATGGATGTCTTTTGCGAGGTGGGAAAGGTTGATTTTGAAGACTTTGACGATAGGTCGCAGAGGATGACTTCTAGAGAAATCTTAGAAGTAATCGAGTCTGCAAGGAATATTCAAGCAGATAGATTTAAAGACAGAGACTTCTATGTAAATTCTCAAATGACAAGTGAAGATATAGAAAAATACTGTTATCTAGACCAAGATTCGTCCATGATGGCGTCAAGGATATATAAAAAGTATGGTTTAAGTAATAGGTCCTATACCAGACTCTTGAAGTTGGCTAGGACTATAGCAGACCTTGAATCTAGGGAGACTATATCTAGCAAGGATCTCTTAGAGGCTTTTTCCTATAGGAAGGCCTATTATAAGTACTTTAATCGCTAGATGAAACAAGGAAAATATAAATTTTACAGTGGGACCTTATTGCTAGATGTATGTATAGAAGTTGTAGGTATATTTATAGGATTTATAGTAGGTGAATTTGATTTGGAGGATAAGTGATGGATAATTTTTTTATATGGGCCAAGGAAGTTATTGGAATAGGTCCTAGGAATATGAAGCTTTTCTATGAAGAAAACAAGGACGGCTTAGAGGAAATATTTATGGATGTAGATTATAAGGGGTCGGTTGGAGGATCAGTTAGCCAGACGAGGCTTATGGATTCTGCCGGTCAAATAGGGTCAAGAGACTTTATAGGTTGGATTTTAGACCTTGGTCAGACCTACTTTTCTAAAAAAATCATGGATAAGATTAGCAAGTATGGATACGATCAATCCCTTATAGATGAAATAAAAAATAATGTTAAGATAAACAAGGCTTCATATGTATGCTATGATTCAGAAGACTATCCTGCCTTATTGAGAAATGTATATGACCCACCCTATATCCTTTATTACTATGGGGATATAAGTGTGGCAAATGCCTATCCTCTGTTATCAGTTGTAGGAGCCCGCAAGTCTACAGACTATGGAAAAAATGCCAGCAAGTACCTGGTCAAGGACATATCAGAAGCTGGTATAGGCATAGTAAGTGGTTTGGCTCTAGGTATAGATTCCCATGCCCACAGGTATTGTATGGAGGGTGGGTCTCCTACCATAGCCGTGATGGGGACTGCCATAGATAATATATATCCCAGGTCAAATACCAACCTATTTAAGGAAATATTAGACCAAGGCGGCCTTATATTATCAGAAACTGGACCAGGCGGCCAAACCTTTAGGGCTAATTTTGCCATGAGAAACAGGATTATAGCTGGCCTATCCAGGGGAACCCTGGTAATTGAAGCTGGTAAAAAGAGTGGGTCACTTATAACTGCCACTTACGGACTGGATAATGGCAGGGAGGTCTACCTGGTGCCAGGAAGTATTTTTTCAGACCTATCATATGGTTGTAATGAAATGATAAGTAGGGGAGGAAAAATCGTACTGAGTAGTAAGGATATACTAGAAGATTATGAAGCTTTTTATTCTTTTGATTCCTTAAATAACAAAAAAAATAAGAAAAATACTGGTAATAATGACTCTGTTTGTGATAATATTAGAAATGATAAGTTAAAAAGGCAACAATTTTCTGAACAGGAGCGGGCTATTTTGAAGCTTTTATCCGAAAAGGGGGCCTTAGAAATTGACAAGACTTCTCTCTACCTTAATATTGAGATAGGAGATGTCATATTTTGTGTCAATAATTTATCTATGATGGATTATATTTTTGAGGTGGGTATCAATACCTACCAATTAAATAGGGTCCTTATAATATAAAAAATGGAGGTGTTGTTTGTGCCAAAAGCTTTAGTAATAGTTGAGTCTCCAGCAAAGGCAAAGACTATCGAAAAATTTCTAGGCAAAAACCACTATGTTGTAAAGGCATCTGTAGGACATATAAGAGATTTACCCAAGAGCAGGTTGGGGGTTGATATAGATAATAATTTTGAACCCGAGTATATAAATATTAGGGGTAAGGGACCTGTAATAAAGGACCTTAAAAAAGAGGCGAAGAAGGCCTCAAAGATCTATCTGGCAACCGACCCCGATAGAGAGGGGGAGGCAATCTCCTGGCACCTATCCTATATACTTGATATAGATCCTGAGAGCCAATGTAGGATAGAATTTAATGAAATAACTAAGGATACAATAAAGAAGGCTATAAAGAAGCCTAGGCAGATAAATATAGATTTGGTTGATGCCCAACAAGCCAGAAGGGTTCTGGACAGGTTATTGGGTTACCAGATAAGCCCAATCTTGTGGCAGAAAATCAGGAGGGGCCTAAGTGCTGGTAGGGTCCAGTCGGTTACAACCAAGTTGGTATGCGATAGGGAGACAGAAATTGAAAATTTTGTGCCTGTTGAATACTGGTCCTTGGATTTGATTTCAGAGGTAGATGGATGTCCAGTTGAATTTTCTTTTTATGGTATAGATGGAAAAAAACTTGACCTAAATAATGAAGACCAGGTCAATGAGATAATTGACAAGATAAGGGGCTCTAGTCTTCTTGTTAAGAAGATAGATACAAGGACTAGGAAGAGGGCTGCAGTTAAACCATTTACCACTTCTGTATTACAGCAGGAGGCTGTAAATAGGCTGGGCTTTACTACCAGGAAAACAATGAAGATAGCCCAGGAGTTATATGAAGGAGTAAATGTAAAGGGTGAAGGCAGCCTTGGTTTGATTTCTTATATCAGGACTGATTCGCAGAGATTGTCTGAAGAGGCCAAGTCTTCTGCCAAAGACTTTATATTGAATTCCTATGGACAGAAATACCATTCAGAAACTAAGGACAAGAAGTCCAAGTCTAAGACCAATTCCCAGGACGCCCATGAGGCTATCAGACCTACGTCCGTTTATAGGCATCCAGAAGATATAAAGGCTTCTTTATCAAATGACCAATACAAGTTGTACAACCTAATATGGAAGAGGTTTGTGGCAAGCCAGATGGCAGATGCCCTATATGAAAGTATGAGTATAGAGGCAGAAATTGGCCAATATACTTTTAAGGCATCTGGGTCAAAGCAGGTTTTTGATGGCTTTACCAGGGTTTATGATTACTATGATAGGGAAGACAAGATTCTTCCTGAAATCAAACTCAATGATAAGTTGGGGCTTAAGGAGATTGATCCAGAGCAGCATTTTACCCAGCCACCTGCCAGGTATACAGAGGCAAGTCTAGTAAAAACCCTAGAAGAACTGGGTATTGGTAGACCTTCAACGTATGCACCTACTATAGGAACTATCCTGACTAGGGAGTATGTGGAAAAAGAGGGGCCAGCTATAAAACCAACTGAACTTGGAAAGATAGTTACAGAGATACTAGAAGAAAACTTCGAGATGTTGACTGATGTAGACTATACTGCCCAAATGGAATCTAGACTTGATAAGATTGAAGATGGTCTTGAAAACTGGAAAGATGTGGTTTCAGAATCATATGCTCCACTGGCATCGTCCATCAAAGAAGCTATTGAAAATATAGAAAAAATTAATATGGATATAGAGACCGATGAAGTCTGTGAAGTCTGTGGGTCTAATATGGTAATCAAGCATGGTAGGTTTGGCAAGTTTATGGCTTGTAAGAACTATCCGGAGTGTAAGAATACCAAGCCTATAGTAGACAAGGTAGGGGTCAAGTGTCCAAAGTGTGGAGATGGGGATATAATCATAAGGAAGTCTAAGAGAGGTAGGGTCTTCTATGGTTGTAGCAATTATCCTGACTGCGATTTTGTAGAATGGAACAAACCTACAGGCCAGGTATGTCCTGACTGTGGATCCCACATGGTTGAGAAGGTAACTAAGAAGGAAAGCAGGTCAATCTGTTCGAACAAGGATTGTATAAGCAATCAGAAGCCTAAGAAGGGCAAGGACAAATAGGTTAATACCTAATATGATAAGACTAATAATATAAGGGAAAAATCAAAAAATTATTAGAATATAATGAAAATTATAAAAATGCTTATCAAAATAGTTGAAAAAATATACAAATTGTGGTAACCTTAACTTGTGTATATTGTTTAAATTGTGTGTATTTTTAAAAAATAAGGTCACACTAGGTTTAGTTCAGATAATATTAAAAAAGACCAATAAAAAAATATATGATAATTAATAAAATTAGGAGGGGGTACCACATGACAAGTGAGTTGTTATTAAACACGAGAAAGATAAACAAGACACTTCAGTCTAATGCAGGGACATCTGTTTCTTTTGACCAGTTGTCAGTTATACTAAGTGATGTACTTGATTCAAATGTCTACATAGTTAGCTTGAAGGGTAAAGTATTAGGACACCATCTACAGAAGCCGGAAGATAGTTCAATAATTATCGATGAAGATAGTAATAAGAATGTCTTCCCAGCTGAGTATACAGAAAATATCTTGAAAATATATGAAACTAAAGAAAATATATCTGGCGAAGAAGCTCTAAAGTTCTTCCCACATGAACAAAATAGGTTGGCTAAGTTTACTACAGTTGTACCTATATTTGGTAGTGGAGATAGACTAGGAACACTTCTATTATCTAGATATAACAAGTCTTTTGTGGATGAAGACTTGGTAGTTGCTGAATATGCAGCAACAGTTGTGGGTCTAGAGATAATCAGGGCTATCAGTGAAGAGATGGAAGAAGATATGAGGAAGAAGACTGTGGTTCAGATGGCCATAGGAACACTTTCATATTCTGAGCTTGAAGCAATAGAGCATATATTTAATGAATTGGATGGCGACGAAGGATTACTAGTTGCAAGCAAGATAGCAGATAAGGTTGGAATTACCAGGTCTGTAATAGTAAATGCATTGAGAAAGTTTGAAAGTGCGGGAGTTATAGAGTCTAGGTCACTTGGTATGAAGGGTACTCATATTAGAATCCTAAATGACAAGCTACTAGACGAACTGGCAAAGGTAAGATAGGAAGATATATTACTATACTTTGTGAGTGATCGTTTGTAAGTCACTTGTAAGTTACCAGTATATATTATGTGCGTTAAAAGTGGCGTTAGGGTGATGTATTACCTTAGCGTCATATTTTTTAGGAGGAAGATATGCCATTAGCAGATAAGTATAGACCTACTAGGATAGAGGATGTCGTTGGTCAAAAACATATTATTGGTAGGGGTAGGCTCTTGAATAATATGATAGAAAAAGCCTATTTTCCAAATATGATATTTTTTGGTCCGCCGGGTGTAGGTAAGACAACAGTGGCTGAGATAATAGCAGCCAGGGCAGATAAGAAGTTTTTTAAAATCAATGCGTCTAATTCGTCTATAGATGATATAAAGAGGGTTATAGCCTCTATAGGTAACCTTGATGCCCAAAAGGGAATCCTCCTATATATAGATGAAATCCAGAGTTTTAATAAAAAACAACAGCAGTCAATTTTAGAATTTATAGAGAATGGCCAGATAAGCTTGATTGCAAGTACAACAGAAAATCCCTACCACTATGTCTACAAGGCCATCCTAAGCAGGAGTATAGTCATGGAGTTCAAGTCTATTTCTTTAGAGGATATAGTCAAGGGACTTGAAAATATAGTGGGCAGGTACAGGGAGGCCAGCAATCTAGACCTGGTTTGTGACATGGAGGCCTATGAGGCTATAGCAAATGCTTCTGGTGGTGATATGAGGTCGGCAATCAATCTCTTAGAGTTGGCCATAAGTGAGTCCAGGTTGGATAAGGATGCCAGGGCCAAGATTGATATGGGTGTAATTGAGGGCTTGAACATATCTACTAGCTATAATTTCGATACTAGTGGGGATGTCCACTACAACCTATTAAGCGCCCTACAAAAATCAATAAGGGGCAGTGATCCAGACGCAGCCATATACTATTTGGCCCGCCTAATTAAGGGGGGAGACCTGGCGAGTATCATTAGAAGGCTCTTGGTCATAGCCTCAGAAGATGTGGGTATGGCCTATCCCAATGCCATAGTGATAGTCAAGGCCTGTCTTGATTCAGCCATGCAAGTGGGCTTACCAGAGGCAAGGATACCCCTGGCCCAGGCCTGCCTAGTCCTTGCTACAGCTCCTAAGTCTAATTCAGCCTATATTGCTGTGGATAGAGCCCTGGCAGATATAGACAGTATGGTCCAGGATGATATACCTAACCACCTCTTGGATGCCCATTATAAGGGGGCTCATTCCCTAGGTCATGGCAAGGGGTATAAATACCCACATGCATATCCAGACCATTATGTAGACCAACAATACCTACCAGATAATATGGTTGACAAGGTCTATTACGAGCCACAGAATAATAAATTTGAAAGTCAGATAAGGGACTTTTTGAATTATTTAAGGGATAAAAAGTCTGAATAAAGGCTAGAGGTTGGATTTTATAATTTGTATAAAATAGAGAGAATCTTGAAATTTTAATAAAATTTTAATCTTGACTTTTTTACTAGGATATAATATTATAGACGTAGAGTTAATTCGTATCAATTTACTAGGAATTAATTCGAGAAGAGGTGAAAACAATGAAGCTTTCGACTAAGGGTAAGTACGGTTTAAAGGCAATGTTTGAACTAGCTGTCAGTGGCAATGAAAATGAACCAGTTCCACTAAAATATATTGCCAATAGGCAAGAGATATCAGATCAATATTTAGAACAAATTTTCTCAGCACTTAAGAAGGCCGGTTTAGTCAAGAGTGTGAGAGGGGCTCAAGGGGGTTATTTCCTATCAAAGCCTGCGTCCGAGATAACTGTAGCAGATATCTTGAGAGTATTAGAAGGGGATATGGCTTTTACAGAATGCTTGTTGGATGAAGACGCCTGTAAGAATTTTGATTCATGTTCAACTAGGTATGTGTGGGCTAGGATCAAGCAGGCAATTGAAGATGTTACTATGTCTATATCCTTACAGGATATGGCGGATGATTACAATTCAAACTTCAACTACAGGGAAGATGACATTACTTTAAAAATGAGAGAAATCAAATAACTCTTAAATATATTTTATCGATGAAAAGAAGGGCCTCGAGCTCTTCTTTTGAGTTTATAAGAATTATGGAGGAAAAATGAAAAGAGTTTTGTTGGGTATGAGTGGTGGCGTAGATAGTTCAGTTGCCGCCTTTCTACTACAAAAAGAAGGTTACGAGGTTGTAGGTGCGACCATGGCCTTATGGGACTTTAAAGACGGAAATAAGGATACTTCAATTGAGGACGCAAGGGCTGTCTGTAATAAGTTGAATATTGACCACCATGTCCTGGATTTTAGGGAAGACTTTAAGGACCTAGTTGTAGACAATTTTATAGATGAGTATTTTACTGGTAAGACACCAAATCCGTGTGTTTTTTGTAATAAGACAATTAAGTTTGGGCTTTTATTTGATAAGGCTAGGGAACTCGGCTGTGACTATGTGGCGACCGGCCACTATGCCCTGGTAGACTTTAATGAAAAAAGTGGTAAATACGAAATAAAAAAGGCATCGAGTGATAGCAAGGACCAGACCTATGTCCTATACAACCTAAACCAGGAAAAATTGGCTAGGATCCTATTCCCAATAGGTAAGTATGACAAGGATACTATTAGGGAGATGGCCAAAGAAATTGGCTTGGAAGTCCATAACAAGCCTGATAGTCAAGATATATGTTTTATACCAGACCATGACTATGAAGGTTTCTTGAAGGAGAATTCCAAAAAGAAGGTAGAGGCTGGTAACTTTGTAGATAGGTCAGGCAAGGTCTTGGGCAGGCACAAGGGTATAATAAGCTATACAATAGGCCAGAGGAAGGGGCTAGGTATAACCTTTGGCAAACCTACCTATGTAGTGGCTATAAATGGCCATGACAAGTCAATAGTCCTTGGGGATAATGGTGACCTCTTTAAGACTAGCTTGACTGCCAGGGATGTAAATTTTGTCGAATGGAGTCAGGATGAAGTTGATGGCCCTATAGATGTTTATGCCAAGGTAAGATATGCGGCCAGGCCTGCACAAGCCAAGGTGACATATATTGGCAAGTACAGGGTTAGGGTCGACTTTCTAGAGCCTCAAAGGGCTATAACAAGTGGTCAGAGTGTAGTATTCTATTCTGAAGATAGGCTCCTTGGAGGGGGCATTATAGAATAGGATGTACAGTATATAAAAATTGGTAAATTATATGACAGAATAAGTATGTTTATTAATTTTGCTTGATTGTATAATCAAGTTGAACAATTAAATAAAAAATCCATAGCTATACTTCTGTGGTAGAATGTAGGTGTTAAATAAACAATAAACCAAAGGAGTTATAACTATGGATCATGTATGTTTTACCACAACTAGACACGAAAAAGGGAAACATCTTTCTTATGATGAACGAGTTTTGATTCAGATTCGCTTGAAAGATGGATGGTCATCTAACAAAATTGCTGATGAAGTCTTCTAAGATGAGCTTGACCTTATATATCGACAGACAGCTTTGTAATATGCATTTTTAGTTATCAATGTTCAACTTTGTATATTTGTAAATAATGTGAGACATTTTTTAGAGAGAAAATAATAGAAATTTGGTATAATGGTTGGAGATTATTCTCCAATCATAATTTCCCTCATTTCAATAGGAGATAATCAACCTAAAACCTGCATAAGCAATCTGTTAGACTTATATAAATATCTTTTTATTTGTATAATCAAATCATCATATGAATAGAAGGTTAAGTTACTGTAAAATCGTTCATTGTCGTTTCTATGACTACGTTCTACCTTACCGTTATGTCTAGGTGTTCTGGGGCGTATAAGTTTGTGCTCTATACCATTATTAGCACAGAATATATCAAAGGGATGTGTACGTTTAGTTTCCCTAAAATACGTAAACTCAAATCCATTGTCAGTTTGTATTATTTTAGGTTTATATTTAAAGTGTTTAATAGCCATAATAACAAATTCAATAGTTGAATACGATGATTGCTCCTTAAATGGGTAGATAAATCGTTCTCTGCTTGCCTCATCTATCATAGTATATTGATAGAACTTATCGGGCATATCTCCAACATAACATTTTTGGGGTACATATTTAGCATCAAGTTGCCATTTTTCACCTATATTATCAGGGGTATGATACTTTTTAGGTAGGTATTTTTTCTCTTTCTTTTTTTCATTTTTAAAGAATCCCATTTTTCTTAGAAGTCTAAAAAGAGAACAAGGATGTCTCTTATAGGACTTATTTTTCTTTAATTTAGCATATAATTCAATCATAGATATATTAGGGTTTCTTCTGATATAGTTTTTAATATGCCTAATTTCATCATCAGTATGAGCCTTAGGATGCTTAGAATGAGGTCTATGAGACTTATCTATTAACGAGGCTTTATCACCATCAAACTTCTTATTCCAACGCATAAGAGAGGCTTTAGATATCTTGTATTTTCTACTATAATAGTATTCATAGAGAGAGTTCCTTTCGTTTTTGATTTGTGGTTATTTCAATTATACAGGATATTCTCTCTTTTTTATATTATTTGTCTCACATCAATTGTAACACTACAAAAAAATTAGGGTATCATTTTGAGTAAATATATTATACAAGGAGACAAGATATGAATTTAGAAAATCTAGTAGATGAATATTTAAAAGTATGTGAAAATCAAAATAATTTAAACTATAAAACAGTAAAGTCTTATAAACTGGACTTAAAACAATACATGGTATTTTTGGATAAGGAAGAAAATTATTATAGAAAAGAGATATTATGCAAATACATAGAAATATTACATACAAAGGATTATAGAGTGAAAACAATTAAAAGAAAGATAGCAACTCTGAAAGCTTTTTTCTCATATCTTGTATATGAGGACATATTAGAATACAACCCTTTTGTAAAAATAAGATTAAGACTAAAGGAACCTGTTATTTTACCCAAAACAATACCTATAGTATATTTAGAAAACTTATTTAAATGTTTATATGATGAAAGAGATAATGCCGATAAAAACACATATAAATACAAAGCACTTTCTAGAGATATTATAATCTTAGAAATATTAATAAGTACTGGAATAAGAATTAGTGAGTTATGTGACTTAAGAAAGGAACAAATTTCATATAGTGAAAGGATGATTAGAATTTACGGTAAAGGTGATAAAGAGAGAATATTACCGGTGTATAATGAAAATCTATGGAAAGAAATAAAACAATATGAGGAATTATTTGGATTAGAAATTAAAGGATATTTCTTCATAAATAGAATCAATAATAAATTGTCAGATCAGTCAGTGAGAAATATGATTAAAAAAAATTGTAAGAAAGCAAGTATACCAATTAATATAACACCTCATATGTTTAGGCATACATTTGCTACGCTTTTATTAGAAAATGATGTTGATTCTAGAAATATACAGCAAATATTGGGACATTCAAGCATAACAACGACACAAATTTATACGAATATAACTTCTAATAAAAAAATTGAAATAATGAAATACAAAAATCCAAGATTAAAAATATCTACCAATAAAGGATAATTTATTATTATGAGTGGTAGGATGAAATGAATGTATGTTATAACATAAAAAACGCATCTAGAGCCAAACAATCCGATTTAATAAAGGCTTTAAGTATATATTCAAAAACAGTGGATAAGTTTGCCCAGACCGATACAAATCAAATTATGGATTATATTTCAAAAAGGTATGACGAAAATAGAATTATGTTTTTTTTCGTATTGTATCTTAATGGAGAAGTGTGCGGATTTGCAGAATACGCATATCTAAAGAAAAATAAAGTATTAATGCTAGATTATCTGTGTACGGAAAGTAGAAATCACACACTATTTTATAATTTTTACCAGATGATTTTTGAAGAAATAAATAGGACTTTGAATTCCAAACAGCTATTCATAGAATTTATTGTGACCGAATTATCTTTACTTAAACATGGAAAAAAACTCATTGAAACGGATAGCAATTATTTTAGGCAAGTTTTATCATTTGAACAATTTCATATATTAAACATACCGTATAAACAACCATGTATGGGCAAAACATTAGAGTTCTTTGAATATAGCCTAGCTATAAAAAAAGCAGACTCATGTGAAGATAACTCATATGTATATAATAAAAATTTTTATATGTCCTTAATATCAGAAATATATGAGGAACACTATTTGCAGTGGTATTTGCATTATACAGATAATAAAAAAGAAATTATAGAAACGTTCAATAATAGTCTTGCTTTGCTCAATAATGAATACCCTCCAGAGGCATATGTTGAAGAAATATATTCGGTTAATTGCCGATTGTTTGATAAGGGAATATGCAATCAGATAAAACCTGAAACAATAACTTTATCTAAACAAAAGAAAAAGAATATCAGGAAATATTTAGTATGTGTAATTTGGGTAGCATTAAGTTTAAGCTCGATTTTATTATGTTATTTTCAAGATGAATTGAGTATTACCAAATATATATCAACTTTAGTAAATGCAATAACAATGATTACCGGGATTATAGCATTGCTGACAATTGCAAAAAATAAAATCACTTAGTAATTTCGATTATAACATTATGGGCAAACGGATATGACAATAGCTGAAAAGAATCATCAAGTTTATAATATTTAGATGATTCTTTTTCGCTAACTCCTAGTTTATATATAAGAGAAGATAGTACATGAAATCTATAAGTATTTTCTATTTTAAAACTATTATGCAATAATATTTTTTTTATATATTTTTCGCTATACATCCATAGTAAGTGTTCTTGATTATTGTAGTTATATTTTTTCAAAAAAACAGCAGAGCCATAATCTTTTGTTAATAAAAATTCGGCACTATTTGAACGTTCAAATTCAATTAAAGCTTTTCCATTTTTCTTTAATACTCTTTTAATTTCATTAATAGAACGAATGGCATCACAATAATTTAGAACACTTCCAACACAAATAATAAATTCTACACTATTATCTTCAATAGGGATATCTTCTAAGCTTCCGACAATATAATTTGGTTCATTTTCAACATATTCACTTATAATATCCATTTGTATTAAAGTTCCTTTAACAGGATATTTGCTTAACCCAGATCCTATATTTAGACAAATTGATTTTTCATATGTATGTTGGTTTACCCAATTTGCAACAAATTTTTCTATTATGAGATGTGTAGCATAATGCCAAGTATCATTTACTGGCCAAGGATTATTATTTTTATAATTTCTATAAGCTGTTTTCTGAACTTTATTTCCTTTTAATAAATCACTCATAATAATAAATTATCCTTTACTCATATTTTATATGAATATTATACAATATTATATGAATTTTTACAATGTAATGAAAGGGGTTTGGGGGATTTCCCCAACAAGCTAAATTGACAAAATAGCCCGATGCCGATGCAAGGGTTAAGTCAATTTTTTCGTAAGTGCATATGCACTTACTGTGCTTGCTCAAAAAGAAAAAAACATATATAATGAATTAGCGAATATATGGTATGAAGTATTCGGATATTTTATGTTTATGATTGGTTATGATAAAATTTGGTATAAAAAAAGTAGTGTAACAATAATAAGAATGTTGATTTAAAGAATAATTAGAAGGGATAAGTTAGATGAGTTTATGAATAAAATATATCATAAGGAATATGTAGAACAAAATTATTTGGAAAATATTTATATTCTATACTTAGAGCGAGACGAAGTAAGGAATATAGATATAGTAGATAAACTTGGAGTGGCGAGAGCAACTGTAACACATATGTTAAGAAATCTTGAAAAAAAGGGTTATATTAAATATGGTGATGATAAAATTGTTAGATTTACATCAAAGGGTAGGGCTTTAGCAGTTGAGTTATATGAAAAACATATCTATTTGACACAAGTTTTTAAATATATTGGTGTAGATGAGAAGATAGCTGAAATAGAAGCCTGTCAAATTGAACATATAATATCAAAAGATACTTTCAATAAAATTAAAAAATATTTTGAAGACAAGATATAATATAAAGAACATGCAATTGATTTTTAAAATTGCATGTTCTTTATTTTTTGATGGTTATAAAGGATATGTAACTTAGTTTCTTCAAGCCTTTTAAGCATAGAAAATATAACTATAAAACATTGTAAATGTATTGACTTTTTATGTTAGAAGGATTAAACTATTATTGTTAGATACATCTAACAATAATAGTACTAGTAGTATATTAATAATCAGATAGAAGGTGTTTTGATGGGAATGTGGTTTGAATACGTTAATAAAGAGACGGAAAACACTAAAGCTAGTTTGTTTGTGTTTCCGTTTGCAGGTGGTGGAGTATCAGCATTTAGAAAATGGGGAGGACAATTCGAAAATATAAAATTTTTCGTTGCACAATATCCAGGAAGAGAAAACAGGTTTTCTGAAAAAGCAATTAGCAACATAGAAGAACTTGTAAAAGCATTGTTTGAAGACTTAAAAATGACTTTTGATTTTAACTCACCTTATTATTTTTTCGGGCATAGTATGGGAACTAAGATTGCTTATGAGTTGGCTCTGAAAATTAAAGAAAATGGTTTACCAAATCCAAATGGAATTATCATATCAGCTGGGAGAGCACCTTGCTATAAGGAGCCGAACCCGATTTATCATTTAGATGATGCAGGATTTATTGAAGGGCTAAGAAGATATGATGGCACTCCAAATGAGATATTAGACAATAAGGATTTGATTGGTATTTTTTTACCAACACTAAGAGCCGATTTTATTGTTGATGAGGACTATCAGGATAAAGAAGGGGAAAAACTGAATAGTAAGATTTTAGGTTTAATGGGTGATATAGATGAAGAAATGGAAGTTAAAGAACTTTTAAAATGGCAGGATTACACGACGAAAGAATTTTCTTATAAATATATTGAAGGGAAGCATATGTTTGTAAATACATCTCCCGAGAGTGTAATAAATGCGATTAAAGAGTTTGTTGATTACAATGAAAATATATAGATTAGAAATTTCAGACAAAAAAGAAATACGAAGTTTAATTGATATAAGTAAGTTACTAATTTTTTTTGACATGGTGTTAGTCGCATCTAACACAAGTAAATTTATGATAAAAGATTTGAAAAAATTTTTGAAAGAGGAAGAACTTGAAAAGCTTGATGCATATAAATCGGAAATTGCGAAGATAAATTTTGCGGTTTCAAGAAGTCTTTTAAACAAAGCTTTTGAAATGATACTAGATATTCCAATTGAAAATGTAGTTGTTTTGAGAGACAGATATAATAAACCATATATTAAAAATAAAAGTGGAGTGAAATTCAATATTTCACATACGGATGGATTTGTAGTAATTGGTTTTTCAAAGAAAGAGCTTGGAATAGATATTGAAAAAGTGAATGATGGCTTTGCGTTTGAAGATATACTTGAAAATTGCTTTACATCCAGAGAGATTAAGAATATAGGCAGTAATACATCAATGTTTTATAGATATTGGACAGCAAAAGAAGCGTACTTGAAATATGAAGGACATGGTCTTATGAGAAACCCGAAAGAAATAGAAGTTATTTATATCGATGATCGGATAATAAAAATTGAGGATAAGGTAAAAAGTTGCAATAAAGTTTTGGCAGCATTTAGAATCTCATCGAAATATTTTGGAGCAATATGCATATAGGAGGAAGTATGAATATAGAATTAAAAGAAAACTTAGAAAAATTTTATGATGAAGATGTCTGGGAACATATGACCTTAGGAGAGTTTATTACAAACTGTTCGGAGATGTATAAAGATAAAACGGCGATTGTAGATGGAGATACGAGGTTGTCTTATGAAGAACTTGATAAACTTTCAAATAAATATGCTAATGGTTTACTTAAAGCAGGTTTCAAAAAAGGAGATAAGATTGTATTACAGCTTCCCAATTGTTATGAATTTATAGCAATATCTTTTGCGATGTTTAAAACAGGAATTATTCCGATTATGAGTTTGCCTGCACATCGGAAGAATGAATTAAAAGGGATTATCGAAAAATCTGAGGCAGTAGCATATATTGCAAAGGATAGATATTTGGGATTTTCCTATGTGGATATGATTCGTGATATTAAATCCGAATTAAATAAGAAATTAGAAGTTTATATTCTTGGAGATAATCAAGAATATAAAAAATTTTTATCTCTTATTGAGAGTGAATATCCATATGAATATCCGGATGTCGATTATAAGAATATCGGCTTATTGTTATTGTCTGGCGGTACAACTGGAATACCGAAACTGATTCCAAGAAGACATTGCGATTATATCTATGTTGCAAAGAAAACAGGGGACCGATGTAATGTGAATCAGGAAAGTGTATATCTTGCTTCTTTGCCTATAGCCCATAATTTTCCCTTGGGGTGTCCGGGGATAGTGGGTACTTTTGCGAAAGGTGGAAAAGTGGTTTTATGCAATGTGACGAGTCCTGATGAAATTTTGTCTTTAATCGAAGAGGAAAATGTTACGATAACGGGATTTGTTCCTGCAATTGCCAATATTTGTATGGATTATTTAGAGTATGAAGAGTATTATCTTTCCTCTTTGGAGCTTATACAAGTCGGAGGTTCAGTCTTGGAATCTTGGTTGGCGGAAAAAATTGAAAAAGTTTTTGATGTTAAACTACAACAGATTTTCGGAATCGCTGAAGGGTTGATTTTGACAACAAATAAAGAAGATAACAATAAAATAAGGTGGCAAACACAAGGCAAACCGATTAGTGAGCATGATGAAATACTGATTGTAGATGAGAAAGGGAAAGAAGTAGAGGTTGAAGAATACGGAGAACTTATCGTTAGAGGTCCCTATACTATTTATGGTTATTATAATCTTTCTGAAGTAAATGAAATTTGCATGACAGAAGATTGTTATTTTAGAACAGGAGATAAAGCGCGAAAACTAAAGGATGGAAACTATCAAATTGTTGGAAGGATTAAAGAGATCATCAATAGAGCGGGCGAGAAGATAACACCTTCAGAACTAGAAGAAATTTTGCTTACTCATGAACATATAAACTCAGTGCAAGTTGTAGGGATACCTGATTGCTTGCAAGGAGAAGCTATTGCTGTATTTATTTTAAATGGAAATAAGGAGCTTACACTGGAAGAAGTTAGAAAATTCTTGATTTCCAATAATGTAGCGGATTTTAAATTGCCGGATAAAGTTAAATATATTGATGCGTGGCCACTAACAGCCCTAGGGAAAATAGATAGAAATAAATTAAAAGAAACTTTTTAAAGGAGGATTTTGGAATGGAACTTAATACTATAAAGGAAAGAGCTAAAGAATTAGTAAAGGATTGGTTGGCAAGTATATTCGTAGAGAAAGTAGTTTCAGAAAATGAAAATTTAATTGAAAAAGGTTTAAGTTCCATTCAAGTCATGCAACTGTCTGGAAAATTAAAGAAAACGGGGATAAAAATTTCGTTTGCAAAACTTATGGAAGAACCGAATTTATCCAAGTGGTATGAACTTATTGATAAATCCAGAGTGAAAAGTGATAAGAATATAGAATCATCAATTGTCCAAAGTGATGAAAGTAAGTTTGATTTAACAGATGTCCAGTACTCTTATTTAATCGGAAGAGAAGATGATCAGATTTTAGGTGGTGTGGGTTGCCATGCATATCTTGAAATAGATGGAGAAAATATTGATGAGGATAAGTTAAAAGAGGCTTGGAATAAGCTTCAATACAGACATCCCATGCTTAGAGCAAAATTTACGAAAGACGGGCATCAGGAAATATTACACAAACCGTACAGTGAAGAAATAGAAGTTTTTGATTTATCTGATCTTGATGAAGAAACGCTGCATCTAAAATTAGTAGAAATTAGAGAACAAAAATCCCATAGGAAATTAAATGTAAATCAAGGTCAAGTTGCAGGAGTAGCACTGGCAAAATTTTCAGATGAGAAGTCAAGGATATTTTTTGACGTAGATTTGCTTGTGTCCGATGTAATGAGCATGAGTATTATGATTAAAGAATTAGCTGAACTTTACTCGGGAGTAGAACTTGATAATTTGAATAAATATACGTTTAAGGATTATATGCAAAATAGAATCGGCGAATCAATCAATGATGCGGATAAGGAGTTTTGGCAACAAAAAATAAATTCCTTTGAAATAGAAAGACCGAATTTACCATTAAGAAAACAGCCGGAACAAATTAAAGAAACGAAGTTTATAAGAAGAAAGAGAATTATAAAAAAAGATGAATGGGAAACTATAAAAGATATAGCAGCATCGTATCAAAGCACACCATCTATGGTTCTTCTAACTGTTTATTCTCTTGTTCTTGAAAGATGGTGTAATCAGGATAAATTTTTTATAAATATACCGCTATTTAATAGAGATTTAGAAAATGAAAATCTAAAAGAAATGATTGCTGATTTTACAAATATTTTATTGGTAGAGCATGAAGCTGTAGATGATGCAAGATTTTTGGATACTTTAAAAAGAACAAATAAGATATTCTTGGAAAATGTATCTCATAGTGCGTATAACGGAGTTCAGGTTCAAAGAGATATATCAAAAGATCAAGGTACAAGTGTGAATATAGCACCTGTGGTTTTTGCATGCAATATAGATTATCCATTGGAAACTAAAATTTCAAGAAAAAATTTAGGGAAAGTATCTTATATGATTTCTCAAACACCTGGAGCTTGGCTTGATTTTCAAACATATATTGTAGACGGTAATTTAATTCTTTGTTGGGATAGTGTGGATGAACTTTTTCCGACAGGAATGTTAGAAGACATGATGGATTCTTTATATGAATTGATTATATCTTTAACGCAGAAGGAAGAATGGGAAAAGAAAGTAGACGTTTTGCCTGAAAAGCAAAAATCTATTAGAAAGCAGGATGTCGAAGGAATTTTACCACTTCAATATCCAAATGAAATATTATATGACGGATTTCTCAGAAATGTAAAACTCAATCCGGATAGAGTTGCTATTATAGATTCTGAAACGAAGGAACAGATAACATATCATAAACTTTATGAAATTTCATTAAAAGTTGCGGATTATTTAGGTAAAAATGGTGTTAAAAAGGGAGATTATGTAGGAGTAACACTTCCAAGAGGTAGTAGACAACTCTATGCTATTTTCGGAATTTTATTTACTGGTGCAGCATATGTATCAATTGGAATTACTCAGCCGAATGACAGAAGAACTAAAATTTATGATCAAATCGGAATAAAGCATATTGTAAGTAATGAAAAGACAATAATAGATTGTGGCTTAGATAAAAATAAAGTTAAAATTATTGATTTGGATGTGGCTGTGGCAAACGAATCTAAATTAGAACAGCCTGTTGAGATCAGCCCTTATGACAGTGCGTATATTATTATGACATCTGGAACAACAGGTGTCCCTAAAGGTGTTGAGATTATGCATACAAGTGCTGTTAATACTTGTATTGATTTAAATGAAAAATATAATGTGAATTCTGAAGATACAATACTAATGGTATCTGCGATAGACTTTGATTTATCTGTTTATGATATCTTTGGAATACTTCGTGCTGGTGGGACAGTAGTTACAACTAATGAGGAAAATTATAGGGATCCTGATGAATGGTTAAAATTAGTTGATGAATATAAGGTTACAATATGGGATTCTGTGCCGATTTTATTTGATATGATTGTTACTATGGCTGAGGGTAAAAATAGAAAATTACCTTTTAGAATTGTTATGCTTTCGGGAGATTGGATCGCTATAAATTTACCAGAAAGATTTTATAATATTAGTGAAAATATAAATTCTATTGTTGTCGCTATGGGTGGAGCCACAGAAGCATCTATTTGGTCAAACTATTTAAATGTGCCAAGAGAAATACCGAAAGATTGGATTTCCATTCCTTATGGTAGACCATTAAAAAATCAAGTGTATAGAGTTGTGGATGAGTTTTGTAGAATTTGTCCTAATTATGTTAAAGGCGAACTTCTTATCGGTGGAGTGGGTGTTGCTAAATGCTATCATGGTGACGAAGAATTAACGAATAAGAAGTATTTTGAGAAAGATAGGATAAGGTGGTATAGAACTGGGGATAATGGAAGAACCTGGAATGATAGAACTATTGAATTTTTAGGTAGGAAAGATAGTCAGACAAAAATTAAAGGGCATAGGATAGAGCTTGGTGAAATTGAAGAGGCAATAAGAAAATTTCCTAATGTAGATAATACTGTTGTTGATTATATTTCTGATAATAGTTCTAATAAAAGGTTGATTTCTTTTGTGAAACTAAAAGAAGACATCATTAACGATGATTACATTGGCATTGTGCAGGAATATAAGAATTTAGGAACTGATTTGAAAAAAGTAGTAGACATAGGAAAATTATCTATGAATTATGATGATTTTATTTATAGTCTTAATAGAATGTGTTTAAGATTTATAATTAATTGTTTTAAAGACATTGGGATAGATTTTTCATCTAATACTAATTTAGAAAAAGAAATACAGAATACATTATTTATATCTACTAAAGGTAAAAAAATTATTTCTAGTTGGATAGATATTTTGGAGAAATTTAATGTTTTAAAACTAGATGAAGATGGATACAGATGTAATAATTATGAAAATATATTTGTAAAAATAGAAAATGAACAATTAGAAAAAATAAATTCCTACTTTTTAAAAATGGTTCCTGATATCAAATATATATTATCTGACGAAAAAAACCCATTGGAAGTTTTGCACTCAAGAAATTTTAGATTTTATGATATATTAAAAAATTTTGTTGGATATGATGAACTAAAGAAAAATATTTTACAAATAATAAAGCAGGTTAAGAAACAGTTTAAAGGAAGGCAGATTAGATTATTAGAATTAGGTACAAGAGATATAGAAATTACTTCCGACATAGTTAATGAGCTAGAGGGTAGTATAGCAAAATATGTATATGTAGATAATTCTGAGTTTTATAGAAATGACTTTAAAGAATTATTAGAAAAAGATTTTTTTGAATATGAAGTAGTAAAAGAAGAGATTGTTAAAAAATTTAGTGATAACAGTTTTGATATTGTTATTTCTATTAATTCACTTCATCGAAATAATCTTTTGAATTTTGGATTTGATATATCGAAAGTACTTACCTCTAGAGGTCTATTATTAATCACAGAGATTAAAAATACAAGCATATTTCAAGAAACTATCCTAGGAATGATTGATTTAACAAAGAATTACAATGATTCGAATGAAAAAATTGAACCTATTGTTACTATGGAACAGGTAACTGATATTTTAAATGATTTTAATTATGACATTATGTATTCGACAGAAAGAAACAATTTTGAATTTAGTGGAAACATGGTGATAGTTGCGCTAAATCAAAATAAGCAAATACTGAAAAAAGACCAATTGAACGAATTTTTAAAGGAATTAATACCATCGTATATGATTCCAGATATATACTATACGATACAGGAATTTCCATTAAATAAAAATGGGAAAATAGATAGGAAAAAATTAAGAAATTTAAGTCAAAATTGTTCCAAAAGTAAAAAAAGTCTAAAAGAACAAAACGAGGAATATAGTGATGTAGAAAGAAATTTATGTGAGATATGGTCAAATGTTTTATCTTATAGAAATGTTTTTAAGAAAGATAATTATTTTAATATAGGTGGAGATTCTCTAACTGCGACTGAGATAGCAGGAAAGATTAGTAGTTTGTATAATGTTAAGATTTCAGTAAAAGATATTTTTGAGAATCCGACAATAGAAAAATTATCTAATGTAGTGGAGAATAGGAAAAAACAGCATATTTATAGTGGAGGAATGAAAAATCAGATTATAGTGGATATAGATAATAGATATAAGCCTTTTCCACTGACTGATATACAGTTTGCCTATTGGATAGGAAAGAATGGGGGACATAATTTAAGTGATATATCTACTAATTGTTATTTTGAAGTAGAGTTGAAAAATATAGAAATAGGAAAATTAGAAAAATCATTTAATGAATTAATAAAAAAACATGACATGATGAAGGCTATAATATTGAATGAAGGACAGCAACAAATACTGTCTAATGTTCCATACTATAAAATTCAAGTTTTCGATTTAAGTGATATTGAAGAAGATCGAATTTTGGATAAAATCAATACAATCAGAAATGAAATATATAATAAAATAATACAGTATGATAAATGGCCTTTATTTGAAGTTAGGGTAACTAAGCTAAAAAAAGATATTGTCAAACTACATATTAGGTTTGAAAACATAATATTTGATGGCTGGAGTATGTTTTATGTGCTAAAGCAATGGCAAATGTTGTATGATGGAAAGTTAATTCCGGATACTGATATAAGCTATAGAGATTATGTTTTAGCCTTAGAAAAGCTAAAACATACAAAAAAATATATAGAGGATAAGGATTATTGGGAAGATAGAATCGAAAGTTTTCCAGAATATCCTAAACTGCCGTTAATGAATTATGAAGGAAACGTTAAAAAAGTAAGGTTTGTAAGAAAAGATTTTTGCTTATCTGAAAATAAATGGAATATTTTTAAGGAAATATGTAAAAAATATGAAGTTACAACTGGTGCTGCACTTATTACTGCATATAGTGAAACACTTAAGAAATGGTCAAATAACAAACATTTTGCATTAAATATTACGAGATTTGATAGAGAGCAACTTCATAATGATATAAACGGTGTGATAGGTGATTTTACCACTTTAAACTTATTGGAAATCAAAGAAAAATGTGGAGAAAGTTTATATTCTAAAATCACTGATGTTCAGAATCAGTTACTAGATGATATCTCTCATTCACTATATAGTTCAATTGAATTTGAAAGAAAAATAAGGAAAAAAACCAATAATTATATCGAATCAGTAATGCCGATTGTATTCACTAGTGGAATTGGTATAGATGACAGTAGAGAAGAGAAGTGGATTGATAACCTAAGTTATAGTATTTCTCAATCATCTCAGGTTTGGTTAGATCATCAAGTGTTTGTTTTAAAAGGAGGATTATATTTATCTTGGGATTATATAGAAGAATTATTTGAAGAAAATACTATTTTAAAAATGTTTGATGATTATAAAAATATTATTGACTTAATGATTCAAAACGATAATTGGGATAATCTTTATGTCGATACTTTAGATTCAGATGAAGTTGAGATAGAAGTAATATCTTCGAATAAAAATATAAAGAAGACTTTATATGAAAATATGGATATTGTAGAAAAAAGCAAATTTCATGACATAGAATATAAGGTAATAAAATTATTTGAAAAAGTTTTATCAACAGAATGCATTAGTAATAATAGTAACTTTTTTATTGAAGGAGGAGATTCTCTTAAAGTTGTTAGATTAGTTAGACTATTAAATGAAAAATTTGATATTCAACTTAATATCAAAACTATTTTTGAGAAATCCACTCCTAGTGAGCTTGCTGAATTTATTTTTTCTATAAGGAAATAGGAGGTTGACATTGATATCAGATGTAGGTGTCTTAAAATATATAATTTATTTAAGAGAAAATAATATTAGATTATATCTAGATGATAAAAAAATAAAATATAAAGCTATGGATGGAACAAGCAATGAATTTATTTCTGAGTTTAGAGAATATATAGGGAAAAATAAAAACCAGTTTATAAAAGTATTAAAAAATATTAATGATGGGATAGAGTTAAGTTCTATTCAAAAATCATATATTTTGGGGATGGATACAGATTGTGAATTGGGTGGAACTAATTGTGCTTATTATATAGAATACAGCATAAACAATATAGACACAGTAAGACTTGAGAAAATAATAAATGAATTGATTTTTGAAAATGAAGGGTTAAGATGTTTTTTTGTTGATATTAATAAGTATGTAATTTTTGATACATTCGATAAGTATAAAATAAAAAAACTTGATAACAATCTTGATTACACTGAAATTAGAAATCTAATTTTTAATAAGAAGTATTCGTATTATGATTGGCCACTTTTTGATTTTTATGTACATAAAGATTCAAATATCGATGATAGATTGTACTTTATATTCAACTGTATAGTATTAGATGCTTGGAGTGCCAGCAATCTAATCAAGAAAATATTTGATAGATATTTTTTTGATATATACAAAAAGAGTGTAAGCACTGACTACAGTACCTATAAAAGAAAAGAAAATTTATATTTAGATAATTTGGAAACGGAAGAATATCATAAATATCTTTCGTATGGAATGAAAAAATATAGTATCCCAGAATTGAAATATAAAAGAGATTTTTCGGAAATAAAAAAAGTAACCTTTAAAAGAGTTGATTATGAATTTACTGTAAATGAAACTAAAGAAATATTTAGTAAACTTAAACTATTAGGATACACACCGACTATGTATATTGCGGCTTGCTACGCTAGATTTTTAGCTGAAGTTAGTGGTAAAGAAAGTTCTTCAATAATATTAACTATGAATGGAAGAAAAAATATTATTGAAAATGAAAATGATATAATTGGTGAATTTTCTAATATAGCAGTTTTGAATTATAAAAAAGGTGGAAATTTTTGTGATGATTTAAAAAATATTAGAAATTCTATTTTAGAAATATTAGAATTTATTGAACATGATGGAATGGAGTCATTTAAGCATATAAAACAAAATAAGCTAGGGCAAATAGTATCTCCTTTTGTTTTGACTAGTGTAATAGAAGAAGATACTACTATGGAGGGATTTGTTACAGAAAATTATTCTATTAGTAAAACACCTCAAGTGATAATAGATCATCATATTAGATTAATAAGAAATTCTATGGTTATTTCTTGGGATTATGTAGAAGAGCTATTTGAAAAAGAGTATATTGAAACGCTTTTCAATAACTATATAAAATTGTTACACAATATGAAATTAAATATTTTATAGAAGAAGGAGATAATGTGATGAAAAATACTTGTGTCGAAAAAATTGTTATAAGTGGAGCTGAAAAAAATATAACAGGTCAATTTGAATATGATATTAAGCATAAAAACATTAAAAAAAATATAGTCTTATTCATTCATGGCTCTGGAGAAAGTGACAAAGATGGAACAGTTTATTTTTCCAACAGGATTGTTTCTAAAAATTTCAAAATAATATCGGATGAGCTTTTAAGAAATGGTGTAAGCACATTTAGGTTTAATAAAAATTATGGTTATCAAATTGATAAAATAGTACAGGACGCTATTTGTGTAACAAAGTATTTAAAAAATAGGAATGATGTAGGTAAGATTTATATCTATGGTTGGAGTGAAGGAGTTAGAGTAATAGCTAATATTATTAAAGAGGTAGATAGGATAGATGGATTAATATTGCAATCAGGTGTTGCTAAAGGTTGGAATTCTTACTTCAAATATATATTAGAAGAGTTAGTTACTATGGAGTTAGAAAAAATAGATAGAGATAATGACGGCTTAGTGAATGTTTCTGATTTTGAAAGATACGAATTAAATTCTTCTTCTGTTTCTTTTGCATTTAATACAATGCTGCTAAGGAAAGCGAGTGATGGAATATTAAAGTTTAACGATAGAATTGATACAAATTCAGATGGTGTAATAAACATAAAAAAAGATTGGGGGAACGTTGCAAAACAAATAGGAGATAATTCGTTAAACATTGCAAATTATGTGGAAAATTTTTTTCTTGATTCATGGAATGGAGATTTAGATATTTTTAGCAAGTTTGGTAAACCGGTATTTATATTACATGGAATTAATGATGGATGGATTAATCCTGTGGAGAGCGTGGAGTTTGCAAAGAAAATAAATAAAAATATAGATATAAAGCTATTCCCAGGATTGGGTCATTCTTTACAAAAAGTAAAGTCTCCACTTGAAGATGTCGGTGGAGAAATTGACACTGAAGCTATTGAGAGTATATTGAAGTGGGTTATGTTGCAGATGAGAAAGGATATAGGTTAATTTTATGAAAAGTAAGAAAGATATAAAGGTGGAAAAAATTTGTGATATTTGGTGCGAAATTTTAAATGAAGATATCAATAAAGATGATAACTTATTAGAAAGAGGTTTAGATAGTCTTAATGCAACAAAGTTTATCTCAATATTGAATCAAAGGTATGCCATAAATATAAAACTTAAATCTGTGTTTTTATTTGTTACACCAATAGACTTTGTAGAAAAATGTTTAGACAAGATAGAATTAAATGACGATGATATTTTTGAAGGGGAAATCTAATGAAAATGGTTATAGATGATAATAGTACAAATATTAAAATGCATGATCTTACACCGATGCAGCATTCCTATTATATAGGCTCTCAAAATGACATAAAATGGGGAGGTGTAGATTGTCAAGGTTATTTAGAAATATCTTTAGAAGACTGCGATACTGATAAATTTTTAAACTCATGGGAAATTTTAGTGAGTAGGCATGAGATGTTGAGAGCAAGCATTTTTAATGGTAGGTGTATAATAAATGGGTGTGATTATGTTGATAACATAGAGGTGATTGATCTTTCTGATTCTACAGACCATGATATTAAGAATAGACTTTCTATGATACGTGAAGAACTCAAAAATACAGATTATAAAGTTTTTAATAAATCTTTCAAAGGAATTGTAGTAAAAACAAAAAAATGCAGTATATTGCATTTATCTATAAATTTATTATTTGTAGATTTTGGGAGTGTACAAATTTTATTTAAAGAGTTAAAAGCTTTATTATCCGGTGAATTATTGGATGAAAAACAAGGAGATTTCTTTGATTATCTAGATTTAGTTGGTAAGTATAGTGATAATAGAATATCAGAAGATAAAAAATATTGGAATGATAGAATAAATAATTTTTCATCATACCCTAAACTGCCTAGGAGTGGAAGATTATCTCCAAAAACAAGCATAGGAAATGAGTTCAAACGTTATACTTTTTATCTAAATAGTTCTTGCTTAGAATCATTAAAAAGAAAGTCTATTAAATATGGTTTAACGCTTTCATCTGTTATTCTTTCCGCATATTCGTATATTATTAGTTTATGGAGTGAGAACAAAAAATTTTTATTAAACATACCGATACAAAATAGATTACCGGTACTAGATAGTAAAAACATTGTAGGAGAATTTACAGATGTCAATATACTTGAAGTAGATTTTGAACAAACAAAAAGCTTTTTGCAGTATTCTAGGTCTATTTTTGAACAGTTAATGGATGATTTAGATCATAGGAACTATTCCGGTGTCGATGTTATTAGTGATTTAAAAAAATTAACTAATAATACAGATTTTATATCCCCCTTTGTGTTTACGGGTGTTTTGCAGAACGATAGTAGAAGTCTGCATATTAAGTATGGAATAACAAAGACTCCTCAAGTATGGGTAGATTGTCAAATAGTCGAAGATGTTAGTGGATTGAATCCCGATAGAGCATTATCTATCAATTGGGATGTAAGGGAAGGGATTTTTGATGACGATCTAATTGATATTATGTTTTTGCGTTTTGAAAGATTTCTTACAGAAGCTGCTGGAGATTCATTTTCATGGGAAAATAATTTAGAAAAAAATATAATTTCGCTTGAAAAATTTTATAATAACCACAAAGATATTTCTATCAGAGGACGTATACAAGATAGATTTATTGAACAAGCAATAAAACACCCAGACAGAATAGCTGTAGTATACAGAGGTAAAGAGTATACATATCAAAAACTTTATTATGATGCCCTGAAAGTATCGGATTATATTATTAATAATTGTGTAAGTGATGAAGTTCCATATATAGGGCTTAAAATAGATAAAAATTATAATCAAATAGTTGGTATTTTAGGAATATTAATGAGTGGTTTTTCCTATTTACCAATTGATATTAGCCAGCCATATGAAAGACAGCTAAAAATATTAAATAAAGCTAAAGTGAATTTTGTATTGGATGAAGATAGAATTAATGAAGTATTAAAAAAATATAGTTCATTTGATATTGTTGAAAATAAATATATGTCAGATATTGCGTATGTGATTTTTACTTCTGGAACAACAGGAACTCCTAAAGGTGTTGTAATGACACATAATGCTGTATTAAATACACTTGCTGCCATAAATAATTTAATCAAACTCACCTCAAAGGATAGAATATTGGCTATTTCAGAAGCCTCGTTTGATTTATCTGTTTTTAATATTTTTTCATTGTTAGGGGTCGGTGGTATGATTGTTATTCCAGATTCTGATAGAAAAAATGATCCATCTCATTGGAATGAATTAATAAAAAGATATGAAATTACATTGTGGAATTCAGTACCTGCACAGGCAGAGTTATTGGAGCATTTTTGTAGAGAAAGAGATGTTTTTCCTTCCCTAAGATTTAGTCTTTTATCTGGAGATGTTATTAAAGTAAAATTACCTGAAAAATTAATTAAAATCTTTCCTAATAGTAAGATCTTCAGTTTAGGAGGAGCAACAGAGGGAGGGATATGGTCTATCTATCATGAAATAAATCCTAAGGTTAGAGAATTACCTTCAATATTATATGGGAAACCTTTAGATGGGCAATCTGTGGTTATTATTGATAAACATTTAAATGAGTGTGAGATATATTCTGTTGGTCAAATAGCAATTGCAGGATACTCTCTAGCAGAAGGTTATTTGAATGATGAAACTATAACAAAGGAAAAATTTATTTACGATAGTGAGCGAAACTGGCGTTATTATTTAACTGGTGATTTAGGGAGATATCAAAAAAATGGCGAAATTGAATTTATAGGTCGCATGGATAATCAAATAAAAATAAATGGATATAGGATAGAAATATCTGAAATAGAAAGTGAACTTTTAAAGTCTAATACAGTGGAAAATTGCTTTGTTTTAAAGATAGATAATAAAATTATAGCTTTTATTATAGAAAAGAATTCAATAAAAAAGTATTTGGATGCATATAAAATAAATTATGACGATAAAAACATTAATTTGGAATATTTCAATAGATGCTTAACTGATGCAATATTAAAATCAGTATATGACAATTTGAAGAATCATGAAATTTTTTCAGTTAAATTGGAAAAATATTGGTCAATAGTAAACAAAACAGGTGTAACTAAAGAAAATCAACCAATATTAGATAGGATGTTGCTATATTTAGAGAAACATGATTATATAAAAAAAATAGAAGATGCCTTTGTAGATAGGAATAAGATTGTGAGTAATGATTTATGGAATCAGTTATGTAAAGACTATAGTATTGTTGCTCCAAAATCTGTTACTAACTATATCAAAAAACATGCAGAAAATTTCTGTGAGTTGTTGTCAGGAAAGATGAATCCACTAGTGAATTTATTTCCAGGTGGAAATATAGATATTGCTGAAACTCTTTATAAACAGACTATTATCTCTAAATATATTAACAATATAATATCAGATGTAGTTTATTTGCATTTAAAAGATACTAGCTGTGCAAATATATTAGAGGTAGGCGGAGGTATAGGAGCCACAACTGACTTCATACTTAGTAAATTTGCAGAAAATGAATATACACACTATAAATATCTATTTACAGATGTTTCGGCATTTTTTTTGAATAACATAAAACAAAAATATCCATATATAAATACTGGAATTTTTGATTTAAATAATGCAGATGATAAGATAAACAGCAATAAATTTGATGTTATAGTTGCAGTTGGAGTATTGAATAATGTCATTAATATTGACAATTCACTTTCTATTTTAAATGAGATGCTGTCGGATAGTGGTATTATTATAATTGCAGATCCAGTAGGTGAACATATAGAAATAGATATTTCACAGGCATTTATGATGCCAAATCATACTGACAAAAGAGCAAAAAGTGGTAATATTTTTTTCTCAGAAGAGGAATGGGAAGAAAGTATTAAATCTTGTAATTTAGATTTAATATTATCTATTCCAGACAAAAATTCAAATAATTTTTATTCAAATTTTGGACAAAAAATATTTGTTATGAGAAAAAATGATAATAGAAAACAGACTTATAAAGAGTTTTTAGCAGATAAGTTGCCTCAGTATATGATTCCAAGTGAATTTATATGCGTAGATATGTTACCTTTAACACAAAATGGAAAAATTGATAGAAAAAGATTAATAGATATCTATATGAAAACACAAGATTCATCCTTTAAACATGGTTTTGGAAATGAGAATAAGTCTAATGATGCAGAAATAAAATCTAAAGGAAATCATATGTTTAAATCACTGTTAAAAATATATATGGAGATAGGAGAAGTAGATAGCTTAACAGAGAAGGATAATTTAAGAGATATTGGATTTGATTCGTTGTTATTGTCGCAGGCAGCTGGAAAGATAATTAATTTATATGGAGATACTTATGATATTAAGTTTGATGAATTATTAAAAATATCTTTATCTGAATGTAATTTACAAGATATATACAATTATATATTGGATAAAAAAATAAAACCACATAATACAAGTGATAGTTTTTCGAGTGCAATAGTAAAAATATATAAAGATGTTGGAGCTATAGAGAGTTTGAACTTAGATGATGATTTAAGAAAATTAGGGTTTGATTCATTGATGTTATCTCAAGCAACTGGAAAGATTATGGAATTATATGCTGAAGAATATGATATTAAATTTGATGAATTGTTAAGGGTATCCTTATCAGATGGAACAATTGATAAAATTATCCTGTATATTAAAAATGCAAAAAGAGGAAAAAATTTTAATCAGAATAATACTGAAGAAAATTATAATAATGAAAACTTCAAAACAAGTGGAGTTGTTATTTTTGGAGATATAAATTGTGAGTCATATTTTGAGATAGTAGAAAAATTGAAATTAACAAAATTTGATTTTAAAAAAGTAAAAACATTCAAACATCTAGTTGAATTAGATGACTGCAAAGAGAAAGTTATATTGACTTTTGATAATGAGTTCAATAAAATATTAAACTTTGCGAGTCAAAAAATTATAGATGGGAAGGCTTTCAAAAAAATTGTAGCTATATCTCCTAATTTAGATAATATATATGAGCCATATTTAGGGAGGATGGTTATCTATCATAAAAAAAGGATAGAATTTATAGATAGAAATCCTAACTTTATTGACTGCGATTATAAATTCTATGACAATACAGAACAATTGTTGAATTTAATAATGGAGGAAATTGATGAATGATAAAGTAATAGGGATTTTAGGTTCAAGTGGCAGAATTGGAAGCATTTTAATTCAGATATTACAAGAAAAAGGATATACTGTAAAATGTGGATATAATGAGAACTCGAATGTTAAAAATGAAAAAGGTCATTTTTTTGATGTTAGAGATGAAGAAAAAATGGATTTGTTTTGTAGAGATATTTCAATACTGGTAGGAACAGCAGGACCATCATCAGAATTAAGTGAATTTATGTATTATGCTGCATTAAGGAAAAATATATATTATATTGATCCAAGTGGAGGTAAGTTGCTTCATTTTAAAGATAAATCTGCTGCCAAAGTGATATTAAACACAGGATTTATTCCAGGATTACTTGGAGTGCTTTTAATGAATTTCATTGAAAAAATGAGTGAAATTCCTGATAAAATTGAAATAATTCATGGTGGAGAATACAATTTCTCTAATAGTTCAAAAAAAGATTTCATAAATGCGAAAAGTGAAAATTTTGATGGATATTTCATGAAGAATGTAAAAGGAGGTGTATTAAAGTATTCAGACCAACTGTATCCAAATTATATACCATCGGAATTAAAGGATTGCAAAATATTCCCATATATAATTAATGAAGTTGAATATATCGGAAAAAAATATAAAATAAAGGATATATACTCCTATACAGCTTTGGGAGAGAATAGTTATAAAGATATTAATTTTAGGGATTCAGAATATGTTAATAAGGAATATTTTGAAAATGTTTCAATTTATATAAATTGTATATTAGACTGCTGTAGTAGAGGGGCTATTTTTTCTACTCCAAATCCTGATTATATAACAGCATATATAATATATACTGCAATAGAAGAGATTTTAGAAAGGGATTTACAAGTGGTCGGTATAAATAGATATTGTGATTTATTTTATAATAAAGGTATTTTTGACCTGTTGAATAAATTACCTATTGTTTCAAAACAAATAAATTAAATATAGAAGAGGTTTTATGATGAGAAAAACGAGTGTTTTAGTTTGTGGTTCTGGGTTTGGTAAGATATATCTTAATGCAATAAGTAAAATGGAGGATTTCTATATATCTGGAATTTTAGGTAGTGGTAGTAAACGTACTAAAATGTTGGCGGATGAATTAGAAGTACCGTATTTTGAAGATGCTAATGATGATAGAATTATAGCCGATTTAGCTTGTGTTATAATTCCAAATTCTGGTGCTGGTGGTCGTGGTTTTGAAGTTGCTAAAAGTTTGTTAAAAAGAGGTATTTCAGTTTTATTAGAACATCCAGCTCATGAAAGAGAAATATTGGAATGCCTTAAAGTGTCAAAAGATACTGGTTTTATGATTAATCCATTCTACAGATACACTGAACCATTTTTGGATTTTTTAGATATACTTAATGACTTAAAAAAGCAAAGTAATATTGTTAATATGTCACTAGAGTGTTCAATTAATGTTTTGTATGATGGTATTGATATGTTGAGTTGCTGTTTAAATTCAATATCATCTTGGGAATTAGGTGATGTGAGTGATTTATGTAATTTAGATACTAAAGATAAAATATGTGATACTGTTTTAGTGTCAGAAATAGGAAACACCCCAGTTACATTTAAAATTAATAGAAATGTAGATAAATATGATGCAGATCATCCAATGCATTTATATCATAGAATAGAGGCTACGTTTAGTAATGGAAGATTATGTTTGATAAATACTAATGGACCTATTATATGGTTGCCTTTTATAGAATTACCAAGAGATTCAAATAATTTATTAAGTTTTGATAGTAACAATGAAGCTTTAAAGATACCTACAGCAACTGTAATAGGAAGTAGTGTTGCTCCAAGTATTCTTAATACATTTGAAGAGATATGGATTAACGCTGTTAAAAGAGCGATAGTTGAACTAAATAATCAGGATAGAGATAGCAAATTGTCAAATGTTCAATCACAAATTTTCGTATCAAGATTGTGGTCAGACATATGCAAGAAGATTGGATACACAAATCAAGTGGAGTATCATAAAGTTGGAGATACAAAAAAAATACATGAAAATATAATGAAAAAATATCAAAAATAAAGGAGGGATATGTGATTTGTATGGGGCAGAAGTCGAATTTTACGATATTACAAGTAGAAATTCGTGGAAACAAGATAAAAAAATTATTGATGAAATTATGCCTTTGGTTAGGAAAAAAGGAATAGTATTTGACATTGGTGCAGGAACCGGTAATTTATCAATATATATATCTGAAATGTTTGATTGTGAAAAGATATATGCTATAGAAAAATCTCCAGAAATGAGAATTGCATTAATGTCCAAATTGCAAAATGTTATTGCTAAAAAAAATAATATAACGGTGATTGATACTAATATATTTGAAATTGAATTTACTAAAGATATATCTGCTGTTTTTTTGATGGGGGTAGTAGGACATTTTAATATGCATGAAAGAGAATTTCTATGGCAAAATTTAGGTGAAAAATTAGAAAAGGATACCCCTATACTTATAAGTAATTTAAGTAGAGAGTATTTTTATATAAAGAACGGAACTGTATTGGAGAATGTTAGAGTAGGAGATTATGAATGTGAATTGATAATGAAAGAAAAAAAATACATGGGAAAAAATAAGTTTCAATGGAAGTTTTTGATTAATATTAGTAGAGATAAAGTTTCGCAAAGACAGATGGTATATACATTGGAATGGGAAAATATAGATAATGAATGTATTATTAATGAATTATATAAATTCGGAATTAAAGGGATTCAGATATCAAACAATTATATTTTAGCATATAGGAATTAAATTCTTTGTGTTAAAAGCGTAGTACTTACATGTATTTGTAATGTGATAAGACATATGTTACAGAAATAAATAAAAAAAAGAGAGATACTTTGATATAATAGTTTTTAACAACAAAAACAATATCAAAAAGGAGTATCTCTCATGAAAAGTATAACAGAAGAAATGAGATTTCGCCAGCGTTTATGTGAATATGCTTTAAAATATGGCGTAACTCGTGCAGCAAGACGTTATCATACCAATAGGCAGTTTGTATATCGCCAATTAAAAAAATATGATGGAGATGTACGAAGTCTTGCCTTAAAATCAAGAAAACCGCACAAGAGCCCAAATGCCCATAATGAGGAAGAACTTGGCTTAATTCGTCGTATGCTCAAGCGTAATGGTATATATGGTCTTGCAGAAGTATATGTGAGATGCAAGAGAAATGGATACACAAGAAGTTTTGGAAGTATGTGTAAACAAATACGAAAGAGGGGCTATATAAAGCCGAAAATACGACGTAAAAGCTACACAAAGTATGAAAGAATGGATGGTAGATACCCTGGCGATAAAGTACAGGTGGATATCAAATATGTGCCGGAAGAATGCGTAAGATTTCCTAGCTATGGAGATAGATATTATCAAATAACTGCAATAGATGAATATAGCAGAAAAAGGGTTCTTAAAATAGTCAAAGAAAAAAGCACCTATGAAACCAGCAAATATTTGTTTGAATTAGAAAAGAATATGGGATTTAAAATAAATACAATACAAGTAGACAATGGATATGAATTTGTAAATGATGCAGAAAAGACCAATAGAAAAACAAGATTTCAATTAGTTGCTGAGTATTTGGGAATGAAGATAAAAAGAACAAGACCATATTCGCCATGGCAAAATGGAAAAGTAGAAGGAAGTCATAGAGAAGATGGTAAAATACTCTATGGTAGAAAAATATTTAGAAGTGAAAAAGAGCTGAAAACGGCTGTAAAAAAGCATATGCAAAGATATAATAGCACAGCTAAGATCAGTCTTAATTTTAAAAGTCCTAATGAAATAGTATCCGAGTATTTCTCAAAGTGTAACATATGTCTTGACAACTAAGATTAAAAGCGTAGTACTTACATGTATTAGCATTGAAATTAAAAGAAGAGTGTGCTATAATATAACTAAGTTACATTTGGAGAAAGGAGGAGTAAATCGTGGCTAATGGTGATTACGAAGCAACTCATAAAAAAATATTGGATTGTGGAAAGAATATTTTCAAAACACAAGGCTTTGAAAAAGCTAATTTAAGAGCAATCTGCAAAGCGGCGGGTGTAACTACCGGTGCTTTTTATGGTCATTTTGAAGATAAGGAAGCTCTTTTCACCGAATTAGTAGAGCCAATCGTGAATCAGATACAAAGTTCTTATGCCATGTATGAAGATGAGAGTTTTGATGTTTATAAAAGAGAAAATCATATAAAGAAAGAAACTATTTCCAAGATTTTGGAATCAAAAGCACAAGGTGCTATTGAAATGGTTCTATATTTCTTTGAACATAAAGATGTATTTGAATTACTTGTCTTCGGTTCTTATGGAACAAAATTTAACAACTTTTTAGACGGGATTATTGAGAAAGAAGATAAAAATCATTTTGAAATTTTGAGCATGATATATGGAGCGGATTATGTCAATGATGTAATAACTAATAGAGGAATTCATCTAATCAATCATGCGTATTTTTATGCTTTATCTGAAGTAGCAGTTCATGCTAAAAGTAAAGAAGAAGTGAAACTGAATGCAACTTTGATTTCAGAGTTTTTTAATGAGGGATGGAAAAAGATACGAGGAATATAAACAAATTTTTTTGTCCGAAACATAACTTAGTTATATTTCGGAATGTAGAAGAATAAAATCGGATATTGTTTCTGTATGAAAATAGAAATATATCGAATTGAAAAAACAAGGAGGACAAAATTATGAATTTAAAAGGTATTGTGAAAATAGCAGTATTTTCTGTTATTGGTTTTGTATTAACAATGGGGTTGGGGTTTTTGACCGGATCGTTTGGAATGCTTCCAAGTTTATATTTATCATCAGCCCTGCCAACAATTATTGTGGCACCGGTATTTGTTATTATGTGTAAACAGGTCGGGCAAAGAGGTACAGCATTTTTATACTTTTTATTGATGGGTGTTTTCTATGTTCTCATGGGAATGTGGCCGGTAATTGCTGTTTGTGCTATTGCAGGAGTTTTAGCAGAACTTGTAATTGGTAAAAAGGAAAATTATGAGAATAAGAATATGAAGATTGGGGCTGCGTTTGGAGCAGGTATGTTCATATATTCCTTACATGCTATGTATTTTACGTTTGTATTTGGTGTAGAAGGACTTACAAAGCAATTCCCCAAAATGTTTACAAAGGATTATGCAACATTCCTTTATGATTTTTACACTCCTACAAACATATTAATTTGTCTATTGATTGCAGCTGTCGCATCAGTCATAGGTGCTTATTTTGGAACATATATTTACAATAAATTTTTTAGCGATAGGAAGAAGAAAAGTGTTTTGTAGAGATGAAAAAAATAATATAAGCAAGTACCAACTATCAGATAAAATCAACCCGCTTACTATAGTTGGGTTGATTTTACTATTTTCAGTTATTTTAACAATAGGAGAACAATCCCAATACTTACTTTCCCTTATTTTTGTTTTAGGACTATTATCCTTATTTTCAATTAAAAAAACATTTAGAACGATATGTTCATTGCTTATAATATGGGGACTTATTTATTTATTAAAACCCCATTTAGGAAATGTTTTGATTGGTTCTATATATACAATGCTACTTATAGTATTGAAATTTGCTCCACTTTTCATTTTGGGAAGAGTTCTGTCTTCATATAGCTCTTCGCATCTAATTGCTGCATTTAGAAAAATTGGAATTGATGGTGGAATAGGCATAGGAATTACAGTATTTTTTCGTTTTATTCCGGAAATCTCTATTAGGATGAAGGAAATAAACAACGGCATGAAAATTAGAGGATTTAAAGCAAGCATTTTCAAACCAATTAAAACATTTGAGTTATATTTTGTTCCTCTTATGTATAAGTGCATAGATATAAGCGACACCTTAACTTGTTCAATCATATCAAAAGGGATTGAATATGATGGACAAAAAACAAGTTTTCATGAGGTGAAAATTACACTTGTTGATATCGTAATGATGATCGGAGGGATGATTTTGTTGGGGGCGAGTTTATGGAAAATATTTTAGAGGCAGAAATAAGATCCTTTCATTATGGAGAGGATTTGATATTAAAAGATTTAAAAATGTCTGTAAAGAAAGGCGAAATAGTAGTCCTAACAGGTCTTTCCGGATGCGGAAAAACGACACTTTTAAGACTACTAAACGGACTTATTCCATCCTTTTATGACGGTGATTTGAACGGAGAAATCAAGATTTTAGGGAAGGATATAACGGCATATAAAAAGGGAGAGTTAGCTAAATATATTGGCAATGTATTTCAAAATCCTAAAGATCAATTTTTTTGTGATGTAGTTGAAGATGAAATTGCTTTAGTGGGTGAAAATTTGGGCTTGGACAGGGATACATTAAAAGAAAAAGTTGAAAAAGCAATGGATTTATTAGGAATAAGCCATATTAGCAAAAAATCCATTTTTGAATTATCAGGAGGAGAAAGGCAAAAAGTAGCTATAGCTGGAACTCTTATCTATGATACGGATATTATTTTTTTTGATGAGCCATCAAGCAGTCTTGATTACGATAGTATAAAACATTTCAGTGAAATACTTCTCAGATTGAAGGCGATGGGAAAGACAATAATTATAGCGGAACATAGGCTCTATTATTTAAAAGAGATTTTTAGCAGATTGATTTATATAAAAAACGGTACAATATGTGAAATTTTTCCGAATGGTAGTCTTAGTAATGATAAATGTAAGGAACTTGAGTTAAGAACACTTAATGAAAGAGAATTGATATCAGAAAAAGAACCCATTGTAGCTAAAGGATATATCAAAGTAAATAAAGCCTGCATTCATCAAGGCAAAAGAACTTTGATAGAAGAATTAACATTTGAGCTTGGAAAGAGCGAAATAATGGGAGTGATTGGTTCTAATGGTATTGGAAAAAGTACCTTAGCAAAAGCATTATGCGGATTATCTGAAAAATATTTAGATGTCAGCTATGGGCAGAAACAAAGAGAAAGGCTTAAGAATTCGTATTGCGTATTACAAGATGTTGATGCTCAGATTTTTTTGGATACCGTAGAAAATGAGTTGATATTTTGTAAAGATCAAAACTCGGAAAGTGATTTAGAAAAAATACGAGAATATCTAAAAGATACAAACCTGTGGCATAAAAAAACTAATCATCCGCAGAAACTATCCGGCGGACAGAAACAACGATTGGCGATTATTACTTCGTTTTTATCCGGTCGTAAGCTGATAATTCTGGATGAACCAACATCAGGTCTTGATTATAAGAGTATGAGAATTATATCTGATTTAATAACAGAAAAAGCAAAGGAGATTCCAATTATTATAATTACTCATGATTTAGAGCTGTTATTTAAAACTTGTCATTCAGTCTTAATGCTTGGTGATAAGGATTATAAAAAAATATCTGTAAAGAGAAATGAAGCGTCAATCATGGATTTTATGGATAAAAAAGGAAATTTATTGAAGGAGAGAAACTATGTTAAATAAGGTTTTCGAATATGCTGGTTCGCATAAAAAATCAATCCACTTAGCAAGTTTTATTATGTTTATTAGTGTAATTATGGGTGTATTACCTTTTCTATTTGCATATCAGATTATCAATCCGCTTATTTTAGGTGAGCGATTAGAATTTGAAAGACTTGCTATTTTATTGACAAGTATTTTAGTTTGTTTAGTGTTGCAAGCTGTCTTAGGTGGAGCAGGTCTTAATGTATCTCATAAAGCAGCATACAACACGCTGCTTGGACTTCGAACATCCTTACAGAAAAAAATGGAAGATCTTCCATTGGGTGTTGTTGAAGAAAAAGGGACTGGTACAATCAAAAAAATGTTTGTGGATGATATTGGCAGTTTAGAGGTGCTTTTGGCCCATTCGCTACCTGAAGGAATAGCTAACCTAATTGTACCTATTATGGTTTATATTTCAATGTTTTTTATTGACTGGAGATTAGCGTTAATGTCATTAGCTTCTATTCCGATTAGTGTTCTTGCAATGATGATTATGTACTCTGTAGGTATGAAACAAATGGGACCATATTATATGGCAAGCGGAAAAATGAATAATACCATTATTGAGTATGTAAACGGTATGGAAGTTGTAAAAGTATTTAATAAGCAAACAGAGTCTTATGAGCGCCTTTCTAAAGATATCAGTAATTATAGAGATTATGCACTCGCTTGGTATAAGACGGCATGGCCATGGATGGCGTTATACAGTGCTTTACTTCCATGCACGATTATTTTAACATTGCCGCTTGGTGGTTACTTTGTATATATGGGTTATGCAAGTCTTTCTAACTTAATACTGATATTATGTCTTTCTTTAAGTATAGGATTACCACTACTGAAAGCTCTTGGATTTTTACCAACTATGCCACAGTTAAATTATAAGATTTCTGCTTTAGAACAAGCCTTAAATATGGCTCCTTTAAAACAGGGAGAAAATGATTTTGAGGGAATAGGGCAGACTATTTTATATGACAATGTTACCTTTGGCTATCAGTTAAGCAAGATGGGAGAAAACGGACAGCCTGAAACCTATATTAAGAATGTTATTCATAATGTTAGCTTTACAGCAAGAGCCGGTGAAAAGACAGCGATTGTTGGTGAATCCGGTTCAGGAAAAAGTACTTTGGCTAAACTTTTAATTCATTATTATGATGTTTTAGATGGAAGCATAAGTATTGGTGGACAAGACATACAAGATATAAGATTGGAATCACTCAACAAACAAATTTCTTATGTAGCACAAGACCAATATCTATTTAATACCTCGCTTTTAGAAAATATTCGCATTGGTAATTTAGCTGCCAGTGATGATGAGGTTATAGAGGCAGCTAAAAAAGCCCAGTGCATGGAATTCTTAAATAGACTTCCGGATGGTATTTATTCTTTGGCTGGAGAAGCAGGAAAGATGCTTTCAGGTGGAGAAAGGCAAAGAATATCATTAGCGAGAGCTATTTTGAAGAATGCTCCGATTGTTGTACTTGATGAGGCAACAGCCTACGCAGACCCGGAAAATGAAGAAAAAATGGAAGCGGCTATTCGTGAACTTGTGAAAGGAAAAACCTTAATTGTTATTGCACATAAGCTGCCATCTATTGTAGATGCAGATCAGATATTGGTTATGGATCATGGTCATTTAGTTGCGAATGGAAATCATAAAGATCTATTAGAATCTTCAGCAGAATATCGTAAATTATGGGATGCGACACTATTTAGTAAAGATTGGAAAATCAGCAGAAAGGAAGGTGAAATGAATGTTTAGACTAATTTCAAGAATTTTAAATTTATCAGGTAAATACAAAAACAGAATAAAGTCTGCATTTATATTTGCCTTTATTGAATCTATATTAAGTAAAATGCCTATATTTATTGCATTTACCGTTTTGATTGGATTTTATGAAAAAACGAATACCTCCAAAACTTTTCTATATGTAGGGGTGGGACTTGTTTTAGTGGTTTTATTACAAGCTGTGGTTCACTTCTTAAGCGATAAATTACAAAGTGCAGCCGGCTTTATGATTTTTGCTGATAAAAGAATGGAGCTTGGGAATCATCTTAGAAAGCTTCCGATGGGATATTTTACAGCAGGTAATTTAGGAAAAATAAATTCTGTTTTAAGTTCGGACATGGCTTTTATTGAAGAAGTTTCCATGAGTACGATTGCCAATATGATGAGCTATGTATTATCAACACTTGTACTAACAGTATTCATGTTTGTTTTAGATTACAGAATTGGACTGATTGCGGTGTGTGTAACACTGGTTGCAACATTGCTTGCAAATAGCATGAATAAAATGTCTTTATCTGAAGCGGTTATTAGACAAGAACAAAGTGAAAAACTCACCGATGCAGTTTTGTCATTTGCTGAGGGGATCAGTGTTATTAAAAGTTACAACCTTTTAGGCGAAAATTCTAAATCTCTTACAGATAATTTTATATCCTCAAAGGACACATCTATAAAATTTGAAAATAAAATAACACCATGGACAACCGGTTTAAATATTATTTATGGAATTGGGATTACATTTATTTTAGCAGTGGCTTTATATCTTAATCATCAAGGAACTTTGGGACTTCCATATATGTTGGGGCTTATTTTGTTTGTGTTTGACTTATTCAGCCCTTTAAAAACACTTTATGGTGAAGCGACAAGGCTTACTGTAATGAACGCTGCATTGGATCGTATTGAAGAAGTGTTAAATGAAACTGAACTGCAAGATGTGGGCAAAAAACATATTTCAAAATCTGATACCTCAGAACCTGAAATTTGTTTTAATCATGTTAAATTTTCTTATGGTGAAAAAGAGGTCTTGCATGATATGAGTTTCAAAATGAATAAGAATACAATGACGGCTTTAGTTGGACAGTCCGGGGGAGGTAAATCCACAGTAGCAAATCTTTTGACAAGATTTTGGGATGTAGACTCCGGTGAAATTTTGATTAGAGGAGTGAATATAAAGGATGTTTCACTATCTGAATTGATGTCGGAAATCAGTATGGTTTTCCAGAGAGTTTATTTATTTCAAGATACGATTTTTAACAATATTGCCATGGGGAAAGAAAATGCAACGAAAAAAGAAGTTATAGAAGCAGCCAAGAAAGCAAGATGCTATGATTTTATTATGGCACTTCCTGATGGATTTGACACAATGATTGGAGAGGGAGGAGCAACTTTATCCGGTGGTGAAAAACAAAGAATTTCTATTGCCCGTTGCATGTTAAAAGATGCTCCTATTGTAATTCTTGACGAGGCAACAGCAAGTGTTGATGTGGACAATGAAAGCTATATACAGGAAGCAATTAGTGAATTGGTAAAGAATAAAACATTATTAGTTATCGCCCATAGATTAAATACTATTAGAGATGCCGACAATATTATTGTAATCAAGGAAGGTAATATTGCAGAACAGGGAACCCATAATGAGCTAATTGCTTTAAATGGGATTTATAAAAATATGGTAGAGCTGCAAAATAAAAATAATGGCGTAAAAATACTGTAAGAATATATTTATTATAAATGGAGGTAAGTACTTGAAACAGGATATAAAAGAACAACTACTAACCAAAAGACCGATAGACTTACTCTTTCAGCTATCAGTTCCAGCAGTTATAGGAATGATAGTCATCGGTCTATATCCCTTGATGGACGGAATATTTGCTGGAAAAATTATAGGACAAACAGCAATGACTGCCTGCGGCGTTGCTATGCCACTCACCTTTTTTAACAGCGGGATTTCAACCCTACTCGGTGTAGGCTCCGCTTCTGTTTTATCAAGAGCAATTGGAAAAGGGGATCAGAAAACAGTAGATAAAATTATGGGGAACTTAATCTTTTGGGTGATTTTGTTCTCTGCTATCATTACAATCGGAGGAATCCTCCTCGCACCGCATTTTTTAGATATGGTCGGTGCGACAGGTGAAATTAAAGCCTATGGTATCAGATACCTTAGAGTGATTTTTATCGGTTCTCTATTTGTGAACTTTACACAGTCTGCCAACATGGTAATGCGTGGCGAAGGACTGATGAAAAAAGCCATGCTGATTATGGGATTTGGTGCTTTGCTTAATATCATACTTGATCCGATACTAATGACCGTTATGGGAGAATACGCCATTGAAGGTGCTGCCCTTGCAACGATCACAGCCCAATTTGTTCAAGCTGCTGTAACACTACATTATTTCTTGAAAAAGAGTAAGGTTGTTAAAATTTATAAGATTAAATCCGATTCTGAGATAAAAAAAGAAATGTTCGGCGTAGGCTCATCAGCTATGATGATGCAGCTTCTGTTCATGATTCAACAGACTATGCTTTATAAAATGGCATTTAAGTATGGCGGTGATCCCAACGGGATTTTGATGGCAGCATCGCTTCGTGTATATGCCTTTTCGTTCATTCCACTTTGGGGAATGAGCCAAGGATTACAGCCTGTTGTAGGAACTAACTTTGGAGCAAAGCAGTATGACAGAGTAAGACAGGCTATGAAAGTATTTTCTATTGGCGGGCTGGTTCTTGCAGCAATCTTTTGGATTCCGTCTTTATTGCTTTCAAGTCAAATACTATCTTTATTTGGTGTAGAAGCAAACATTATTGCACAAGGTGTCGGAAACTTTAGATTGTTCTATTCCGTATTTATCCTGTATGGAGTAATGGTTATGACGATTACTTTCTTCCAATCTATTGGAAATGGAAAGAAAGCAGGAATTATTGTTATGCTTAGACAGTTATTCTTATTTGTTCCTGCAATGATCATTTTACCAATGGTGTTTGGAGTCAAAGCAGTTTGGTTCACACAGCCTCTTGTAGATTTCATTATGATTGTTGTTGGATTTATTATGATGATAAATACAGTAAAGAATCTAGAAAATGTAAATTTAAAGTAAAAGTAATGATTTGTAGGATTAAAATTTCTAACAGCTAAGTTTAAGGAGGCACATTTAATATGTATTGAGAATGAGGAGCATATATGTGGAAATTGTTTTTATCAACAAGAAAATATTATAAATATATTATATATGTTTTCAAATTATTTTTGATTTCTATATATTGCCCTTTTTAAAGAATTAAAAACTAAATATTATACAACCAAAAAAGCATATGCAAAGATATAATAGCACAGCTAAGATCAGTCTCAATTTTAAAAGTCCTAATGAAATAGTATCCGAGTATTTCTCAAAGTGTAACATATGTCTTGACAACTAAGAGAAATGTAGGAGTCAAAATAAGCAGAAAGTATTGAAAAATTATTTTTTTTATTGTAATATATATGTATTAAGTCCAGACATAAGCTGGTCTGGCTATAAATAAAAGATCTAAATACTGAGATGGGAAGTAGTAGGAGTCCAAGGTCTTATAGAGAGGGGTTGTTGGTGGAAATACCCTGGATACAGGCTGTGAAGCAGTCCCGGAGTATCTCTTTGGAAATAGTAGTACATAGAGACGTGATGCTGCGTTAATGCTAATGAAGATGTCACATTTTGTGATAATCAGGGTGGTACCGCGAATACAAGCTCGCCCCTGTAGTTTATACAGGAGTGGGCTTTTTTTATTGAGAATCATATCCTGTAAAATCAAAATTATTTAAATAATTTATTTGGAGGAAAGTTATGGAAAAGTTGGGATTAAATGAGATTAGAAGTAGATTTACTAAGTTTTTTGAATCAAAGGAACACTATATTGCCAAGTCACATTCTTTGATTCCTAGCAACGACAAGTCTTTGTTGTTGATAAACTCTGGTATGGCACCTTTGAAGAATTATTTTTCTGGTGTTGAGATACCGCCAAAGAACAGGATGTCTACAGTACAGAAGTGTATCAGAACAGGTGATATAGAAAATGTAGGTGTAACAGCTAGGCATGCTACCTTCTTTGAAATGATGGGTAATTTCTCTTTTGGTGATTACTTTAAAAAGGAAGCAATTGCTTGGGCCTGGGAATTTATAACTGTGTGGCTTGAAATACCTGAGGAAAAACTATGGGTAACAGTATATGAAAGCGATGATGAAGCATATAACCTATGGAAGGACATGATAGGTTTCCCTGAGGAAAAGATAGTTAGATTAGGCAAGGATGACAACTTCTGGGAAATAGGTCTAGGGCCATGTGGACCATGTTCAGAAATATATTTTGACAAGGGTGAAAAGTATGGCTGTGGATGTGAAGATTGCAAGCCAGGCTGTGACTGTGACAGGTTCTTAGAATTCTGGAATCTTGTATTTACTCAGTTTGACAGAAAAGAAGATGGATCTTATGGAGAATTAGACCATAAGAATATAGATACAGGTATGGGTCTGGAAAGAATGGCCTGTGTAATGCAAGAGGTAGACACTATTTTTGAAGTAGACACTATAAGGTCGGTATTAAATAGGGTATGCCAGTTGGCCGGCATTACTTATGGACAGGATGCCAAGAAGGACAAGTCTGTAAGGATAATAACTGACCATATCAGGTCTGTGGCCTTTATGGTAGGCGATGGTATATTGCCATCTAATGAAGGCAGGGGCTATGTTCTAAGAAGGCTATTGAGAAGGGCGGCCCGTCATGGTAGGTTACTTGGAATAAAGGACAACTTCCTAAATGAGATAGTAGAGGTTGTATTTGATACTTGTGGCCAAGCCTATCCAGAATTAATAGAAAAGAATGATTACATCAAAAAGGTAATTGGTATAGAAGAAGAAAAGTTTGGAGAAACTCTTGAACAGGGACTAGAAATCTTGAAGTCATATACTGAAGACCTGGTTGCTGGTGGTGGAGACACTATTTCAGGAGAACAGGCCTTCAAGCTATATGATACATTTGGTTTCCCTCTAGACCTGACTATGGAAATACTTGAAGATGAAGGTCTAAAGGTAGATACTGAGGGCTTTGAGAAGGAAATGCAGGCCCAGAAGGACAGGGCTAGGGCAGCCAGGGGTAATACAGAGGGTGATGCTTGGAAGGAAGATCCTCTAACATCACTTGAGGATGCAAGTTCAAGTTTCGATGGTTACCATAATCTAGTTAAGGCTTCAACTATAAAGGCTATGGTTGCTGATAATGCCCTGGTTGATACTCTAGAAGAAGGTCTTGAAACTGCTATAATCCTGGATGAGACTAGCTTCTATCCAAATGGAGGTGGTCAGGTTGGTGACAAGGGCCAGATACTGAGTGATACAGGTTTATTTGAAGTTGAAGACACAGTAAAGGGTGCCAATGGAAGTATTAAGCATATTGGTAGACTAGTAAGCGGTTCTTTGACTAAGGGAGAAAAGGTAGAGACTAGGGTAGACAAGGCCCTAAGAATGGATGCGGCTAGAAACCATACAGCTACCCACCTACTTCACAAGGCTTTGAAAGAAGTATTAGGAGACCATGTAAACCAGGCTGGTTCCCTGGTTGAGCCAGATAGGTTGAGGTTTGACATCACCCACTTTGAAGCCATGACTAAGGAAGAAATCAGCAGGGTTGAAGCTATGGTAAATGAATTTATCTTAGAGGCTCATCCGGTTACTGCTGAGCTTATGAATATAAATGAGGCAAGAGCCATGGGTGCTATGGCCTTATTTGGAGAAAAGTATGGTGAAGAAGTAAGGGTTGTAAAGATGGGAGACTGTTCTGTTGAACTATGTGGTGGTACCCACCTGGACAATACTTCCCAGGTAGGTATGTTCAAGATAGTATCTGAAGGTGGAGTTGCAGCCGGTGTCAGAAGAATAGAAGCCATAACAGGTAGGGCAGTATATCAGTATATGCTTGCAAAAGATTCGCTAATTAACAACATTAGTGATATAATGAAGACAAGGGAAGACAACCTGGTTGTTAGGGCTAATTCATTAGTTGATGAAAATAAGCAGTTAGAAAAAGAAGTACATGATTTAAAATCAAAGATAAGTATGCAAAATGCAGGCAATGCCCTTGATGATAGCCTAGATATCAAGGGGGTTAAGCTTCTAACAGCTAAGTATGAAGATATGGATATAGATACCCTAAGAGAGGTAGCAGATAACCTGAGAGACAAGTTGGGTACAAGTGTTGTAGTCCTAGCAAATATAGCTGGAGACAAGATTAACTTTGTAGCAACAGCTAGTAAGGACGCTATAGACAAGGGTGCCCATGCCGGCAACATAGTTAGGGAAGTTGCTAAAATCGCTGGAGGTAAGGGCGGTGGTAGACCTAACATGGCCCAGGCCGGAGGTAGTGACAAGACTATGGTAGACCAGGCGCTAGCAAGTGCACAGAAGGTGGTTGAGTCACAAATTAAGTAGTAGCAAGGAGGTTACTTATGGAAAAGAATTTAGAATACACAGTGCAGTTTGAAACGGTGAACCAGGATAAGATGAGTGTAGCTCAGACAATAGAGTATGTATATAATGCTTTGATAGAAAAGGGATATAATCCGGTAAACCAGATAATAGGATATATTTTATCAGGGGATTCGAGTTATATTACAAGTTATAAGAATGCTAGAGCAGCAATCAAGAGGTTTGAAAGGGACGAAATTCTGGAAGAAGTGATAACTAAGTATTTGAACATAGAGGAGTAAGGGTTATATGTTTAAAAAGAGTTTAGCCTTTATAGTCTCCCTGGTCTTGGTGTTTGGTCTAGTAGGACCTGGTTTTGCAGCAGGGACTAAGTCAGAAGAGTCTGCCCTTGCTACTGAACAAGCTATGACTAAGGGAGAACTTGATTCAAAGGCCGATAACAATACTGCCAAGAACAAGGGTAAAGTGATACTTATCGACTTAAATAGGACAAATTACGATAACTTTAAGAATATAAAGTTTTTGGCGAATAGGTTAGAAAATAGCGGTTATCTTGGTATGATGAATATCAGGGGTGACAAGGGCTATGATGATAGGAGAAACTATGCAAGTATGGGTGCTACTGGAAGGGTTAATATCCTTCCAGAGACACCTGTAGACTTTAGTCAGATAGAAGGAAAGAACCTGTATAAGTATGCAACAGGACATTCTCCCAAGAAGATAAACTTATTGAGTGTTAATAATTTAGACCAGTATAACCAGTCTAATGGTGAGTTCAAGTCCAAGATGGGCTACCTGGGTGATACCCTGTCTTCTAATGGAAAGAAGATAGGAATTCTGGGTAATAGCGATTATTATGACATGGTTACTGGCCAGGAAATCAGAAACAGGGACTTTGCCCTTATGGTTATGGATTCTAGGGGTAGGATAGAAGAAGGAAATGTAGACTTTATAAATAAAAAGGACCAGTCATTTCCGTTTGGCATATCAACGGATTATGATAAGTTGAAGGACGAGACTAAGAAGTACTATGCAAAAACAGACTTCTTGATGGTCAACCTGGGCGATACTTTTAGGTTAGATGAGTACAAGGTAAACCTAAATGGCAAGACCTATGCCAAGATGAAGTACAGGGTCTATAATAAGGTGAGTGACTATCTTGAATATGTATTCAAGATGGCAGGTAAGAATGATACCATCTATATACTTGGATCTTTCCCAAGTAAGCTAGACTATGCAAACAACAGACGTTTGGCTCCTCTGGTAAGGTTTGATATGTCAGAATCCGGTAAGGGCTTGTTGTTATCTGCTACAACCAGGAGGGCAGGAGTTTTTGCCAACCTGGACCTGGGTGTAGATATTTTGAACAGGTTTGGCCTAAAGAATAAAGAAATGGTAGGTCGTCAATTGACAAATAAGACAATGGACAATAGGGATGACTATATGACCAAGGAATACAAGAAAATAGTTGCCATATCATCTATAAGGATGACTATCATAAATATATATGTAGCAGTAATTTCTGTTTCCTGGATCTTGGGAGCCCTAGCCCTATGGCAGAGGGACAAGTTACCAAAGAAACACAAGAAGAAGATATTAAACTTCTTAAAAGAAATGGTCAAGTTAGGTCTGATAATGCCACTAGCATTTTTATCAGCACCTATATTGAGGCCAGGTAGTCAGGCTCAGGTTACCCTGTCAATAGTCTTTATGACTGTTTTGCTATATATACTTGGTAGTAGGATATTTAAGAATGATGACTTAAAACAGGTAGGATTTTATTCTATTTTGATGATACTCCTAATAGTAGTGGATTCTGTAATATCAACACCTTTGATGCAGAGCAATATAATGAGTTATGACCCTATGATAGGGGCAAGGTACTACGGTATAGGAAATGAATATGAGGGTGCTACCATAGGTAGTGCTATCCTGGGTGTTGCCATCCTGCTAGAGTACAAGAAGATACCTAAGTCGTGGGTTGCTATTTTCCTTTTCGCAGTTTTGATTACATCAGCATACCCAAGTATGGGTGCCAATGTAGGAGGGGCAATTTCAGAGTCTATAGCCTATATAGCCTTCTTCCTTTTGATATGTGGTGTCAAGATAGACTTTAAGAAGTCGGTTTTAGTAGTTGCTATAGCAGCATTGTTAGTTGCAGTTTTTGCAGCTGCCGATATAATGTTGGGCATGGGGTCTCACTTGGGTAACTTTGTGGGCCAGGTTTTTAGAAATGGTCCAATGGAGATTGTAACAGTATTTGCCAGAAAGATAGACATGAATATTCAGTTAGCCCAGACAACAGTATGGGTGAATATTCTATTGGTAGGTCTATTGATACTTGGATTTACAATATTTAGACCAAATAGACACTTTAGCTATATGAAGGAAAGGTACAAGATTGTATATGATGGTTACCTGGCTATAATAGTCGGTTGTATTGTAACCCTGTTGGTAAATGACTCTGGTATAATTGCAGCAGCCACGGATTCGATTTATTTATTGATACCTGTAATAATAATTTTGATAAACAAGTTTAATCAAAAAGAAGACAAGTATATAAGTTAGATTAAGTAGGTGTAAATGTGCTAAGTGGAAGAATAATGGGCCTTGATATTGGTGACAATACCATCGGTGTTGCTGTCAGTGACCTAATGGGTATGACAGCCCAGGGGGTTACAACAATAAAGAGGTCTAGTAAAAAAAATGATATAGAGGCCTTGAAGAAGATAATTGAAGAAAGGCAGGTAAACCTGATCGTATCAGGTCTACCAAAAAATATGAACGGGACTATAGGTCCCCAGGCAGAAAAGGTTATAAAGTTTTGTGACCTGATCAAGGAGGAACTTGGCTTGGAAATCAAGTTCTGGGATGAGAGGCTAACTACTGTATCGGCAGAAAAGATGCTGATAGAGGGTGATGTCCGTAGAAAGAACAGAAAAAAGGTCATAGATAAACTTGCAGCAGTTCTTATCTTGCAAGGATATCTTGATTCAATATAATTTTCCTCGAAGTGTCAATAGAAAAATATTTTCTATTGACATTTTTTGAGCATTGATATACTATGAATATAAGAAAGTTATCAATTGATAAGGAGGGCAATAATATGGAAAATAATAACACTATGGAATTGTTAAAAGAAAAGTTAAAAGCGACTGGTTTTAAAATTACCCCTCAGAGAAGGGCTATAATTGAAGTATTGATAGAAAATGAAAGCTCACATATGAGCAGTGAAGAGATTTATGACAAGGTGCGTGTAAATTGTCCAGAAATAGGTCTTGCAACTGTTTATAGAACTATGCAGTTACTTGATGAAATTAATGGTATATCTAAGTTAAACCTTGATGATGGCTGTATTAGGTACGAAATCAATGTTGAGGGAGAGGATGTTCACCATCACCACCACTTGATTTGTAGAGATTGTGGGGCTATTATAGAGGTTAAGGAAGACCTATTAGAATCTATTGAATCTACTGTAGAAAATAACTATAATTTCCAAATAAAGGACCACGACCTAAAGTTCTATGGTCTATGCAGTAATTGTAAGGATAAATAGTTATCAGTAGAAAGTGATTATGAAAGAAGACTAAATCTAAATGATAAAAACCCATGACCTATATATGAGTCATGGGTTTTCTTTTAGGTATGACGGGCATGCCGTCAGTCTGTGGTGAAAGTCCACGTAGGGCGTAG
>JAERMT010000070.1_pt1 | contig 65799 bp, 47 predicted proteins | sample 9267081 | NCBI WGS metagenome assembly JAERMT01 (sample SAMN17071939, study PRJNA684904) | human gut metagenome | isolation source: diarrhea sample from child under the age of five | host: Homo sapiens | place: South Africa: Mafikeng, Mafikeng Provincial Hospital | collected 2019-09
TTTCTTTCGCTTTCTACCCCGACGTTTATCTCGTTGTTAGCTCGATTATTTCGTTTGATACAAACTTTCGCCATGGCATAACTGAAGCAAGCTTCGTTCTGCTCATTTGGCTTATCAAGTTCGTTCTCGAAAGCGGATGCAAAGGTATAACAAAAAACAATACCGTGCAAGTGTTTTGACGAAAAAGTTTCAAAAAAGTTAAGTTTTTAGGCTCAATTTGACTTAAATCAACGAAAACGGGCGGATTTCGAGGGTTAAACGCCTAAAATAAGGGTATGGATGTAATGGTAGTGTTTTGTGAGGGCTTTGGGATTAAGGTGTATATGTTGTGGCTGATTGATGTAAAAGCATAAGAAGTGTGGCGGATGGCGGACGAAATCCAATCGGACGGCGGACGGAATCTGATCGGGCGGCGTACGGAATCTGATCGGGCGGCGTACGGAACACGATGAAAGAAGTTGAGGTTTGGGGCAACAGAAGTTGAGGTTTCGAGGTTGGGAAGTTGAGGTTTCGGGCAACGGAAGTTGGGAGGTTGTATTATATATATTATAATGTGTAGGGGGAATTGGTGCGAAAAAGGGGTTGATTTGCCGATGAAATCTTGCGCACTATGAGAATTTTGTGCATAAAACAAAAGTATTTTGCGATAAAGATGCAGTTTTTTGCACACTTTTATTGGTGGGTGTGCAAAAAGTTATACCTTTGCAGTCGGAAATGGCAAAAAGATTGTGCATAAGTGTGCAGAATATTCCATTAGAGTTCACTAACAAGGATAATATACATTATATAATAATAGAACATTATGTCTTTTAACTTACTGAAAGGAAAGCGCGGTATCATCTTCGGCGCATTGAACGACGCATCTATTGCGTGGAAAGTAGCAGAACGTGCCGTTGAGGAAGGCGCACAGATTGTATTAACCAATACTGCGGTGGCTTGCCGCATGGGTACAATCGACGAACTCGCCAAGAAGACCGGCGCAGTAATAATCCCGGCAGATGCGACATCTGTAGAGGATTTGACCAACCTCTTTGTGCAGGCACAGGAGGCTCTGGGTGGCAAGATTGACTTCGTGCTGCACTCATGCGCTATGAGTGTAAACATGCGCAAGAAGCGTACTTACGACGATCTTGACTATGGTTTCTTGAACAAGACCCTCGACATCTCAGCAATTTCGTTCCATAAGATGCTTCAGGCAGCCAAGAAGCTCGATGCTCTGTCGGAGAACGCTTCGGTGCTGGCTCTGACCTACGTGGCTTCTCACCGTACATTCTTCGGCTACAACGATATGGCGGATGCCAAGTCGCTGTTGGAGTCGATCGCTCGCAGCTTCGGCTATATCTACGGTCGCGAGAAGGGCGTGCGTATCAACACCATCTCTCAGTCGCCTACGTTCACCACAGCGGGCAGTGGCATCAAGGGCTTCGACGGTCTGTACGACTTCTCTGACCGCATGTCGCCATTGGGCAACGCGAGCGCTGACGAGTGCGCGGACTACTGCGTTGTGATGTTCTCTGACTTGACAAAGAAGGTGACGATGCAGACTCTGTTCCACGACGGCGGCTTCTCGAGCATGGGTATGTCGCTGCGCGGTATGACACAGTACAACAAGTCGTTCCTCGACGAGAACCGCGACGAGCAGGGCAACATTATCTACGGATAAGCAATTGTTCTACGGATAAACAACAGACATGAGCCGTACCAATAATGCGACGGCTTACGCAGAAACAATAAAAAAGCGAGTAGCAGAGGTTGTGAAGCCTCAGATACTCGCTTTTTCTATTTTATCAATGCAATACGTTCTATTAACGTCAATACAATACATTCTATTAACGTCAATACAATACGTCTATTCGGACAACAACACGGATTTATTTAGCTACCGCTATACGCGCCTCCTGCAGCACACCGTCCATGAACGTGTCGGGGTTCACCTTCTTCAGCGTGCTCTTCATCTCGTCGATGATTGATGTGCAGGTTTGCTTCTCGTTATCGGTGAGCAGTTTGCTGTGCTCTCGGCACAGACGCGCTATCTTGACAACGATGCCCGTCTGCAGCGTCTTCGCATCGGCATCCTTTATGGCATCGAGGAAAGCAGCGCGCAGATTGCCGAACTGGAGCATGAAGTCGATGTCGGTCTTCACCTCGTTATTTGTAGCCGAAGGAAACGAGCGCGAATTGAAGACACGCACATTGCCGTCGTTGTCGTACGTGGTTGTGGTCACGCCGTTGTCGTCGAGGACAGTCTGCGTGCGCAACGAGGTGCCCTTATTAAGCGACTTCAGTGCGCCTCTGACGCCCGACTTGAACTCTTTAAAACGAGCCGGCATCACACCGTAGATGTGATAGTAGTAGCAATGATACTTGCGGCTATCCTTGAACCATACAGCCAGATAGGCGTGACGGCGCATGGAGTCGGCGGGGTCCTTGAAGCACAGACCGTAGTAGACGTGCGATTTGTGAGCACCTAGCTCTACACTGTATTCGTTGTTGACTCCATAGTCGTACAGACTGTTGGTAGCGAGCGAGCTGCTGCCCGGCTTCTTGATGAACACATTGTAGGCGTCGGACTTCGCCAGTAGCAGTTCCTTCTCTATCTGTGCGAAGAGTTTCTTCTTTTTCGCAGGAACGGTGAACTCGGTGAACTTGCAATAGCTCACGCCACTATCGGCGCAAACGACATTGTAGTCGGAGTTGGACAGCACTTCGGTAGAAGGATCGTTCAGCACAATCTTGAACACCTTTTCGATATTACTCTGCGCAGAAGCCGCAAACGCCTGCACTAAGAATATTGCCATTATTAAAATCTGTCTCATACGTAATTTATTTACAGGGTTGTTTGTTATGTTTTCTTTATTATGGGTTATTGCTGTATGCTGTTGCCCGTGGCTTCCGACCCATACTCGTCAGCCTCAGCGTCGTCAGCCTCGAACAGTTCCATAGCCTGAAGCTCGAGCTGATTGATCTCTGCCGACTGGTTGGCATTTATGGCATGAAGCAGGATGTCGGCTTGGCGCACAGCCTCCTCTATATCGGTGGAGTCGGCACGGGTGGATGCGCTCTTGTCAGCCTCAGCCACATACACCTTCGGCGGACGCGGCTGCCAGTAAGGGCGAACAGACTTGTGCAAACGCCGTTTCTCGGGCTGCTGTTTCACGCTGTCTGCGAGAATACGCTGCGGCTGTTCGGCAGAAATGCTGTCGGCGACAGAATCAGCAGGCACAAGGCGAGCCGCTTGCTGAGCCAACGGCGCGTTCGACGACTGACCAGACGGCGTATTGTCGGGAAGCAGCACCGAAACAGCAAACACAAGCACAGCAACGGCAGCAACCGATGCCACCAAAAGAGCAGCCTTGCGTAGCGTGAAGCGCTGCACAGCCGGAGCTGCAGCCTCATTCTGCTGGTCTTTCTCAGCCTGTTCTGGAGCGAACATGCAGAACATCTCTCTGTATGCGCTCCAATCGGCGGCAGATATAGCGTCAGGTCGGTCGGCGTCGGTAGCCGTGCAGAAGAACTCCGCCAATGCGGTCTCCTCCTCAACGGTAGTGGCACCGTCCATGTAACGCTTCAGAAGTGATATGATTTGTCGGTCTGTCATGTTCTGTTCCTTTCCTTTATCTGATTGAATAGTTTTCGTCGTGCCGAGGAGAGCATCGTCGCCACCGAATCCTTGCTGATGCCTAATATGGCGGCAATCTGCTCATTGGTGCGGCGCTCGGTCTGACGCAGTCGCATCACCTGCATCTCGCGCGGCGGCAACTGCTCTATGCGCTGACGCAACCATTGCTCGTCCTCTTTCCATTCGAGCTGACTCTCTGGAGTATTGTTGTCCGACTCCTGCTGCAGAAGCCACGACGTGTGCGCCTCGTCGCCGCTGATGCTTGTCGGGTGCTGCCGTCGCAACATGTCGATAGCCACATTGCGAGCTATGACAACCGCAAGGCGAGCGGCATGGGCTGTGTCGCGGAGAGAGTCGTGCACAGCCCAAAGCCTAAGCATCGCGTCGCTTGCCGCATCGTCCGCATCATCAGCACGCGCAAGATAGCGGCGGGCATAGCCTTGAGCTATAGTGCGCAGTTGCGGCGACATCTGTTCAAACTGTATTTGGTTCACGGTAGTCGGGTATTCGTTAGCAATATTCTATTGTTACACGCCTTAACGCTGGCGTGATACGCATTACGGACGGGCGTTGATGACACCATCGGGTGTGTTCTGTCTGCACGAATTGTAAGTTTCGCCTGTTACGTTCACATTACTGCCCATGTTGAGCAGTTTATCGTACTTCAACATACTGTCGCTTATCTTGCCCGAACCTAAGACATAGTTTTTATAGTTGCCGGCTTTACCCGAAACAGAGATGCGACCAGAGCCGGTAAGCGTACAATTAAGATTGGCAGCCTTGCTTGTTCGGCAGTTGATTGTGCCCGAACCTGCCATCGTCAGTCCTACATAATCAGCTTTCACATCGTCGACAAGGATAGTGCCTGAGCCAGCGTTGTTAAAGTTAGCATGGCTGGCGACTACCTGGCTCACGGCAATCTTGCCCGAACCAGCCTGATTGAACGTGACAGCCGTAGACTTCATCTTGCCAACAACAATCTGTCCGCTGCCACTCATATTGAACACTCTCACGTCCGGTGCTTTTACGTGCACAACAACGCTGCGTCTGTCCGACGAATCGGAAGTTTCGACATACACATTGCCAATGACCTTGCCGTACTTTGAGATGTTCAGATCCGAACCATTGCTCCCTACGCGTATCCGGTCGAATGCTGCGGCGTCGCCCACAAGACGAACCTCGTATGTACTACCCTGTTCGTACACCACTTTAATCGAACCGACAACGTTTATCACGCTGAAAGGTTTCACACTCAGTTTCTTCTCGCTCTTCTCAGCTCCGTATACCGACGCGGTAAGCATGAGCATCGCAGCCGTCAACATCAAAACAAACTTTCTCATAAGATTATCTCCTATCTATTTAAGTTGCACATTATATATATGTATAGGTAAGTGCTGAAAGAAGACCTCAGCGCCCTACCCTTTCTATAAACAATAACGCAAGAAAGGGAAATTCTAAATATGCGGACGCCGCATTTAACACATATTTAACATGTTTCAAATTAATAAAGCGTAATTTGAACCGAACAAGCGATGCTTTGCTTTGTGACTATCAATAAAATATCGTAACTTTGTAAGCAACAATATATCAACTTGTTTTTATCCTAAGACTCATATACAACTATGAAATCGTTAAAAGAATTATATAGAATAGGCAAAGGCCCGTCGAGCAGTCACACAATGGGACCGCAGAAGGCTGCACAGACCTTCGCTGCGCACAACAAGGATGCGAAATCGTTCGAGGTGACACTATACGGCAGCCTGGCAGCAACGGGCAGAGGTCACATGACCGACGTAGCCATCGACGAAGTGCTGCGCCCCATCGCTCCGCTGAGCATCGTGTGGCAGCCGAAGGTGTTCCTGCCCTATCACCCGAACGGCATGAAATTCGTAGCGTTCGACGCCGAAGGCAACCGCATGAACGAGTGGATATGCTACAGCGTAGGCGGCGGCGCACTGTCGGAAGGCGAGAAGAGCCGCTGGTTCAACAACAAGCGCGAGGTGTACCAGAAGAACACGCTGCACGAGATACAGCAGTGGTGCGAGAATCACGGACGCGGCTACTGGGAGTACGTTGACGAGTGCGAGGACGAGGACATCTGGGAATATCTAATGGAGGTTTGGCGCGCCATGCAGGAGGCTGTTGAGCGCGGCATCGACCACGAAGGCGCACTGCCCGGTCCGCTGAAGTTGCCGCGCAAAGGCCCTATCTACTACGTTAAGGCGAGCGGCTACAAGCAGTCGCTGCAGTCGCGCGCTTTGGTTTACGCCTACGCCCTGTCGGTGAGCGAGGAGAACGCATCGGGCGGCACCATCGTCACCGCCCCCACCTGCGGTTCGTGCGGCGTATTGCCAGCCGTGCTCTACCACCTTGCAAAGGGACATAAGTTCAGCGACACACGCATTCTGCACGCTCTCGCTACAGCCGGCATCTTCGGCAACGTGGTGAAGCAGAACGCCTCAATCTCGGGTGCCGATGTAGGCTGCCAGGGCGAGGTGGGCGTAGCGTGCGCCATGGCTTCTGCAGCTGCCTGCCAGCTGTTCGGTGGCAGTCCGTCGCAGATAGAATATGCAGCCGAAATGGGACTGGAGCATCACCTCGGCATGACGTGCGACCCGGTGTGCGGATTGGTACAGATACCGTGTATCGAGCGCAACGCTTTCGCCGCTACTCGCGCTCTCGACGCCAACCTCTATGCGTCGTTCTCCGACGGAACACACAGCGTGTCGTTCGACCGCGTGGTGAAGGTGATGAAGCAGACCGGTCACGACCTGCCGTCGCTCTATAAGGAGACAAGTACGGGCGGACTGGCGCAGGCTTACGAGCAGCACATGCGCAAGTTGGCGGAGCAAGCAAACTCGAACGAAGAGGATATCAGTAAGTTTGGATACAATTAAGCAGTTCCTGTTGAGAACTGCTTAAGTTGAGAGTTGAGAATTGAGAGTTATGATTACCATTGCAAAAATCTCATGATTTAAACGTTAGCAATAAAACAAATCATAACTCTCAACTCTAAACTCTCAATTCTCAACTAATACAATCTGCGGTGTGCGTAGTGCCGGCTTCAGCTCACCACCGATATAATAAACGCCAAGCCGTGTGGGCACAGCCTGTGCCCCTGCTCGTGCGAGAGCCTGATTGGCGAATGTCGTGGTGAGCCATTGCCCTGCGACAGCATCAAAGACATAAAGATTACCACTGAATTTATACCAGCCGATTGACTGCTTGAGGTAATCGTCCTTCTTCACACATTCGTATCTACCGCTTATCGCATCGAGAAATATCGTGCGGTTCACGCCGCCTGTGGCGTACAACCGGGTGCCGTCCGCCCACGCAATACCACCCGAGAGTGTCATTTCCTCGCCATCAGCAGAGCGCGGAGCAGACAGAACGCCCCACTCCTTCGTACGTATGTCGTAGACATAGCCATCGGTGTGTACCTTGCTTTGCTCGCCATCGGCATAGAAACCTCCCCAAACATACACCTTATTATTATAAGCAGCGGCTACGGGCTGCACACGTGGCGCACCCGGGACGCGGAGAGTGACAAACGCAGTGTTGTTAGATGCTTGAGCAATCGAGTTTGCGCCTTGGTTGGTGACGTTTGAGTCGAGCTGATAGCGCAAAACATTGGCAGACGGCTTGCCATTCTGATTGCCACCAACAACGAATACGTCTGTTCCGGCGAGTGCCACAGCCATGTTGTCCGCCGTAGCAGACAGGTCTGCAAGACGGTTAAGCGCAATACCAGTGCCGGCAGCGTTCAAGCGTACACTATAAACCGAGGCAAGCGAGTGGTCGTTGTTGTTGCCACCGATGAAGAGCAGACTGTCGCCACTCGCAACCGTTGCGCCATACGCAGCCGGCTCGGGCAGGAAACCCACCAAGCGCCATTGCAGTGCCTCGCGGTCTATGCGTGCTGCATATACACCAGCGTAATACTTTTTCGGCTTGCTTGCTTCGGGGAAGTTGCAACCGCCAGCCATAACGAGATAATCACCTATCTGACCGGCATAACATGCCGACACACCGAGCGAATAACCTGGTTCGGCAGAGGGAAAACCAACAACGCTATGCACGTGCTGCGCAGAGAGAGACAGGGTAGCGAAAAGAAAAAGGAATAAGGACAGGAGTCGGTTCATAAAAATAGAAATTAAAGGGAGGATGTGCCAAAATAGAATATCGTATTTTCTATTTTGACACGCCCTACTCTAATGCAATTAAGTGGGTGCGTGGCACCCTACTCTAAGACAACTTAGTGGGTGCGTGGGTATGGCAGGATGCCATACCCTCCTATGATTATGCTTCGAGCTTTTTCAATATCTCCTGACAGAGCATGTAGCCCTTGATCATCATACGCGGAATGTGGAACGGACCCTTGTAGAGGTTGCCCTTAGCCGGCTGTGCCACTGTTCCGTCGCGATGCAGATAGCCGTACCACTCGCCATACTCGGCATCGGGGAAGTGGGCGTATGTCCACTCGCTGATGCGCTCGTGACGGTAGAGATACTTCTCGTCGCCGGTTCCGAGGTAAGCGTAGAGCGAAGCGATGATGGTCTCGCACTGCGGCCACCAGAACTTCATGTCCTGCGAGTAGTCCTGCGATGGCAGGTTCTTGCAGTCGCGGAAGTTGATGATACCGCCGTACTGCTTGTCCCAGCCCCAGTCCCACGACCAGTCGAACACCTGCAGAGCCAGGTCGAACATCGGCTTGTCCCAGCCGCGCAGCTTAGCCTCCTCCATGATGAACCAAGAGGTCTCGATGCAGTGGCCAGGGTTGATGGTGCGAGTCATATTGGTGTTGATGAACTCGCCGTTCTCGCCTACTGTTTCAAGCAAGCACTTGAACTCTGGATGGATGAAGTACTTCTTCAACTTCTCAATCGACTCATCAATCTGCTGAGTGAGCTTCGGATCGTCCACCACCTTGCGGATGCAAGAGCCTACGTTGATGAGAATCATGACGATGCTGTGGCCCTGCAACTTCACGTCAGCCTCGAACTTAGCAGGCAGGAAGCCCGGTGTAGCGAGGAAGCGCTGTGTGTCTTCAAACACCTGGATGGCGCGCTTTGCCCAGTGCTGGTCGCCAGTAGCGAGAGCATACTCCGACATCGCGATTGCGGCAAAGGTCTCTGAGAACACGTAGCGGCGCTTGCGCAGTGGTTTGCCCTCAGCAGTAACAGAGAAGTACATATGTCCCTGCTCGTCGAAGCAGTGCTTCTCTATAAACTCGAGTGTAGACTTGGCAGCGTCGAGCCACTCCTGCTTCTTCTCTACATTGTTATAAGCGAATGAGCAAATGAAGGCGAAACGGCCCTGAAACCACACTGATTTTGTTGTATCCATCAGCGATCCGTCGCGGTTGACGCATGTGTACACGCCACCATTCTCGCGGTCCAAGCCGTACTTCATCCAGAACGGCATGATATTCTCGGTTAGGTCTTTCTTGTAAGACTCAGCCCACGACTTGATATATTCTTTTACGTTCATTTTCTTAAAGGTGATATGTTGTTATGTTGACGGGTTAACATTAGAACTGGTTAGCACGCTCGAAGAATCCAATCTCCTCAAGTTCCTTCTTCATCTGAGCCTCTTCCTCGTCAGTCATGTTGCGGAACGGCACACGGTTAGGTCCGAGGTCGAATCCGAGGAGCTTCATGATGCGCTTTCCGCCCACGATGTTACCGCGGAAGTGGCAGATGACGTTGATAACCTCCTGTGAGAAGTTCTGCTTCTCACGAGCTGTCTCAAGGTCGCCGCGGTTCCATGCGTCGATGATGCCAACAAGTTCACGACCGTTGTAGTTGGTTGTGCCGCCGATGCCGCCACGAGCACCGCCCTGAGCAAGGCTCGGGAGGATTGTCTCGTCCTGTCCGTGGAGCATGTCGAACTTGCCACCACCGTAGAGACGACACTGGTTGTACTCGTAGAGAGCCTCGTAAGTGTACTTGATGCCTGCGAAGTTCTTGATGCGTCCGTCGACAGCCTTCAAGAGGTCTACCATCGGCAGGAATGCGCCGTTGAACGCAGGGATATGATAGTAGTAGAACGGCAACTCAGGAGCAGCGTTTGCGATAGTCTCGCAGTACTCCACGAGTTCCTCGATGCGACCAATCTTCGGGAACGGAGGTGCCATCGAGCCGATGCCCCATGCACCAATCTTCTGAGCGTGCTCGGCAAGGCGCACACTCTCGCGCAGACAGCAGCTGCCTACGTGCACAATAACCTTGAAGCCCTCGGGAGCAACACTCACCCAACGCTCTGCCAGCTGCATACGCTCCTCGGTAGTGAGCATATATCCCTCGCCAGACGATCCGTTGATGAACACGCCCTTCAAGCCATTCTTCTGCAACATCTTTGCATAAGTCTCGATTGGTTCGAGATTAACGTCACCATTTGCATAGAACGGTGTAAACGGTGCGTCGATAAGTCCTACGATTTTTTCCATAGTCTTGTTTATTTTAATTGATTATTAATTTATTGTTTTCAATTAAGAGATGAAAAGTTATTGAGTATTCTCACCATCTCAACATTTATTCAACATTATCCGATGTTGGGCGCAAGCACACCAACTGCAACACGAGTGCCACGATGACGATACCACCGAGCACGGCGAAGCCCATGCCGAGATTGCCACCGTCGGTCCACTTGCCGAGCAGTTGAGTGACAGCAGCACCTGCGAACACGCCCACCATATTCATGATGCCGTAAGCTGTAGCACGATACTTAGCCGAGATAATCTGGCAGAGTATAGGCATGTTGTTAGCGTCGAACATGCCGAAGCCGATGCCGAACAACATTCCGGCTCCCACTACCGCCACTACGCTATGGCCGAAGCCGAGCAGAACAAGCGCAGGGATAGTCATACCCAAACCGATAGCGCTGGTGTAGATACGTCCGCGTATGTTGTGCAGCACCCACTTGTCTGACAACACGCCACCGAGGAGCACGCCCACGAACGACGACGCAGCAATGGTGATGGTAGACATCGGACCAGCCTGCGCCATCTCCAGACCGAGACTGTCGGCGAAGAGCGTAGGCAGCCAGTTCTTAGTAGCCCAACCCGGGAGGCTCGGCACAGCGAAGTAGATGAGTATCACCCAGAACGCCCATGTAGAGAGCACGACGCTGAGTCCGCGCCAAAGGCTCTCCTTCTTCATCAGCGTTGCAGGATCAGGCGAAGCTGCGACAGCAGCCGAAGTCTTCGGTTTGTCGTGCAGAAGCAGTGCAAGTACCACCGAGTAAGCGATGCCGATGATGCCGAACCAGTAGAAGGTGCTATGCCATGAGAAGGTGGCAGCGATAGTAGCACCAAATCCGCCCACCGCCTGACCCACGTACAGACCCGTCATGTGTATGCCGATAGCCAGCGAGCGCGACTTGCCCTCATGCCAGTCGGCAATGAGCGACAATGCGGAAGGTATATACAGAGCCTCGCTGACACCCATCAGCGCACGCAACCAATAGAGCTGGGTGAAGTCGGAGGCGTAGCCCATGAGGTACGTGACGGCTGACCATACGAACAGACTGCCCACCACGAGCTTCTTACGGCTCACACGATCGGCAACAACACCTGCGAACGGACTCACGAGACCATAAATCCAGAGAAACACAGCCATGAGCGCACCGAAAGCCTCAGCTTTCTGTAGCTCCACAATATCGAACTTCATTGCGTCCTGCATGGTTGAGAGCATCTGACGATCCATATAGTTGAGCAATGCCACCACCCAAAGCAGTGCCACTACGAGCCACGGATAGAACTTTTTGTTTTTCATTTTGATAGAGATTTGTTTTTAGTTGTTTGTTTTTCAAGTTTAAGGCTGCACTCCGTAGCTGAATGCGGGGCGCAGCCTATCCTATTCAATGCAAAAGTATCACTTTTTTTCTACACGACAAAACAGAACGTGTGCTTAATTGTGTTTTCCAGCCTCACGCTTTGCAATTTCTTCGTTTGCCTTATCACATGCGTATGCTGAGTCGTGCGCCTTATTGTCTTCATCGTAGTAGACGGTGCGATAGGTGACATTACCTCCTCCGCCACCACCTTTAGGCTCTGGCATTGCGTACAGAACGAAGCCTATAATGACTCCGACTATAAGAATCTGGATAATCAGTTTGAAGATAACAACAACCAGTCCCCATACGGCTACGATGCAGCCGAGTATATAGACAATAGTGAAGAGCGTGAGCAGGAGGCCCCACTTCTTGCTCTTCATAAGCTCGATGTTGCGCTTCAACGAGAGAAAGACCCCAATGCCCAATGCCAAAAGGAAAGAAACGAGTATTAAGAACGTTTCAATCCATCCGCCCAAGCCTAAGAAATCGCATATGAGAGCAGAAGCTATCAGCACGGGGAATGCAGCGAGCATACTTATGAGTGCTGGTTTTACGGAGATACCATCTTGCACGTCGCCATCAAAGGCTTCGCCTAAGATTACAGGTTCGTAGAACTTGATGCTCATAACCTGATAGAACACAATCAAGCCGAACGGAATGATGCGCAGCAACGAGCCAAAGAAGCCATAACGGTTCTTGTCGCACCACCAGAAGCAGTCGGATCCCAATACGCTGTAAGCCCATATCTCAATCAGCGTGCCAACCATGATACATGCGGGTATTGCCACCACGGCTATCGAGCGTATCTTATTGCTCCTCATAGCCAAGATGTTGAGCACCATAACGCCGAGGAACAACAACGCTATTATAATATAAGGTATAATAGAATTGAAGATGCGGCCCTGTATGGTATGCGCCAACTCGTCCGACTTCGTCAGCACCTTGTCCTCTACACCCTCCGGGTTGTCCTTACTGAACACAAGGTTCTCGCTAAGCGTGCAGTATTTCTTGCCGTCTTTCTGTATTACGGCATATCCAATGGAGCCTCCCGTATCAATCACACCCTTGTCGTAGAACTTATCCACACCTTCTACCTGGTCGCCATCGTGCAGATAGAACACGAGTTTCTCGCCCTTACTGTAGTAGGTATCCTCTGAGCGGATTGTCTCCACAACATCATATACAGCAACAGAGTCGCCACGTAGACACTTCACGTCGTACTTCTGCGCACTTGCCGCTACGACATATAGCAGCAGCAACATCAATAGGTTAATTGCTTTCTTCATAAGTTTTGTTGGTTTTTGGTTTATTAGTTGTGTTTATTAGTTGCGTCTTTTCACTTCTACAAATATAGTAATAAATACTCAGACTGTGCAACTTAAACCAAATAAAAAGTCCCGAAACCAAATAAAAACGCCCGTTTGCTGACATATTGTCACCGAAAACAACTAAAACAGCCGCCCGTAACGACATATTGTCACATATATAACGTTGGAATATAGTTTGTGTAATGGTTTATAGAAAACAAGAAAACAAAAAGAAAGGAGAACGATATGACATTCGACAAATTCACAATCAAAGCACAAGAGGTTGTTCAAGAGGCATTGAACACCGCACAGCGCAGTGGTCAGCAGAGCATCGAGCCGATGCACTTGCTGAAGGCTCTGCTTGTGAAGGCTAAGGACGTTACGACCTTTATCTTCCAGAAGCTTGGCGTGAATGCCATGCAGGTGGAGAGCGTTGCCGACGCCGAGCTGCAGCGTCTGCCGCGCGTTCAGGGCGGACAGCCTTATCTTTCTAACGATACCAACGCCGTGCTGCAGCGTGCACAGGACTTCGCTACGAAGAACGGCGACGAGTTTACGAGCGTAGAGCCTATTCTGCTCGCTCTCTTGCAAGTGAACTCTACGGCGAGTCGCATCCTCAAGGACGCAGGCATGACCGAGGCTGACACCGTGAAAGCAATACAGGAGTTGCGTCAGGGCGAGAAGATACAGTCGCAGTCGGCTGACGAGAACTTCCAGAGCCTCGAGAAGTACGCCAAAAACCTCGTTGAGGAGGCGCGCCAGGGCAAGCTCGACCCCGTTATAGGTCGTGACGAGGAGATACGCCGCGTGCTGCAGATTCTCTCGCGACGTACTAAGAACAACCCGATATTAATCGGTGAACCGGGTACGGGTAAGACTGCCATCGTGGAAGGCTTGGCGGAGCGCATCGTGCGTGGCGACGTACCAGAGAACCTTAAGGACAAGCAGCTCTACTCGCTCGACATGGGCGCACTCGTAGCCGGAGCCAAGTACAAAGGCGAGTTCGAGGAGCGACTGAAGAGCGTCATCAAGGAGGTGACCAACGCCGACGGTCGCATCATCCTCTTCATCGACGAGATTCATACGCTTGTAGGTGCGGGCGGTGGCGAAGGTGCTATGGACGCTGCCAACATCCTCAAACCGGCACTTGCGCGTGGCGAGCTGCGCAGCATCGGTGCAACGACGCTCAACGAGTATCAGAAGTACTTCGAGAAGGACAAGGCTCTGGAGCGTCGTTTCCAGACCGTAATGGTCGACGAGCCTGACGAGCTCTCGGCTATCTCCATACTTCGTGGTCTGAAGGAACGCTACGAGAATCACCACAAGGTGCGTATACAGGACGATGCCTGCATAGCTGCCGTAAAGCTTTCGGAGCGTTACATCTCCGACCGCTTCCTGCCCGACAAGGCTATCGACCTCATGGACGAGGCGGCTGCAAAGCTGCGCATGGAGCGCGACTCTGTGCCCGAGGAACTCGACGAGATTACGCGCCGACTGAAGCAGCTCGAGATTGAGCGCGAGGCTATCAAGCGCGAGAACGACACCGAGAAGATAAAGCAGCTCGACAAGGACATCGCCGAACTGCGCGACCAGGAGAAGGCATTCCGCGCTAAATGGGAGAGCGAGAAGGGCTTGGTGAACAAGATTCAGCAGGACAAGCAACAGATGGAGCAGCTGAAGTTCGAGGCGGAGCGTGCCGAGCGCGAGGGCAACTACGAGCGCGTGGCTGAGATACGCTACGGCAGACTGAAGGCTCTTGAAGAGGACATCCGACAGATACAGAACCAGCTGAAGTCGACGCAGGGCGGCAACGCCATGATACGCGAGGAGGTGACAGCCGACGACATAGCCGAGGTGGTAAGCCGCTGGACGGGAATACCCGTTACGCGCATGATGCAGAGCGAACGCGAGAAGCTGCTGCACCTTGAGGAGGAGCTGCACCGCCGCGTCATCGGACAGGACGAGGCTATCAAAGCCGTGAGCGACGCCGTAAGACGTTCGCGTGCCGGACTGCAGGACCCGAAGCGACCTATCGCTTCGTTCATCTTCCTCGGCACGACGGGTGTGGGCAAGACGGAGTTGGCAAAGGCTCTCGCCGAATACCTGTTCAACGACGAGACGATGATGACGCGTATCGACATGAGCGAGTACCAGGAGAAGTTCAGCGTGTCTCGACTCATCGGTGCGCCTCCAGGATACGTAGGCTACGACGAGGGCGGTCAGCTGACGGAGGCTGTACGACGCAAACCTTACTCTGTCGTACTCTTCGACGAGATAGAGAAGGCTCACCCCGACGTGTTCAACATCCTCTTGCAGGTGCTCGACGACGGACGACTCACCGACAACAAGGGTCGCACCGTCAACTTCAAGAACACCATCATTATTATGACTTCAAACCTTGGCAGCCAATACATACAGGCTCAGTTCGCCGGCATCACGCCCGAGAACCGCGACCATGTCATCGGCGACACTAAGGAGAAGGTGATGGAGATGCTGAAGAAGACGATACGTCCGGAGTTCCTCAACCGTATCGACGAGACTATCATGTTCCTGCCGCTCACGAAGAAGGAGATTGCGGAGGTTGTAACGCTGCAGATGAACGCCGTGAAGAAGATGCTGGAGCCGCAGGGCTTCACGCTCAACGTAACGCCGGCTGCCATCAGCTACCTCGCCGACGAGGGCTTCGACCCGGAGTTCGGTGCACGCCCCGTAAAGCGCGCCATACAGCGCTGCGTGCTCAACGACCTCTCGAAGAAGATTCTCTCCGACGAAGTGTCGCGTGAGAAGCCGATTACAATCGATGCAGACAGCGAAGGCTTAGTGTTCCGCAATTAAAAAACGCAACAACTGTCATCCGCATCGGTCGACGCAGACATCCGCAACGGTCGACGCAGACATCCGCAACGGTCGACGCAGACGTCCGCAACGGTCGACGCAGATGTCCGCAACGGTCGACGCAGATGTCCGCAACGGTCGACGCAGATGTCCGCAACGGTCGATGCAGCATGGATAAAGATCAACATAGATAATAAAAAAAAGTAGCAGAGGTCAACGACTTCTGCTACTTTTTTTGTTTAAACACTTGCCAAGAGTGTGCCGAACGCACCTCTTGAGATATTATTTACTTCACGTATTTCTTTCCGTTCTGGATGTAGATGCCCTTTCCTAAGGTGCTGAAGCTGTTGCCAACATAGCGTCCGTCGATGGTGTAGATGCGTCCGTCGTTGGTCTTAACGTCGACCTTCACGTCCTCGATGCCGGTCTCGCCAGCCACACATACCTTCACCTCGTCGAGGAAGAAGCGCTTTCCGCCGTTGAAGTAGACACGGTCGTAGCCGTTGCCCTCAAACTCTACAGCGTAGTCGTTCCACTTGCCTTCCTCCATGAAGAAGCGCTCAAGCATCTTGTTGCCGAAGTAAACGTCGATAGTGTTGTCGTCGCCCTTGAACGGAGCCGCCTTAAATGTGAGGCGCACCTTGCCCGGCACGTTGAATGCAGGCGTAGAAGCCTCGCCCGGCACAGCCTTTGAACCAAAGCGTGCGCACTTGTTGCCGGCGTTGCCCTTGTTGAAAACCCAACCTGTCAGGTCGGTCTTCAGTGCGTTGCTTGTATTAGGATTCCAGATGCCGTCGTTGCCACCCTTAGCGGTGTTGGCATCGAAGGTCTCGTTGAGGAGCACTGCTCCCGGAACGATGTCGATGTTCATGCCAGGCAGACCGCGGAAACGGAACGAAACAGTTCTGTCGGCGTTCTGTGTGATACCGAGCAGAGCTTTGCCCATGAGCTTCGAGCCATCGAAGTTGGCGTTGAAGAGTGTAGCAGCAGGCGCAGAAGTGTCGGTAAGACTGTCGTTCTTCACAACGCCATTCTCCATGTACGGGTATGTATCGTAGGCTGCTTTATGACCTGTCGCCATGTTGTCGGCATGGAACACCGACATACGCTGGTGAAGTGGGTCGTCGTTCACGCTGTTTGCATCCCACACCGACTGGAGATAGTCGACATGTGTCACGAGTAAACCGTTTCCCGGCAGCGATGCGTCCCAGTTTGTTTTCTGGCGGTTGTCGATGATGTAGTACTCGTCGCGGTTGTTCTCGTTGTACATGATGTATGTCTTGCCACCCTCGCTGAGCGGTTTCATGTTCGAAATGTCCTGGTTCTTCACCAGTTCGATCGGCTCTATCCAGCCAGCCACCCACTTCTCGTAGCCTGTGAAGCCTGCCGGGCAGAAGCCGTTGCCGTTGTAGCAGCCGGAGTGGAGCAAGTCCCAGTCGTCCATGCCGTAGCCACCGGAGTAGGTAGTGTCGTACATGTCGGCGAAGCCAAGACAGTGAGAGAACTCGTGGCATACGGTGCCGATGCCGTCGCACTCCTTATCGGGGTTGAGCTCGCTACTGCAAGCGTATGTGTTTATGTAAATGCCCTCGCCCGTATTGTACACCTGACCATAGTCGCTTGCGCGGAGAGTGCTCATGTGAGGCCAGATGTTAGACGCAGCTGCTCCCTCATAGTTCTCGCCACGTCCGGCGTAGAGGAGGAACACCTGGTCGGCATAGCCGTCGTTGTCCCAGTCGTAGTCCTTGAAGTTCACCTTGCCCTTGCACTGGCCGAGTGCCCATGCCACGAGCTCACCGATGTGACAGTCCGTTCTGCCGTTAGAATAGTTCTCGCCGTAGTAAGCAGCCTTCTTCGGAGCTGTGACCGGACCGACGATATCGAACGTCAGCTCGAACTGACCACCGCTCTGTGCGTGGTAGTAGTCGCGCACTGAACCCTTGAATGAGCCTTCCACGTAGTTCTCCTTGTTGGCAAACTTCTCGTAGAACGCCTTGTCGTGCTTGCTGTTGAACGGACGGTCGGGGAACTGCACGAGCATGATCAGACCCTTCTTCTGTCCGAAGTAGCCCTTCTTGCCCTCGTCAGCCTTCTTCATACGCAGACGTTTTGCGCCAATGACCTCGTTCACCTTGGCACGCTTCAGGCGCGCACTCTCACGAGCAGCCGGCATATCCATGAGCTCGTAAAGCCCATCGGCATTCTGATAGTAGCACTTGCCGTCCTCGGCGAGATAATAGTGCAGGAACTCGTCGCCCTGAAGCGAAGCCTTCAGTTCGGTTCCATTGACAAGCTTGATGACGGTAGTGCCCTTTCTTGCAGGAACGGCAAAAGCAGAGAGCGACGCCATAGCTATGCACAACGATAGTAAAGTCTTTCTCATATAAGATTTGGATGTAATAAAATAAATATGCAATAATGATTTAAATCAGTTGCAAATTTACTGATTTAATTTTCATTTTTCAGTGTTTTTCAAATAATTATGTATGATGCGATGTGTTTTTCACCAATTTTAAACTAACTTTGTAGAGTTGATATCAACCCCTCACCACAACAACACCTCAACATCTCACCACCTCACCCCCTCAACATCTCAACATCATTTAAAACCCAACAATATGGAAAACAACGAAAAAGACCACATCCAGTTGCCCGACAACGCCTTCACCGAGTTGAAGCCGGGCGAGGAGTATCAGCCCGTGATGGAACCGGGCAGGAGTTATCCGGAAGTGAACCTATGGTCGGTGACCTGGGGCATCATCATGGCGATGCTCTTCTCAGCCGCCGCTGCCTACCTCGGACTGAAGGTGGGACAGGTGTTTGAGGCAGCCATCCCTATCGCCATCATTGCCGTAGGCGCATCAACACTTGCCAAGCGCAAGAACCCGCTTGGCGAGAACGTCATCATCCAGAGCATCGGTGCCTGCTCGGGCACCATCGTAGCCGGTGCCATCTTCACGCTGCCTGCCATCTACATCCTGCAGGCTAAGTATCCGGAGATGAGCGTATCGTTCGTGAAGGTGTTCATGTCGTCGCTGCTCGGCGGCATCTTGGGCATACTGTTTATGATTCCGTTCCGCAAATACTTCGTGAAGGACATGCACGGCAAGTATCCCTTCCCCGAAGCCACTGCCACTACGCAGGTGCTCGTGAGCGGAGCCAAGGGTGGCTCGCAGGCTAAGCCGTTGCTCATCGCCGGACTCATCGGTGGTCTGTACGACTTCATCGTGGCTACCGTCTACTGGTGGAACGAGTGCTTCACGACGCGCGTCGTAGAATGGGGCACCGTGGCTGCCGACAAGGCGAAGCTCGTGTTCAAGGTGAACACCGGTGCTGCTGTGTTAGGCTTGGGCTACATCATCGGCTTGAAGTATGCCTTCATCATCTGCCTCGGCTCGTTCGCCGTGTGGTGGCTCATCGTGCCGGGCATGTCGATAATCTTCCACGACCAGGTGCTCAACCTCTGGAACCCTGAGATTACGCAAACCGTCGGCGCAATGTCGCCAGAACAGATCTTCAAATTCTACGGCAAGAGCATCGGTATCGGCGGCATCGCCATGGCTGGCATCATCGGCATCATCAAGTCGTGGGGCATCATCAAGGGTGCCGTATCGCTCGCTGCCAACGAGATGAAGGGTGGCGCACAGTCGTCTGCCAACACCGTGCGCACACAACGCGACCTGCCGTTCAAGTTCATCGCCATCGCTTCCATCGCTACGCTCATCATCACCTTCCTCTTCTTCTGGTTCGGTGTGATGGATGGCAATCTGCTCTTCGCCGTTGTAGGCATTCTGCTCGTCACCGTCATAGCGTTCCTCTTCACCACCGTAGCCGGCAATGCCATTGCTATCGTAGGCTCCAACCCCGTATCGGGCATGACGCTTATGACGCTCATCCTCGCGTCGGTGGTGCTCGTGGCTGTCGGACTGAAGGGCACTGGCGGTATGGTTGCCGCGCTCATCATGGGTGGCGTGGTCTGCACCGCACTCTCTATGGCAGGCGGTTTCATCACCGACCTCAAGATTGGCTACTGGCTCGGTACAACGCCGAAGAAGCAGGAGACTTGGAAATTCTTAGGCACACTCGTGTCGGCTGCTACCGTTGGCGGCGTAATGATTTTGCTCAACCAGACATACGGCTTCGCAAGCGGAGCCCTCGCAGCTCCTCAGGCTAACGCTATGGCTGCCGTCATCGACCCGCTTATGAACGGTGTGGGTGCTCCGTGGGCATTGTACACTATCGGAGCCGTAATCGCTGTGGTGCTCACCTACTTTAAGATTCCGGCTATCGCCTTCGCACTCGGCATGTTCATCCCATTGGAGCTGAACACTCCGCTCCTCGTTGGTGGCATCGTGAGTTGGTACGTTACATCGCGCTCTAAGGACGCAGAGGTGAACCGCGAGCGTGGCGAGAAGGGCACACTGCTCGCCAGTGGTTTCATCGCTGGTGGCGCACTGATGGGTGTTCTCTCTGCCCTGCTCCGCTTCTGCGACGTACACTTCGTAACTGACGGCTGGATGGAGTCGTGGCTTGCTAATCCTCTGTCAGAGGTAGCTTCGCTCGCAGCCTACTGCTGCTTGATCGGCTACTTCGTGTTCGCCACAAAGAGCAAGAAGTAAGGATATAGAATATAGAGCATACGCATCGGCTGATGCGCAACATCATACTAACGCTATACATACAAAACAAGGGGTGCAACCGCGGTTGCACCCCTTGTTTTGTATGTATAGCGTATAGCTTAAAATATTAATCGATTTCTTCATCAGCCTCGTAACCACCCATCTCGCGGATAGCATTCTTCAGCATAGTGTACTGCTGATAGAGGTGGTTTACCGGCTCCTCGCCCTTAGTGTAGTCGTGCATCGGAGCCTTGAGGAAGAAGCTCAGGAAGCGCTGTATGCCGTAGCGTCCGGCACGAGCAGCGAGGTCGCTCAGCAAGGTGAGGTCGAGCAACAGCGGAGCAGCGAGGATAGAGTCGCGGCAGAGGAAGTTAATCTTGATCTGCATCGGGTAGCCCATCCATCCGAAGATGTCGATGTTGTCCCATCCCTCCTTGTTGTCGTTGCGAGGCGGATAGTAGTTGATGCGCACCTTATGATAGTACTGTGTATCCTCGTCGTTGCCGTGTCCGTAGAGGTCGGGCTGCACGTCGGGCTTGAGGATCGTCTCAAGTGTAGAGAGCTTGCTGACCTCCTTGGTGTGGAAGTTGGCAGGCTCGTCGAGCACGAGTCCGTCGCGGTTGCCGAGGATGTTTGTAGAGAACCATCCGCTCAAACCGAGACAGCGTGAGCCAATCATCGGAGCGAAACCGCTCTTCACGAGCGTCTGACCGGTCTTGAAGTCCTTACCGGCGATAGGCATCTTGGTCTGCTCAGCGAGCTCCCACATAGCCGGGATATCGACTGTGGTGTTAGGAGCGCCCATGATGAACGGTGCGCCCTCTGTCAATGCTGCGTAAGCGTAGCACATAGAAGGAGCTACATGCTCGCGGTCGTCAGCCTTCATAGCTGCTTCGAGAGCTGCCACTGTGCCGTGTTTCTCCATGTCTACCGGTACGTAGATCTCGGTAGATGCTGCCCAAATAACAACGATGCGTGCGCAACCGTTCTGCTCCTTGAAGTCGCGGATATCCTTGCGCAGAGCCTCAACCATCTCCCAGCGAGTCTTGCAGTCCTTAACGTTGTCGCCGTCGAGGCGTTTAGCGTAGTTCTTGTCGAAGGCAGCCTTCATCGGCACCACCTTTTCCAACTCCTCGCGCACGGGGTTGATATCCTTCTCCTTCAGCACCTCGGCATACATAGCTGCCTGATAAGCATTCTGTGGATATACATCCCATGTTCCGAATACGATATCGTTGAGATCGGCGAGAGGCACGATGTCCTTATAGTGCAGATACTTCTTGTCTGCGCCCTTACCAACACGAATCTTGTCATACTGAGTCATTGAACCAACAGGCTTAGCAAGTCCCTTGCGAGCCATGAACACACCAGTCATAAAGGTGGTGGCTACTGCGCCACAGCCTACAACCAAAATACCCAGCTTTCCTTCTGCTGGCTTAACGTTAGTTTGTTTCATCTTTTAGTTATTAAATTTTTAATAATTAGGTCTCTATGCACATTCTGTTATGAAGCCGCATCGGACAGAAGCATATTAACGTTTCAAACCCGAATTGTTTCACAACACGACTTAGCAAAAGTACTAATTTAATCCGAGAAACACCCAACTTAAACCAGTTGTTTTCAAAATATGGTACTATTTAACACTTTTGTTGCAATATATAACAGCATAACGACTCTACGAAACTAATCACAGGCTATAGCAAAATATCTGAAAGCAGCAAACAGATACACGTTTTGTCGGGCAATGGGTCTTCTTTTGGGTTGGCATAATAGATGAGTGCCACCTTTTGATTGGATCCGTCTTCATCGCGCGTAATGGTTAGTTTGGCATGGGAACCGCCCCCGAAGAAGTTTTCGAGCGTGAAGTCCTGACGTTTCTGATAGAGTTGCATATCGATAATATTGCCTTTGTAGCGCACGCTGTCGCGATAAGTCAAAGTGCAACACTGCTTACGTTGCTCGCTATCGTATGTCACGACCAACCTACCCATATCTGCAACGAGGGTGTCCTCGGGCAGTTCGCTGGAGAACTCGACGTGATAGCGGAACGAATAGGGATTAAAAAAACTGTCCTGTGCATGACTGGTGCATACACAGGATAGTATAATGATAACGAATGATAAAAATCTGAACTTTGCCATTTCAGTAGAATTAGACTAACTTTACCACCAACCGAGTGAGCAATCGCTCTCTGGGCAGTTGTTGGTTGCATACTCATCAGCGAGTTTGCGACAAGCTGCTCCCAGTTCCTTTCTGCTGAGCTGCACCGACTCGTCGCCATAGGCTGTTTCGTACACCTTCTCCATCATCTCTAAAGCCTGCTCGTAGAGGTTGCAGTCCTCAGGGATGGCGCAGAGCTCGAACAATGCCTGCTCGTACTGCTTGCCATTGATGAGCGTTTGTGCCTTACGTATGATTGAGGCAGCGTTGTTGTTGTAGTAGTCGATGATGCGCTGCTTCGACTTGTCAACGAGTTTGCGGAGCTGTGGCGAGTTCTTGATGTTCTTCAACGCATTAGTGAGCGCCTGCTCTTCGGTATTGCCGATGCCAGTGAACTCAACGATAGACGTACCGAAGCACGACTTTGTGCGTGCATCGCCAACGGCGAAGGTTGCTGATATGCGTTGCGCTATCTTTGTGCCTGCCACTTCTGTCTGCAACGGAACGGTCTTGCACGCCAATACGAAGCGCGAGTTGTAGCCACTCACCAGCTTCATCGAGGTGATGACGCTGCGCAAACGAGCCTCTACGATAGCCTTCTGACCTTCAGTTGCCTTGCTCTCCTTTGCGTCGTACATCGGCGAGAGCGTTATCTGTGCAGAACTTGCGAGCGAGCAAAGTGTCAACGCTGCAAGAACAAATAGTTTTCGTATCTGCATAATCATAATGTTTTAGAACAACATGTTATTTGTTTTTGAAGTCTCGCAAGCCGACGGGCTTGCAAGACTTTCCTTTTGCTATTACTCAACGAGGAAGTTGACACGTCCGAGCCTGTTGCCCTGTCCCTTGCTCACCTTAAAACCTGTCTCTGCCTTGAACGCCTTTCTTATGCCCTTAGCCCATTCTTCTGCCTCGATAGGTTCACCGCTCTCGTCGAAGAATGGTATGCGCACAGCCTTGAACTCAACCGTATCAGCTGTCTTGCGTCCTATCTTGCAAGCCCGATTTACGGCGTGCTTCTTCACCCACGAGTAGAGGAACTCGTCGTATGTGTCGCCGTCGTCGCCAATCTCGTCCTTGATGAAGTTGATGCCGGCACTTGGTGCTGAGCGGAACACAACAACAATCTTGCGACCGTTGTCGCGCAGGTCCTTATAATACTCGATGATGCGGTCGCACAAGTCGTCGCAGTTGCCTGCCACTGCCTTACGCAGTGCGAGGTCGGTGGGATCCATTGTCATAGAAATGGTGCCTTCTACCGACGACACCTGCTCATAGGTGTAAGCGTCGACAGCCTTTATAGTATAAGAAATATTCTTGCGCGGACCAACCATTTGCACAGCATAGTCGACATCTACGCGGATGTCAGGACGTGCCTGCTGCATGAGTTCGTCCATAGCGTTCTTCTCTGCCTCATAGCCGTCAGCTGCATTAGCAAGTTCTTCGGCGCGTTCGCGCTTCATATCCTTCAGAATGCTCTGCAGGTCTTCGTGCTCGAACTTACGCTCCTCAAACACCTTCTGCACAGATTGGATAACCGAACCCATTTCGCGTGTGTTCACAAAGGCTTCGTTATACTTAGGTATGTATTCTGTCTCGCCCTGATTGTTGAACGTCTTCATAAAACCATGATCATTCATCCACGAGTCGGCAGGGAAGACGATAATGGTTGGCATTGCTGCCTGCTGCGCCTTCATCACTACTGCGAAGGTAAGGAGCAGAAACAAACTAAAAATTCTTTTCATAATATGTTTATCTATTTACATTAAAACATCTGCTATTATCGAGTATTAGCGCGAGAAGATGCTGCGTGCTCCTTCTATAATACCATCCTTCTCCATGCGTTTGCGCAATTCTTTGAGATTGACCTGCACGAGCAAACCGACCTGCCACTCTTTCTTGCCTTTGATAACATCGCCGGCAGACTGTGCGCCACGGCTTGTAAGTTGTATGTACTGGCGGTATTCGCCCGAATTGAAGAAGCGGTCAAAGTACTCCTTGTGTGCCTGATAGCCTTCTGGGCAGAGCGGAGGCACATTGCCCTGTTTGCCAGAATAGTTGGCAGCCAAGCCTTTAAAGAGCAGTCCGTGTACGGCGTTGCGCATACAGATATCTTTAGTAAGCAGTTCTTTCTTCTTACCATAGCTCCACACCTTGAATACCGTAAAGCCAACTGTGGATGCTGGTACGTCCTTTACATAAGTAAGCTCATAACTGTAATCGACAAAATCCTTCTTTTTACCAGCACTTACTGAAAGTGCCATACAGAAGCAGATAGCGATAAAGAGTAATCTTTTCATAATCAAATCTATTTAGCATTTAACCAAAAACGTCTTTTAAAAGCTACATACCTATTATATATATGTATAGTAGCTTTTAAAAGACAGTAATTAATATTTATATTTTATTTTGCAAGACGAATAAGACAGCCCTCACCAATCTTCTTTCCTGGTTTGCCATCGAATACGGTGTACTTCAACTCAGCGTTGCCTTCCTTCTTCTCACCGTCTTCTGCTTCGCCTTCGAGAGTCTCGTTAGCACCTTCCTGGTTGTCCCAAACAGAGTTCTTGGCTACCTTGATTGTGCCTACTTTCTTCCACTCTATTTCTTTGTCGGTCTTCTGACACATGAATACGTCAAACTTATCACCAGCCTTCACACCTTCCTTTGTACCGATGTAAGCAACGAGCTTGCCATCTTCCTCATGAAGCGAACTCATTGGGCGGAACTCGTCGTAGTCGCGCTGCAGGGCAGCGAAAGCAGCGTCGGTAGCACGCAATGCACCACGAGCGATCAGTTTGTCGAGGTTAGCCGACTTCATTGTCAAGCCTGCGCCTGCGTACTTAGATGAGCGACCAACATACTTCAGCTGATAGTTTGCATTAGCGTTGAAGTCGGCTACGTTATTCCAGTATTTATTATACATTTCCAGTGTCTTTTCAGAATCCCAATCGAGCTTAAAGAGATAAGCATTTGTTCTTACGAAGTAGCCCTTTGTCTTGGCAGCAGCTGTCTCGGCAGCCTTCACTGCGATGTTGCCTGCCATCTTGGCGATGCCTGGCAAGAACTCCAACGTAACCTTAGCCATTGCAATAGCTGTAGCGCTCTTCTCCTTTGCGTTCATCATACGATAGTTGTTAACGCATACGTATGTTGTGCTCAGCAGTTTTGTATGCAAATTGTAAAACATATCGTTGTTTCCTGTTTCTTGCGCCACCTTGCGAGCTTCTTCGCTCAAGCCCACTTTACCATACTCATAAATAGTTCCCATGTCAAAAGCAGCCACGTTCTTATAGTCAGCTCCCTGCGGAACGTGCCATTTAGCCACGAGCTGATTGCCGAACTTGTTTGCATTGAAGTAGTTGAGCAAGCGTGCTGCGTACTCGCGTTCTGCGATTGGGTCAACCTTTACACCCATTGAAGCGAGCGTGGTCTTGAGGAGTGCGTCCTTAGCCGACTCTTTCTCGATAGCGTCCATCTCTGCCTTTGTGGCTGTAGGTACGGTAGACCAGTCGATGTGGTGGCTACCCAGGTTGAAGTCGTTATAATTAGGATAGCGCGTTGCGAAGTTGATGCCGTCGAACGCCTGGTTTGTTACCTCGTAAGCATGGGCATACTCCTCGTTGTCGGCTGGCATATCGAGTTTAAGCATGTACACAGAGTTACGGATGTAGAGTGAGTCAGCATTTTCCTGTGCGCTCACAGCGTTTGGTGCCATGCTCAGAAGAGCGAGACCCAAGAACAGATTTGTTTTCATTTGTTGATATTTTTTAGGTTTTAAATTCGTTGGTTGTAGTTTCGCAAGCTCAGTGCTTGCGAAACTATATCTTCAGTTGTCAGGTTGCCCTTACAGTTCGATGATGAGGAAAGCTGATGCGTTCCAGAACTTCTCTGCATCAACGATGGTGAGTGTAGATGTGCCGTCGCCGTTCTTCTCGATGGTGTAGCTGCCCTGTGGGTTGCCCGAAACGAGTTTCGGCTTCTTCGACTGCAGCTTGAGAGTCTTGAACGAACGTACGTCAACAGCCTTGAAGAGACTCTTGTCGATGGCAGCGTTGTCCACCTTCTTCTTCTTCAGGAAGCCGCCCTTGAGCAAGCCCTTCTCGCTAAGCTCCTTCTTCGAGCCTACGCAGTAGTAGCGTTTGTTCAACTCTTTATCCTGCTGATAGTTCTGCTCCTTCAGATAGTCCGACTCGTTGGTCAGCTCTTTAACGTTGTAGCGCAGTTCGTCAATCTTCACATCCTTTGTCTGCACGAGTTCCTCGAGTTCAGCGATGCGTGCTGTCTTCTCAGCCAGCTGTGCGTTGAGGTATTCCACCATCTTCTGCAGGTTGGCGATAGTCTGCTTCGACGACTTCTCCTGCGCCTTGTTCTTCGCAGTGAGTGCGTCTATCTGCTGCTGCTTGCGTGCAAGCAGTTCCTTGAACGATCTGAGCTGTGTGAGCATGTGCTGCTTGTCGGTTGTGCCTTCAGGGTGGTTGAAAATCATATTCTCCTGAACTTGGATAGAGTCGAGACACGCCGAAACAGAATTGATAAACGCAGACATCTCTGCTACCTCCTGATCTTCCAACGCTTCGCTTACCACGGCTGTAGAGTCGCTACCGTCAGCAGTCTGTGCGTTCTTGTTGTTATTACACGAAACAAATGATGCGAAACCAATGGCTATCATTACGATAAGCATTGAGGATTTGATTTTTTTCATATTGTTTGAATATTTAGGTTACAAGACTTTATTAAGAGTTGCCTTTATCACACATTTTGTGTCCGATTAGGTGATTGCAAAGTTAGACATTTTATTAATACAAGCAAAAAATATATAACGTTTTTTTTCTATTCGCTAAAAAAAGATAGACAACTTTATTGTGTCTTCTTTTTTTTCTCTAAATTTGCAACGTCTAAGAATAAATACCGAAAAGATGGTTTTTAAATACGACTTTCTGATTATTGGTGCCGGAGTTGCCGGCATGAGCTACGCTTTGAAGGTAGCTCGCGCACACAAGGGTAAGGTGTGCATGATTTGCAAGACTTCGCTTGACGAGGCAAACACTTCGTTTGCCCAGGGAGGCGTTGCCTCAGTGACTAATCTTGCAGTCGACAATTTCGACAAGCACATAGAGGACACGATGATAGCGGGCGACTTCATCAGCGACCGCCGTGCCGTAGAACAGGTGGTGCGCAATGCGCCGGAGCAGATTGCCGAGCTCGTGAAATGGGGCGTGAACTTCGACCGCAAGGAGGATGGTGAGTTCGACCTGCACCGCGAGGGCGGACACTCCGAGTTCCGCATACTGCACCACGCCGACGATACGGGTGCCGAGATACAGCGCGGACTGATGGCGGCTGTGCGTGCGTGCCCCGACATCGACGTGAAGGAGAACCACTTCGCCGTGGAGATAATCACGCAGCACCACCTCGGCGCGCGCGTCACACGCCGCACACCTTATATTAATTGCTACGGTGCGTACGTGCTCAACCCAGAGACGCAGAAGGTGGACACGTATCTGAGCAAGGTGACGCTGATGTGTACGGGCGGCTGCGGAGCCGTCTACCAGACCACTACGAACCCCGTCATCGCTACGGGTGACGGCGAGGCGATGGTATATCGTGCCAAGGGCACGGTGAAGGACATGGAGTTCGTACAGTTCCACCCGACGGCTCTCTATCACCCTGGCGAGACTCACCCTGCGTTCCTCATCACCGAGGCGATGCGCGGCTACGGCGGCATACTGCGCCTGCCTAACGGCGAGTCGTTCATGGAGAAGTACGACGAGCGCCTCTCGTTGGCTCCGCGCGACATCGTGGCACGTGCCATCGACAAGGAGATGAAGATACACGGCATCGACCACGTATGCCTCGACGTTACGCATAAAGACCCTGCCGAGACGAAGAAGCACTTCCCGAACATCTACATGAAGTGCAAGTCGATCGGCATCGACATCACCACCGACTATATCCCCGTTCGCCCCGCTGCCCACTACATGTGCGGCGGCATAAAGGTAGACCTCAACGGACAGTCGTCGATAGAGCGTCTGTACGCCATCGGCGAGTGCTCTTGCACGGGTCTGCACGGCGGCAACCGACTGGCGAGCAACTCGCTCATCGAGGCTGTGGTGTACGCCGACGCTGCTGCCAAGCACTCGCTTGAGCACATAGACGAGTACGACTTCAACGAGAAGGTGCCGGAGTGGAACGACGAGGGCACGATGACCAACGAGGAGAAGGTGCTCATCACGCAGAGCGTGAAGGAGGTGGGCGAGATTATGTCCAACTACGTGGGCATCGTGCGCTCCGACCTGCGCCTGAAGCGTGCGTGGGACCGCCTCGATCTGCTCTACGAGGAGACCGAGGAGCTCTTCAAGCGCGTAAAGGCGAGCCGCGACATCTGCGAGCTGCGCAACATGATTAACGTGGGCTACCTCATCACACGACAGGCTATTGAGCGCAAGGAGTGCCGCGGACTGCACTACACTACCGACTATCCGCTGCACGCGTACGACAAGAAATAACTAACATATTATGAAGCAAAGAACCTTAATCATCGCTCTCTGCTCCTTCGCCCTTATGAGCTTCTGCGTCAGCAAGAACGCCATAAAATACGAGAAGGGCACCGCCGTAGTCAACACTACGTCGATAGTGAAGGCGCGCGGTTTCCAGGGCAAGACGCCGGTGAAGATATACATCCGCAACGGCAAGGTGCAGAAGATAGTGGCACTTCCCAACCAGGATACGCCATCGGTGTTCGCGCAGGCGGAGACACTGCTGAAGAAGTTCGTGGGCAAGAGTGTCGACGAGGCTGAGCAGATGAAGGTGGACGGCGTGAGCGGTGCCACCTACTCGTCGAAAGCCCTCATACAGAACGTGAAGGGCGGACTGAAATACTACCGAGAGAACAAGAAGTAGGGCGTTTTACATCGCTCTAACAGTATAGAAGGCTGATGTTTTAGCTGCGTTTTGCGGCTAAAACGTCAGCCTTTTTCAGTACTTTCACCATCGTGCAGCGAACGGAATCCAATCGGACGGCGGACGGAATCCGATCGGGTGGCGAACGGAATCCGATCGGGTGGCGAACGGAGCACGACGCGTAGTCTATAAGGTTCGGAGTTAAGAAGTTGAAAAAAATGAGAACAAATAGTGAGTATTATCCAATAAAATCGTTACCTTTGTAAAATTAAAGTCTGTATCACAAGACTTAAAGCCAACACCCCGAAACAACAAACAATACCCCGAGACAAAAGGATATCAAAAGAACACATTAAACAAATAAAGAAAAGAAAGATGAAGACTGTTTATGATTTCTCGGTGAAAGACAGAAAAGGTAAGAGCGTGTCGCTGAAGGAGTATGCCAACGAGGTGCTGCTCATTGTGAACACAGCTACAAAATGCGGATTCACACCGCAGTACGAGGAGCTGGAGAAGCTCTACGAGAAGTATCATGCGCAGGGATTCGAGGTGCTCGACTTCCCGTGCAACCAGTTCGGCGCACAGGCTCCTGGCACCGACGAGTCGATACACCAGTTCTGCAAGCTCACGTACAACACCGAGTTCCCGCGCTTCAAGAAGGTGAAGGTGAACGGTGACGACGCCGACGACCTCTTCAAGTTCCTCAAGGAGCAGAAGTCGTTCGCAGGCTTCGACCCTGCACACAAGCTCACACCGGTGCTCGAGGAGATGCTCGCCAAGGATGCGCCCGACTATAAGGAGACAGCCGACATAAAGTGGAACTTCACAAAGTTCCTCATCAGCAAGCGCGGAATGGTAGTGGCTCGATTCGAACCGACTGAGAGCCTCGACAATATCGCAAAGCAGATTGAAGAACTGCTGTAAAAAGGTGGTGAGGTGGTGAGATGGTGAGATGGTGACATATGTCAACACAACAACATCTCAACACCTCAACATAACAACACCTCAACATAACAACACCACAACCCCACACATCTCAACACCTCAACACCTCACCACAACAACCTGTAACAACAAAACAAATCAATAGAAATGGAAAATAGAGAACATGTGCGTTGCCTCATCGTGGGCAGCGGTCCGGCAGGCTACACTGCTGCAATATACGCTGGACGCGCCAACCTCAGCCCGGTAGAATACTGCGGCATTCAGACTGGCGGTCAGCTCACACAGACTACCGTCGTAGAGAACTTCCCGGGCTACCCCGAGGGCGTGGACGGCAATCAGATGATGCAGGACTTGCGCCAGCAGGCTCTGCGCTTCGGCGTGGACATGCGCGAGGGTTCTATCGCAAAGGTCGACTTCTCGCAGAAGCCCTACGTGCTCACCACCGACACGGGTGCGGAGATAGAGGCTGACACCGTGATCATCGCTACCGGAGCAAGCGCCAAATACCTCGGACTCGACGACGAGAAGAAGTACAACGGACAGGGCGTGAGCGCATGTGCCACATGCGACGGCTTCTTCTACCGCAAGCGCACCGTTGCCGTAGTGGGTGGCGGCGACACAGCGTGTGAGGAGGCTCTCTATCTGGCTGGTCTCTGCAAGAAGGTGTACATGATTGTGCGCAAGCCTTACCTGCGTGCATCTGACGTGATGCGCAAGCGCGTGGAGGAGAACGAGAAGATCGAGATTCTCTACGAGCACAACACTCTCGGACTCTTCGGCGAGGACGGCGTGGAGGGTGCTCACCTCGTGAAGCGCAAGGGCGAGGCTGACGAGGAACGCTACGACATCGCTATCGACGGCTTCTTCCTCGCTATCGGCCATAAGCCGAACACCGACGTGTTCCGCCCGTTCGTCGACTGCGACGAGACCGGCTACATCAAGACCGTCGACGGAACGCCGCGCACTAACGTGGAGGGCGTGTTCGCTGCCGGCGACTGCGCCGACCCGAACTACCGCCAGGCTATCGTGGCTGCCGGCTCGGGATGCAAGGCTGCACTCGAGGCAGAACGCTGGCTCACAGAGCACAACCTGTAACATAGGAGGGTATGGCATCCTGCCATACCCACGCAACCTCTAATGTTTACATAGGATGAGGATGTGTCAAAACTCAATTAATGTGGGCTGAAAGCCCAACAATCACATAGCCCAGGGCAGCGCCCTGGGTATTTTGTGTTTATAATGAACCATGCGCCCTGGACTCGGCTTTGCCGCTTGCCAGAGCAAGAAGGGCAACACCCTAATAATTATGCTTTTGCCCTTGCAGGGCGTATGGCTCGTGTACGTCTTTTAACCCAGGGCGCTGCCCTGGGCTATGTGCTTATGCCCCTTCGGGGCGTGTCACTTGCGAGTTTTGCCCCCTACAGATTATCAACAATCACAGAATTCTCGCCATACCCTCCTCAATATCTACACTCACCAAAACATGACAATCCTCCTCACCGTAGCCGCCTACTTCGCGGCTCTCATGCTCTTCAGCCGCCTCACCGCACGACGCGGCGACAACAACGAGACCTTCTTCCGCGCCAACCGACGCTCGCCGTGGTACATGGTGGCGTTCGGAATGGTGGGCGCATCCATCTCGGGCATCACGTTCGTGAGCGTGCCGGGCATGGTGATGCGCACCGATATGACATACATACAGACCTGCATCGGCTTCATCCTCGGCTACTTCGCCATCGCCTTCCTGCTGCTGCCGGTCTACTATCGGCTGAACCTGACGACCATATACTCATATCTGAAGGAGAGGCTCGGCAAGCGGTCGTACAAGACGGGCGCATGGTTCTTCCTCACATCGAAGATGACGGGCGCAGCGGTGCGCTTCTACGTCGTCTGCATCATTCTGCAGCGCTTCGTGTTCGACGCCGTGGGCGTGCCGTTCCCTGCCACCGTCGTCGGCATGACGCTGCTCATCTGGCTCTACACGCGCCGCGGCGGCATCAAGACACTGGTGTGGACCGACACGTTCCAGACCACCTGCATGTTCGCCGCGCTGCTCCTTATTATATATAATGTGACACAACAACTGGGCATGAGCGTGGGCGAAGCCGTGCGGGCGGTGGCTGCCGACGGACATAGCCGCATGTTCGTGTGGGACGACTGGGTGTCGACGCAGAACTTCTGGAAGCAGTTGCTCAGCGGAGCCTTCATCGCTATCGTGATGACGGGCTTGGATCAGGACATGATGCAAAAAAACCTCACGTGCAAATCGCTACGTGAGGCTCAAAAGGATGTGTGTACGTATGGTTTCGCCTTCGTACCTGCCAACCTGCTGTTCATGGCGCTCGGCGTACTGCTGATGATGCTGGCACAGAAGGAGGGCACACCGCTGCCTGCGGCTGGCGACGAGCTGCTGCCGATGTTCGCTGCGACGGGCGCATTGGGCACCATCGTCACGGTGTTCTTCACCATAGGCATCGTGGCAGCATCGTTCTCCAGTGCCGACTCGGCGCTCACGGCTCTCACCACGAGCTACTGCGTCGACATCTGCGAGCGCCCCGAGGACGAGCGTCTGCGCCGCCGTGCGCATGTGGACATCGCCGTGGTGTTCGTGGCGTTCATTCTGCTGTTCCGTATGCTCAACTCTACGAGTGTCATCGATGCCATTTACGTGCTCTGCTCCTACACCTACGGTCCGCTGTTAGGTTTGTTCGCCTTCGGACTGCTCACGCACCGCGCCGTCAACGACCGCCTCGTGCCCTATGTATGCCTCGCCTCACCCCTACTCTGCTACGCTCTCGACATCACCGCGCAGCATCTCTGGGGCTACCGCTTCGGCTACGAGCTGCTCATGATCAACGGAGCGTTCACCTTCGCAGGGTTGTGGGCTACGAACAGCGCAAAGAAATATGAAAACTCCCACTGATTTCACACTATACGTTAGGATGCAAAAACTCCCACAGATTTCACAGATCTACACAGATGCTGATTGCGTTATTCTCCCACAGAACACACAGAACCTTTTGCTATAAAAATCTGTGTAAATCTGTGAAATCTGTGGGAGTTTTTCTCAGCAGAAGGTTCTGTGTATTCTGTGAAATCTGTGGGAGATTATAGATTTTGTTCTAAGTTAGTACATAAAAACTCCCACAGATTTCACAGATTTACACAGATACTGCTTGCGTTATTCTCCCACAGAATTCACAGAACACACAGAACCTTCTTACTAAAAGTATCTGTGTAAATCTGTGAAATCTGCGGGAGTTTTTCTCAGCAGAAGGTTCTGTGGGTTCTGTGAATTCTGTGGGAGTTTTTCTCAGCAGAAAGTTCTGTGTATTCCGCAAATTCTGTGGGAGATTTTCTCAGCAGAAGGTTCTGTGTATTCCGCGAATTCTGTGGGAGCACACCCAGGGGGTGCAGCTGTCTCAGCTGCACCAACCGAGCAGACGGTACGCCTTCTCGGTTGGTGCACTTCTTGCTCTGTTGGTGCACTTGAGACAAGTGCACCCCCTGAAAGCACCCTAAGAATCTGTGTAAATCTGTGGGAGATTTTACAGCAAGAAAGTGTATTCCGTGGGAGGATATATCAACAGAAAGCTATGTGGGTGCGTGGGTATGGCAAGGATGCCATACCCTCCTACAATACATCTGTGGGACAGAGGACTCTCTATAAGCCTGACCAGACACTCGGGTTGAACGTTTTCTCGACCTGTGCCTCTACATCATCAGGGAGGTTGCAGAAGAAGTCAATGCCGGTGCGCTTCTCAAGTTCTGCGATAGAGATGGCGTGTGAACGTAACGTCTCGTTCGTGCGCCACGCATTTGTCTGTTCGCTCCAGAACGCCATGCCTGCATATCCGAACGAGCTCTTGCGCAGGATAGCCATGTAGAAGTACTTCGGCACGATGAGCTTGCCCCCGATGCGCGTGATGATGTTCGTCTCGCTGTCGATTGTGCCACCCTTGCAAACAAAGATAGTATCCGTTGCCGATAGCTTGTCAGCCCACTTGCGCAGCTGGTTCTCCATACGTACCCACAAGCCATTGTTACCGCTGTCGTCGAAACCATTAAACTTATGATACTGCGGTTGCATGTTCGTCATTACGAACGTCTGAGAGTTCATCTCCTTTGAGGCGGTGCGGTCGCCACTCGGACAGATGTGACCGCGGTCGTAGCCAGGGAAGTAAGTGTACTCGCCCCAATACTCGTTGCTATTGAGGTTGGTTTGGTCGAAGAAGAAGTTCGACTCACGCGAATACTTGCCCGAGTAGCCTTTGTGCATCTGATAGCACGTCCAGCGCTGCGAACGCTTGTCGCAGTCCCACTCCACAGAGAAGTTTACGCCGTCTTTATCGTAAGATGTAGATGTCATGCGATAGACAATAACCTTCTGCTTGCCCGTCTTCTTTAGAGCAGGGAATTCCCTGCGCTGAATAGCCTTGTTGTAGCCGTTGGCAGCCGACGGAATGTTGGCGTTCTTGTTCTTCTTGTCTACCTGACCGCTCTGATTACCATCACCCTCATCGTCGCCTCCACAAGCGGTGAAGGTGAGCACAGAGAGCATCATCACAACAACAGTTGCATAGCGCAGCGCGTATTTATAATATTGTTTCATCCGTTATTTTCCTTTAAAGTCCCTTTTACTCTTTTACTTTTTTACTTTTAAAAAATATGTTTTGTGGGGGCGTGGTATGGGCAAGATGCCCATACCTCCTACTTTTTACTCTTTTACTTTTTTACTCTTTTACTCTTAAATAAAAAAGAGAGTATGTTCCATACGTATATGCAACTACGGATGGAACACACTCTCAATATTCTATTTCAAAAATAGAGCGTGTCTATTTGAAGTATATATCTCGTTCTTTTCCTTACTTGCGAACCTTTGCGTAGCGGTTCATGAACTTATCTACGCGACCTGCAGTATCGACAAGCTTGCTCTTACCAGTATAGAACGGGTGAGATGTGCTTGAGATTTCGACTTTTACCACTGGGTAAGTTTCGCCTTCAAACTCTACTGTCTCTGTAGCCTTGCATGTAGACTTTGTAAGGAACATATCGCCGTTGGACATATCCTTGAATACGACGGGGCGATAGTTTTCTGGATGAATTCCCTTCTTCATTTTGTTTAAATTGTTATAGTGTTAAATAAATATTTCGCTTTCAAATGCTTAGCGGATGCAAAGTTACGACTTTTTTACGAGACCGACAAATTTTTGAAAACAAAAATTCCAAGCCACCTCATCGTTTGAAATGGCTTGGAATAGGAATGTATCAGCTAATGATATTTACTTCTTATAAAGGAAAGGCAATATAGCCTTAATCTCTTCGTATGCGCCAAAGCTTGTAAACTCTGTATCGTACTGTATGGTCTTACCCATTTCTTTGTTCTTGATACTAACAGTCTTATCGCTGTTGACAGTAATAGTCCAAATATGACCACTTGCAGGAAGTTCTGCAGAACGGCTAAAGCTATTATACGCTCCGTTCATAAAGTAGTAACCAGTAGCATCCTGAATAGTGTATCCACCATCAACTTTCTTGATAGTAAAGGCATTAGCGTCAGAAACCTTTACAGTTCCGTTGCTCTCTGTTACGCTTACAGGGTTCTTGAGGTAACCGTAATTGTATGTAGCAGCCAACGGAGAGGCAGCGAGGTAACCTGCATCTGTCTTTGCAACCAATACGTATGTACCATCAGTAATTTGATTAACAAGCGTATAGGTAGAAGTGGTTGATGTTTCTGGTTGATCAGGCTCTGTAGAACCACCGTCAACAACTCCACCATCAGCAGTAGTGAGAGAGAAATCGTCAACAAGGAGGTCCTTGCCAGGATTCTTTATAACAGCAATAACAAGAGCTACTGTTGTCTTTTCTGCGAGTGTGAACTCATGGCTGATTGCAGTCCACTCTGTATTTGTCAACTTGTCGTACTTCTTAGCATAGATATAATCGTTGCCTCCGCTAATCTTACCATCAACAACCTTAACATAGCCATAGTCTACAACCGCACCATCAGCAGTAGCAGCCTTTGTATAGAACGACATCTTGTATGTACCTGGCTTCAAAGTGAGTTCCTTGTATGCAAGACGCTGGTTCTTTGCACCACCTGCAACACATACAGAATACTGGCCACTATGAGCATCTGTGCTCTGTGAAAGTTTGGCATTGCTTGCAGAAGAAGCCGACTTCCAATTGCTAGGAAGGCTATTTGTCCATGCCTCGAAATCGCCATTTGAAACGAGATTTGATCCAGCTGGTGTGTCAGGAGTATCGGGAGTGTCAGGCTTGCCTGGAGTAACCATTGGTGTGCCGTCGCCCTTAATTGTGAAGTTGTCAACCTCCCAACCACCAGAGTTTTCGTCTGTACTTGTGTACTTGAAACCAATGTAAACCTTATTGCCACAATATTCTGTAAGGTCGATATCACCAGACTCTACAAACGTCCAGCTTGTACCTGCCGGATAATTTGGAACAACGAGTTGTTTCCAAGTAGCTGCGCTAACATCGCCTGTGTAGTCGGTAGAAGCCCAAACTGTCATCATGTCCTTCATTGTACTAACATCGCTAAGCTTGTTGATAGCATGTGAGAACGCAAGAACAGCTTTCTTGCTATCAGAGAGGTTAATAGCTGGAGAAACAGCCCAAGACTCTGATGCATGGCTTGCATTGTTTAAGAATGCAGAAGCATTGAGATAGCCATTATTATTGTAAGAAGCCACCTTCCAAACTCTTGTCAAACCGCCTGTGAGGTTTACATCTTTAAATTCAAATGCGGTTGTATTGTCATCAAATGCCTCTGAATACAATGTCGGAACTTCAGTTGTTGAACCGCCGTTACCACCGCCTGGAATTTCATAAGCAGCAGGAACGTCCTCGCAGCTTGTGAATGTGAATGCTGTCATTGTTGCGACGAGCATTGAGAAAAATATCTTTTTCATATTCTTTTGTTTGTTTGCTTGTTATATAATATATAATAATGTAAGATAGCCTTACTTCTCTTCTGCCGGCTGATTCTTCTCTGGCTCAAGCACTTCGATGTCGGAGAGTGTGCGCAGCACGAGCTGCACTGTTGTGCCGTAAGACGATGTTGCGCTGGTCTTGTAAACGGTGAGGATACCGGTTACGTTGAGCTTGCCCTTCGGCAGTTTCTCGGCAGCGAACTTAGCGTAGCAGCTTGTACGGATGCCGATCTGCTTCTTCTGACCAGTGTACCCCTTGAAGTAGCGTGTCACGCCGTGGCCTGTAGTGGCACCTTCTGCCTCAGGAGCGAATGTGACGGTGCCGTCGGCTGTGTCGAACTCCACACCCTTCAGTGTCACAATCTGTCCAGAGTACTTCTGTGCAACGGTCTCGTCGTTGAGTGTGCTAATTTCAGAAGTCTCGAACACGTGAGGTACCACGAGCGAAGCGTCGGGCTTGCCGAGAATCTTGAAGCGTGTCTGCCATTCTGCACGGCTGATGCGGCTCGGGTAAGTCTGGTTCTTCTTGAAGTCGGTGTACGGGATGCCCAGCTGTGGCTGTGTGCGATATACGCCATAGTAGAGTCCGCCGAGGTCAACGAGAATCTCCTGACCAACCTGCAGCTGACCGTTGATGCCGCCCTGAGCAACGCTGATGATGATACCACCGGTAGCATCCTCAAGCATAACCTGGCTATAGATATTGCCAGAGATGTCGTTGCCTGTGACGCGACCCTTGATCTGCACACCGTCGGCGATGCGCACTGTGTCGTTCACTACATCCTTCAGTTGTGCACCGTACTTTGCCTTAAGGTCAGCAATAGAAACGACATTGGTCTCCTGAAGCTGGTTGTTGCCGAACGGTGCTACCTCGCCAGTAGGGTCGGTCCAGTCCTCATCCATACATGATGTAGCAGAAAGACCTATAACAAGCGCGAAGAGCGCGAGTTTCAGATATTTTATACTTTTCATCTTCTTTCTGTGATTTAGAATTTATAAGTAATGTTCAGCATACCGTTTGTACCTAAGGCGTAGAACTTGAACGGATTCTTCTCGAACGAGTAGCCACGTACGTTCAGGCTCTGTGTGTAGCCGCTTCGGCTCTGCTCGTAACCACCTGTAACGATGTCGCGGTTGTTGAGGATGTTCTGAACCATGAGGTTGATTGAGAGCGATCCGTGCTTGAGGTATATACTGCGACCGATTGAGCCGTCGAGCATGAAGCCACCGTGACCCTTAGCCTGATCGAGTGCTCCTGAAACGATTTCGCCGGTCACGTCGTTGATAATCGGCTGACCGAATGCCTTCATCACATCGTTACGGTTCACCACGTTCTTGTGGAAACGGTAGTTAGGCGAGTACGACAGGTAGATGCGGTCGTAGTAGTTGCAGTTGAGGTCGATGAACCAACCTTTCTGATGATAGCTTACGCCGAGGCTGAGAGCGGTGAGCGGTGTGCCGCTGTCGCGCATACCCTTGTTGTGGATATAGTCGTAGTTGTTACCTGTCTGGGCGGTGCCGTACAGTGTGGCATCTGTAGACTTCATGTAGCAGAGCTTAGAGTTGTTCGTAATCTTGGCCTCGCTGATTGTACCGATGAGCTTAATGTCGAGGAAGCTTGCGAGCTTGAATTTAGCGCCGAGCTCTGCACCGTAGTACGACTTGTTCATATCGGTCATAGACACATAGATGAACGAGTTGCTATCGTCGTTGTAGAAGTTCTGCCAGTCGGATACGTTAGTCATGCGGCTGTAGTAGCCCTTCACATTGAGGTGCAGCCATGAGTTCTCGTACATATAGCCGAGCTCTGTGCTGAAGATGCGCTCGTTCTTGAGTCCCTGAACGAAGTCGTTGTTAATCTCCGGCGACATGAACGCTGTACGTGCTTCTGGTGCGCGGTGCTCATAGCCTACGCCGAGCGAGAGTACGTTGCCACGACCGAGTGTGAGGTTAGAACCGAACTTGAAGCCACCATCAACGAATTCTGCTCGCTTGCTCTTGCCGAACGAGTTGTCGGCAGCCAAACCGTTACGCATCTTGCCGTCGCGCTGGAAAGAGGTGTAGCCGAGCTTAGCAGCTATAGTATAGTTAGCCCAACCGAAGTTCTCTGTGTACGAGCTCCATACCTTGCCCTTGTTGATGAGCAGGTTGTAGTCGTAGCAGAAGCGGTCGCCTTCCTTAACGACTGCGTTAGGATGGTTGAGGTCGTACTGTGCTTCGGGCGAAGTAGCTGTGTACTTATCTGATATAAGATATGTATTGATGTTATGGAACTGGGTAGCACCGAGCAAGTCCTCCATTGTCTGGTAGTGCATTGCCTTATTGGTAGCTGCAAGTACGCCTACGTTTACCTTCTTGTCCTTGTCAATCTGGTGATTGAATGTAGAGGCAAACGAAAGCATCAGGTTGTCGTTGTGCTTAGCCTGGATGTAGTACATAGCGTCGCCGCCCTGTGCAGCTGCGTTCTTGTTTGAGTAGTAGAGGCGATCCCAGTTGATCTGACGATTAGCCTTTGATGCACGCCAATAGTTGTATGATGTCAACCAATCCTCGTAAGCCTGCTCTGTGCGATATGCAGAGTTTTCGCTGTTCCACACGTCGTAGTAGCTTGACGGCATATTCTTCCAGTAGTTAGGATGTGGATTGTCTGAGTTGTTGTAGTTGAGCTTTGTGCTCTTATACATAGAGTACTTGCCAAAGAACGATGTAGTGAGCTTCGAGTTCTCGTTGAAGTTCCAGTCCCATGTGAGGATTGCACTTGGAGCGTAGTCGTTCACCACGCGCGAGTTGCGCTTCTTACCGTTCTGATAGCCCCAATAAGGGTTGTAGTAGCGGTTATTGGCGAGCCAATACATCTCGTCTGTACCTGCGCCCTGAGTGGAACGCTCGGTCGGGTTGCCCCATGTAGAGAGCGAGAGGCTGTGCTTGCCCATCACCTTCTGCACGGCGAGGAAGTAAGAGAGCGAGTTGTAGAATGTGCCCTCTACGTAGCCGTTGCGTGCCCAACGATAGCTCACGCCACCAGTGAACGCCCAACCTTTCTCAGAGAGACCAGTGCTATAGGTGTACATGCCACGCAGAGTGTAGTTGCGGTTAGCGCCACTGAGGGTCATACGATGACCTACAGGCATTGCCGACGGACGGAAGTTGTAGTTGTTGGAGCCGCCCATGCCCGACATGGTGAAGTTGTTGCCTTCAAACGGAAGGGCAAACTCCTGGTTGCGGGTCATGTTGTTCAGACCGCCCACCTGAGAGTAACGGAACTGTCCGCTCTCCATGTCGTTCAGCTGCAAGCCATTGAGATAAACCTCATTGTACTTCTGGTCGAAAGCACGATAGCGGAAACGTGCCGGTGAGAACAGATAGCCCACCTGGCTGGCATAGATGTCGGTGTTGGAGTTGACAATAGTCACGTTCTGTGTCATGTCATCGTCCTCACCGAGCTGTGCCTCAGTGAAAGTGAAGGCAGCCTCGCTTGCAGCTTCGCTATGATAACCGATCGAGTCGGTCTGTGTCTGAGCGAAAGCAGACGGAGCGCAGCACATTGCCAACACTGCTAATTTAAGCTTCTTTTGCATGTAATGTTTATAATTAAGTTTTAAATTTTCGTTTCTAAATCAACTACTACTTTTTTTATTTCATTCAATTAGGGTAGTTTAAGAAATAGATTGCAAAGTAACACATTTTTATTCAATTAATGAAACATTTCCATATTTAATTTTTATTAAGTATATGTTTCAATGCAGAACATGCCAACGGATTGGAAAACAATCGCAATTTCATGCAAAAAAAACACGAAATAGGGCACAATGATAACAAATTACTGTAACTTTGTAGGCGTGTATCACGTACACGCAGTGTGTAACGAATAAAAACAAAAAACAAATAACTCAAATGAAAAAAAATCTCTTTATCCTCGCCTTACTCCTATGCGTGACATTGGGAGCATCGGCTCAGAAGAAATTCAATCTCTATGCCGTAGGTTTCTACAACCAGGAAAACCTCTTCGACACTTGCCACGATGAGGGCAAGCGCGACTACGACTTCCTGCCTAACGGCGCATACAAATGGAACGGACTGAAATATAGTCACAAACTACGCAATATGTCGCAGGCATTAGCCGACCTTGGCACGGACAAGCTGCCGGGCATCGGATGCGCCCTCATCGGACTCTCGGAGGTGGAGAACTCGAAGGTGCTCGACGACCTCACAGCACAGCCTGCTCTGAAGCAGCGCGGATATAAATATGTACATGTAGAGGGTCCAGACCGCCGCGGCATCGACTGCGCACTGCTCTACAACCCTCGCTTCTTCACCGTGAAGGATGTGCGCCTCGTGCCATACGTTCCCGAGGAGAAGAAGGACTCTAACTATGTGACACGTGGCTACCTCACCGTTAGCGGCACGCTCGCCGGCGAACACGTGGCTGTAATCGTGTGCCACTGGCCGAGCCGTTTCGCCACATCCTACTACCGCGAGGTGGCTGGCAGACAGGTGCGCGTGGTGAAGGACTCGCTGCTGAACGCCGACCCCAACTGCAAGGTGTTCGTGATGGGCGATATGAACGACGACCCTACAAACAAGTCGATGACCGAAGGACTCTCTTGCAAGCCGTCAATCGAGAAGACGGGCAAGGACGACATGTACAACCCGTGGTATAACATTCTCACAAAGCAGGGCAAGGGCACACTGTTCTACAACGGATCGTGGAACCTCTTCGACCAGATCGTGATGACTCCGAACCTGCTCAACCCGAAGGGCGTGAAGGACTTCTCTACTCTGAAGTACTTCCAGCATCAAATCCACATCCGCCCGTACCTCATACAGAGCGAGGGCAAGTACAAGGGTTCGCCGAAGCGTACCACCGCAGGCGGTGTATGGCTCGACGGCTATTCCGACCACTTGCCGGTAGTGGTGTATCTGGTGAAGGAGCAGAAGTAATGAATACCGAACGCCATCCCTTCACCCCGTTTCTCCCCGACGGCTGCCGGTTGCTCATGCTCGGCAGCTTTCCGCCGGGCGAACAGCGCTGGTCGATGCGGTTCTACTACCCCAACTTCACCAACGATATGTGGCGCATCTTCGGGCTATGCTTCTTCAACGACAAGCTGCACTTTGTCGACACCGAAGCAAAGACGTTCCGACTCGACCGCATTATCCCGTTCCTCAACGAGCGTCGCATCGGCATGTACGACACGGCGACGGCGGTGCGCCGACTGAAGAACACTGCATCGGACAAGGACTTAGAGGTGGTGGAGCCAACCGACCTGAAGGCAATGGTGCGCTCCCTACCCTCGCTCACCGACATCGTGACCACCGGGCAGAAAGCCACCGACGTGCTCTGCGCGTGCTTCGACATAAAGGTGCAGCCGAAGGTTGGCGAGAACGTGCAGTTCGGCTTCGACGACAGAACACTGCGTCTATGGCGTATGCCGAGCAGCTCGCGCGCCTACCCCATGAAGCCCGAACGCAAGGCAGAGTTCTACAGCCGCATGTTCAGCACATTATACGACCAAGCTTAAGAATATGACAAACAACAAGATAACAATAATTGGTATTGCCGGCGGCACAGGCTCCGGCAAGACCACTGTAGTGAAGAAGATTGTTGAGGCACTGCCGCCGCACCACGTGGCTGTCGTACCACTCGACTCGTACTATAACGACACGTCGCACATGACCGAAGAAGAGCGCCGGGCTATCAACTTCGACCATCCCGATGCGTTCGACTGGAAACTACTGATAAAGCAGATTAACGAGCTGCGCGAGGGCAAAGCTATCGAACAGCCTACGTACTCGTACCTGAAGTGCAACCGCGAGAAGGAGACGATACACGTGGAGCCGAAGCCGGTGATTATCGTGGAGGGTATCATGACACTGCTCAACAAGCGTCTGCGCGACATGATGGACCTGCGCATCTTTGTCGACTGCGACCCCGACGAGCGACTCATACGCAACATACAGCGCGACACTATCGACCGCGGACGCACCGTGTCTATGGTTGTCGACCGCTACCTGAAGGTGCTCAAACCTATGCACGAGCAGTTCATTGAGCCGACAAAGCGCTTCGCACACGTCATCATACCCGAGGGTGGAGACAACCTGAAGGGCATCAACATGGTGTGCAAATACATCGAAAGCATCGTTGAGAAATAGTCCGCGTCGGTCGATACGTGCATCCGCGTCGGTCGTTACGTACATCTGCGTCGGTCGACGCGAATGCGCATAACGACCGACGCAGACCATTACCTTTTTACTTTTTACTTTTTTACCTTTTTACTTTTAAACAAGTTCGAGCCCTAACGATTCGACGAACGCTCGCACTTCCTTTTGCTGCATCAGTTCGTCGTACACCTCTTTCTTTGTCTTTCGGCGGCTTATCTCTTCTGCCTCGGCGAGGCGGAGCGATATTGACACATTTCCGTTGTGCAGTGCCTTGGCGAGCGTGACGCGTATGCGACCTTTTATCTCGTTCACCTGGTCGAGCAATATCTGGTTGTCTACCAGCACCTCGATATCGGGGAAGGTGGTGATACGCGGTTGCATGTTCTTCATTCGGGAAGCAAGTCCCACCATCTTCTGCGGCATACGGTTGCACATAGAGAGCCATTGCAGATCGAGGAACTCCTGCGTGAACAGCTCGTTCTCATCCTTGTTTGTCTCCTCCGCCTCTTTCTGTGCTGCCACTGCATCCTTGCGCTGCAAGCTTTGGAAGGTCATGCCGAGCGACGAAAGCTTCAGGCGTGGTGCGCTGGCTGGCAGCTTTTCAGAGACGGCTGCCGAACCCGATGCGGCGGTCTGCGAAGGAGGAACCTCAGCTGAAACATGGCTCACCGAGGCATGGCTCACCGGAGCAGCCACCTGCTGAGCCACTTTCGTCCGGGTGAAATCAAGAAGTTTGAACAGGGTTTTCAGCTGCTTGGGGCTACGCCCCGCACTGTCGGCATCCTCCGGCTGCGTGATCTGTGCCACCTGGATGAGTGTCAGCTCTACGAGCAGACGTTTGTTGCTGCTTTGACGATAGCTTAGGTCGCACTGGTTCATCAGCTTCAGCGCCTTGTAGAGGAACTGCGTGGGACACGCCTTTGCCTGTGCGCTGTACTTCTCACGCTGTTTCTCGCTCACCTCAAGGAGCTTCAGCGTCTGCGCATCCTTAGCCATGAGCACGTTGCGCACGTGCGAAGCGAGTCCGTTGATAAGATTACCACCGTCGAAGCCTTTCTCTATTATCGAGTTGAGGAGCACCATGCACTCGCTCACCTTGTTCGCCAACGCATAGTCGACGAACTTGAAGTAGTTGTCGGTGTCGAGCTCGTTTAGGTCCTCAATCACCTTTGCGTATGTGATGTTGCCCTGACAGAAGCTTGCCGTCTGGTCGAAGATAGAAAGGGCATCGCGCATACCGCCGTCAGCTTTCTCGGCGATGAGTGCCAATGCCTCTTCCTCGTAGGTGATGCCTTCCTTCTCTGCCACATACTTCAGGTGGTTGATGGTGTTCTCCACGCTCATGCGCTCGAAGTCGTAAATCTGACAACGCGAGAGGATGGTTGGCAAAATCTTATGCTTCTCGGTTGTGGCAAGAATGAACACCACGTGTGCAGGCGGTTCCTCCAGCGTTTTCAGGAAAGCGTTGAACGCTGCCTGCGAGAGCATGTGCACCTCATCGATGATGAACACCTTGTACTTGCCCACCTGTGGCGGTATGCGTGTCTGCTCCATGAGCGACTTGATGTGCTCCACGGAGTTGTTGCTGGCTGCGTCAAGCTCGAAGATGTTGTACGAGCGTCCTTCAGCAAACGCCTTACAGCTCTCGCACTCGCCACATGCCTCGCCCTCCGTAGTAGGATTCATGCAGTTGATTGCCTTCGCGAAGATGCGTGCACACGTCGTCTTGCCTACTCCGCGCGGTCCGCAGAACAGGTAGGCGTGTGCCAATTTGCCACTCTTCACGGCATTCTTCAACGTAGCGGTGAGAGCAGCCTGCCCCACCACCGAGTCGAATGTCATCGGGCGGTACTTACGCGCCGATACTATATATTCTCCCATATCGTGATTTTACTTTATACTTTCTACTTCTTCTACAGTCAGACCACTATATTTTGCAGCCTGCTCTACCGACAGACCTTCAGCCAACATCACCTTAACAATATCCTTCTTTGCTTCTGCACGACCCTCGGCACGACCCTGCGTAAGTCCCTCGGCACGACCCTCGGCACGACCCTCGGCAAGTCCTTCTTCGCGTGCATTGCCAAGCACATCATTCTGTATCATCACAGCGTTGAGGTGCTCATCATAAGCATAGCGCTCGGCATCGGTCATCGAGTAATACTGCAGTTTTTTGCGTGCCTCCTGCAATCCAGGAGCAGTGGTGTTTTCCTTTATTACCCCACTCTTCAAGTAAGCAACCCACTCCTCCAACGGAGTCACTGCTACCTTGTCGAACTCGTTGACACGCACAAGAATGTACTCGGGGAATATCTCTGCCGGACTCTTCTGCACGAAAGCACCTTTCTCCTTAGCCGTTATAACGAGTTGGTCGTTTGTATGCACACCGATGAACTTGTTCTGTCCTACATACAGGTAGTCGGCACCCTTACCTATATCGAAATAGAGGATGCTTATAGAATACACCTTCTTCACCTCCTTATATGTATCACCGAGATGGATGTGCTCGGTGATGGCTTTCGCCACGCCATACAGGATGCGCTCCAGATAGTAAAGCTCGCTTGTGTTCTGCACCTCTACAAGTATTATCTCACCCTTAGAGTTTCGTGCTTTGATGTCCACACGGTTGAACTTATCGTCTTGCGTTTGCTGATTGCCCTCACTCTCGAGTATCTCCACAATCTTCACCTCCTCACCGATAAACACGGTAAGGAAACCTTCCAACACGTCGAAGTTGGCTTTCTGACGGAGCAAGCGCTTTATAGCCCAGTCAAAACGTATGTATCTATCTTTCAGTCCTCCCATAATACAATAAGTTTAATGCTACTTTACAAAGTTACAATTATTATTCTGAAAACACGGCATGAAGCAATTAATTTTTATTGTTGTCCTGTAAATACTACATCTCCCTTATATTGCTTCATGCCTTTCTCATATTGCCGCAGCAGAACAACAATATTGCCGCAGCAGAACAACAATATTGCCGCAGCAGGACAACAATATTGCCGCAGCAGGACAACAATGTTGCCACAGCAGACTAATGAGAACGACGTAGCAGATTAGACAACGGATAGAATGATAGATGAATGGTAGATGTCTGGTAGATAGGCTGGCAGATATAGCTCTCGGAAGCATATCTGCCAGCCTTTAACATGCTCGTAATCTGTAAGTTGCAGCGACACTGGGAGATATGGTAGATTTTTTCGCGTACTGATACTTTACTATGATATATTGCTTCTATATAAAAAAGGGTTTTCCGAATGAACAAAAAAGGCTATGACATTGCTGCCATAGCCTGGATATCTGATGTGAAGTTATATCTTCATCTTATAGTTTAACCTTATACAAGATTGCGATGTTTCGCTTGACAGTCTCGTTGTCTGGGTCGAGCTCGTGCCAACGCATAAAGTATTTACGAGCCAACTCCTTGCTCTTCTTCACATTGAAGTAGTAGCCTACCAAATAACGAGTTGCCATCAACTGCCAAGAAGCATTTGCAGAAACGCTATTATACAGATGCAAAGCAGGTTGCAATCCAACGCCTGCTTCTTGGTCAGGGTCGATTAACGGACTCAACTGAAGCTGATTGATATAGCCATAGTCTGCATAATCAGGGAATCGTTCTGCAGCCTGTCCATATATATCAAAGGCTTTCTTATAAGCTGCCACCTGCTCCATTCCGACACACTCTTCCGCCTTATCCTTATACATCGCAGCATAGTTCTGCAGATGGAAATAGTTCAGCTTACCATTGCTCTCAACAGTATTGATATACTCTTGATAAGCCGTTTCTGCCTTATCGTATTCGCCCATATCCTTATAGGTATTACTGATAACACCCATTGCAGAAGCTACCTGATCATCTTTAATTGTCGGGCTCTTTAGCAATTCCTTCAACACATCTATTCCCTGATTTAACTTATTGTTATTAATAAGTGCCTTACCATAATTCAAGTAATTCAAATCAGTAATAGCTGTGTCTTTGCTTGCGATCAAAGTTTCACTATACTCCAATGCCCTTGAAGCGAACAACTTCTTATACTCATAAAGAGCATCACCTTGCTGCTTCTTTACAAGATCATACGCTCTGTTCGCCCAATCCGCACCAGTGGAGAGGATATAATAGTATGCAGGATATCTAACCAAACCACTATCGCAAATATTCATAATGCGCGTATAGAGCTGCAACTTTGTGTTACCATCGGCATTGTCCACAAAGGTATATACCATTCGAGCTTGCGCCGTATAGTCGTCAGCCTCCAAAGAATCCTTCTGTGCTTCGTCATATAACTGAACGCCCTTTTGAATCTCATTTGTAGTAAGACCGTATGCAGCATACAAACGTGCACAATCACGATTATAGGGGAATGTAGGATTGGCTTCCTTAGCCATTGCGTATATATTTTCCAGCTTTGCTCTACGTCTACGTACTTCTTCTTGAGCCTCTGTATCGCCCGCAAACGCACGCTCTGTCACCTTGTCCAAACCCGCCTCTACAAACGCTGCATACTTACGATACGTTCTGAAGTCGTTGGGAGCCATCTCTATCGCCTTTTTATAGTAGTTTACAGCTACAGTAGTGTCGTCAGCCCACTTGTAGATGTCGCCCTTGAGCATATAGGCAGGACTATAATGGGGGTCGAGTTCTATTGCTTTGTCGATGTATTTCAAAGCGTATGTGGTATCGCTGACACCCGATTTGAGCCAAAAGGCATTGGCTGCGCCTACGTAGATACGTGGGCACACGCTTTTCTTGGTCTGTTGCGACTCGCAAATCTGCTGCACAATAGGTTCCACCTCAACGAGTGTGTGCGACACAATCTTCTCTATACCCAAAATTGCGGCTTCTACATCGTTGATGGTCTGCACCTTGCGTGGCGAATTAGAACTTGACGCTTTGCTGGTCTTTGTTTTATTGTCGACCTTTGCTTTCTTTTCGGTCTTCGGTTTCTTCTCCTTCTTGTCCTTCAGCGAGACAGAAGCAATCGAAGGCGCAACAAGTGCAAAAGCGAGCAAGCCTATAGCGATTTTTCTCATGTTCATATCTTGTATAGCTTTAAGAGTGGCGAAGGTGTTGATACCTCCGCCCTATTATTTACTTATAATACGTACTGCACACCGATTATAGTGTGTACTGCACACCGAGGTTGAGTGTCTGGAACGTGCGCAGCTTCATCATATTAACGCCAAGCATATTCGGGTCATAACGCACTACGTAGAGCTGCGGTGTGAGCGTCACAGCGATGTGCTTAGCCACGTTCATCTTTATCTTGATACCTCCATTGGCACCCATAAGCGGGCTGGTGCTGTACTTTCTTGGTGAGTACGACATGGTGTGCGAACTATTCACCTTTATCGAACCATCGGGTTCTGTGCTATTGCCTAACGACAGCAGCAACGCCGGACCTGCGAACAACTCTGCTTCAAACATACGATTGCTCTGGTAGCCTGAGCAGAGGTTGGTGACATTCAGCAGATAGTTGAGTGCCACGAAGCCTCGCTTGTAGTTGTTCTTGAAGAGTCCAGTAGTGGTGTATTCTGTGCCATACTCAGTTGTGCCAGTATAGTTGTCCGGCGCAACGCTATTGATAGACAAGTATTCGAACGAAGCACGTACGCCATGCACCTTACCGAAATGTCCTTCAACGAAGGCCTGTGCATTATAGTTGAACGCTGCGCCCTCGTATGTCTTCTTGGTGTTGAACAGCATCGTACCTGCGCCCAAACCGAAGCTAAGCGGAATGCGTGGTGCCTCATAGTCATCTTGCTTCCTCATGCGATAGTTTGTAGCACGTGTATAGGCTGTAAAACCAAGACGAACCACTACTCTTTGGGCGTTGAAACGCTTCACTGCGTCTATGTTGCGATACGGTATTCGGTAGTTATAGTTGGTGAAGCTCGGTTCGAGGAACACCTGCAAGTCGTTGCTGAGGTTATACGAGAGGTGTAAGCCTGCCGTGTAGAACGTACTAATGGTGCGCAGATGGGTCTTCTGCTCTCGCATAATCCAACTAAGACCGCCACCGAATGCTAACGCCACGTTGAACGGTTGGTCGAAAGAGTAGTTCTTCATAAATCCTAACGGATTGATAAGAGCCTCTGCGGTTGCATCAGCGGTCATATCATGCAGGTCGACAACAGCATCGTCTTGCACTGGTATGCTTAGCATAGCTCGTCTATCCTCGTCCTGTTCGCCCATTGCCTCATGGGTTTTGTCCCATGTGGCTGAGGTGAGTCCTAAGCTAAAGCGCACACCTACCGACGGCGAGAACCATCTACCTACAGACATCTTCGTAGAGTGTCCCATCTTTGGGCTCACATTTTCACCTCCCACGCACCATGCCATGCCTCCTGAGAGCTCGGCAAACCATGGTGTACGCCATTTCTGCGGATGCCACTGCATTGTGCTGTCCACATATTCAGGGCGGTTCTTCATGTAGCGCATACGATCCTCGATAGAGAGGTTGTTATGCAGATAATACACCATACCGATGTTTACACCATAGAAGCCTCCGAACTTATTATATAGGTGTCTTGACTTGACACCTACATACGGCTCTATAGTGAGGTATCCTTGCGGACCGGTGAATATCTTTCCCTGCACACCTCCACGTATTTCGTATCGTGTGCGATGGTAGTCAACTATGTTTGTTGTGTTGTGACGCACGCCAAAGCCAAACACCGTTGACACATCGAGCAGTCGAGACGGACGATAGCCGTCCATCAACGTCGACAGACTATATATCCAGTCGACAGAACCTTGCCACTGTTTATAGTTCTTCTTATTACCCTCATAGTAGCCATATCCCAATCCGGCTGTAAGACGCACTGTATGGTAAGGGTTGAACTGCTTACCCACACTCACGTGCGCCATCGTGATTGGCGAGAGGTTATAGCCTGGATATTCTAAGTCCTTATGCAATCCTCCGCCGAAGCCTAAGAAGAGGTGGTCGTACCACTTCTTTCTGAAGGTGTCGTCATAGCCACGATAGCGGTCCTCAAGCACGTACTTGAGGGCATTGAACTCCGTAGCGTAGTTGTGGCGAGTTTTGCCAATGGTGTCTTCGTCGCCCGACTCGTCCCATAGTGAGTCGGGCACCTGTGTGATAGCACGTGGAGCGACACTGAACGTTGTCGTTCTTGCTACACTACAGCTCAAGCCACCTATCAAACAAATCGCTGTTGCGTAAAGGCGTATGATGTTAATGCTCATTGTTCTTGGTCTTATTTGTTATCGTCAGCGGTGTTATCCTTGTTATCTTCCGACTGCACTTCTTCCTTTGTCTCACTTACAGCTCCGCTTTCCTCAGCCTTCTTACGGTCGGTGTAGGCTTTGAGTATCTCGAACTTCTTTCGATAAGCCGGAATATCTTTTCGCATATACTTCGACTTCTTACGGATGTCGTCGTTCACATTGCCCTCGTTGCGATACAGGCGTATGAACTTAGGCTCCAGATCGAAGCTATGCTGGAAGTAGGCGAGGTAGAACGGCACTTTGCTTACGTCAAGCTGCGGTCCGGTGTTCTTCTTTTTATACTCGTCAAGCTGCTTGTAGTACTCTTCTGCCTTCTCGGGGTCGGTGCGTAGCAATTCGTTCTCCTCTTCTTCCGTGAGTTCTTTAAAACCGCTGTTCGCTGCCGAGTAGTCATCTATCTGCGGTTCACGTCCCCACTCGTCAGCCCATATAATGCCTTTCAGATACCATTTCTTTGGGTTATCGTCGGGCATACGGTCGATAAGAGCCTCGCATTCTTTGCGCGATTTGTTAAGATATCCGTGCAATTCGGTGTAGATGATAGCACGGTTGTCGTCGCCCGTACTGAACACGTAGCGTTCTGCTTCCTTTATCTTTGCCACCTGCTCTGGGTCGGTTATCAAGCCCTGTATATAGAACGGGTAGCCTTGCTGGAATGTGATGAGCATACGTAGGCGCTTTGTAGCCTGCAGCTGCACATTCTTTTTCTCCAACATCTCAATGAAGAACATCGCGGTGTCGAGCTTTGCCTCCTGGAAGTACATCACGGCTTGGTTTAGCACTATCTGCTCGCGATTTATCTTCACTGGGTTATAGCGGTCGCTCATATCCATTTGGTTCACACCCTTACGGAAATCGATAAACGGCTTCAGGATGTTCACATCGGGCATACCTCTGCGACTTGCCATCAGTGCCATTTGGTTAGCCACGTATGGGGCAAGCTTCAAACGTGTGTAGTCCGACTGCGCAATGATGTGCTTGTAAGCAAGTGTTGTGATGGTGTCGAGCTCTAAGCTATCAGTGACTGTAGCCAAGAGGTTGAAGTAGTCACCGTTCGACATCTTCTTCTCGCCCGAGATGTATTCGCGCTTGTTTGCGAAGTAGTTCTCCACTGCCTCTTCTGCGTTCATAATATGTTTTATCTCGTAACGATACTTCACAACCATGATACGCAGGTTTTCAAGAATAGGTACGATGTCGCTCTCGAAGAACGGCTGTAGCTTCAACATTCCGAACACTTCGTTCGGTTTGTATGTCTCGATGGTGTTCTTCACTGCGTCGTACACCTCCTGATTGCCATTCTTGCCAACTTGCTCAAGCACGTCGTCCCATGTAAACACGCGTGGTTCGAGTGTCGACACACGTATATCCGAGCTCAAGTGGCGCTTCAGAATATTGCGAGCCACAGCCGCACGCTGTGTAGCAAGTCGGGTGTTGAGCTCCACACTACCCTCAGGCGAAGCACCGCCCTGTACCTGTACGTCCCAAAGCAAATCGCCGTACGACTTCAGCTCCTTCACAATGGCTTGTTGCTCTACTATGTTCATCGAGTCGTTGAGCAGCACGTCCTTACCAACGACGAACTTCAGTCGCAAGTCGCGGGTCACGTTAGCCATATTCTCCTCTGCTGCCTCCTGGAACTCGCTTGTGAGTGGCATATCGGCAGCCGTCACTGAGAAGTCGAGAAACTTCAATGGCTTGAACGCAAGGCACGAGCCAGTTGTCATCTCTCCGCTATCCCATGTGCGATGATGATAATCCTCGAGCACAACGCGATAGCTTCCTCGGTATGTCTTCTCCTTATCGGGCTTCTTAAAGGTGACATTGGTACTGTAAGCCACCTCCTTATCGCGCTCCAAAACGTACGATGGGTCATAGCCACGAGCCACCGAATCGTTCTTCATATAGTTGAAGCCCATACGCTTATCCTGCTTCTTATGATACTCTGCGCCCTCAAGTATTATGGGCTGCAGATAGGCTATAGTGTCTTCGGTCTGACAGTCGACAGCCATCGGCTGGCAGATGATGCGCGACTTCTCTGTGGTGTAACCCTCTGGGATGGTGAAGTTGACATTGAACGTCACTCTATCGCCGGTGTCCATACCAGGCACGGGCTTCATCGTAGGGTTGGTGTTGCGATACTTACCGTCGACAACGGTCTCATCAAGAATTTGGTCGCTACTCTCAAGCGTCACCGTGAACTTGTCCTGTCCCGACTTTATCTCTACAGCTCTTGCACCGTACTCCTCGTCGAAGACAACAACGCCCTGACCGCTCATGAGGAACTCCTCAATCTCACCATTCGACTTAGAGAGCTTGAATGCTATGCCGAGCGAACGTAGTTCTTTCTCCAATGCTTTCGAATCACCACTGAACACCTTCGTGTTAGCCACGTTGATACGATTGGCTGCATCAAGAGCCTTGTTGATAGAGCGGAATGATGTACAATACTGCACTGTCTTTGCAGGCTTTGGCTCGCCCTTCTTACCCATCTTCAAGTACACCTTGATCTTCACCTTACGCGAACCTCCGTCGTCCTGCTGCAGAACGGCAGCCGTAGCGGTGAAGGTGACAAGCAGTATAGCTATCAGCGCGAAGCATATATGTCGTAAAAAGTTTCGTTTCATTGTTATTGTGTGTTATTATATTATTTGAGGATGTAAGCCACTGAGATGCCTATGCGTTGTGGCATGAGGTAATAACCAGATGCGTTCGGTTTGTTGAGTCCGCCTACCACATAGTCACCGTAGTTGTCTCCTGCGAAGTATTCCTTACGATTGTAGCCTACAGCAGCCACTCCGGCGTGGAAGTCGATAAAGAGTCGCTTCGTGACATTCATTACGTAACCAAAGGTGATGCCACCACCGTAAGCTATTCCTTTATACACTTTTCCTTTTATAGAAGCATCGTAAATTGCGCCTACGCCTCCAACGCCAACGAATAAGCTATGCATCGGACGTCCTGAGAAGTAGTATCTGTATTCGGGCTGTGCTGCCAACAACTTTATGTTCTTGCCATACGGTTTATTACATCCGAGCACATTGAGTCCGAGGGTCGACCAGTTGCCGACCGTCATCTCCAAACCGACGCTTGGTATCATGCACGCATCCATAAGCACATCGGTGTTGACGGCGAGCTTCTGCGCCCGAGCGGAGAACACTGCCGAGAGCATCAAGAATGTCAAGAGTAATTTCTTCATTTTTACTATGTTATGTTTAAAGGTGCGGCATCGCGCTGCACCAGCGTGTTGCTTTATATATTGTGGGGCTTTGATATTTCTACTTTAGTGGGTGCTGCCCTATCGTGGGCTACACCAGTTGTATGTTTTAGGGTGTTTGTTGGGTGTTGGAGTGTTTTTGTCTGAGAAATCATTAAGAGTGGGTATGGCTTAACGCCACACCCGCTCTATAATTATAATGCTTATTCGAGTTCGATTACGCGCTTCTCCCACGGAGTGAGATAGCCGTGTGTCTGAATCTGCTCTGGGTCAGAAACTGAGATTACGATGTCATACTCGTAACCAGCTTGCCAAGGCTCACCATCGACCGCAACACCAGCAGTAGTCTTGAATACTGGCTTAATCTCGTACTGTGCTGCCTTATACACCTTGTCGGGTGCGTCGGAGAGGTAGTACTCTACACGCAAGCGGAAGATACCCTTGTTGGCTAATTCTGCAGCGTCTGTACCGAGGTAGCCATTGTCTTCATACTTGTAAGAGCCGTCATCGTTAGTACCAGTCTTCTTTGGCACTGGGAGGAGGAAACCGTCACCAACAGTAACACTTGTGTTATCGCCGAGGTACGGACCGTTAGTTGGGATGCCGATAGTATTGCCGTCCTTGTCCTTCAAATCGAAGGCAGTATCCTCAGTGTTATGGTTCTTGGCAGTAGTCCAATCGACAACAAACTCGCCTTCCTTACCCTTAACATCGTCAGTCAAAGCATCAAGACGATTGTTGAGGTCAGCAATAGTAAGTGTACCTGCGTCAGCCACATTGAGGAGCTTAGCCGACTTGATACCTAACTTTGCAACACGAGTATTTTCGCCGCTACCCTTTTTGAGGATGATGTTAAACTTCATGAGCTTGTGCACGAAGGTGAGATTCGGACGGCTCTCCTTGTGTGCCTTCTCATTCCATTCCTGACCGGCCTCCTCTACGTGCTTCTTCTTGTCGCGCAGATACTTTGCGCTGTAAGCGTCCGCCTTGTCAGGATCATCTGGTTTTACGAACGACTTACCCCAGATAAGATCGGTTGTGCCGTCCAGACCTGTTACCTTCACGCTGTACTTATTGCCGTTGTGCTCCACATTCGCTGAGTAAGGATAATAGCCATAGAATGTATAGCTGTACTGACTACCCATCGGGTAATAGTGATTTGTCTGTGTTGTACCACCATTCTCGTCGAAGAGTGTAAGGTTTGTGACACGCCTGCCTAAGTCGGCATCGTCAGTAGTCACAGCTTTTGCCTGAATATTCTTCAACCAAAGGAAGTTAGGGTTGTCAATGCCATCCTGCCAAGTAATTTCCTGCTTAGCTGCAATCTTGCCAGTAGCAAGACAGAAGAAGCCGAGGTTCTTGTCGGCAGGTGTATCGAATGTGCCGTCATAGTTGCCATCAGCACCAACATTGCCGAGCGATGCGCGAGTCTTGTTTGCCTGCTGACCAGCAGAAAGCACGATAGGCACATCAGAGTTCAGTCGCTGATTGTTGCTACCGCCAGCGAGGTCGTCCTCGTTTGTGCAGCTGGTCATAAACATGGCAGCAGCCATTCCCATTAAGAATATATGCTTATTCATTTGTTTGTTGAATTTATTGTTTTTCTAAAAAAACGTTTATTCACTGGGACTGTTGAAACACTCGTCTCTTCCTCACCTTTTACAGCGAGGAAGAGAGTCTATATATCTCCAATCCCTTTCTGCAGGGGCAAGCCCCTACGCTTTGTATATGCACCCTTACGCGGTTGCATACTCAAATAGAGATTCTTATCAGATGCTCTGATTAAGGCTCTATTGGCTCTGGAGTTGCAGGAGTCGGCTCTGTGTACTCGCCTTCGTTCGGATTGCGGTCGTCGTCGATATCGATTGAACCACCATCAACCCAAGGTACGAGAGTAGCTGTAACCTTGATTTCCTCAAGACCGTAAACAGTGATAGTAACCTTGTAAGACTTACCCGGCTCAAATGCCTTTACACCATCCATCTTGATAGTAGCCTTCTGCTCGAGAGGCATAGTAACCTTAGGCTCACCAACCTTCTGAAGAACATCCTGAGAAAGAGCGATTGTAAGAGGATACTCTGTCTGACCAGGAGCAACGAGGAGAGCCTCGCCTACCTTAATAACATCACCTATTGTTGCAGCATCATCTGTCCATGTCAAAGAAACAGGCTCAAGAGCAACGAGTGGTGCATTGTTGTCTGCTAAAGCTGCATCACGCTGCTTCAAAGTGAGAGCAGAAGCATCGCCAGTGAAAGTAAGGAGGTCTGCAGCTGCCTTAGTCTCGCCTGTGTAAGCCACTGTAAGAGTACCAGTTGTCTTTGAGTCTACAGAAACACCAGTTACCTTAACAGCGTCTGTATTGCCACCTGCTGGGAGACCCGCTGTAGCCTTAGATCCTGCACGTACCTCGAATGTGAAACGTGTGAGGAGGTGGTTGAATGTGATGTTCGGCTGAACGCCCTTACGTGCAGCATAAGCAGAGTAGAAGTTATCAGCATAGTTGCCAAGCTTAGCAGCCTCATCAGTAGAAGGAGCTGCCTTGCCTGCCATGATGTCCTGCGAACCATCGATCTTGATATCAACAACACGCTTTGTAGCCTGATCTGCAGCAACCTCATCACCAGCGTCGTTTACAAGCTTTACAACAGGGTCACCTGCTACAGCATCGTCAACGCGATAACCCCAGAAGTCGTAGTTGCCGCTAACCGGGTAGTAAGCGATAGTGCCGTCAGCTGTTGTAGCCAAACCAGATTTTGTGTTGTCAGCTGCATTAGGAGCATTGAACTTCTTGTTGTTGAACACCTCTGTTTCAGCAGCTGCTGTAGTACCAACAGCCGGAGCCTTGTAGTAAGCAAGATCCATGCTACCCTTCTGGAGCATGTACACCCAGAGAGTCTGACCTGCCCATACGTTCTCAGCGTCAGTCATACCACCTACGGTACCAGTACCACGGGTCTGAACCTTAGACGAAGCAACGCCGAGACGAATCTGCTGTTCAGATACGTTCTGATCGCCATTTCCACCGAGAGTGTCATCATTTGAACATGCTGTCAGCATACCAGCTGCAGCCAATGCAAAGAAAAACATTTTCTTCATAGTCGTGAAAAATTTAAATTAATAATAAAGTTATTTTTAAAAGATTGTCTTATTCCTATTTTAATATCCATTGATGTTAGGGTCGTTAGGGTCTTTGTCCTGGTCGATATCAATATCGTCACCCTTGCCCCATCCGTCAACGCTTCCGCTGATCTGGATCTTCTCCAAGCCGTAGACACCAATCTTCACATTATATAATAGACCTTTCTCGAAGCTTGCTTGCTCGCCCTCTTTCTTAGCTGGCGTGATTTTGTATTCGGTCTTGTGCTCCTTCATCTGACCGTTAGGTCCGTCGGGGAATTCGTATGTGAGCGTCACTACGTACGACTCCTGCGGAGCTACGAGCAAACCAGCACCGAGCTCAACGGATGCCTCGTCCATCTTCTCCTTTGTAGTAGGCACATGTGTAACGCCTGGCACCACTTGGCTCTCGTTGTCCGCCCACTCATCCTTCCATTTTACCTGATAGCCTTCATCTCTCAGCTTAGGTATAATCTTGCCATAGACATTGTGCGTCTCTCCATTCTCATCGGTTTCCTTTTGGAACTCGCCAAGTTTCACCGCCTTTTGCAACACATCAACCCCATTCTCGGGTTTGAACACGAGTTTACAGTCGTCAATGTTACGGCTTGCGACGGTGAGTGTGCCCTTTGTCAGCGTCATCACCGAAATATCCTTTATCACTACGTCCTTAGCCGACGAAGCGCCTGGGTAAGCAAAGAACTTCAGCATCGTGAGCTGATGCTTCATATTTACGACTGGGTGCACGTTGCGGTGTGCCGCAAATGTGCTATAGTTACCAGGTATATTTAGTATCTTTTGCTTCTCATCTTCGGTCAGACTGGCAGCCTTTTCGTAGATACCACCTTCGGCGAAGTCGGCTTCCGTAAGCGGAGTCTTGGCTGCGCCCACGAGCACATCCTGATAGCCGTCGATTTCTATGTCGTAAGATATCTTATTCTGTTCGCGCTTATAGTTACTCAAATCAAGATCGTCTACGAAATAACCGAAGAAGTTGTAACCAACATCCTGATAACGAGAGCTGTAATAGATGTCTTTAGGATAGTCTTTGGTGAGCACATTCATTGTGCCGATAAACTGGTCGGGCTCGAACTTGAACGGCATACCCAATTTGTAATCTGGTCCGTCGAGCAGACACGATGTGTTGTGCTCGTCCTTGTTGTCTCCGCTCGCATTTTCAGCATAGCAGTATCTCGACATAGAGGGTGCCTCCGTTAGCACTCCCTGTCCGCCGTTTGGATCGGCATCGTTGTAAGCACGGAATGCGAAGATGTTAAACTTGGAATTCAAGTACTTTTCGCGGTTGTATGCCACGGTCTCCATTGGCTCGAACGCACCCGTACCACGTGTACCCACAGAGCCACGTGTGTCGGACACTACCGAGAAGTATGCTGGATTACTGGTATATAGCAAAATCGATGTCTTGTCGATGTTGACATCCTCATCGTTTGTTGGCGGTTCTCCCTGCGGTAGGTCCAAGTCTGGATAAGAGACATTGCACGACGCCGTGAGCAGCAGTGTTACTGCAGCTGTCAAGATGTTAACAATATGTTTCGTTCGTTTCATCTTATAGGTTATTTTTTAAATGTCGATATTTATATCGGAATCCGTTTGTATCCAACGATCGAGAGCGTCGCCACCCTTGTCTATATTACCGACCGTTTTTCCATCAAGAAGTATTTCGGCACTGATGTTTATTGCCCCGTGTTCGCCATTGCGGTACACGTACTTGTTATCAGATGTCGTTTTCATCAGTTTCGCTTGGTTCAGAGTGTTGTAGAGGTTTATGATGCCTTGCCACTTCTGAGGGAAGGTATGTCCTGTTTTCGGGTTGTACACTTCTGTGTATATAACCACCTGCATTATACCAGGGCCGTATATCTTCTTGCGCACATCTGCTAAAGTCTCTCCGTAAGCGCGCTGCACATTCACCACGCCCGTCACATTGATATTGCCGTGGCAAGCTATTCGCTTGTTCTCATTGGTGTCGTTGCCATCGTCGCCTGGGTTGCTCGGCTTGATGTCGGTCTTAAACAGCATCTTACTTGTCTTGGTTATGTCGAGATAGCCTGTGTTCATCTTTATATAAGTAGGTACACCACTTATCTCTGCCCATACCTCCGTCACCTTAAACTGCACCTCGTCCGTATTCTTCACGATGTTGAAGTTGATGTCTATATTCTGCGAGAGTATCTTCGGTTTGAACTCGAAGGTTGTCTGACGGTCGGCGCGTACTCGTTGCACTGTTGTTGAGTCGTAATAGAGTGGCTCCACATCGGGCTGTATGTACTTCGCGTACGGGTTGAAGTCTTGCCAAGCTAATGGTTTGTTGAGCTTTGGGTCTTTTATGTCATACACCTTATAGCTCAAGCCTACGTTCTGCAACGGGTATTTGTTAGCATCCTTTTCGATGAACTGCTCGAGCTCCGAGTAGTCGATGGCTGGATTGTCGAGCGGGAATGTCGCAAACTTATAATAACCGCGCGGAATCTTTATAGTCGGCGTAAACGGAGGGGGAGTCGTTCCAGTACCAGGCTCTGTCGGTTCGGTTGGCTCAGTCGGCTCGGTTGGTTCGGTTGGCTCAGTTGGCTCAGTCGGCTCAGTTGGCTCGTCTGCATAAGCCAAGAGAACTTGACGCTTTACAGACTCTACATTTTCAGTTTCTGTTGGTTCTGTAGCATCTGTGTTGCCACCGCCAGTGTTGCCACCAGTGTTATCGCCACCAGTGTTGTCACCCTCGTCTGGGTTTTCGTTTGGACGGTTTTCGGGTGTGATGGTCGTCTTACCGATGAGGCGCAGTGTGAAGTCGTCGGTGTTCACCTCTGCCACCTGCTTCCACTGTCCCACGACACGATAGCAGAGCACACCCATGAACTTCGGCTTGTCCTCTGGCTTATTCCATGTATATGTGAAGTTGACATCGCCCGTATGTGGGTGATTTCTTTCACAAATCTCTACCTCAGTACATGAGGTGAGTGTTGCTCCAAGAAGGAGTGTGTATAATAACTTCTTACTATTCATCGCTTGCCTCCTTTCCTGGTTCAGCAGAAGGCTGATTAGTTTCCTGTTGAGATGTTGTGGGTTGAGATGTTGAGACTTCCTCTGCTGAGGTCTGCTCTTCTGCTGGAGCCTCACTTTCTGCAGGAGTCTGTTGCTCCTCAGTAGGAGTTCCTCCCTCTGTATGAGCCTCGCCCTCTACTGGGGTCTGCTCCCCAGTAGGTTCGGTGGTTCCGTTCGGCTCGGTAGCCTCGGCACCTTCGGTTGGCTCAGGTTTATCTTCCGCCTTTTTGCCCTTATTTTTCTTTTCGGCTTTCAGGCGTTCCTTCTCCTTCTGAGCCTCAACAGCCTTCAGTCGGTCAGCCTCTGCCTGCTTGCGGTCAGCCTCTGCTTTCAGCTTAGCGTTCACTATGCGCATCGAGTCAGCCTTAGCACTGTTGACAACAGCCGCAGAGTCGTAAACCTGCCAGAACTCCTTGTAGATAACAGACTCAACAGAATCTCTGTTATGCTTATTGATAGCATCAACAACGCGCTGGTTAGCGATACTGTCAATTCTGTACTGATATTGTGCATCGGCATCGTAACGCCAACGATATTTCTTCGTGATTGGATAGCTGCCAAATCGATACAAGAATCCTACACGTGCCGCAGTGGGCATCGGGAACGGAACAACCTTCCACGAACCTTGCTTGGTGCGTGTGTAGCAGTTGTCGGCACGATTATATATGAACTTCTCCGAGTTGACTGCTACGAAGCCTGCATCGAAGCCGAGGTCGAGGTCGAGGGTGTTACCTGTGCGGAAAGCGTAGAGAGGCTTTATTATACCATATGTAATACCAGCCGACAATGCTTTGCCTTGATGTCCTTCTCTGCCAAACTTTATCGAGAAATCGCTGAACGACATGTACGCACCTCTATAATATGTAGTCTTCGGATGCTTTACCACATGGCGACGGCACGAGAAGAGACGGTCGATGAAGCCGGTATGCGCGGGTACCTTATTATTTATCTGACGGGTACGCCAATAGTTGCGGAAGTCGGCACGCACCTCCGTGATGTTATAGAAAACTCGGTTTTTGAATGTTGCTGGTGTATTCCACTTTGTCTTTAACGTAAGTCCAACAGCCCAGCGGTTCCAGTTGGTCGATTTCACATCGAATTCTACACCTAAATTAGGAGTCAGCAAAGTCCAATCGACAGCATTGGTGCGCAGTGAGATACGCTCAGCAAATGTAAGCGTGTCCACACCAGTCCTGCTCTCGAATATCTGAGCCTTGCCGATTTGCGGGAAAAGCACCGCAATTATCAAAAATATAGCGTAAAGCCAGTTTTTTGTTGTCTTAGTCACGTTGTTTTTATTGATGGTTTTAAAAATTGCCGTCCCGACAAGCTTTTAGCATGTCGAAAACCGCATTGATTTTCATTATAACAACTCTATTTCATCAATTATAACTAAAAAATAGTTATGTCACGGCTGCAAAGTTAAGCTATTTTTTCAATTAAACCTAATTTTTAGCCTTAATTTTTCACCTTACCCCTATTAATGTTTTATTGCAGAAGCGCATTTACCCCCCCCATTTCGTTGTGTCATAGGACGCAAAAACCCTCGTAAATACGGCATTTTCAACAAAAAGACGGGAGCAGAACTCAATAATTGTTTTTTTTTTTGTACTTTTGCCTGTTGACAAGATTTTTGAACAAAAATAGACGCCTTGTACACTCGTTTACTCGTCTACTTGTCAACTTATCCACTCGTGTACCCGTTTACCCGTACACTTGTCAACTAAAAAAATAAAAAACATGGACGACGAGAAAAAAGACATCATGCCAAGCGATCACTCCGACTACAAACCTGTCAACCGTTTCGACGCTTCAGCAGTGCATCACCTCAGTGGTATGTACCAAAACTGGTTTCTGGATTACGCCTCATACGTAATCTTAGAGCGTGCCGTGCCTCATATCGAGGACGGTTTGAAGCCTGTGCAACGACGCATACTCCACTCGATGAAGCGCATGGACGACGGCCGTTTCAACAAGGTGGCTAACATCGTGGGACACACCATGCAGTTTCACCCTCACGGCGACGCTTCCATCGGCGACGCTCTTGTGCAGATGGGACAGAAGGACTTGCTCGTCGACTGTCAGGGCAACTGGGGCAACATCCTCACGGGCGACCGTGCGGCTGCACCGCGATACATCGAGGCACGACTCTCGAAGTTCGCGCTCGACGTGGTGTTCAACCCTAAGACCACCGATTGGCAGCTCTCCTACGACGGACGCAACAAGGAACCGATTACGCTGCCGGCGAAGTTCCCGCTCCTGTTAGCGCAGGGCGCGGAGGGCATTGCCGTGGGTCTGAGCTCGAAAATCCTGCCGCATAACCTCGTGGAGATATGCGATGCTGCCATCGCCTACCTGCGTGGCGAGGAGTTCCACCTCTACCCCGACTTCCCCACGGGCGGTTCTATCGACGTGGCGAAGTACAACGACGGACAGCGTGGCGGCACCGTAAAGGTGCGTGCGAAGATAGAGAAGCTCGACCAGAAGACTATCGTCATCCGCGAGATACCGTTCTCGAAGACCACGTCTACGCTCATCGACTCCATCCTGAAGGCTATCGAGAAGGGCAAGATAAAGGCGAAGAAGGTGGACGACAACACGGCTGCCGAGGTGGAGATACAGGTGCACTTGGCGCCGGGCGTATCGTCCGACAAGACGATCGACGCGCTCTACGCCTTCTCCGACTGCGAGATAAACATATCGCCCAACTGCTGCGTGATAGAGGACAACAAGCCGTGCTTCCTCACCGTGAGCGACGTGCTGCGCCACTCCACCGACTCCACCATGGGTCTGCTGCGCCGCGAGTTGCAGATACGCCAGTCGGAGCTGGAGGAGCAGCTGTTCTTCTCGTCGCTCGAGCGCATCTTCATCGAGGAGCGCATCTACAAGGAGAAGAAGTTCGAGCAGGCGAAGTCGCAGGACGAGGTGGTCGACTTCATCGACTCGAAGCTGGAGCCGTTCAAGAACCAGGTGTTCCGCGTGCAGGACTTCGAGTACTCGTTCCACCGCGAGATAACACGCGACGACATCCTGCGCCTGCTCGAGATAAAGATGCAGCGCATACTTAAATATAATAAGGATAAGGCAGACGAGCTGATAGTGCGCATCAAGGCGGAGCTGGCTGAGATAGAGTACGACCTTGCGCACATGACCGACGTGACGATACACTGGTTCGAGTTTCTGCGCGAGAAGTACGGCAAGGACCATCCGCGCCGCACCGAGATACGCAACTTCGACACCATCGAGGCTTCGAAGGTGGTGGAGGCGAACCAGAAGCTGTACATCAACCGCGCCGAGGGATTCATCGGCACGGGTCTGAAGAAGGACGAGTTCGTGTGCAACTGCTCGGACATCGACGACATCATCGTGTTCTTCAAGGACGGCAAGTACAAGATGGTGCATGCTGCCGACAAGATATTCGTGGGCAAGAACATCCTACACGTGCAGGTGTTCAAGAAGAACGACAAGCGCACTATATATAATGTGGTGTACCGCGACGGCAAGGCTGGCGCGGCATACATCAAGCGCTTCTTCGTGCCGACGATGACTGCCGGTCGCGAGTACGACTGCACGCAGGGCACTGCCGGCTCACGCATACTCTACTTCACCGCCAACCCGAACGGCGAGGCGGAGGTGATAAAGGTGACATTGGAGGCGAACCCACGCCTGAAGCGCATCTTCATCGAGAAGGACTTCTCCGAAATCGCCATCAAGGGACGCGCCTCGAAGGGCAACCTGCTCACACGCAACCCTATCCACCGCATCGGACTGAAGAGTCACGGCCACTCCACGCTTGGTGGCAGAAAGGTGTGGTACGACCCGGACGTGAACCGACTCAACTACGACGAGCACGGACGACTCTTGGGCGAGTTCTTCGACGACGACTCTATACTCGTGGTGCTCGACGACGGCAACTTCTACATATCTACATTCGATGCCAACAACCACTATGAGGACAACATAAAGCTCATCGAGAAGTGGGATCCTGACAAGGTGTGGACAGCAGCCCTGTTCGATGCCGACAACGCCAACAACCTCTACCTCAAACGCTTCCGCATGGAGGCGACGAAACGCTGGCAGAACTACATCGGCGAGAACTCGAAGAGCAAGCTACTGCTGCTCACCGACACGCCGTTCCCACGCATAGAGGTCGACTTCGCACCGACCACTGCGCCTGACGGCTCTGAGACGCAACGCCCGTCGTTGGAGATAGACGCGGAGGAGTTCATCGCCGTGAAGGGCTTCAAGGCAAAAGGCAAGCGTGTCACCACGTTCGACGTGCAGGGGGTGAAGGAGCTGGAACCAACACGCTTCCCCGAACCCGAAACGGAAGAGGACGAGGAGGAAGCTGAAGAGGCAAACCTCGACCCTGATGCTGGCAAGAGTCAGCAGCAGGTGATTGACGAAATGACCGGACAACTCAACATTTTCACCGAGCATGAGGATCTGTAGTCTATTGCTCGCCATGCTATGGTGTGCCTCAGGGGGTGCAGCCTCAGGGGGTGCAGTTGTCTCAACTGCACCAGATTTCCTCTCAGGGGGTGCAGTTGTCCCAACTGCACCAGATTACTTAAATACAGATACGTCGGTGCAGTTGAGACAACTGCACCCCCTGAAGCAGCACCCCCTGAGGGAGAATGCTCTTATGCTGGGGGTTGGCTACACCGACATCCTCGACACCTACCTCTCGCCGGAGAAGTACCGTGGCACCGACCTGCGCTTCCTGTCGCACACGCGCCGCGAGAAGGACTCCACCTGCCTCGTGCACCAATTGCTGCACGAGGGCTGCATCGCCACTGCCGACAACCGCTCGGGCAATGGGGGCGAGATAGGGGGCGGATACACCTTTGCCTACTCGCTGCTGCGCAAGTGGCAGATGCCCGTGGGCAGTTGTCATCTGCGACTGCTCGCCGGTGGCACCGCGGAGCTGAGCGTGGGCTTTCTGTATAACACACGGGGCAGCAACAACCCGGCACAGGCACGACTGGCACTGCAGCTGAAGCCTACCGTGGCTGCCGACTTCGACTTCCGACTATTCCGCCGCCAACAACGACCGTTCACACTGCACTACGAGGCATCGGCTCCGCTCTGCGGTCTGATGTTCTCGCCCAACTACGGGCAATCGTACTACGAGATTTTCTCACGTGGCAACTACGACCACAACTGCGTGCCTACGACTATCGCCTCCACGCCGTCGCTCCGACAGATGCTCACGCTCGACTTCCGTGCGCTGCACACCACGTGGCGCATCGGCTACCTCGGCGACTGGCGCCAGGCAAGCGTGAACAACCTCAAACAGCACACCTACACTCATGCTCTCGTCTTCGGCATCGTCAGACGGTTCCGCATCGAGAAACTGTAGTCGCCCACGGAACTCACTCTTCTGGTTGAGAAAAACCTCCCACAGAACGCACAGAACACACGGAACCTTCTGGCAGAGAAGCACCTCCCACAGATTGGCACAGATGCGCACAGATTAGGAGGGTATGGCATCCTGCCATACCCACGCTGCCTCCGGAATCCAGTAGTCTCAGCTCGACTTTACCGACTGTCAGAGCAAGAACTGCACCAACAAAACAAGCAGGGATAAATCCCACAGAATGCACGGAACACACAGAACCTTCTGGCAGAGAAGCACCTCCCACAGAACGCACGGAAAGCACAGAACCTTCTGGCTGAGAAGTACCTCCCACAGATTGGCACGGATGCGCACAGAACCTTCTGGTTGAGAAGTGGCTCCCACAGATAGCACGGATTTACACTCTAAGTTTGCAGAAGAATACGATGCAGTCGCATAAACTGCAAAAT